>Ga0181520_10009328_pt1 | contig 13590 bp, 9 predicted proteins | sample PEATcosm2014_Bin_29_FD_132451 | JGI IMG/M metagenome (GOLD analysis project Ga0181520, IMG submission 132451) | Peatland microbial communities from MTU Mesocosm Facility, Houghton, MI, USA - PEATcosm2014_Bin02_30_metaG | ecosystem: Environmental > Terrestrial > Soil > Wetlands > Peat | place...
CCGAGACGCAATCGGTTGTGGGCCGGTCGTCGTGTTCGCATGACTCCTCGCTGCGCTCGTCGTCCTGCAAACACGACGACCGGCAGTAGAACATTTCTTGGCCTCTTTGAACATACGAGACGCGGAGGACGCCGAGTGAAATGCAATGGAATCAGACAGGCCCCCGCATCTGGCCTCAACAGAGAATTTCAAATCCCGCATCTGAAATTTGCCAATTCTGCCTTCTTCTCTGCGCCCTTGGCGCCTCCGCGGTGAGAATTCCTACCTCGGCAGCGCCCGCCCCGAGAGTGCTCGCGCGATCGAAACCTGCGAATTCGCGGTCACTTGCGCCACCGTGTCGTCCACAATCTGCGCCGTCACGCGCCGGCCGTTGTGCGCCAGCGGCTTGCCCAGAATCTGCGCCAGGCGGTTGACTTCGTTATGCTTGTCGGCCAGTCGTTGCTCGAGTTCGCGAATCTGGCTTTCCAGATCCTCGCAATCGCGCATGGTCGAATCGTAAAGCTCGTCGCCTTCGTGCATCCAATCCTGAATCGTCCTGGCCATGCCAAAACCTCCACTCGATCCGACCAATAATACACGCAACCCACCCGCCAAAGCCACTGAAATCCCCGCAGGCAACAGGCCCTGCTCTGGCGGCACGCATGGCGCCATTCCCGGCAGTTCGTCACCTCACCGCGGCTGCCCGACCGCCCGCGGCACTCCCCGCCAGGCGGACTCCCCCCGCGGCCGCCGCTGGCCACGCTGTAGCAATAATACGGAATCCAATACGAAAACGATCCCCGTCCCCGTTCCATGCCCTATTCATACACGGCTTCACCGACCATTGTATTGCCCAAGGCAGCGGGGTCGGGGCGCCCGCCGATGAAGTGACAGAAACCAAACGAGCCGCTACGAAACCTACATCGATCCCAAATACAATGGTCGAATCTACTCCGCAGTATCGTTGCCTTCCTCCAATTCGCTTCCGTAAAATCACACCCTGTAAACACTAACTTGCTTCCTTTCGCGCCAACTAGGTCCGCACCATGAAATCTGCAGTTTTCGTAAATTCCATATAGAACATGAAACCCCGCATCCGAAAAGTCACATCGCACAACGCGGTTACCGATGTTCGTTTCCCGCAGGTCTGCTCCGACAAAGGCGCACTCCTCAAGGCATGGAGAAATTATACTTCCAGCGGCTCCCGTAGTACAATACGAGAAATCGATACGGCGAAGCACCACACCATCAATTGGCTCAACGATTTTGATGCCCCGCAAGTCGCGCATCGCGATACCGCCGACCGGAAGCGTCGGTGCAATAATCGTCTCCACGTTACCAGTTGCGAGCAAACGGTTAATCGATTCGATCTGTGCCCCCGACCATCGCGATCGGAGCTGCATAACCTCTTTGTGGCTCATAATTTTATCTGTCCATATATAAGGTTTACAAGACAAGGCGACCGCACGCTATTGTAAATCTTGATCTTACCGGCCTCTCCAAGCGTCGAGATATCAAACGTAGCCCAGTTCCCCCCTCCTAAGTTGAGTTGGTAGTCGGGGCGAATGAGATTCCAATCGTCATTTGTGAGTCCCAGTTTGCTACCCAAGTTCATGAAAAACCTGGAATCGGGGGACACAATACCGGTTTCACTGATTTCTTGGCCGACCGCCTTTCTGGAGCTTGAGGGGAATGAGATGGGGCGGATCGGTTCCATGTCTTTGCCCGGCCGCCTCCACCGGCACAGGCCGGACGCCGGCGGTTATCAAGACTTGGCCGGTATTTTACGCGGCAACTTGCATCGTGCAAGATAAATCCACGAACACGGCCAGAGCAGAGCCCTCGCGATGTCGGCAATGGCCGCTTGACGTGATCGGGGGCCTTCTCCGGGCGTCAGCGTGCACTCACGGGCGGGCACAAGAGGAGATTTGGCGGGCAGGTGGCGCACGCATACGCGACGCGCGACAGAGCGTGCCCGATTTTCCGGGCAACCGCCTTTTCCTCCTCCCCATGTACCCAGGGGGAGGATAGAGGTGGGGGTTCTTCGCCAATGGCTCTGGCAAGTCGGAGCCGCGACCAACGCCATAGCGGTCAACCCCCACCCAACCCTCCCCCTGCGTACAGGGAGAGGGGAATAAAAGGCGGTCCGGCATGGATTTACACTCGCCCGGGAAATCGGGCACTCTCGTTGGTTCCACTTCCCAGTCGCCGGCGTCGCCGCCCATTGAATCTTTTCCGTCAAAACGGTCGGGAGTCTTTTCCATCAGAGACTCCGAACCTTTTGAACTGCCGACGGTTCCATTCGATGTATCCTTCTCCGTCGAAGACGTCGGTCACAACAGCTCTAAGAGAGGAAGCGATAAACCCAAACTCGTCTTGAGTTAATGATCGGGTCTCGAATACCGAGTTCAAATTGTGTGGTACTTTGGAAAAGCATGCCACCTCGCGCATTGCTCCTGCCCAATTCTTCGCCTGCTCTACCGCGCGCGAATCTGCTGCGAGTGCAGTGACTGGCCAGAAGAGCCGGTCCCCATAGTGCCAGAAAAATGGATGATCGCGCTTCGTCAAATACGGATCAGTTGGCAGTGAATTAAGATCTTCGAAGAGCACTACGCCGTCGGAAGTCCGTTGCAAATATGAGATAGCTTCTTGGATTAACCAAGCCGTGCACGGTGCGGCCTGTCCGCCAAAACCAGAATCAAGCCTGGCCCCGCCCGGGTGCGGCGAAGAGGTCACTATCGAGATGGTTTCGCATTCGGAAGTCAAAGTATCCCGGCCGAGATATTGGACAATTCTGCTGTCTGCCAAGTGCCCAGCTAGGTAGCCGAGCGCAATGGATGAATCTGCTCTAGAAATTATTATAGATGGTTTGTTCATTTCTAATACTCCATCGGACCGTAAGGATACCATCGCCATTTGCCCGGCTCGCCTTGCTGGCGGTAATCCCAATGGGGATCGTGGTCAGTTGACTGCATGTCGTTGTAGAGACTTTCGCCGGTAGAAGGATTAAACCAATTTCCTTGGCCTCCGCCGGCAGGGAATGGAACGAGGACGCAGCGACATTGTGGATACAGTTGCGATTATTCCTTTTTAACCGCCCGCGGGTTTGTCCGCGGCCGGGGGGGCCGGGGCGACGGGAGGGGGAGGGAGGAGATCGGGCAGATCAGTTCCATGTCTTTGGCCGGGCCGACTCCACCGGCACGGGCCGGATGGAGATTGTTATCCAAGCTTTGAGGGTATTTTACGCGGCATCTCGCATCGTACAAGATAAATCCGCCAACACGGCCAGAGCAGAGCCCTCGCAATGTCGGCAATGGCTGCCTGAGGTGATCGGGGGTTCTTCGCCAGCGGCTCCGGAAGGCTCAGCCCCCGACCAGCGCCGCTACGGGCAACCCCCACCCAACCCTCCCCCTGAGTACAAGGGGAGGGGTAAGAGGTTGCTCCGCATCGAGTTACCCTCGCCCGGAATTTCGGGCACACCCATGCGACACCGCGAAACCCGCACCCTGCGAAACCCGCACCCTGTTGCCGTAACCGTTCATCCGATATGATGGCTCCATTGTCGTTTCGATTCATGCGGAAGGAGACCATCTTATGCCGTTCACAGGCCGAAAGAGCGTAATTGCCGCCCTCCATCGCTCGCTTTGGATCGTCGCATCGCTGACCATCCTGCTGCCCGCGGCCACCGCGTCGGCCGATGCGGTATTGCTGTCGTCGCTGCAACTGAACAACGTGCAGAGCGCCTCGCCGGTAAAGGCCGACAAATCGGCCGGCGGTAATCCTCTGACCATGAACGGCCAGACGTTCGATCATGGTGTGGGCGTCACCGGACCGAGCAAGATCTTTCTCGATCTGGAAGGGGGATCGACCACCTTTAGCGCGACGATCGGCGTCGATGACGATCAGCCGGCCGACGTGACCGGCGGCGCGACATTCACGATTCAAGGCGATGGGACAACGCTCTGGCCGCCGCCGAGCGGTCGCGGCGGGCGAGGGGGCGCCGCCCCCCGCCCGATTACCAAGGGCACGGCCGGCCAGGCGGTCAACATCCCCGTTGCCAACGTGCGCGTGCTCGTCCTGCAAGTTACCGGCAACGGCGTCCATGCCGACTGGGCCAACGCCACGCTGCAAGTGACCGGCGCTGCGCCCAAGCTGGTCCCCGTCCCCGTGGACGAGCCGGTCATTCTCACGCCCAAACCGCCGGCTACGCCGCGCATCAACGGCGCCGCCATTTTCGGCGTGCGGCCCGGCCATCCGTTCCTCTATACGGTCGCCGCCTCCGGCGATCGGCCGATGCAGTTCGCCGCCGATCGGCTTCCCGGCGGGCTGACCATCGACACCAATACCGGCATCATCACCGGCGTGGTTGGCTTTCCGGGTCAATACAACGTGACTCTCCATGCGACCAATTCGCTCGGCACAACCGCGCGCGCGTTCAAGATCGTCGTCGGCGACACCATCGCCCTCACTCCGCCGATGGGCTGGAATTCCTGGAATTGCTTCGGCAGCAGCGTTACCGAAGAGAACGTCAAATCTGCAGCCGACGTGATGGTGAAATCCGGCCTCATTCAGCATGGCTGGACCTATGTGAACACCGACGACTATTGGGAGATCAATCTCCGAAGCGGCGACCGTACGCTTCAGGGCACGCCGCGCCAGCCGGACGGCACCATCAATCCCAACAGCCGCTTCCCCGACATGAAGGGCATGTGCGATTACATCCACGCCAAGGGCCTCAAGGCCGGGTTGTATTCATCGCCCGGCGCGACGACGTGCGGCGGATGCACGGCCAGCTATCAGCACGAAGATCAGGATGCCCAGACCTGGGCAAAATGGGGCTTTGATTACATCAAATACGACTGGTGCTCCTATAACGCCGTGGTCGGAAACAACCCAACGCTCGATCAGCGCAAGGCGCCCTACATTCTGCTCCGCAGTTCCCTGGACAAAGTCGATCGCGACATCGTCTTCAGCCTCTGCCAATACGGTGCGGGCAATGTCTGGGAATGGGGCCAAAGCATCGGCGGCAATACCTGGCGCACCACCGGCGATATCACCGACACCTGGCAGAGCCTGTCCAACATTGGCTTCAATCAGGCGGGCCACGAAAAGTACGCCGGGCCCGGCCATTGGAACGATCCGGACATGATGATCGTCGGCTCTGTCGATGTCGGCTCGGGCCGAAACTTCCATCCGACGCGGTTGACGCCCAACGAGCAATACACCCACGTCAGCCTTTGGTGCCTGCTGGATGCGCCGCTCCTGATCGGTTGCGACATGACCAAATTCGACGACTTCACGCTCAGCCTCCTGACCAACGACGAGGTGCTGGCCGTCAACCAGGATCCGCTCGGCAAGCAGGCCGGCCGCGTCAAACGCGACGGCCAGATCGAAGTCTGGGCCAAGGATATGTCCGACGGCTCCAAAGCCGTGGGCTTTTTCAATCGCGGTGAACTCGACGCCCCTTATTCAGCGGCGTTGTCCGACCTGGGTCTGGCCGGCAAACAAACCGTTCGCGATCTCTGGCGGCAGAAGGATGTCGGCGATTTCGATACGGCCTACTCCATGACCATCCCGCGCCACGGCGTGGTCATGGTTCGCATGCGTCCGGCGGGAAATTGAACCAAGTGTGCGATGGAAGCGACGTTCAACGACATCCGCCGGCAGTTGCTTGACCTGACGCGGAACAATCGCCTGCTCAATCACCGCAATCGCGGCCAGCGCACTCTTCAGATCGTCGATGAGCGTGCCGATTCGGTCTATAAGCTGCTCGTCGAGGAAACGGCCTCGATGCAGTTCCTCTCGCGCGAGGAAGCCCCGGCCGAGATTCGCGACCAGCTTCCATCCGATGATTCACAAGACCGCGCCCCGCTCGCCAAAGCGGCGGAACCCGCCCAACAACACGAGCCGCCGCAGCTCGCCGATCCATCGCTGTTTGCCGACACGCCGCCGAGCACCGCGGCGGATACGCACGCGCCGTCCATCACTTCGCTGGCAGCCGCGATTGAATCGGGCGACACCGGGAACTCCGATTCCCATGCGCCTGCCGGTATCGAGTCGACCGAGCCGTCCGACGCTTTGCCCGAATTGGCGCCTCTTACTGCCGACGCAGCGGCGGAGCGACATCACGACAAACATCTTCAAACCGTTCTGACCAGTTCCGTGTTGCAGGCGCGGCTGGTCAATCTGGCCAGAGAGGCCGCCAGCGCCTTCGACGAACAGGGTTGCAACATCCTGTATCTCACGATGGGAATCGTGCAATGGCGCGAAGCCGATGAGTCCTCCGTCGTTTGCCGGGCGCCGCTTATTTTCGTACCGGTCGAATTGCATCGAAAATCCGTCAACACGCGCTACAGTGTCCACGCGTTCGACGACGACATCATCGCCAATCCGTGTCTGGTCGAACTCTGCCGCACGCAATTCAAATGCGATCTGCCGACCTTCGACTCGGATAAGGATACGCCCTCCGAATACTTCGCCCGCGTCCAATCGCAGATCGACGGCATGGCCGGCTGGAAGCTGCTGCCCCAATTGCATCTGGGGTTGTTCAGTTTTTCCAAGCTGCTGATGTACCGCGATCTGGACGAGCGCAACTGGCCGGCGGATTCGCCCCTGGGCGCGCATCCCCTGGTGCGATGCCTGTCGGGAATGGACGATGGGACTGATGACAAAGAGGGCATTCCCGATCCGAACCAACTCGATCAACTGCTCAAACCGGCCGATTGTTTCCAGGTGGTCGATGCGGATTCGAGCCAGCAATCGGCAATCCTCGCCGCCAAGCGCGGCCTGAGCCTGGTCATCGACGGACCGCCCGGCACTGGCAAATCGCAGACGATCACCAATATCATCGCCGAGTGCCTGGCCGAGGCGAAGACGGTGCTGTTCGTTTCGGAAAAAGCGGCGGCTCTGGATGTCGTCAAGCGCCGGCTTGAACAGCAAGGGATGGGCGATTTCGCGTTGGAACTGCACAGCCGCAAGGCCAGCCGAAAGGCCGTGCTCGCCGAGATCGGCCGGGTCATCGAGAAACAAGTTGCCATCGCCGCCGCCGCGGGCAACGGCGGTGAGCAATTGCAGCGCGTCCGCGACGATCTGAACGCCTATCACCGGCAATTGCACGAACCGCTGGAATCGCTGGGGATTTCGCCGTTCGTCGGCATGTCGCGCGGTATCGCATGGTCCGACGCCCCGACGGCCGATTGCGAGATTCCCGACATCACGCACTGGACCGGCCAGCAACTCGCCGACGCCTGCGAACAGATCGCGACGCTGGATCGCCGCCTCGGTCGGGTGGGCGATCCGGCCGTCCATCCGTGGCGCGGCGTTGGATGCACGTCGCTTGCCTATGCCGATCGCCAGCGCATCGCCAAATCGCGCGTCGAACTGATCGACGCCATTGCGAATCTCACCGCCAGTCCGCTTTCGGCACAGCTCAACCGGCCATCGCCAACGTGCGTGCGCGAAGCAACCGACCAACTGGCCGATGCGAGATTGCTCGCGGATGCGCCGGCCTATATGGCTACCGCCGTGGCTGATCCGCGCTGGAATTCGATGGATGCCGATGTGCAAGCCGGTCTGTCCGTCGCGATGCGGCGGCAGCAACTCATGGCCGTCTGGTCGCCGTCATTTCGTCCCGAGGCGGAGATGAAGGATTGGCACGAGCTATTGCAGCGGCGCATCGCCATGCGGCACGCCAGCCTGCGGTTTCTCCGACCCAGTTGGCACGCCGACAGCGCCCGCATCAAGTCGTTCATGTCGGATAACAAGCTGCCGCCGGTTGATCGGCAGATTCAACTTCTCACTGCCCTGGCGCAAAGCGTTCCGCTGCGACGTGAGTTGGCGAACAAGGTCTCGCTTCTGGCCGAGCGATTCGCGCCGGTCTGGAAGGGAATCGACACGGAGGCCGCTGAATTGGATGCCTACGCCAAGCAGGCAGTGACGCTACGCCACCTGGTCACGAGCGGTCGATTGGATCAAGCGGTTGCGGTTCGGCTCGTTCAGGCAACCGATCGCTCGGCTCTGACGGCGGCCGCGAATGCGGCGCAGGCGGCGCTGGATCGGGTTCAAAATGCCTGGACAGCTTGGCTGGCGGCGATCGCGTCCAATGAGCAGGCGTGGCTTGGAAGCGATTGGCCGACGGCGGCGCTGGCGGCGGTGAAGGTGCGACTGCTTGATTTGACCAGCCGCGATGCGGAACTGGACGATTGGGTCGATCTGCGCCGCTCGCTGCGAGAACTGTCCAACACGCCGCTCAAGTCGTTCGCGCAATGGCTGCTTGGCGATGGCCGGGTGGCGGCATGCGGCAAGGCGGCCGCGGCGTTTCAGAAACATTTCTATCGGTTGTGGGTCGATACCGCGTTTTCGGCACGGGCGGCGCTGCGCGGTTTTCGCGGGCAGGATCACGAAGCACTCATCGCCCGTTTCCGCGAGTTGGATCGTCAGTGGCTCGATCAGAGCCGCCTGCGTCTGGCGGCGCTGCTGGCGGCACGACGGCCGACGCCGGGGCAGGCGGCCCATCGGCAATCCAAACTCGGCCTGCTCCAGGCGGAAATCCGCAAGAAAAGCCGGCAGATGACGCTGCGCAATCTGCTGGCCAATGCCGGCGAGGTCGTTCAGTCCGTCAAGCCCTGTTTTATGATGAGCCCGCTTTCCGTGGCCCAATATCTCGCTCCCGGCGCTGTCATGTTCGATGTGATCGTGTTCGACGAGGCCAGCCAGGTCGAACCGGCCGACGCCTACGGCGCGGTGGCGCGCGGGCGGCAGCTCATCCTCGTCGGCGATGAAAAACAACTGCCGCCCACCGACTTCTTCACCCGCGCCGATGCCGGCAGCGACGGCCACGGCGCCCCATCCGGCGATCTCAGCGGCGATCTGGAGAGCATCCTCTCGTTGGGCATCGTCCGCCTCAAGCATCGCTGCGGCCTGCGCTGGCATTACCGCAGCCGCCACGACAGCCTGATCGACTTTTCCAACCGCCGTTTTTACGACGGCCAGCTTCGCGTGTTCCCCAGCCCGCGCACCGATCGCACGGAATTGGGTCTGGCGTTCCAACCCGTGAAGGATGCCGTCTATCTGCGCGGGGCAGGACGGTACAACCCAATCGAGGCGAAGATCGTCGCGGCGGCGGTGATCGAACACGCCTTGCGGCGTCCCGAACTGACCCTCGGCGTCGGCACGCTCAATCAGCCGCAGCAGCGCGCCATCGAGGACGAGATCGAAACCCTCCGTCGCGGCCACTCCGATCCGCGCGTCGAGGAGTTCTTCACGCGCCACCCGGCCGAGCCGTTCTTCGTCAAGAATCTCGAGAACATCCAGGGCGACGAACGGGATGTGATCCATATCAGCATCGGATTCGGCAAGGATCCCAATGGCCGGCTGCACGCGAATTTCGGCGCCCTCAACAGTGAAGGCGGCTGGCGGCGGCTCAACGTGCTGATCACGCGGGCGAGGCGGCGATGCGTGGTGTTCAGCTCGATTGTGTCCGATGACATCGACCTGGGCGCGACGCAGGCGCAGGGCGTGGTCGCGCTGAAGGAATATCTGTACGCGGCCGAACATGGGCAATTGAAAGACGCGGCCGTGCCCGAAGGCGGATTCGATTCGGGGTTTGAAGCGTCGGTCTGCCGGGCTCTGCGCGACGCCGGCTGGGAGGTGCATACGCAGGTTGGCTGTGCCGGGTTTGCGATCGATCTGGCGGTTGTCGATCCACGACTGCCCGGCCGATACCTGCTGGGGATCGAATGCGACGGCGCGACGTATCACAGTTCGCCGACCGCCCGCGATCGCGATCGGCTGCGGCAGAGCGTTCTGGAAGGACTCGGCTGGACGATCTTCCGAATCTGGTCGACGGACTGGTTTCACCGGCCGGGACCGGTGCGCGAGCGCTTGCTGGCGAGATTGAAAGAGCTTCGCGACCAGCCGCTGGCCGAGCCGCCGCGTGAGGTTGAGCGGGTCGCGCCGCTCGCGCCCAATGAGCAACCGCAGCCCACAATGCCGTCGTCGCCCGTTGCAGCGCCGCCATCGCAGCGGCCGCCGGGTGTCGCGCCGTATGTCTTTGATCGCCTGCTGAAGCCGGCGCCGTCGGCGCCGATGGCAGCGATGCCGCCGGACGATCTGGCGGCAATTGTGCGGAAGATCGTTGAGACCGAGGGGCCGATTCACGTCGATGAAGCCGCGCGAGCGTGTGCGGAGATGTTCGGCACCAAGGCCACGGCCCGGCCGCGCGAGGCGTTCGATCGGGCCGTGGCCGCCGGCATCGCCCGCAGGCGGTTTGTTCAGCGCGGCGAGTTTCTATGGACTAACCAGGGACAGCAGCCCGTGATCCGTTTTCGTGGCGATGAGAATTGCCCGGTCACGAATCCGGAATTGATCGCCCCCGAGGAGCTTGAAGCGGCGATCAAGCTGACGCTGGCCCAACAATTCGGCGTGAAGTTCGACGCGATCATGGAATCGACGGCCAGGTTGTTCGGCTTCTCCCGCACCGGCCCCAGGCTCAAGACCGCTCTGGAACAGGCGATCGTGCGCCTCGACCAGCGCGGCGAAATCCGCCAGGACCAATCCGGATTCGTGACGCTGGTTTCCGCATCGGGGAAGTAACGTGCTCTGCGCGATCTCGTCGTCCGCGTGGGTAAAATGATCGGCGCATTTATCTTGCACGATACGAGGTGGCTCGTAAAATGCCGTCAAGGGTTCGACGTTCGGCAGCAGCGTGCATCCGGCCAATTCGGGCGGATTCCGGTGGGGAAAGACATGGAAGCCGCTCGCCGCATCCTGCCCAGGTGCGATAGGGATGGAATCATGGTGGCAGTGACTCGAATATCCTTGCAAAGCATTTCGACGGTTCTGGTCGCAGCGATCTTGGTCGCGGCATGTGCAAAAACAGCGTGGGCTCAGGAATCTCCGCAAGTTCTGGGCGTGGGTACGCCGGCCGGCCGCCCTGGGCCGACAACGCGAAGCGGAGACGATCTGATTCAGGCGATTCACTTCGACGACGTGAAACGCGCGCGGGCGGCTTTGGACGCTGCGGCTGATGTGAATTCGGTGGACCAAGCCGGGGATTCAGCACTGTTCCGGGCGATCGACGATGCTCAGGATGCGACACTCGTAAGGTTGCTCTTAGAACACAAAGCGAACTTGGCGGGCGCCGATCGCGATGGGCTGACAGCGCTCGAAGCTGCGACACTTTGGGACGGTTCGCCGCCACAGATAACGGCCGAGTTGCTGCGGGCGGGCGCAGTTGTTCGCCCGGGAGCCAAGCGAGCGGAGCAGGTCATCGTAAGTGCGGCAAAGAGCAATGTCGAAAATTTGCAATTGCTTTTGGATGCCGGCGCGAACATGGATTCAGTTGTTGAACCGGGTGACACGCCGCTGACGTTGGCCGCCAGGTATGACAGGAAATGGCAAACTCGGCTGCTTATCAGCCGAGGAGCTTCGGTGAACCTTGCGAACGCCGACATGCAGACGCCACTGCTCATCGCGGCGATGTACGACTTTCGCGATCTGCTGGATTTTCTGGTTGGCGCCGGGCGCGCCGACGTGCGAACCGCAGACCGGCGCGGTGCAACGGCGCTGGATTATTTTGCGATGGCCCACGACAGTCGGGCGGTGCAGACTCTGCTTGACAATGGCGCTGATCCAAGCGCGACTGACATCAACGGCCATGACGCGATGTGGCACAGTATGAACGGTGCGAGAAACCGATCGAATGAGCCGGAAACGTCAGCACTGCTGCGTCAATGGGTGCAGGGCGGCGGTCACAAGGCGCCCGCCACAACGCGGGGGCGTGTCGATCTTTTTCGTGCGATTTATTTGGGAAACTTGGACGACGCCCGAGCGGACCTGGACGCCGGAACCAGCGCGAACGCGACGGATAGCGATGGGCGTTCGCCGCTGGAACGGGCCATCGAGACTCAGGACGCGCGGTTCGTTTCACTCCTGATCGATCATGGCGCAGACGCGAAGAGGTCCGGAGTGAGCGGCAATTCCCCAATATGGGCGGCCGTGAGCGCGGACGAGTGCATTCCGGGGATCGTGTCACTCCTTCTGCGTGCCAACCCGGCGGTCAAGAACGAATGGCATGGGACAAGGAACCTGTTGATCCAGTCCTGTGAGTCATCGTCATTGGCGAACACGCAAGCTTTGATTGACGGCGGCGCGGACGTCAATGCCGGCTCCGGCCGGATGACGGCGCTTCACGCGGCTGCACGGCGAGGCTCGATGGTTCATACGCGACTGCTTATCAGCCGCGGCGCCGATGTAGACGCTCTCGATTCGGACGGCAAGTCGCCGTTGATGCTGGCGGCAGAGCGAGACAGCGCGAGTGTCGTCGAGTTCCTGGTTGTCGGCGGTCACGCTAATGTGAAGTTCGCCGACTCTGCCGGCAGAACGCCTCTAGACCTTTTCGCGCAATCTCATGACTTGAAGGCCGTGCAGATATTGCTGGACGCGGGCGCCGACCCGAAAGCGACCGACAAGGCCGGACACGATGCCGTTTGGTACAGCCAGACCGGCTTGGAGAATCGATCCGACGAGCCGGCGACATCGGACTTGCTGAGACAATCGTCGGCGGGGACATGAACGGGGACGCAGCGTGTTTCCGGCGAAAAACGCATGGACGCAGACGGCCTGTTGACCCTGGACAGCGGGACGTGAACGGGGACGCAACTCGTTTTCGGCGAAGGGCGCATGGACGCGGCCGGGTTATTGACCGCGGGGATCAAAACGGCTAACTTACGAGCCATGCCACGTCGCGCTCGCGCCGCACCGGGTGGATTGGTGTACCACGTGCTCAACAGCTCGGTGGGGCGCATGAAAATGTTCCGCCTGGACCGCGACTTCGAGGCCTTTGAGCGGATCATGCTCGAAGCCCACGACCGACACCCCATCCGCGTCCTCGCCTATGGCATCATGCCCAGTTATTGGCAACTGGTCCTGTGGCCGGATGAGGATGGGCAACTCACGGACTTCGTACGCTGGCTGACGCATACGCACGCGATGCGCTGGCGGGTGTCGCACCACACGGTCGGCTACGGCCATCTCTACCAGGGCCGGTTCAAGAGTTTTCCGGTCCAGAGCGACGAGCATCTGCTGACGTTGTGCCGGTATGTCGAGCGCAGTGCGCTGTCGGCCGGGCTGGTCCGGCGAGCCGAGCAATGGCGGTGGTCGAGCCTGTGGACGAGGCAGCACGGGACGGACGGGCACAAGGCGATGCTGTCCCCGTGGCCGGTGGAACGCGGCCGGGATTGGATTAAGCGCGTGAACGAGGCATTGACGGCGAAGGAGCTTGAGGCGGTGGAAGCCAGCCTGAAGCGGGGCCGGCCGCTGGGCAGCGCCGCCTGGACGCGCCAGATCGTCTCGCGGCTGGATTTGGCGCACACGACGGCTCCGTTTGGTCGTCCCAGCCGGCGGGAGAAATGGTGAAATCGGATGAACGGGCGGCACACGCGTTTCGTTCGCCGGATAAACGAGGTGCGTCCCCGTTCGAGTCCCACGCAGGTGCTGATCTATCCCCCGGCCCCGGACAGCGCGATCCTCCCCACGCCGCCGCCCGGTTTCACCTTTCTGTCGCTGCATCGGCTCAACAGCGCGATGTACCCGGTTTTCGTGCGCCCGCCG
>Ga0181520_10009330_pt1 | contig 13589 bp, 12 predicted proteins | sample PEATcosm2014_Bin_29_FD_132451 | JGI IMG/M metagenome (GOLD analysis project Ga0181520, IMG submission 132451) | Peatland microbial communities from MTU Mesocosm Facility, Houghton, MI, USA - PEATcosm2014_Bin02_30_metaG | ecosystem: Environmental > Terrestrial > Soil > Wetlands > Peat | place...
CATGGACGTGGCCGAGTACAACCAGATGATTCATGTGCCCGTTCAGGTGCCGACACTTGTCGATCTCGCTGTCAGGCACGCTCTCGCCCGGCGCACGGTGGCGCACCTCACCATGCCCACCGATATCCAGGTCGCGCCAGCCGGGGAGAACCCCTACGATTCCCCGGCACCGGCGCTGATAAAGCCGACTGCGGCGGTCTACCTCGCCCCGCCCGGCCTCCCCCGCGAAGCTGACCTTAGAGCGGCCGCAGAGGTCCTTAACGCGGGTGCGAAGACCGTCATGCTCGTGGGGGCGGGAGCACGTCAAGCTCAGGACGAAGTTCTCGCCGTGGCGGAGCTCCTTGCCAGCCCGATCGTGAAGACCCTCTCGGGAAAGGCCGTAGTCCCGGACGATCACCCCCTCACAACGGGGGGTATAGGACTGCTCGGGACCGCCCCTTCCGAAGAGGCGTTGGAAAACTGTGACACCTTGCTCATGGTGGGGACGAATTACCCGTACACAAAGTATCTGCCCGAGGCGGGCCGGGCCGGGGTGGTTCAAATCGAGGCCGATCCCGTGAGAGCGGGCAACCGCCTCGCCACCGAGGTGCCTCTCGTAGGCGACGCCAAGGAAACACTCGCCGCCCTTATGGCGATGCTGCGGCGAAGGGAGGATCGCTCCTTTCTCGTTCACGCCCAGTCGGCCATGGGCGATTGGACGAAGAAGATGGGCGCCGTCGCCAATGTGGACAGCGACCCGATCCAACCTCAGCACCTGATGAGCTTGATCGACGAATTGGCGACGAGCGACGCCATTTTGACCTGTGACTCCGGCACCATCGCTACCTGGGCGGCGCGCCATTTCACGATCCGAGGGGGCCGCGAGTTCTTCCTGTCGGGAAACCTCGCCAGCATGGCTCCGGTCCTGCCTTATGCCATTGCGGCCCAGTTGGCCAATCCTGGGCGCCAGTGCATCGCCTTCGTCGGCGACGGCGGCTTTGCCATGCTCATGGCCGAATTCGCCACGGCGTGCCGCTACGGCCTTCCCGTCAAGGTCGTTATCAACAACAACGCCTCGTTGGGTCAGATCATGTGGGAGCAACTCGTCCTCGGCTATCCCGAGTACGGCATCCGCTTCGGGCCCCGGCCCGATTTCGCCCCTTGGGCGGAGGCCTGCGGCGGAAAGGCTGTCCGTGTGGACAAGGGGGGCGACCTCCGTGGCGCGCTTAGCGACGTGCTCTCCCATGAGGGTCCTGCCCTCGTCGACGTAACGGTCAATCCGGACGAGCCTCCCATGCCGGCCAAGGTGCAGTACGAGCAGGCCAAGGGGTTCGCGAAAGCCTTCCTTGCCGGACAACCGCGACGAGCAACGATCGCGTCGACGTTGTTCCGAGACAAGATCAGCCAGCTCAGGTCATGAAGAGACGTCCGGCCTCTGTGCCCCAGCCCCTCGCCCGACACGGGATCGACCGCCTGCTCACAGATGTGCGCCACGGCCGGTTCGAGCGTTCCCTGTCCGGGCTCACGGCGATCGGGGCTCTCATCACAGGAGCGGAGATCTGGATGGAACACGACAGGGCGAGCTTCGCCAACAAGATGATGTGGTTGCCCGTCGCGCTCACGCCGGCGCTCAGCGCAGCGGGTATCGCCGGCGTCTTCTCCAAGCGGGCCGCGAAGACGGTGTTGCCTGCCGTCTCGGCTGTCGTTCTCCTCAACTCGATCCAGGGCCAGTACCTGCACCTGCGAGGGATCGCACAGCGGCCGGGCGGCTGGCGGCTGGCTCGCTACAACGCCGAAATGGGCCCACCTGTGTTCGCTCCGCTGTTGTTCGCCCTCCTCGGCGGCATGGGGCTGCTGGCCGCGGTGCTTCGCCGAGAGAGCTGAGCGATGGGGACCATACTTCTTCTGCAGCCAGAACCGGAGCCGCAATGACCGATGTCCGCACGCACGCCCCGACGAGCGCGAGGGGACCCCGGCCCCGACTCGGCACGGCGGACTCTCCCGAGCGAAGTGACGGACGAGAGAAGAAGGAGGCGGCTCAGTTCGGCAAGCCTGGCCGCAAATTCAACCGGAGCACGCCCTTTTTCATAGGCCTCACAGGTGCCCTCGGCGTGGCGGTGGCGTACATGTTCGTACGATCGATCGCCGATGTGGCCCAAGTGCTCACGATCATAGGGATCGCCCTGTTCTTGGGCATAGGGTTGCAACCGGCAGTTCTCTGGCTGGAGCGCCATCGGCTTTCCCGTCCCCTCGCCGTGATCACGATCACCTTCTGTTTCCTGGCTGTTCTCGGAGCCTTCGCCGCGGCAGCCATTCCCCCGATCAGCCACGAGGCTCACGAGCTCATCACGAACTTCCCGCGTTACCGCAGGAATGTCGCGCAAGGTCGCGGGTGGCTAGGCCACATAGTGACCAAACTGCACCTGTCCTCGTATGTACGCGGCAACACCACCGCGTCCACGACCCTCAAGACGGCAGCCGTCGGAGGGGTGATAGGTGCCGGCAAGCTCTTGTTATCGACGACGGCGGCGGCCGTAACCATCGTCGTGCTGACCATCTACTTCCTCGTCGCCCTCCCCTCTGTCTCGGCCCTCTGGCTTGGCCTCGTGCCCGCCAGCAGGCGCGAGCGGGTGGGTCTTCTCATAGAGGAGGTCTTCGGCCGGGTTGGCGGCTTCGTGCTCGGCAACCTCATCACCTCCCTCGTCGCCGGGGTGGGCACGACGATCTGGCTGACGATATTCGGAGTGCCTTACGCCTTCCTGCTCGGGCTCTTTGTCGCCATCATGGATCTCATCCCCGTCGTGGGCTCGACCATCGGCGGCATCGTCGTTTCCCTCGTCGCCCTGACCAAAGGTCTGCCTGTGGCGATAGCCACGGCGGGTTTCTACATCTTCTACAGGCTCTTCGAGGACTACCTGCTCGTGCCGCGGGTCATGAACCGCACGGTCCGCATCTCGCCGGGGCTCACCATCATGGCCACCCTGCTCGGCGCCGCCCTCTGGGGACTGATCGGGGCGCTGGTCGCCATCCCCATCGCCGCCGGAGTGCGATTGGTCCTGGACGAGGTTGTGTTCCCTGCCACCGACCGGCTCTGATCGGATTTTCCTTGCGGTTCGAGATCACGTGGTTCGCGCGTTGAGGCCTGGGGTATAAGCCCAAAGACCGTTCAGAGCGTCGGTTGCACCATGTGAGGCCGAGGAGAAAGGGACCACAAATGGCAAACCGAATGACGAATAAGGCACAGGAGCTGAAGGGGCGGGCCAAGGAAGCGGGCGAAAAGGGGACAGGCGACAAAGACCTGGAGGCGAAGGGCAAAGCCGACCAGTTGAAGGCGCATTCGCGCGAGGCCGGCGCGGATGTCAAAAAGACGGCCCGCAAGGTGAGTAACACCCTTTCACGATGACTTTCGGGGCCGAGGGGCTGCCAGTTCACAAGTTCTCTGCGCCACGTCAAACCGACCAGCTCGTGGTGGTCGCCAACCGGCTGCCGGTTTCCAAAGTGGCCGGAACTCGAGATGAGTGGCGCCCCAGCCCGGGGGGACTGGTTTCAGCACTTTCCCCGGCTCTAGAAGGCCGACGCAGCACCTGGGTGGGCTGGACGGGCGACGCTGGAGCGACCGAGCCTTTCGACAGAGATGGCATCCACTTCGAGCCCATCGAGCTCTCCGAATGTGAGATCGAGGGCTTCTACGAAGGCTTCAGCAACCGCACGCTCTGGCCGCTCTACCACGATGCCATTCGCCCGCCGGAACTCAATCCGGAGTGGTGGTCGCGATATGTTGGTGTCAACGAGAGGTACGCGGCGCGTGCCTGCCTGGTGGCTGAAGCCGGGGCGCTCGTGTGGGTGCACGATTACCAGCTCCAGCTCGTGCCTGCCATGCTGCGCAACCTGCGGCCCGACTTGCGGATCGGCTTCTTCCTGCATACCTCTTTTCCGCCTCAAGAGCTCTTCATGCAACTACCCTGGCGGCGCCAACTCATCGAGGGAATGCTCGGCGCAGACCTGGTCGGTTTCCAAGTCCCGCTCGCGGCACGCAATTTCGCCGTGCTCGCCAACCGCCTGGCCAAAGCCCAAGGCCGCGGGCGCGAGCTGAACTACGGGAACAGGACGGTACGGATCGGCGCCTATCCGGCCTCGATCGACGTGGACCGGATTCGCCGCATCGCAGAGAGCTACGAGACTGAGCTACGGGCAAAAGAGATAAGAGAGCAGCTCGGCAATCCCGCCAGGGTCCTGCTCGGCGTCGACCGTCTCGATTACACCAAGGGCATCGAGCCCCGCCTTATAGCCCTAAAGGAGATGTTCGTGGAGGGCAAGCTCTCGGTCCCTGATTGCGTCATGGTTCAGATTGCTGTCCCGACTCGTGACAACGTGCCTGCCTACGTTCAAGAGCGCGAGCAGATCGAGCGGCTTATCGGCGAGCTCAACGGAAACTTCGGCCAGATGGGCGCCCCCGCCGTGCACTATTTGCGCCAGAGCGTCGACATCGAAGAGCTTGTCGCCCTTTACCTGGCCGCCGATGTCCTTCTCGTGACTGCGTACAAGGACGGCATGAACCTCGTGGCGAAGGAATACGTCGCCAGTCGCATTCACGATTCCGGGAGCGTGGTGCTGAGCGAGTTCGCCGGCGCGGCCCAGGCAATGCCGGCCGCGTACCTGGTCAACCCCTATGACCGCGAGGCGGTCAAGGCCTCGATACTCGCCGCGCTGCAAGCCCCGCCGGCTGAGGAGCGGCGGCGGATGCGCTCGTTGCGCCGCTCTGTGCGGTCCTGGACGACCTCGCATTGGGCCAACGCCTTCCTCGGCGTCCTCGAGAGCGGCCAAGACACTGGGATTGATCTTGATTCGAGCCCCGTGCTCGTGAACAGCTGAACACGAACTGAAAGAAGGGAGACGCAATGCCCCTGCAAGCATGGAGTGTCAAACGCGAACGCCAGTACGAGCACATCAAGGACGGCCTCTTGGCGCGTGGGGATGCCGAGGAGATCGCCGAGGAGATCGCGGCACGGACAGTCAACAAGGAGCGGGCCCGCGCCGGGGAGGCCAGAACGGCCAGCCGCACCTCGATTAAGGATCTTTCCTCGGGGCGCCGCGGAGGACTGCGCTCGCACCGCGGGCCGGGGGGGCGCACGCGTGAGCAGCTTTACCAAGAGGCTCGTCGACGAGGCGTACAGGGTCGTTCCAAGATGTCGAAGGCCGAGCTGGAGCGGGCCGTCGACCGATGAGCAATGGGCCTTAGCTGAAGCGCACGACGCGCACGGGACGCATCCCTTCGGCCGCCAGCTCCCAGGTCGTCCCGGCGTCGCTCGAGCGAAAGACGTGGCCGTTGCGCGTGCCCAGGGCTACATGCCCCTTGGAGGCCGCCAGGCAACCGGTGTCCAGGTTGAAGGGAAACGACGATGGCAGACCGCCCGCGCAAGGCGCGAACTGCGCCCCGATCTGGCACCGGTAGACACGCCCGTCGTTCGTCTGAGGCCCCGTCGAAGCGGTGAGGAAGGCCGTCTCCCCATCGAGGGCGACGGCCCTCGCGTAGCTGTCGTGCAAGCCTTCGGTGGTCCACTGCCAGGAGTCACCGCCGTCCTTGCTCCAGCCAAAGCCGACGGCCGCGGCGACAGCTACGGCGCCGCCATCTCCGGTGACGACCTCATGGACGTCTGACTCGGGTGGAAGCACGCTTTGCCAGGACACACCCTGGTCGTGCGATCGCCACAACCCGCCGACGTGGACGTTGACGTACCAGACGTTTTCGCCCGAGACTGCGATCGAACGCACCTCCACCGCCGCGGCGGCCGGGTTTGTCCAGCCGTCCCTGCCCGGGACGGCGTCGAAGGAGGCCACCTCTGTCACGACGCCTTCGGGGGAGACGGTGAGCAGGTGGGCCCCCTCCACTCCGATGAGGAGGGTACCCCCGGAGGCGGCGGCAAGGCTCTGCACGTTCGGCTTCGCCAAGCGCACGAGGGGCGTGATGTCGAACTCGCCCACGGTCACGATGCGCTCGTTGTCAAAAAGGCTCCACACCGGCCGGGCGCCGCCGGGCAACAAGCTGCCCACCCCGCCGAAGAACGAGCCCACCGTCACACCTGTCACCGAGACGTCTTGGGCGTAGGTGTACGAGCGCTCGAGATCCTCCAGGTGCGTTCTGGTCCCTACGATCAGCATGCGAGCCTCCTTAGCCAATCCCCACCGTATTGGACGATCGGTCGCCTCAAAGCGCGGCTAGCTCCGGGGCTACTTGCGCTCGCCTTTCGAAAAGGAGGCCTCGGCGGCGGCCACGTCAGCGACAAGGTTGCCGAGGGCAAGATTGACGTCGGCGACGTGGTAGCCCCAATCGGGCCCGGCGGTTTCGGTGACGACAGGACGGTGGTCCGACAGCCCGGAGATCTTGGTGATCTGCAGCCAAGTTGCGCCCCCGGCGCTCTCACAAGTGGCGCTGTAGAGCTTGGGGAACTCCACCCACGGAGTCGCCTCGAGGCCCTCTGAGGGGAAGTACGGCTCCAGCAGGGCAGTTTTTCCACCGATGGCGGCGGGGTTGACGCAGACGACCTGCACCCCACGGGTGGCCGTCTGGCCGCTCTGCAGGGACACGCCTTGGCCGGCTCTACCGAAGAGCGAGCCAGCCGGTGGCTCACCCGGGAAGCTCGAGTAGGCGATCACACAGCCTTTCTCACCGGCGGCACTGCAGACAGGGATGTGGTCGAAGCTGCCCCCCTCTAGCTTCCCGGTGGGAACAACGACATTGCCACCGAGGATGATCGCCAGCACGAGCCTGTTGCGGAGGCTGGCCTCGTTGTCAACGAAATGCTCGAGCAGCAAGATCATCATGGCGGCGCCCTGCGAGTGTCCGATGAAGATGATCGGCCGGCCGTCGTTGAAGTGGGCGAGGTAATCCTCGAACCCGGCCCGAATGCTGTCATAGGCGACCACGCTTGCAGGGGAGCTAACTGTCGGATAGGTCTCAAGCCCCGCCAGAGTTATCTGTCGGTACATAGGAGACCAGACGCGACAGACCGTGGAAAACCGCGAAGCCTGCCCTATGGCGGCATCGACCTCGGCTGGCTGGATCTTCAGGTCCGCGTTCAAAGTCGCCTCGGTGCTGACGGTCGGGTAGACGTAGAAGCAGTCGAACTTCGAGGCCGTGTTCGCCTGCGCGTTCAAAACCGACTTCGTTCCAGAGGCCTGGATGACCGTGGTCGCCAGGCTCGCGGTGCACGGGTCGTCGGATTTCCCGGGCCGGCAAAGCCACACCGTTGCGGAGCCTGACGCACGGTTGACGGCTTGTCTTGTCGTGCTCCGGGGCGAGACGGCGGCACCGCTGGGCGAGGCGGCGGCGAGCGCGCCGATGGAGAGCAGCATGACCCCTCCCGTCAGAGAAGCGACACTCCGACAAATCCTGCTTCTTCCCGCCAGTTTCACCACCATCACCTTTCTCGCAAGCCAGGACTCCGGTGCTCGCGATCCCCTGGCTGTTCAGTGCCCGATGTCTTCTCCGAGGTAGGCCATGCGTACGCGGTCGTCGCGCAGCAAGACGTCGGCCGAGTTTTGCAGCACGATCCTGCCGGTCTCGAGGACATAGCCACGATCGGCCAGCTGCAGTGCCTTGGCCGCGTTCTGCTCGACCAACAACACCGTCACACCCTGCTCGCGGATCGTCCGCAGGATCTCGAAGATCGTCTGGACGAACAACGGGGCGAGTCCCATCGACGGCTCGTCCAAGAGCAGCAGCCTGGGCTCTGCCATAAGGGCGCGGCCGATGGCGAGCATCTGCTGCTCACCACCGGAAAGGTTGCCCCCCTGTTGCTTAGCGCGGTCTTTGAGGATCGGGAAGAGCTCGTAGACCTGGTCGAGCTTCGCGGCAGCGACGTGCGACTTGTGGTAGGCACCGGTCTCAAGATTTTCCAGCACCGTCATCTGCGGGAAGATCCGACGACCCTCAGGGACGTGGCTGATGCCGAGCTCTACGGTCCTGTGTGCCGCGAAACGCGAGATGTCGATGCCGTCGAAGCGAACCGAGCCCAGCGCTGGGTGGTGCAAGCCCGAGATCATCCTCAGGGTTGTTGTCTTGCCCGCCCCGTTCGCGCCGAGCAGGGTCACGATCTCGCCCTCGTCGACGGTGATCGTGAAATCGTGCAAGGCCGGGACCATGCCGTAGCGGACCTCCACCCCCGTGACCTCGAGAAGTGCCATTACAAGCCTCCCGGTCCCGTGTCGTCGTCGCTGTCAGGCGAGCCGAGGTATGCGTTGATAACGACCGGGTCCCTCTGGATCTCGGCTGGGGTGCCCTCGGCGATCACCCGGCCGAAGTTGAGCACGATGATCCGCTGGGCCACCGACATGACGAGCTTCATGTCGTGCTCTATCAAGAGCACAGTGACGCCGAGCTCGGAGTTGACCTTCTTGATGAGCTCAGCGAGATCGACCTTCTCTGCCGGGTTGGTCCCTGCGGCCGGCTCGTCCAGCAGCAGCACCTGGGGGTCCGTTCCAAGGGCCCGGGCGATCTCCAACCGACGTCGGTCCCCGTAGGGCAACGAGCTCGAGATCTCGTTCGCCCGACGTGTCAGACCAACGAACTTCAAGAGCTCGAGGGTCTTGAGGTCGCTCTCGTGTTCCTCTCGTCTGGTCCTGGGCAGCCGGAGCATGGCTCCGAGTGGCCCGGTGTGCTGCTTGGACTCGACCCCGATCTTCACGTTCTCGAACGTCGTCAAGGCATTGAACATTCGGGAGGTCTGGAAGGTTCTCGCCACCCCGAGCCGGTTCACCTTGTAGGGCTTGCGTCCGATGACACTGACGGTTTGACCGCTCTTGGTGCTGAACAGGATCGACCCTTCCTGGGGCCTGTACACCCCCGTCAGGCAGTTGAACAACGAGGTTTTGCCTGCGCCGTTGGGGCCGATGACCGAAAGGAGCTCGTCCTTGTGCAGCCTGAGCGAGACGTCCTCGAGGCTAGTGACCCCGCCGAAACGCAGGTTCACGTGCTCGACGGAGAACAAGATGCCGGTCATCTCCGAAGAGGCCATTTCTGGCTTTGCGTCGGTCATTGTGTCTCCGGGCCGATGTAGCCCGGCTCGTCGAGCGACAGCTTGCCGTAGTCAGATGGCAGGGCCTCTCCGAGCGAAGTGGCCCGCACTGGCCCGCCAGGAGTCTCCGGCGGCACGATGCCTTCCTCGGTCAAGAGAATCTCGCGGCGCCTCCGGCGCGAAGGGATTATCCCTTGCGGCCGGAAGATCATGAGGAGGATGAGCAGGGCCCCGAGGTAGATGAACTCGTCCTGGAACTGGTAATCCTGGAATGAGTGGACCTGGAGGTATTGAGGCAGCCACTGGATCACAAAGGCGCCGACCACCGCACCGGCGATCGACCCCATGCCTCCGAAGATCACGAAGACGAGGATCAGGATCGATGTCTGGACGAGGAAGTCTGTCGGAAAGAGGCTCTGCACCTGACTGGCAAAGAACACGCCGGCAAACCCCGATGTCGAGGCTCCGATGGAAAAGGCCATCACCTTGTACTTGAGGGCGTTGATACCTACGGAGTCGGCTGCCACCTCGTCTTCGCGTATGGCCGTCCAGGAGCGTCCGACCCGGGAGTGCTCGAGGAAGCTGAAGGCGATGGTGAAGACGACGGCGAATCCGAGGATCAGGTAGTAGTAAGGCAGGACCGTCCCTGTCCAGCCGTATGTCACAGAGACGATGTGGGTCTGTAAGTGGATGGAGAACTGAGGTATGACGCCAGGAGTGCCCGCGGGTCCACCCGTCACTCCGTCGAGGTTGTTGGCGACGATCTCGATGATCTCCCCGAATCCCAAGGTCACGATGGCGAGGTAGTCACCGCGTAAACGAAGCGTGGGTGTGCCTAGAACCACGCCCGTGAGCATCGCGGCCACGATGGCGAACGGGATGATCCAAAACGGGTTGAGGAGGAAGGGCGGTTGGATCGGCAGCGCGCCGGTGAAGTAGGCGGTGGTGTAGGCCCCGATCGCCCAAAACGCGACGTACCCGAGGTCGAGCAGGCCGGCAAAACCAACGACAACGTTAAGGCCCATGGCGAGCAACACGTAGATCGCGACCTGGGTCGTGAGAATCGACTGGATGCCCGGATCCATGTGCAAGGGCCACTGGATTGCCACCAGCAACGCCGCGATCGTGATCGCCGTCTTCCCGTAGCCGAACTTGGCCTGCTTAGTGATGCCCGTGAACTCGTACCGGCCGGTACTGGGACGCGACCCGCCAAGAGCCCGAGCGAGGTCGACGATCACCCAAGCGAGCACACACAAGAGGACGAACGCGCCGACCGCCATCACGGCGAGGCCAGCCGAGTGGTCATGAGGAAGGATGTGGAGGCTGTAGGCGAACCAGTGGGCGACTGTGCGCGGCGAGGAGGCGCGCCAGGCGTACCACCGCGTCCACATCAAGAACCCGTAGAGGACGAGAACGAGGCCAGCGACAGTGGCGAGCCCCCGGCCGGGGCGCGCGACGAGGGCCTTGCGGATCGCCGCAAGGCCGAAGAGCAATGCCTCGATCACGGTCAGGCACAGCGCAATCCAAAGCAGAAGGAAACCGAGTGTGCGGTCGTGCGGCACGGCCTGGATCGTGTTCAGGTACTTGGAGACCGGGTTGTGCATCCAGGCGAGCACGCCGTACAAGGCGATGCACGCGTAGCCAGCCGGTCGGGCGACTCGCAAGGACCGTGTCTGGAACCGATACACGACCATCTCCATCGCGGCCAAGGCACAACCGATCTCGATGCAGACACCACCCTTCCAGGTGTTGCCGGGTGAGATCCACGACACCCAGATGAAGCCAAAGGCGACGACCGCGAGATCGAGAGCCAGTCGCAACCCTCGTTGGGACGTCAGTTTGAAGACCGAAGTCCGGACGCGACGGCCTTGCGAAGCTATGGCGTGGCCGAAGCCGTGCCAGAGCGAGACGAGGGCGAAGACGATGGCACCGAGGCCGAGGAACCAAAAGAGCCTCGGGAACCCCAGCGCTCCGGTGAACCCCGAGGTCGGCGCGGCGTTCGTCCCCGGTGGTCCCGTCATCACGGCGACGACCAGGCAACCGAGGACACATATCCCGAGCCGTCGCAGCGACGGGTTGGCCGCGAGGCGCGCCAGGTCGGCCGAGCGTGCCAACCGCGCCGGCGCACCTACAGGTCTTCGGCCCGGGTTGCCTTCAGGGTCGGGAAGCGTTGAGGTCATGCCTCCCTCCCGAGGCGCTCACCGAGAATGCCTGTCGGCCGGAAGAGCAAAAGGGTCACGAGCACGCCGAAAGCGACAACGTCCTGCCACTCGGCGGACATCCAACGTAGCGGGATGCTCTCGAACACCCCGAGCATGAGGCCACCGATCATGGCTCCCCGGATGTTGCCGATGCCCCCAAGGACAGCGGCGGTGAACGCCTTCAGCCCTGGGACGAATCCCATCGTGTAGATCACTCCGAACTGAAGCCCGAAGAGGAACCCTGCCGCACCGCCCATGAGACCACCGAGCACGAAGGTGAGGGCGATCGTTCTGTCTATGTGTATGCCCATGAGGCTCGCGGTCTCGGCGTCCTGAGCGACGGCACGGATGCCCTTTCCGAGCTTTGTCCTGTTCACAACCGTGTCGAGCACGAACAACAAGACGATCGCGGTGACCATTGTCAGGATCCAGACGGACTGGACACCGACCCCACAAAGAGTGAAGGCACGGCTTCCGGGTTGGATCACTGCGGCAGTCGGGATGAAAGCCGTGTACCGCCCGAACTCCTTGCCGGCGAGATTGAAAAGGAAGTAGGACGCTCCGATGGCGCTGATCAGATAAGTCAGCCGCGGTGCGTTGCGCTTCCGCAAGGGCCGATATGCGACCCGCTCGAGCACGAAGGCGGTCGCGCCACCGGCAAGGGCACCGGCGACGATGCCAATGAGCATGAAGCCGACGGCCCAAAAGCCGCCGGGAGTGGAGGTGCCAAGGACGACGCGCATGGCGAACAGGCCACCGAACCCGCCCGCCATGAACACCTCCGAGTGGGCGAAGTTGATGAGCTTGAGGACGCCGTAGACGAGGGTGTAGCCGAGCGCGATGAGGGCGTAGAGGAATCCGTTCGCGAGGCCGCCAACAATGAGTGAGACCCAGATGTTGTTGTTAGCGAGGAACGCCGGACAATGCATTCGGTCAGATCACTCCCCTCAACCTTGGGGAGCAGACTACTCAGTTGCAGCCGAGGGGCCCAATACGAAAAGCCGGGCACCCCGCGATGGCTGGGTGCCCGGCTTGTTCAAGAGCTATGGCCAGGTGCTACTCGAGCCCGAGCTGCACCAGTTTGCCGTTTTGAACTTGGTTGGCGTAGATCGCCGAACCCGCGATGTTCCCGTTGGCCTGGAAGGAGATGATCTTCGTGATGCCGTGGAAGACGATCGTGTGAAGTCCCTTGACCACGTTCTCACGAGTGATGTTCGCCGTCCCGCCCTTTGCCGAGGCGAGGATCTTCAGCTCGGCGATGATCGTGTTCGCGGCGTCGAACGCCTCAGCCGAGTAGATGGCGGGCGCGAAGTGAGCGAGCGCCTTGAAACCGGCGGCGAAGGCCTTGTCGGCTTTGGACGTGCCGAGCGCCGCGCACCCGCAGCTCGCGAAGACGCCGTTGGCGGCACTGTGCGGGTTGGTGTCCGCGACGAGCGCAATGCTGTCACTGCCGTCACCGCTCATGACCTTGCCCTTGTAGCCCGCGCTGTGAAGAGCACCCAGCAAAAGACCGAGGTCGCAGTAGTAGCCGCCGTAGAAGATGAGCTGCGGTTTGGGCTTGGCGGTCATGACGTCCGCCGCGTCAGCGGTGTACTGCGTGGGGCTCGCGGTCCCGTCGCTGCACTGGCTGGTGCCTGGGAAGGCGGTGGCAGTCACCGACGCCCCGTCCTTCTTGGCCTGGGTGGCGAAGGCGTCGGCAAGGCCCAATCCGTAGACGGTGGCGTCGTTGACGACGTAGAGATCCTTCAGGCCGAGCTTTTGGATGACCCAGTTGGCGTCAGCCGGTGCCTGGATGCCGTCGTCGGCGACTACCCGGAAGAAGTTCTTCCACCCGTAGGAAGCGAGCTTCACTCCAGTGGCGGAGGGACTCACGGTCGCAAGGTCGTGCGAGCTGAAAGTCGGCTCTGCGGCCTGGACGGCAGCCGAGAAGGCTGGGCCGACGACGCCGACTACCGACGAGTCGGAGACCAGCTCTTGGGCGTCCGTCGGCGAGATCGTGCCTGACCCCTGGTCGTCTTTGCGGACAAAGGCCAGCGTGAAGGGGAGCTTGCCGAACTGGGACATCCCCGAGTTGGCCTGGTTGACGGCGTACTCGACCGAGTACTCCATGTTCAGGCCGAGCTGTGCGTTCCCACCAGAAAGTGGGCCTTCGTAAGCAATATCAAAGGTCGGCTTCATCGTGGCGGCTGGATGCCTGGCGACTGCGCCAGCCACACTGGTGAAACCGGCGAGCATCATCGCTCCCGCGGTGACAGGCACGCCGACCTTCATGAGCAATTTCCTCATGAACACTCCCTCCCTGTTGGGTATTCACTCAGGGCACCCGTTTGCCCTAAGTTCGTAACAGTTCGGAAACCTTACCTGGTCACGAAGCAATTAAACAAGCGGTAACCGG
>Ga0181520_10009331_pt1 | contig 13589 bp, 18 predicted proteins | sample PEATcosm2014_Bin_29_FD_132451 | JGI IMG/M metagenome (GOLD analysis project Ga0181520, IMG submission 132451) | Peatland microbial communities from MTU Mesocosm Facility, Houghton, MI, USA - PEATcosm2014_Bin02_30_metaG | ecosystem: Environmental > Terrestrial > Soil > Wetlands > Peat | place...
ATCCACTTCACCGCCACCAAGGTTGGCACTTACGAGATTGCGTGCGCTGAGCTGTGTGGCCTGGGACACTACAAGATGCGGGCCTTCCTGAACGTGATGCAGCCCGAGGATTTCCAAAAGTGGCTCCAGAGCATGGCGCAAGCACAGTAGAGCGGAAAATGGAAATTGGAAAATCGAAATTCGCCTCAGGATGACAGCCGGTTGATTGGTTCACAGTTTGCTCGGGCAATGGATTCCAGCTTCCGCGGGAATGACTGTTATTCCGGCGTTCGATTATTGAATTTCGAGTTTCGGTTCCTTGAGGGGACTGTATGAGCATCGCAAGCGTAAATATTGGCATTTCTCGGCTGGGGCAGGTCCAAATCCGCGCGCATGACGTCAAACGGGCGACGACGTTCTACCAGGATGTGCTTGGACTGAAGCTGCTTTTCGAGGCGCCGCCAGGGCTTGCGTTCTTCGACTGTGGAGGGGTTCGGCTGATGATTGACCGCCCGGAGAAGCCGGAGTTCGATCATCCGTCTTCCGTCCTGTACTTCGCCGTGCCGGACATCCATGCTGCCCATGCGCAGTTGAAACAGAGCGGCGTGCATTTCGAAGACGAACCGCATGTGATCGCCCGAATGCCGGACCACGATCTGTGGATGACGTTTTTCCGGGATTCGGAAGACAACTTGATGGCGCTCATGAGTGAAGTGGCAAAGTAGCGGAATTCGAAACTCGAAACTCGAAACTCGAAATTCGTACATGGCAACTGGAATTCCTGAACATAGCCGTACCTCATCCCCACAAAATCGGGGGGGCCCTTTTCACGTGGCAGTGGATTCCCGCTTGCGCGGGAATGACTTAACGGGGCTGGTGACTCTGTACCGATTTTCGAATTTCGATTTTCGAATTTCGTCTTTCGAACGCGGGCAGTTGGGAGGCAATTGATGTCACAAGGACACGCTGAGGCGATTGAACACCACGCGGCGCATGCGCCCTCTGGGTTTATTCGTAAGTATCTCTTCAGCCTCGATCACAAAGTGATTGGGATCCAGTATTACCTGCTGGCTCTTGTCTCAGTCTTCATCGGCCTGGCACTTTCAATCTTAATGCGTCTGCACCTTGTCTGGCCGCAAGCCAGCGTCCCGCTGCTCGATAAGCTCTCTCCGCTCGGCGCGCCCAACGGTGTTATTACCCCGGAGTATTATCTCTCGCTGCTGACGTTGCACGGCACGATGATGGTGTTCTTCGTTCTGACCACGGCTCCACAAAGCGGCTTTGGAAACTACTTTCTGCCCATTCAGATCGGCGCTGAGGACATGGCGTTTCCGCGGCTCAACATGTTGTCCTTCTGGGTGACTTTCGCCGCTTTCGTCACCCTGGTGGCCACGTTCTTTATCCACGATGGCCCGCCGATCGGAGGCTGGACTTCTTACCCGCCCTTGAGCGCGCTCGGCGGAGCGGCGGGCCCGGGAATGGCCATGGGTGAGAATCTGTGGATCATTTCCATTGCACTTTTCTGCGTCGCGTCCATGCTTGGCGCCATTAACTTTATTGCGACCACCCTCGACCTGCGCGCCCGCGGGCTTTCTTTGATGAGATTACCCCTCACCTGCTGGGCATGGTTTCTGACCGCAATTCTGGGATTGCTTTCTTTTGCGGTATTGCTGGCGGCCGGGGTTCTTCTACTGCTCGACCGAGTGGGCGGCACCAGTTTCTTCATCCCGGGTGGCCTGATCATCAGCGACAAGATTGTTCCTCATACTGGGGGTTCACCCCTGTTGTGGCAGCACTTGTTCTGGTTCTTCGGACACCCGGAGGTATACATCGCCATCCTTCCGGGCATGGGCGTCACTTCCCACATCATCTCGACCTTCTCCCGCAAGCCGGTTTTTGGCTACCGCGCCATGGTTTACGCCATGTCGGCCATCGGGGTTTTGGGGTTCTGTGTGTGGGGACATCACATGTTCGTGAGCGGAATGAGTCCATATTCGGCGTTTGCTTTCTCGATCCTCACCATGGCCATTGGCGTCCCCTCTGCCATCAAGACCTTTAACTGGATCGGCACCATGATCGGCGGCAAGATTCGCTTCACACCTCCCATGCTGTTCGCTATAGGATTCGTGTCGCTCTTCATCACCGGAGGCCTCAGCGGCATCTTCCTGGGTCAGCCGCCCATCGACCTCTATTTCCACGACACCTATTTCGTTCTCGCTCATTTCCACATGATTATGGGCGTGGCCGCCATCTTCGGAATTTTCGCGGGAACGTACTTCTGGTTTCCCAAGATGTTCGGCCGCATGATGAACGCGACGCTGGGGAAGATTCACTTTTGGTTTACCTTTGTGGGCGTCTACGCGATTTTCATGCCCATGCATTACCTGGGTCTGGAAGGAAACCCGCGGCGCTACTCGGAGTTTATTGACAATTTCCTGCTGCCGCTGATGCCCGTGCACAAGTTCATTTCCATCGCGGCGTTCATCACCGGCGCCGCGCAGCTTTTCTTCCTGTTCAACCTCTTCTGGAGCATGTTCAAGGGCGAGAAGGCGGCGGAGAACCCCTGGGAAGCTACGACCCTCGAGTGGACGATTCCTTCGCCCCCACCTTTTGACAACTTCGCGGGAAAGCACCCCGTAGTCTTCAACGGCGCTTATGAATTCAGTGTGCCGGGCGCCGCGAAAGACTACATCATGCAGGATTCGCCGGAGGGCGTAACGGCGGTGCACTGAGGTTCGAGCCGTAGGGACAATCCGCCAACCGGCGGATGGTTGCCCGCGGGCGGCCACGAGGGCCGCCCCCACAAGGTCTATATGCGTTCAACAACGCTAACCAAGCCGGAAGAGGCCGCCAGGATTGGAGATGGCGGCCGGGGCGGAGGTGGCTTCCAACGCAGCGGCTTCGGCGGGGGCGAAGGTTGGGGAGACTTTCGAGTACCGGAGCGGACCTATCGGCTGGGCATGTGGTTCGCCTTGACCGGAATCGTGATGTTGTTTGCGGCCTTCACCAGCGCCTTGGTGGTTCGCAAGGGAATGTCGTTCGATTGGGTTCCGGTCCGCGTGCCTCGGATCCTTTGGCTGAACACCTTCGTGCTGCTAACGAGCAGCGCCGCCCTCGAACTCTCCCGCCGCTCCCTGCGCGCCGGCACAGCGAAGGCTTTTACCCGCTGGCTCGCGGCGGCATTGGTACTGGGCCTGGGGTTCCTCGCCGGTCAGCTCATCGCGTGGCGCGAATTGGCGGCGAGGGGCATATATCTGGCCAGCAATCCGGGCAGCTCGTTCTTCTACGTATTGACGGCCGCGCACGGCTTTCACTTGCTGGGAGGCGTCGTGGCCCTCGCGTACGTGGTATTTCGTGCCCGGCCCATTGCACTCGGTGAAGCACGACGTACTCCCTTAGACGTGACGGCAATCTACTGGCACTTCATGGATGCGCTTTGGATTTACGTGTTTTTCGTGCTCATGACATATCTGTAGGATTTAGCTCCGCCGAGGCGCCGAGGTGCAGAGAAATGAAGAGACAATAAACCGAAATGGTTGTCATCCTGAGCGAAGCGATGGATCTCTGCAGTTGATTATGGGGGGTAAGAATGGCCAGCCATGAAGCGATAGGCGGGGAATTAAGCCAAGTTAGGCAGTCGGCGTGGGGGGGCGGTGTCGCGCCTTTTGCCACCGGCTCAAAAAAACTGGGCATGTGGCTCTTCATTCTCTCCGATGCTATTACCTTCTCGGCGCTTATCATGGCTTACAGCTACGTGCGCGTCGCCAGCCCCCAATGGCCGACACCCTTCGAGTTCTATCCCGGAATCGTCAAGGCGACGGTCATGACGCTCATTCTACTGACCAGCTCGGTCACCATGGTGATGGCCGTGCGCGCGTCAAAATTGGATAGGCGGGCCAGTGCGGTGAAGTGGCTTGTGGCTACCATGGCGGCCGGGCTCGCCTTCGTCGTGATTCACGCCACGGAGTGGGCCGGCTTGATTGGAGAGGGTGTCCGCCTTTTCAAGAACCCCTGGGGCGCACCACTGTTTGGCGCGGCCTTCTTTACCTTGACCGGCCTGCACATGACGCATGTCTTCTGTGGCGTGTGCTACTTGGCCGTCGTCGCCGTGCTCACCGCCAAAGGAAGACTGACCTCGGAGGATGTGGAGGTTAGCGGACTCTATTGGCATTTCGTTGACCTGGTCTGGATGTTCATTTTTCCGTTGGTTTACATCATGTCTGTGAAGATGGGATAAAGACGTCCGTTGTCAGTTGCCCGTCACCCGTTGCAACGGACAACTGACCACGGACAAACGACTCGGAGGGTTTAATGGACTCGGCATCGGAGCACAAGCACGCTGACACGGGCGTCAAAATCTTCATGGTGGTGTGGTTCTGGCTCTTGGCGCTGACGGCGGTGGAAGTCTTCTTGGGTTACAAGGCCTTCGAGGTGAACGTTATGATCATACTGCTCATGGGCCTTTCGGTGATCAAGGCCTCCTTGATCATTGCCTACTTCATGCACTTGCGTTACGAAAAGCCGAGTATGGCGGCCACGCTGATGCCTGCTTTGGTGATGGTTATTATTCTAATGTTCATGATCTTTCCGGACAGCTTCAGGCTGTTGGCGCTGAGGCCGCATTAGGTGTAAATTCAGATTTGGGCTTTGGTTCGAAAAATGGCAACACCGGCCAAGGGTCTTCGGCATGTTATAAACCGGCTGCGATCGGCGCTAGCTCCAATAGCATTGTTGTGCTCAACTGCCGTGGCCCACGCGCAGGGGTGCGCGATGTGTTACACCAGCGCGGCAGCGTCAAAGGCCGGCGCATTGCATGCTTTGAGAAGTGGAATTCTCATCTTGCTTCTTCCAGTACTCGCCATGTGTTCAGGCATTTCCGTGATCATCTATCGTTCCCGGGACCGGTTTCTCGGAGCGGCTGAATGGAGTCCCGAGCACGATTGTGAATTACGCGCTATCGGTACCCATAAGAAAGATATCGATAACCTCGATCCTCAGGAAAGGTCGCCGCTGCCCCTTGGCGGCAACAAGCTGCCCATGGCCAACGGACCACGGGCAACGGACAACGGACGACCCCAGGTGCAATTATGACAACTCAACCGCAAAGTCCGTGGTTACATCGCTACGCCATGTTTGTAGCGTTCTGTACTTTTGTTCTGATTGTCGCGGGCGCCCTGGTGACCAGCAACGACGCCGGCCTTTCCGTGCCGGATTGGCCGACTTCTTTCGGCAGCTTTCGCATGCCGCGCATGGTGGGTGGCATACTGTTTGAACACGGCCACCGGATGATTGCCGGCACGGTCGGAATCCTAACGATCATTCTCGCGCTGGCAATCTGGCTCAGGGATTCCAGGCGTTGGGTAAAGTGGGTGGCGGGTGGAGCCGTGCTCGCCGTGCTGGCCCAGGCCGTGTTGGGCGGCATCACGGTGCTCTTCTACCTGCCGGTGGCGATTTCGACGAGCCACGCCACGCTCGGCCAGGTTTTCTTCTGCCTCGCGGCGAGCCTGGCCTTTTTCACGCGAGCGGGTTGGCGATGGGACGAGCCCAAGCTCGAGGACACCACCGCTCCCACGCTCCGACTCCTGACCGTGGTGACTACAGGTCTCATCCTGGTGCAGTTGGTGGTCGGGGCTGTGTACCGCCACTCCGGGAAGGGCCTCGATCTGCACATTGCGGGCGCCGGGGTGGTCACCATGTTCGTGGCCTACCTTGTCACTCGAATCCTGATCAAGTTCTCGCAAACGCCCGCTTTGCTGAGGCCGGCGCTGTTGCTGGGCGCCCTCTTGGCGCTTCAGGTTTCCCTCGGCATCGGTTCTTATGTCGTGAAGATGGCTGACCGGAATGCGCCTCAGCCCCTGCCGCCCGTCGTGAACATGACCACCGCGCACGTGGCGGTGGGCGCCCTGGTGTTACTGGCCAGCCTTTACTTGACCTATCAGGCGCATCGCTTTCTGGCGCCTCGAGTTGAGGAAGCGAAAGTCGTTTCGGCCCCGCACGGGGCGGCCATATGAACGAGCGATCAGACAACGCGGGAAACAACGCGCTGCGTCAGTGGCTTCGGCCCCTGGCGGATTATTGGACGCTGACCAAGCCGGAAGTGAATTTCCTGGTTTTGGTCAGCACCCTGGTCGGATACTATCTTGCCTCGCGCGGAGGGCTGGATTTCTGGCGCTTATTCCACACCCTGATGGGCACGCTACTGGTGGCCAGCGGCACGGGGACGCTGAACCAGTATATCGAACGCCAGTCGGACAAGCAGATGCGCCGAACGGCCAATCGCCCCCTGCCTGCGGGAAGACTGGGTTCTGCCGAGGCGCTCTGGTTCGGAATCGTGTTAGCGGCATTGGGCGGCTGGGAATTGTGGGTATTCACAAACCCACTGGCCAGTTCGCTCGCCCTGTTGACACTGGGCACCTACTTGCTGGCCTACACGCCGCTGAAAAAACGGACACCGCTTTGCACTTTGGTGGGCGCCTTTCCCGGCGCCATGCCGCCGCTCATCGGCTGGGCGGCAGTGCGCAACAGCCTGAGCCTTGAGGCCTGGGTGCTCTATGCCATTCTCTTTTTATGGCAGTTCCCGCACCTTTTGGCCATCGCCTGGATGTACAGGGAAGACTACGCTCGGGCCAACCTGTTATTACTTCCCAGGAACGACCTTGAGGGCCGGACAACTGCTTGGCAGATTCTGGGGTATTCGCTCGCGCTGATTCCAGCAAGCTTAATGCCCGTTTTCCTGGGACAGGCGGGGAAGGTTTATCTGGTGGGTGCGTTGGTGCTTGGACTTGGATTCTTCCACTTTGGCATGCGCCTGGCCCTTCAGCGATCGAACTCATTGGCGCGGCGCTTGGTCCTTGCCTCGATCGTATATTTACCCTTGGTTTTCGCCCTGCTGATGGTGGACAAGACTCGGTAAGACGTTGAGAGATCGGGTGATCCGGCTCACCCGATCGCCTGCTCTCCAGATTCGTGAGCGAGATCCGACTCCAAATGTCCAATGACCGAATCCAACCAGGCGAAGAGGGCCTTTTCAGCTTCTTCGCGATCCCCAGAGTCTTCCAGCGAGGCAATGCTATCGCCTTGTTCATTCAGGGGGATAAAGTGGCACGGGAGGTCCTCGCCCTGGCAGTCTGCCGGCACCCATTCCCAGAGAAGGCACTCGTAACAAGGATGCCGCTTGGTCGTTTCACCGAAGTTTAGGCAAGTAACCGAATCACGAAAAAGCCTTGTGGGCTTTTGCGGAGTATGGACGGACCGGCCGTACCCGCCGTTTTTCAAGATGTCTCGTTCCAGCTTCAATTGGTCTATAATCTCTTTCTGATCGGCTCGCATGGCCTTTTTGCCTCCTCTGGTCGCTGGGGATGAGCCGCAGCTCTGCCGAGTCTGACACAAAGAGAGGAAGCAATTTCAAGGCCAATAGCAAGATTTTGAAAACAAGCAACTTAAATGCGATGAAGTGTAATCCAAGGGACGGAGTGGGCCAGAATGCCCACTTCGGCCGCCTTTCGGCTCAAGCGAGGACCCACGATCCATGTTCGAGGAACTGCTACTAGCGGGTATTTGCCTTCTGACTGCCCTGGTTGGACTGGCCATTGCGGCGTGGGAGGTGATCAGCGGAAGGGTTTTCGATATTGATGGCTTGTGGTTTACCCTGATCAGCCTGACTTTGGCGGGAGTGTTCGGCGGCATCCTCGCCTGGTCGTTTTACACTGGAGAAGGTCAGCGATTGTTGCATCACTTCAGGAAGGATGCCGCCTCGAAGGCTGGGCCTGAGAAGAGCTCGCCGAATCCCACATGATCCCCTACCTTTCCAGCGTTGATGCCGCTTTGAATGCTGCCAGTGCCGTTTTCTTGACACTGGGGTTTTATTTCATCCGGCAGAGGAACATCCGCGCGCACAAGGCTTGCATGCTCTCCGCCTTCGCGACCTCAACGGTTTTTCTGGTTTGTTACCTCACTTATCACTATTTTCATGGAACCACGCACTTCCTCGGAAAGGGCGCGGTTCGGGGTGTTTATTTCGCCCTGCTGGGTTCGCATACGGTACTCGCCGCGGTGATCGTGCCACTGGCCCTCACCACGCTTTACCGCGCCTGGCGGAAGCGCTTCCCACAGCACAAACGAATTGCCCGCTGGACTCTGCCGCTTTGGCTTTATGTTTCTGTGACGGGTGTGGTCGTCTACTTTATGCTTTATCACCTCTACCCCGCCAAGCCATGATGCATTTGATTCTTACTGAGAGCGCGTTATAATGGGCGCTCGCAACCTTGTTTCCTCATGATGAGGACCCGCAGAGGATCTTTCATGTTTGAACCTATTCCCCGACTTGGCGATGTTATTGACGACTACTGCCCTCGCTGCCGCCTGCTTTTGAACCATGCCGTGGCGAGCCTGGTGGATAACAAGGTGGTGAAGGTTGTTTGCCAGACTTGCCATAGTGAGCACCCGTACCGCAACGCGGAGGCGCCCCCCAAGAAAAAACCGGGCTCCCGGGCCGTGCTCTTTCAGCAGGTGTTAACAAAGACCACGGGCACGCCTGAGGCTGACACTACAACGCCGGCCGAGGATCCTGCTCCGGTCGAGGCGGAACCAGCGAAGAAAAAAAGAGTCGCAGCTCCAGCGCGCTACATCACCCGGCATCGCAGCAAGTCACCCCGGGCTTAGGCACGTTTCAGGTCTAAGGGATTCGCTCCTAACCTAACACCCGACAACTGACTACGTATGATTTGGTTACCCACTCTCGTGGTTCTTCTCTGGTGTGTCCTGGGGGTTCGCATCGTGCGCAGTCTTCGAAGTACCCTGGTATTGCGTGCGGACCAACCATTATCCTCCCTCAAGTCCCTTCCGAGAGTATCCATCATTGTGGCCGCCCGCAACGAAGAAGAGGCGCTTCCCGCCGCGCTCGAATCCCTTTTGGCTCTTGAATATCCCGATTTTGAAGTTGTTCTGGTGGATGATGACTCTCAGGACCACACGGGAGCCATAGCGGACGAGTGGGCATCGAAGCCGGCTGCTCTTGGTCGGCTCAAGGTTCTTCACAACAAAACACTGCCGCCCCAGTGGCATGGCAAAGTGCACGCCTTGCATCTGGCGTCGAGGGCCGCCTCCGGCGAGTGGATTCTGGCAACGGATGCCGACATGGTTCTTCACTCTTCGGTTCTGAGTGTGGCGGTGTCCTTTGCCCTTGAACGGGGCGTCCAGTTTCTCTCGATTATTCCGGAACTGGAGTTCGGTTCCTTTTGGGAGAAAGTCGTGCTTCCAGCCTTTTCCTTCCTTATCACTTCCCTCTTTCCCGTTCATTTAGTTAACGATCCAACTTCTCCCCGAGCTCTCGCCGCCGGCGCTTTTATCCTGATGAAACGCGACGACTTGGTTGCCCTAGGTGGCTACGCGCGTTTGAGGAACGTACTCATCGAGGATCTCCGGATGGCGGAGCTTTTCAAACGCCACGGACGCCGCATCTACTTGGCGGCCAGTCGCGGTCTCCTGCATACTCGCATGTACACCAGTGGCGCGGAGTTGTTCGAGGGACTCAGCCGCACCGCGTTTGAAGGCTCCGGCCACTCAGTCCCAAAGACGCTGGGAGCGATGTTCCTGGCCAACCTGCTGGCTGTTTTTCCCTGGGTCGCGCTGGTCACCCGGGTTCTCGCCGATTGGAAGCTGGACCGGGCTGAGTTGCACGATCCTTTTCTCCTCGTGACCGTCGTGGCCTGCCTCATTGCTTCTTTGGTCTACCTGCCATTCATCCTCCACTCGCGTATTCCGCCGCTATACGTTTTTGGACTGCCCCTGGCGACATTGTTCTATTCCTGTGTGTCCGTCTATTCGATCTTGACCAGCAGGATTGGGCGCGGTGTTTCGTGGAAAGATAGGCGATACCGCGCTCCGGTCGAATAGCCAGCGTGCCTTGCATTTTTCAAACAGCCAAGCGACAATGAATTTTCAAATTTGAAATCCGAAATCCTGATGGGAGCGTGGGTTATGGAGACAGCGAGTTTCGGTGCAGGGTGTTTCTGGGGTGTCGAGGCGGCGTTTCGGCAGATACCGGGCGTCGTTTCAACCGCGGTGGGCTACATGGGAGGAACCCTCGAAAACCCAACCTACAAAGACGTTTGCACGGACAAGACCGGGCACGCCGAGACGGTCCAGGTCGTCTATGATCCCTCCAAGACATCCTACAAGGATCTCCTGAACGTCTTCTGGCAGAACCACGACCCGACCATCTTGAACCGCCAAGGGCCCGACGTGGGAACCCAATACCGAACGGTGATTTTCTATCACACTCCAGAGCAGGAGGTGCTCGCCCGAGCGTCCAAGGAAGCTCTGGAGCGCTCGAAAGCATTCAAACGGCCCATCGTGACGGAAATTGTCCCGGCTTCCACCTTCTGGCGTGCTGAGGAGTATCACCAGCAGTACCTCGAAAAGCGCGGCCTCGCCCAGTGCCATATCAAGTAGCGGCAGAATTAGACTGAAATCAGCGCGTAAGCGGAGAAACCTATGGCGGCGATTCGCACCTTCGAACCTTTTGTTCGTTCCTTGCTCCGCATCGTGGCGGGATTTACCTTCTCACTGCATGGGATGCAGAAAATCCTCGGCCTCTTCGGGGGGATGGGCGGGAAAGGCGGAACGGCGGCCTTTGGCTCGCTTCCCTGGATTGCGGGCGGCCTGGAATTGGTTGGCGGGCTGCTGTTGGTTCTGGGGCTTTTCACTTCTCCCGTGGCGTTTATTCTGAGCGGCGAGATGGCCGTGGCCTACTTCAGGGCGCATTTTCCCCAGGGGTTCTTCCCGCTTGGTAACCACGGGGAGTTGGCGGCGCTTTACTGCTTCATCTTCCTCTACCTGTCCGTCGCCGGGCCCGGCCCACTCAGCCTGGATGCGATAGCACGACATAAGCCTGATTAGTCCCGCTTCACGGCGCCTTTCTCTGGCGCTTCGTGTCCCCGGCAGAAGAGCACCGGCAGGCGCGGATATTGCTGGTACGCGGGGTCCGTTGTGCTCCGGCGGCAGAGATAGAAGACCGATCCGCGATCTGACCGGATAATGCGAACGTGCTTGCAACTGGCGCACAACCCCGCGGAGTCAGAGCCCGGGTCAGGTACGTCGGTCGTCACATTCCCCTCCAAAGCGTGGACGCGCGTCATGCCCCCGCGCTATTCTATTCTGAGTTATGACGTCTGATTCCTCAAGGGCGCGAAGAGCGAATTTCCAGCCCGGGACCCCGCGCAACACGTTCATTATCGTCGTCCCAATTCTGGTGGTTCTGGTCACCTTTCTTTTCTGGTATCAGACCTGGTTTGGACGGCCCTTGAGCGATCAGGAGATGGGCCAGTATCTATCGGACACTTCTGTACCCCACAAAACCCAGCACGCTTTGGCGCAGCTTTCGAACCGGATGGCGCGCGGCGACGCGACGACCGGGCGTTGGTATCCGCAAGTCATCAGCCTAGCCGGGAGTAAACAACCTCAGTTTCGGTCGATGGCGGCTTGGGTGATGGGCCAGGACAACCGTTGTGAGGCGTTCCACCGAACGCTGCGTGGGCTGCTCGATGACCCTGCGCCACTGGTGCGCTCGAACGCTGCATTGGCCCTGTCGCGTTTCGTCGATCCAGCCGGAGAGCAACAGTTGCAGGCCATGCTGCAGCCCTTCACACTCAATGCCCCGCGGGCCGGCCGGCTCGAGTTCCGCGCCAGAGAAAGGGACGCAGTTCAAAGCGGCGGCATCGTGGCGCGCCTCAGCGTCGCAAACGACGGGAACCCGGTGGATGTGGTTTCACCGATCGCAGGCGGGATAGCGCGGCTGGCAGCCAAAGACGGCGCACCGATCGGCGCAGGCGACGCAATTGCCGTCATTAGCCCCGGTGAATCGCAGGTGTTTGAGGCCTTGCGTGCTCTCCTGATGGTTGGGCACGATGCAAGCCTACCCGAGGTCGACCGCTTCGCCGCCGGCGTTCCGGGAATGTCCGACCGAGTCCGACAGCAAGCTCTTCTCACCGCGCAGGCCATTCGCCAGCGGACTTTGCAGAGCAAAGGCGTCAAATAGACCAACCATTCTGAGTAGGGGTAGGGCTTGCCCTACCCTCGTCGTTCCCTCGTGCAATGTCCATCCGGGGACGGCAAGCCGTCCACCTACGGGTTTGCGTTGCTTGAGATTTCCTTGTTGGGAAACTAAAACGTGAACTTCGTCCCCAGTTGCGTTTCCACTTCTTCGGTGGGGATCATCTCGATGGCGTCCCACGGGCAGCCGTCCAGAAAACAGCCGTCGGGGCCCTTGCTGGTGCACTTCTTGCAGCCAATACAGAGTTGAGGATCAACTTCGATACGTCCGAATGGAGGGTGGTCCTCGTCGACCACCCAATACATGCAGTCGGCCACGGGACAGTAAGGGACGCAGGCCGGAGAGCCGGCGCAACCGGTGCAGCACTCAGTAATGACTGCCAACTCCTTGGGTCTCTTCTTGCGTGGAGTTTCAATGCCTTCCGACTTCGGCTCCAGCTTCACCACTTCGCCCACTGGAATGTAATACTCTGCCACACGCCCTCTCCTGGTTCGGGAATCTCTACATATTCTCCCAAATGAGTTGCCAGCGCGTCAACGTTAAAGCCTCTTTGGCGCTACCTGACATTAGTTGGGATGCCGATCGGTCGAACTTTACGCCGCTTCCGGGTTTTCCGAAGTGGAAAGTGCGGCAAAACCGGGCGACCTTCCCGAGTTCTTCCGCGGCTGTTGCTACGAGCTTTTTGTCCCTGCGGGTGGCTGCACGTTATCGACAGATTGGGGATGCGACACCGTAGTTGCAAGCTAACTGTTTTCTGGTATGCTTACCGCCCGATAACGGAGGGCGGCCAGAAGCGCCCCCATCAACTTCTCGATCGAGGTGGAATGATATGTCAACGCAAATATCCCGACGCACCTTCATGATGGGCGCGGTCACAGCGGCTGCCGCGCTACGTGTTATGGGGGCCAACGACCGCGTGCGGTTGGGCATCATTGGCTCGGGAGACCGAGGCACGTACCTGATGGGGCGTGCCAACCAGGTCGGCAATCTCGACTGGGTGGCTGTCGCCGACATCTGGGATGCGCGGCGCGACCGCGGCGAACACACGGCAGGCGTCAAACTGGATAAGTACGCCGATTACCATCAACTCCTCGATCGCAAAGATATCGACGGAGTCATTGTAGCGACATTCGACCACGTTCACGCGCACATCGCCATCGATGCCTGCCGAGCCGGCAAGGACGTGTACGTCGAGAAGCCTATGACGTCGCTGCCGGAGCAGGGTCCTCCCATGGTGAAGGCGGTGCGAGAGACCAGCCGCATTGTCCAGGTGGGAACGCAACAGAGAACCACACCGCACTTCCTCGAGGCGAAGCAGAAGTTTTTTGACACGGGGGCGATCGGAAAAGTGAATATGGTGCGCACCATCTGGAATGCCAATGGAGGCTATCTGACGCCCGTACCCAAGGGGATGGAGCAGAAACCTGCCGGGCTCGACTGGGAGGCTTGCCTCGCCTGGCTGCCCAAGATCCCCTGGGATCCGAAACGGTATTTCAATCGTTTTGCCTATTGGGACTTTTCAACAGGCGGGCAGACCGGCGGGCTTTTCGTACACATG
>Ga0181520_10009334_pt1 | contig 13584 bp, 15 predicted proteins | sample PEATcosm2014_Bin_29_FD_132451 | JGI IMG/M metagenome (GOLD analysis project Ga0181520, IMG submission 132451) | Peatland microbial communities from MTU Mesocosm Facility, Houghton, MI, USA - PEATcosm2014_Bin02_30_metaG | ecosystem: Environmental > Terrestrial > Soil > Wetlands > Peat | place...
AAGAGCGTCAGGAGTGCAAGTGTGAGTTATGCGGTGCCGAGTGGTGGGAGGTGCTTACACCAACACCAAAGAAGCCAGTCCTTGATCCTGGCATTTCGGCTGTTTCGAATTGATTTTAGATAAGCAAAAGGACAAGCGATGGACAACTACGTGTTAATCAACGACGACGACAAGTTCTATGGTAACTGTGATAGCCCGGTACCCGACCTAAAGCATGCGAAGTTCTTTGATGAGCCACCGTATGATCTGGCCGACGGGGCTGAAGGATGGTGGATCGTTGGCATGAAGTTGGTCCTCCACCGAGAAAACCGGCAAGAGTCAAAAGCAATGACAGTACGGCGGCTGCTTGCCCTTGCAGGCCGTTCCCGCGCATACCACAACGAAGTCCAGGAGATGATGTCCGCATGACAACAAGGACTGCCCAAGACATCTTCGATAGGTTTGCTGAGCGACTTGGCTGGGATTTTGGAACCCAGGCCGATGTGCTGGTCAACTGGTGCAGCGACGAAAACGTCATCGAGCCGCTGTTGCAGCACATCCAGCTGACCGGGCAAACAGACGACTTCGAGGAGTTCCTAATCGATAACTTCGGGGATGAGCAGCCCGAGGACGACGGCGCCGAGCGGCCCGACTGGCAGAAGGAGGGCTTCTGAATCTCCGAGGACAGCTCGGACGACGAAGAAGATGACGAGCAAGGTGTCGTCCTATCGGTCCATTGTAGGAGCGAGGCGAACCTTACCAAGCAATTATTACCCAACAGCAGGAGAATGTGTGATGGCACGGTATGAGATTGAGGATCGACGAAGTGGATTTGTCGTGCGCGGGCGTCCGCACCCGCTCGACACCCCCAGGCAACCGGATTGGCTCGTCAAACTTGCTTACGAGGAGCATCGGTGGCGGCGTGAACCGGTCGAAGTGCATCTCCAACCCTATCGTTTGGAACTGACATCGTCGGCAGGCCCATGCCAATTCGGGTTCTTCGAATATCCCCGGTTGGTCAGCAAAGTGGCCGAAACATTGATGCGACCATGGAACCCGCCCCTGCGCGACCGTGATGGACCGGACGAAAATGACCATCACCTCGACAAACTCAAAGAATGGGCAGTGCATAAAACGGCGAAGGCCATCAACAAGTCCGTCCACGTGGAGTGGCAGCGATTGCTGGCGCAGGTTGACCCAACCGTCCTCGCCGTTCACCGCAAGGTGTTCAGCGCCACTTGGAATTGTCGGCGGGCACCACTCATATCGGATGACGCCCTCTACAAGGAGCAATACGTCGTCAAAGATATTCTGTCGTATCGGGCTGCCGCCGTCGCCGCATTGCTATGCGAAGTCATTGGGCCAGCGAACGAGACTCCGATCGAGAGAATGCAACACTGGCGCGACCTGTTCGCCCCGGCGGGCATGGGCACCTATCATGCATTGAACGCAACACTGATGAATCTTCCGGGCGGCATTCCCGCCGGGGTGCTGCACGAACTCCGCAGCGTGATCTTGCCCCGGCCGATCCACAACCGGCTCGAATTGATTACCACCATCCTGGCGGGTGCTCGCACCGCCGACAATTTTCCTGTCTTTGCCCATGCAACAGCAGGGGAAATCAAGGAGGCCATGCGGCGTGTTTCCATCAGCCTGCAACGGCGATGGGTGCACGCGACGCCCGAACCTGAAGAGCTTTTGTCTCCCAGGCGGACCCGTGATGTCCGCACTGCCGTCCAGTATCTACTCGACTACCCCGAAGACCATCACGGGCGACTTCTGGGTCTGGCGGAGAAGGCGATCCGTTGGCATGGGGCCGAAGGCCGACAGATGGAGGCGAGAAAATCGGTAAAGCGTTTCGGCATGGATCGCCAACTGACGAAACCTCCCATTCCGCTCCCGAAGGAGGAAGGCATTCGTTTTTTGGCGACCGTTGCCGATGCCGTCAGCGAGGGAGAACAAATGGAGCATTGCATCGCCAGCTATTGCGAAGACGCGGTCGAAGGACGCCGCTACCTCTTTGGCGCCGACCACGAGGGGGAAAGAGCGTCTGTAGAAGTTAGCCCTTCCGGCAAGGTGGTTCAGGCTCGCGGGCCGCGCAACTGCTACAACAAGGCAGCACAATGGGCGGCTCAGGTGCTCGGAAAATGGGGACGCGGTTTTCCTGAACACTATGACAACAACAGGGTGGAGGAAATGGTGCGTGACTATCAGGAGGATGGAGCGATGGCGGAAGTCCACTTACCCCCGGACGCGCCTCCGCCTTTCGAACATCTAGTCCCCGACGACATTATCGATGACGAAGAGTTTGTCCGCATGCTGCGGGCCATCGAAGCGTAAGACCAAAGTATCTCTGACACGCCAGATCCTACAGTCGCAGCGGTTCCGCTTATCCTGCCCCAGCATCAGCCACCGGGCGAGGCAACAACATGACCTTCACCACAAGCGTTGACTACATCCGAACCACTTTTTTCCCTGGTTGGGACAAGGGGCGCCGATGGCAGGTAGTCCAGGTCGCTGATCTCGACGGAGCCCAGGGGCGCTGCGAGCGGAAGATCAAGACGATCAGTGTTCTTGGTGGCATCGAACGAGACGACCTGCTCGCGTTGCTGATCCATGAGATCGCCCACGCCATCAGCAACGACTTTCACGGGAAGCGCTGGCTGCAAAGAATGGAGAAGGCAGCCAGCCATGCCGACCAGCAAGGGCTGCCGACCCTGGCGGCCCTGTTGCGGCAGCAGATAGTGGGCTACCAGGATGGATTTCGGATGACGGCGGCCATGATGTACGGTGAGATTGAAAACTGCGTTGTCAGCGAACCACAGGTTACGTTCCCGCAGGTCGTGGATTTTCTACGGCGGGACTGGGGCGTCAACCGAAACCAATTCCTCCGCCGCTTCCGCCGAGCGGAACGGGTATTCGAGGAAGCGCAACGGAATGTCAGGGAATCCGCCGAAGCGAAGGCGAAATGGTTGGATCAGCAAAGCCCCGAAGCCGGATTGCTCAACACTCCAGCCCCCTTGCCCCAGACACCCGCCAAACACTCCAGAATCAACTGTAATCAATCGAAATAGGAAATTGGGCTTGGGGTGGACTCCTCACAGTTGTGTAAATCGATCGCACAATTTGCCTCGGATGGTCTTGGCCGACGGTCCGGCCGTTCGGTGCCAAACGGAGAAAGGGTCGGACCGGGTCAAAGTGGAGATGGATATGGACCAAAAACCTGAACAGAACATCTAAACGGCGGGCAGAGGAGAAAATCTCATGGCTGACAGAATGGCGGCGGAAATCTGGATCGGGGGCAAACTCCCTCGTACTCTGCTGGACGAGTTCCCAATTTCCGACCTGCGGGTAGATTTTGACGAGAATCCCTTCGACGCCACGACAGAGGAAGGCATTTTGAGCGCCCGCGACGAAGCCGGCCTGTTGCACTTCGCGGACTGCGAGGCAGCGTGGGGAGAGTTTCAGGAATTGGAAGGCTGGTTGCGGGAACACAACATTCCGTTCCAGCGGCATTCTTCGGGCAAATACGAGCATGATCCCTGCCTTGTCGAGTTTCGCCCTGACCTGCCAGGTACGCCGGACAGATATACGCTCACCAATCAGGATGGTGCTCCCGTTGTACGCAACGATGAGATCGAGAAGGCTATGAAGAGCATGGAAAGGCTGGCGAACGACAGGAAGCGGTCGGCCGAAAAGCGGTTGCTGGCTTGGGAGAGGATATATCGCAGACTGAGCCGTTCTATCCCTCCGAAGCTGCCACCTCTGCCACCTTTCGAGATTGCGGACCGCTGATTGTGAGCAACTGAAAGGAACGCGACATGAGAACCTGGAAATGCCCTGACTGCGGGAAGACAACGGAGATCAGCTACGATTGGCTCGCCGAACATGGCGGACCGGTCTGTGAGAAATGCGACTGCGACATGGAGCTTCAGCCCGAAGCGGAAGCAACTGCTGTCGTGGAACGACTGGTGAACAAAGCCGAGACGGCCGGTTTGGACCCAGAGGATTTGGATGAATTAGTCCATGACTTGACGGCCAGTGTCGCCGCCGATGTGAATAACGGCGGGTTGGAGGACCAAATCAGATATCTGGTCGATGGCATCGGCGCCCAACGCACCGAGCGACAACTCGACGAATTGATCGAAAGTCAACCAAAGGAAGGGGAGTAGCCGTGGCGGACAATTACCTGGATTTTTCGGAAATCATTGCGAATCTCTCGGAACCGGAAGAGGCTTGGCTGAAGGAGCAGCTTCAGCCCATCCGCGTCTTCGGCGCCAAGGAATACCCTGAGGACGCCGTACCCGCCGATCTGGGCGACACAGAGCCAGATTGGGCCGGAGTTCGGTTCTTGCAGGACAAGACGGACCACGATCCCCAATGCGATGCCTTAGGTTTCCAGTACACCTTCCATGACGATCACGATACGGAAGGTTGGGGCCGTCACCTGTGGTTCTGCACGGAAGGCTGGGGAGATGCCAGCAATGTCGCTTGGTTGGTGCAGAAGTTTCTCAAAAAGTTCCGGCCGGACCAGTGCTGGTCGCTCACCTACTCCACCACCTGCTCAAAGCCCCGCGTAAGCGAGTTTGGCGGCGGCGCGGTATTCGTTACCGCCGACACGATCCAGTGGCAAAATGCCTACGACTTCGTTGAGGACCAGCGGGCAGCTTTCGAGGCGAAGCGGAGCTAAGCACATCCAATGAAAGAAGGAAAGACGGTATGAGCAGATACTATGAGGTGGACGTGGAGATACTCGGGCACGTCCCCGAGAAAGAGGACCAAATCAAGATGGCGACAGAGGAGGAATGGCCCTTCGGGGATTGGTGGTCAACGGGCGAAGGGGATATCCATGCATCCGCCCAGAGCACCTTGTGTGGCGGTGAATCCGAAGAGCAGTTTACCGAGCGTTTGTCCGTGGCGATTTGGCGAGCCAACGGCGGTTTCTGTGAAGTCGTGGTGAATGCCACGTATTTGGAATCGCTTCCCTTTGAGACACATACCCTGGACGAGGGCGATTACGCGCGGCTGATCCAATCCAACACAGGAGAAACGAAGCATGAAGACCACGCTGACCGTCGAAATTGAATACGATCCGGCGATGACCGAACCAGAGAGCTTGGCGTGTGCCATGGACCGTCTCTTGGAAACGGCCCTGTCCACGCCGGGTATCACGGATGACTACGGAAACCCCAAGGTCGGCGAGTTCCTGGTGTGGCCGGGTGGCTATGGGCATGCCTGGGGAGTCTTTTTCGATAACATCCGCGAAGTTGGCAAACCCGTCTACGACACACTTGCCGAGGCCCAGGCGAAGTGCGACACCTACAACGACCCCGACATCTACTCCGTGGAGATCATCGGCTGTACCACGCGCGAACCCGACGAAGCGGAGGAGTAAACAGATGACGGAGAATGACAAAACCTACCGCTTGCACATCGACGGCAACTTGTTCCGCAGGCAGCGGGGACTGCTGATGCGTCTCGGTGCCCTTGTTCACGGGAAGCAGGCATACAAGCCGAAACCCGGCGATGAAGCATTGCTGGAGGGGTTGCTCAACCTGACCGATGCGATCGCCGATGAAGCCCACGATCAGCACGGGATCGATTGTCTATTGGATGGGTGAGGACGCCACCCTATGCCTACGATGGCGAAGTTCATCGACGGCAACAGACGGGCTCCTCGATACTGGCGACTTGTAGAACAGCAAGGACCTGGGCGCACTTCCCCCGGTGTCCGCCAAGTCGGTCATGCGGCTTTGTTGTGGATTTTGGCCTTGCGGGTTGGCTCCAACTGGTGATTTCGGGAGGGTTTGGGTTTTTCGGTGTGGTCATTTGCCGGCCTTCGCCCTCGGAGATCTGTTGCGGGGGTATGCGGTAGCTATAATCGCTGGGATACGAAACGGAGATCACGACATGGATGAACCGCTCTGGCTCATCTACGGCGCCAACGGCTATACCGGTCAACGGATCGCCCGGGAGGCCGTCGCACGGGGATGGAAGCCGATTCTAGCCGGCCGAAACGCCCGAGAAATCGCCGCGTTGGCCGAACGGTTGGCCTGTCCCCACCGCGTGTTCGCACTGCATGATCGCCGACGCGTCGTCGCGCAATTGCAAGGGGTACGTGCTGTGCTCCACTGTGCCGGCCCGTTCTCAGCCACGGGCGAGCCGATGATGGACGCGTGTCTGGAGTCGCACGTGAACTATCTGGACATTACCGGCGAAATCGCCGTGATTGAAGCGGCGGCCGCCCGGCATGAGCGTGCCGTGCGGTCCGGCGTGAGTTTGCTCCCCTCGGTGGGCTTTGACGTCGTACCCAGCGACTGCCTGGCGGCGATGCTTGCTGAGCGTTTGCCCGGTGCGAGTCAACTTCAATTAGCTTTCATCGCCGGTAGCCGGATCGGCCCTGGCACGGCGCGAACGATGGTCGAGGGACTCGCCGGCGGAGGTCGCGTACGAATCGACGGCCGCATTGTCAAGGTGCCCTTCGCCTGGAAGACGATGGCCGTTCCCTTTCGGAGCGGGCTCAAGCAGGCGGCCACCATCCCTTGGGGCGACGTGGCTGCCGCCTGGTATACCACCGGTATTGCGAACATCGAGGTTTACACCGCCATGCCCGAACGACAGATTGCCCTGATGCGCCGAGTTGTTGGCCTCCTATCGGTGCTCTTGAAGGTGCCGGGGATTTGCCACCCACTGGGATATGTGGTGGGGAAGTTTCTTACCGAACGGGCGCAGCGGGGAGGCGACGCGGGTCGCGCGTCGCTGTGGGGTCGCGTGTCCGACGACAGCGGTCATGTCATCGAAGCCACCTTGGAAACCCCCGAAGCCTATCGGCTGACAGTCCTGACTGCGCTGGCGGCCGTGGAGAATCTCCTCACTCGCGGGACGCCGCCGGGATTTGCGACTCCCGCCCGAACCTTCGGGTCGCAATTCGTTCTGAGTATTCCCGAAACTGACCTACAGTGGGGACCGACCTAATGCCGTCTGGGACCATCCTCACGTATGGTCGCGGGTAATAGACCGAAGCATCAATAGCCTCCACCGAGGGTTTGCCGGTCGAAACGCTGAGCCAGTAAATTCTCCTGTCCGAGGGCGGAACTTTTGTGGCCTGGCCGGCATCCAAGAGGTAGAATTGCCGGTATGCTTCTTTCTCACCGGGCTGCCTCCCCTCTTTCTGCACGGAGTCCGAAACCATGCTCCACCGCCTTATTTGTTGTGCTCTGCCGTTGATCTGTGTTGCTTGGGGTTATGCGGTCGGGGCGGAGGAGCCTCGCGGCGCTAAGCTGCCCTTGAAGCGGGTCGTGCTGTTCAGTTCCGGCGTTGGATTCTTCGAACGTTCCGGGCAGGTGCAAGATAACGCCCAAGTGGAAATGAAGTTCAAGCTGGGCGACATCAATGACCTATTGAAGAGCATGGTCGTCCAGGACCTCGACGGCGGGCAAGTCTCCACCGTCACCTACGGTTCGAAAGACCCGATCACGAAGACGCTGGGGAGCTTCACCATCGATTTGACGGCCAACCCCAGCCTGGCCCAACTCTTGGGGCAGATCCGCGGCGAGCGGGTCGACCTGGAAGCGCCCAACAAGTTGAGCGGCATCATCCTCGGCGTGGAGGTGCACAAGAAACAACTGGGCGAGCACGAAACCATCGATGTCTCCGTGCTTAACCTGCTCACGGACGAGGGTCTGCGGGCCGTGGCTCTCGATTCCGTAAGCTGCATCAAGCTCAGCAACGAGCAGCTCGACGCCGAGCTGCGCAAGGCGCTGGCTGTGCTGGCCTCGGCCCACGCCACGGACAAGAAATCGGTCACTCTGAGCTTCGTGGGAAAGGGGACTCGCCGCGTGCGGGTCGGATATGTCCAAGAGACGCCCGTTTGGAAAACCACCTATCGCCTGGTGCTTTCCGACGGCGAGCCGCTCTTGCAAGGCTGGGCGATCGTGGAAAATACCTCGGAAGAAGATTGGTCGGGCGTCAACCTGACGCTCGTCAGCGGTCGGCCGATCTCGTTTACGATGGACCTGTACGAGCCGCTCTATATTCCGCGTCCGCAGGTGCAACTGGAGCTTTACTCGTCGCTACGGCCGCAAGCCTACGGCGGAAACCTGTTGGCCCGGCCTTTTTCGGCTGCCGCGGCGAAAGATGCGGAAGCGATGGGCGGCAGATTAGAAATCGCGGCAGGCATTCGCTCGGACGCCGGTCTAGTAAACGGCCCCGCCGTGCAGGGGGTTAAACCGATGGAATTGAAGACGGCGCTTCCGCGGGGAGCAGCGGGCAGAGAACTGGAAAGAAGGCGGATGGCTGAGCCGGGCTGGAACCCAGGCCAAGGCGTGCAATCGGCCGTCCAGTCTGGCAACGTGGGCAACCTCTTCCAGTATGCCATCGCCATGCCGGTCAGCATCCCACGCCAGCAGTCGGCCATGCTGCCGATCGTCAACGCCGACGTGAAAGGGGAGAAAGTCTCGATCTATAACACCAGCGTACAAGTCAAACATCCGCTCTACGGCCTGAAGTTCACCAACCTTACCGGCCTGCACCTGATGCAGGGGCCGATCACGGTGTTCGACGGCGGCGTCTACGCCGGCGACGCTAAAATCGAAGATGTTCCCCCCGGTGGCCAACGCCTAATCAGCTATGGTTTGGACCTCGATACCGAGGTGGCCCCCGAGAGCAAGGGCCGGCCGGAGGAATTGCTGAGCGTGCGGCTGCTGAAGGGCACGCTGATCGTCGCCCGCAAGTACGCCCGGACGACCGAATACACGGTGAAGAATTCCGGCAAGAAGGCGAAGAGCGTGTTGATCGAGTACCCGATCGACCCCATGTGGACCCTGGTTTCGCCGAAGAAACCGGCGGAAAAGACCCGCGATCTGTATCGCTTCGGTGTCGAGGCCAAGCCGGGTGAGCCGGTCAAGCTCGAAGTCGAGGAGCAGCGGACAGACCGCCAGCAGGTGGCCTTGACGAACATCGACGACGGCACGATCGAGATATATCGGAGCGCTAAAGCGGTCAGCGATAAGGTGAAGGCGGCGCTGGCCCAAGTAGTCAAGCGGAAGCACGAACTGGAGCAGGTCGTCGCCGGTGTGCAGCAGCGGCAGCAGCAGATCCGTGACATCGGCGAAGACCAGGCCCGCATCCGCCAAAACATGGCCCAACTGGACCGCACCACGGACGTTTACAAGAACTACGTCAAAAAGTTCAGCGAGCAGGAGGTGGAAATCGAGAAGCTCCGCGGCCAGATCGCCGGGCTCAACGATCAAGTGACCGAACTGCGAAAGTCGCTGGATGAGTATCTGATGGGGCTCGATCTACAGTAACGCCACGAGTTCTTGATGGAAAGCGTGCTGCCTCGACGCGCGGCCACTGCCCCCGCTATCGGCCATATCGTTCATGTTACTTTGCTGTTGCCCGAGCCTGCTCGATGAATCTCCCTCTGCTAACTGAGCGAAGAGCGTCTCCCACGGCCGGCACACTGATTCGGCGACTCGATATGCAGCCCGGCTGTGGTATGCTGGTCCCCGCTAACTTGTCCCTGAGGGCCTGAATCGTGGTGTTCGCGTCCTTGAGGTTGGCCATGCGGCGTCCTTGGCCACAGTCCGTCAAGAAAGGGGACTGCGCGCATAAATACCTTCATGGCAACACTCCGAATCGACACCCTGTATCAAGGAGGCTGGAAGCTCTTCGGGTTTCAACACGCCCAACTTCTTGCCGACCGCGATCGGTATGTGGCGAAGCTCGAACGTCGCTTGGGCCGCGACATGGCCGAGGATATCCAGCGGCATGTAGAGGCCAGTTTGGGCCGGCTCCTGCCCATACCTGATTTCCGAAAGCCCGAGATTATGGTGATGCGGGAGTTTGCCGAACTGAGGGCGATAGAAGACTCCATCGAAGAGATCGAACGCCGGATCGAGGTTAACGCTGTGTTTTTTGATCCCAACCGTGAGGTGCTTGGAACGCTTGGTCTGTGCTGGCGGCAAGACGTGCTTCGGCTCGTCGATGGCAAGCAGAGTCCAGGCTACATGTCCCTCAAGAACGTCCGAAAGTTCCTGTCAATGGTGACCAGCGCCACACAGCGGTTCAAGGGCGACGATGCTTCGGACCCGGATGTCGCCAACTTCTACCGGAAGTGGCGGCGGGAGTTCGTTCAGTTCCTTCAACGGGCAGCACAGGTTGGCGAACCCCTGTATTGCGTTGTGTAGCTTCCAGACATTTCTCTAATGTCGGACTACGAAGGAGGCATGGAAGACGATTTCGACACGCGAATCTCCGATTTCCTAGATGGCGTCCAACCTGCCTCCATTGACCTTCGGTTGCCATCCGTCAGCGGATCACTCTGGCCCGCTGGCTCGGCCGCCCCGTCCCCTCGCCCCAGATACCCCACTAAACGCTCCAGAATCAATTGTAATCAAAATGAAATAGAGAATTGGGCTGGGGGATGGGTGGTTTTTTACGATTGCGTAAATCAATCGCACAATTTGTCTGAAAAGGAAATATCGGATGGCGCCGTCGGATGATCCGGCCACGGCTTCCGGTGCTTCTTGATCGGGTGTGCGTTGACTTGATGACATGTGATCTTCCATGTCGTTATGGGCTATCAGGACGGACTTTAGGACCAGATTGTTGGCGGGAAAATCAGCAGGCTGACTAGAATTCCATGCAGCGCCTGGCTAACATAGCGGAGGCCAGACGAGAAGTGTCGGACAAGGAATTTAAGCATGGCCTGCGTCACGATGAATCACCACGGGATCGCACGGGCAGCATGTTCTGTTGTCCTGAGTCTTTACTTTCTGTCCTGCACGCGTGTTTCGGTCTGCGGTGCCGACCCAGGCAACCTTGCCTTGAACAAGCCGGCTTGTAGTTCGTCGGTTGAGAACGATGAACATAGCGCGGCACAGGCCAACGACGGCGATCCGGAGACCTGTTGGTGTGCCGATGACGAACCCGAGGACGGGCCGGAGTGGTGGCAGGTCGATCTGGAGAGACCTTTCGACCTTTCCGGTTGCCAGATCCGCTGGCCCTTCGATGGAAAAAGGTATCGGTACAAAGTCGAAGGCTCGGCCGACCGGAAGAGCTGGTCCCTCCTGAGCGATCAGACAAACACCACCGCCACATCGCAGGTCCACGACCTGAAGTTCCAGAAAGCCAGACAAGTCCGTTACGTGAAGATCACGGTGACGGGTCTTGACGAAGGCTGCTGGGTGAGCATTTCTGAAGTCAAAGTATTCGGCCTCGAACAAGGTAAAGGAGCGCCATGATGAAACTCACAGCTACATTTGCCTTTGTATTTCTTTTCGTCGCAGGTGGCCCGGCCATGGCTGCGGGGCCGTCCAAGCCCAACATCATCTTCGTTCTGGCCGATGATCTGGGTATTGACGGCGTCAGTTGCTACGGTGCGGACAGCCACCAGACGCCGCACATCGACAAGCTGGCGGAATCGGGTCTGCGATTCACCACCTGCTACGCATCACCCTTGTGCGGGCCATCGCGCTGCCTGCTGATGACCGGACGTTACGCCTTTCGCACCGGTGGGTTGACCAACGAGTCGTGGCGCGGCGGTGGGCCGGGAGCGAAATCGGCCGACGAATACCCCATGGCCAGGCTGATGAAGCGGGCCGGCTATGCCACGGGACAGGCCGGCAAATGGCGACAGTTGGGCGAGTTGCCGAGCAAGTGGGGTTTTGACGAATTCCTCACCGACAACACGGCCAGTGGCTGGTACTGGGAAACAAAGTTCAACAAGAACGGCAAGATTCTGGACCTCCCCGAAGGGACGTATGGCCCCGATGTCATTCAGGACTTCACCGTCGATTTCATCCGGCGGCACAAGCACAAGCCGTTCTTCTTCTACTATGCGATGCACTTGGTGCATAAGCCCACCCTGCGCACGCCGGATACGGCACAAGGCACGAAGGATATCAATAAGCTCTACGACGACAACATCCGTTATATGGACAAACAGCTCGGGGCGCTGGTCGCCGAGTTGGATAAACTGGGGCTGCGGCAGAACACGTTGATCCTTTTCTCCGGCGACAACGGCACCGCTGCCGGTTACCCCAGCGCCGTCCATGGCCGCATGATCAACGGCTGGAAAGGGAGCATGCTGGAGGGCGGATCGCGCGTCCCGTTTATTGCCAGTTGGCCCGCCGTGACGCCCGCGGGAAAAGTGCTCGATGACATCGTGAGTTTTGCCGATCCGTACGCCACTTTCGCCGACCTTGCCGGCGTCAAGCCACCCAAGGGTTTCAAGACCGACGGTCAGAGTTTTGCCCCGCAACTCCGCGGCGAGCCAGGCAAGCCCCGCGCATGGGCCTACGTCCAGCTTGGTGCCCACTGGTATGTGCGCGAGCCGGGATTCAAGATGAATGAGGCGGGCAGGCTCTTCGATATGAGTGACGCTCCGTTCGTCGAGACACTTGTGGCACCCGCAGCCGACACGGATCAGAGCAAAGCCGCGAGGCAGCGTCTCCGAGCGGTCTTGGTGGAACTCAATCCCGCCGGTGGCAAGACAGACCGAGGCGGTGAAGGCCCCCGCAAGAACAAGCTCGCCGACTCGTTCAGTTCTGCGTCCGCTGTCGGCCCATGGAAATCGGGTGATACTTTGACCAGCGCGCGGGCGCCGAACATTGCCCAGAAGGCATTGGAGATATCGGCGGAGATTGAGCCGACCGGAACCGAAGGTGTGATCGTGACGCAAGGCGGCGCCGCGCGCGGTTATGCCATCTACCTGACCCAGGGGAAACTCGCGTTTGCGGTCCGCGAAAACGGGGAGCTGACAACGATCGTCGCAAAAGACCCGCTGGGTAATGGCCATTTCTTGGTGCAGGCAAGCCTCCATGAGGATGGCGGCTTGGCTCTTCTGGTAGACAGAAAGCAAGTGGCCGAGGGCAAGGCCGCCGGCCTGATCCCGCAGCAGCCCAGGGCGGGGTTTTCGGTCGGCACGGCCGGCCGTGGAGCGGTTGGCAACTACGTTGCTCCGAACCCTTTCAATGGGAAGATAACCAACGTGCGCGTCAAGACTGCCGCCGTCCATGGGGTGACCGGCGTAAAGAAGAAAGAATAGATGTGCTTCCAGCCGGCTGCCAATATGAGTCGGATCCGTTACGCCTAGACGAGAACGCCGCTGAGGAGTCCGCCCACGGTTGGTATCAACAGCAGCATCCAGACGTGAAGTGGATGATTCACCGCCGGCAGCCAAGCCATCGGCGGTTCACCCCCCGGTCGAGGTTCTGGGCAATAACCGGCGAGAACGCCTAACGCACAGTGCTCCACGGCTCGCGTGGCGACATAAAAAGCAATTGCACCGACGCCTGCCACAATGCCTACCAAGCCCGCCAACGCCAGCATCCGAACTTGATTGCCGATGCGGCTGCTGCGACTTATCACGATCTCCGGGAACCAACCAGGGAACTGCCATAAAGATGAGAAACGTGCCAAAAACTGATTTCATGGTTTGCGATTCTTAGGGACGAACGAACTTGCCGTATCTTGCGGCAACTCTCGGAGTTTCGATAGCGCGGTATAGGCAGCCGGTGGCACCGCAACTTTCGGCTCGGATTCTTCCAGGGCGGCCAATAAAGGCCGCAGAATGGGGCCGAGCCCCCTTTTCCTGACCAG
>Ga0181520_10009335_pt1 | contig 13584 bp, 12 predicted proteins | sample PEATcosm2014_Bin_29_FD_132451 | JGI IMG/M metagenome (GOLD analysis project Ga0181520, IMG submission 132451) | Peatland microbial communities from MTU Mesocosm Facility, Houghton, MI, USA - PEATcosm2014_Bin02_30_metaG | ecosystem: Environmental > Terrestrial > Soil > Wetlands > Peat | place...
AAATGCCCGCCCCGCTGGCGATTTCTTTCAGAGTAGTCGCCTGGAAGCCCCGCTCGCCGAAAACGGCGAAGGCCGAGTCGAGAATCCGGCCTTCCATTCCCGCATCGCGGGTTCTGGCCATTCTTGCTCCTATAATAACTGAATGACCAATTAATAATTGAACTCCGGATTCAAGTCAATACCAGAATATGTTTTCATCTTGAACCGCTCGGACGCAGCACCTATAGTAGCCGCGTGAACCTCAGCTTCTCCTCCAGGATCGGCTGGCCGGCCCCTGACAATTCCCTAGCCGCCTTGCGATCGCGGAGGAGAGAAAAGGGCCTTCCCATCCTGGATTTCTCCGAGAGTAACCCGACCAGGGTCGGGCTCGCCCTACCGAGGCTCGATGGTCTTCGCGATCCCGAGAATTCGAACTATGCGCCGGATCCGAAGGGTATGCCACGAGCTCGCGAGGCTCTGGCCGCGGATTACGCGAGGCGCTTGGGCAACAATGCCCCTGGTCCCGACGACCTATTCCTTTGCGCCTCGACTTCGGAGGCCTACAGCTGGCTCTTCAAGCTCCTCTGCGATGCGGGCGACGCGATCCTCGTGCCCAAGCCCGGCTATCCTCTGTTCGACTACCTGGCCGGCCTCGAGGCCGTCGAGGCGAGGCCATACCGCCTCGACTATGTCCACCCTCTCGGCTGGCGGATCGATCTCGATTCGGTTCGCGCGGCCCTGGAGGGTGGGAGGGCAAGGGCCCTCGTCGCTATCAATCCCAATAATCCCACCGGTTCCTATATCGGCGGCGAGGAGCGCGAGGCCCTCCTGGCCCTTTGCCGCAGCCATGCTTGCGCGATAATAGCCGACGAGGTCTTCTTCGGCTTTCCGGTCGAGCGCGCCGCCGAGGGCGAAGGGGCCTCGTCCTTTGTGGGCGAACAGAGACAGCTCTGCTTCGTCCTTGATGGCCTCTCCAAACGACTCGGCATGCCACAGGCGAAGCTCGGCTGGATAGCCGCTTCGGGGCCGGAGACCGAGCTCGACGAGGCCCGAGGCAGGCTCGAGATCATCGCTGACGCATATCTCTCCGCCGGGACTCCGATAATGAACGCCCTCCCTTCGTTGCTGTCGGGAGCGGAAGCCTTCGCCATGCCCTGTCGCGAGCGCCTGGCCGTCAATATCGCCGGCCTTCGGAGGCTGCTCGAGGGCCCGGATTCCCCGCATCGAGTGCTCCGCTGCGAAGGAGGGTGGACGGCCATCATAGAGTCGCCGCGATTACTTCCGGAGGAGGAGCTCGCCCTCGGCCTGCTCCGCGAGAAGGGTCTCTGGACCCATCCGGGCTATTTCTTCGATATGGAGCGCGAAGCCTTCTTCACAGTCGGCCTGATCCTGCCGCCCGAGCTCCTGGAGCGAGGCGCGCTCGCCTTCGCGGACTACTTCGCCGGCTTGCAGGGCTAAAGCGAAGGCTCGGCCATGATGAGACCTTCGCGGCCGAGCGGGAAAGTGCCGCCGCGAGACTCAGGCATTTCGCCCATCAGGGGCTGCCCCTCCAGCTGGAAGCCCGCCGGGAGGCCGAGTCTGCCCGAGTGTCCGTCCAGGTTCAGAATGGCCGCGTAGCGCTTGCCCTTTCCATGCCGCTCGGCGAGAACCACGCCCTCGCTCAAAAGCCGGGCGTCGAAGAAGGGCGCCTCGGCCTTGATGCGCTTGGCGAGCGACAGGGCCTCGGTGAAGAAGCTCTTGAATGCCGGGTCGCCCTCTTCGGGCAGCATGGGCTCGCGCTCGAAGAGGCCGATTCGGCGCTCCATCGCCAGCTCCTGGCCCATGTAGGCCAGGTACGCTCCCGGCAGGAGCATCGAGAACAGGGTCCAGTTGCGCAGTCTCGCCCCCCTGCCGAAGCGAGCGGCCGCCCTCTCCTGGTCGTGGTTCTCCAGGAATCGTAGCTTGACGGCGTCCGCGGGATAGAGGGCCTCCTGCACTTCGAGGTGCCTGAGGTAGTAGCCGAGGCTGCGTTCTCCCTTCCAGGCCGCCTCCAACTCGTCGCGGCCATCGTAGTCGTAGCTAAGGTCGAAGGCCGCATGGAGATCCGGGTCGGACGCCGCGTAGAGCCCGCGCCGCCTGCACTCCGTCACGAATTCCTTGTGCACGCTCTCGGCCAGCCAGAGCACGGGCTTTACGGCCGCGAGCCGACGCCTGGCCTCGACCCAGAACTCGACCGGTACCAGGCTCGCCACGTCGCAGCGAAACCCGTCCGCCCCGAACCGCGCCCATTTCTCGAGGGTCTCGATCTGATATGCCCAAAGCTCCTCGTTCGAATAATCGAGGTCGGCCACGTCGGACCAATCGGCTATTCGAGGCGCGGGCTTTCCGTCGGAATCCTTCCAATACCACTCCGGATGCTCGCGGGCGAGCAGAGCATCGGGAGAGCTGTGGTTGTAGACGATATCCATGATGACGCCCATGCCCAGTCGATGGGCCTCGTCGATGAAGGCGCGCAGACCGGACTCGCCGCCGAGGAGAGGATCAATCGCGCGATAATCGGCGATGGCGTATGGACTGCCCAGCCTTCCTTTGCGTCTTTCGACCCCGACCGGATGGACGGGCGTCAAATAGACGAAGTCGAAGCCCAGGGCAGCCGGATCGGTCAGACGCGCCGCCGCGGCCTGCAATGTCCCTTCCGGCGAATAGTTCCGGACGAAAATTTGATAGATGAAGGCCGAGCGAAGAGCGGCGGGTCGCAGATCCACCATCACAGCTCCTATTAACCGGTTTAGAAACAATGCTATACTTTTTGGCCCTTTCGCGACAAGGCAATGCGGGCGGCGTTGCAACTGGCTGCTTTTCGACGCTATAGTCGCTGCAGTTTCACGCGGCAGGGCGATATCTCCATTCGCACGTCCTTTCGGGAGGCAAGATGGCGGCGCGTATCATTGACGGCAAGAAAACCGCCGAGGACATACGGCGCGAGCTGGCATCGAGGATCGCCCCGCTGGCCGCGCGGGGCGTAGTTCCGGGGCTGGCCGTCATCCTCGTAGGCGAAGATCCGGCTTCTCTTTCCTATGTAACTGGCAAGGAGCGAGCCTGCGCCGAACTGGGCATCGCGAGCCGCGGCGCTCATCTTCCTTCAGGTACCGATGAGAAGACCCTGATCGACCTCATCGGGCGATTCAACGCCGATCCGGCGGTCCACGGCATTCTCGTGCAGATACCTCTCCCAAAGCACCTCGACGAGCGCCGGATCGTCGATGCGATCGACCCGGACAAGGACATGGACGGCCTCACCCCGGTCAATGTCGGCCGCCTCATCCTCGAGGAGCCTTGCTTCCTACCTTGCACGCCCGCCGGCGTGCTCGAGCTCCTCAAGCGGCACGGGATCGAGACCCGCGGCGCTCGCGCGGTGGTGGTCGGGCGATCCAATCTCGTGGGCCGGCCTCTCGTGAACCTCCTCGCGAGACGATCGGTCAACGCCACCGTCACGCTCTGCCACACGGGCACCATGGACTTGGGGGCCCGCTGCCGCGAAGCAGATATCCTCGTCGCCTGCGCGGGATTTCCGGGGCTCGTCAAGAGCGACATGATAAAGCCCGGCGCCTGCGTGATCGACGTCGGGATGACCCGGCTCGAAGACGCCGGTTCCAGGCGCGGCTATCGCCTCGTCGGCGACGTCGACTACGAGTCCGCCTCCGCGGTGGCGGGATGGATCACTCCGGTGCCCGGCGGGGTAGGGCCGATGACGGTGACGATGCTGCTCGCCAACACCGTCGCGGCCGCCGAGAGGGCCGCCGCGAACCTAGGGTCGCGTGCGACCCCGAAAGCGGCGGCGGCATGGTAGACGTCCAGGCTATGAAGGACGACCGCCGGGTGCCCATCCAGAAGGTGGGCGTCAAAGGCGCGCGCTACCCGATTACCCTTCTCGACCGCAGCCACGGCAAGCAGCACACTACGGCCACGGTCAACCTCTTCGCCGACCTTCCGCACGACTTCAAGGGCACGCACATGAGCCGCTTCATCGAGGTATTCGAGGCCTATAGGAGCGACCTGACCATGCCGCGATTCCTCGCCATGCTCGAGGAGATACGGACCAGCCTCGAGGCGAGGACGGCTTACGCCGAGCTTCGCTTCCCGTATTTCATCGAGAAGAAGGCCCCCGTCTCGGAACAATCGGCGGTCATGTCCTACGATTGCGCGTACATGGGCAAGGTCTGGGAGGGAGGGAGCGAGTACGACGTCTCGGTCTCCGTGCCCGTGCAGACCGTCTGCCCCTGCTCGAAGGCCATCTCGGAATACGGGGCGCATAATCAAAGGGGCCTCGTCACCCTGACCGTCGCTCTGGGGCCGTTCTTCTGGATCGAGGACCTCGTGGCTCTCGTCGAGGACTCGGCCTCGAGCGGGGTCTATACCCTCTTGAAGCGAGAAGACGAGAAATTCGTCACGGAGAGGGCCTTCGACAACCCGCGCTTCGTCGAGGATATAGTGCGCGATGTCTACTGCAAGGTCGCCGCGCTCGGCAAATTTCCCAGCTATTCCGTCGAGGCCGAGAATTTCGAAAGCATCCACAATCACTCAGCCTATGCCTTCGTCACTTCGAAGGCCGAGGAGGAAGCCGATGGCGTTTAATTCCGTCAAGAAGGCGGAGGACCTTGTCCCCCTGCGCGATATTCTCGTTTCCGCCTATGACAAGGCGGGCCTCGCGGAATTCGTCCGAGGCATAGCCTCCGCCTGCCCAGGAGCGCGCTTCTATTCGACCGGCGGCAGCTACGAGGCGCTCGCCGCCGCCATCGGGGGGGACGCTCTCGTGAAGGTAAGCGATTACACGGGCCAACCCGAGATGAAGGGCGGTCTCGTGAAGACTCTGGATTGGAAGATCTACCTCGGACTCCTCGCCGAATCGGGGGACGCCGCCCATGCCGCCGACCTTGAGCGCGCGGGAGCGGTCGCCTTCGACATGGTGGTCGCCAATCTTTATCCCTTCTACGAGGCGGCCGCCGACCCGGGGGCCTCGCCCGAGGACCTGCGGCAGCGAATCGACATCGGCGGTCCCTCATTGTTGCGGGCGGCCGCGAAGAATTACCTCCGCGTCGCATCCGTCTCCGGTCCCGGGCAGTACGCCGCGGTCCTCGGCGAGCTGCGCGAGACGGGTGGTCGCACGCGGCTCCGGACGAGAAGGCGCCTCGCCGCGGAGGCATTCGGCACGACGTCGCGCTTCGACGCGGCCGTATCCGCTAGGCTCGGCGGTCTGGACTCGTCTCAGGTCGATCGGGCCTACGGCCTGGAGTGAGCATGGCCGCCAGGAAGCTTTCGGACGCCTACAAGACGATCATCGACGACCCTTTTCCGCCCCGCATGGAAATAGCCTTCGTCGGGACCGACGGCGCTAGGACCACGCTCGTCTACGACAAGGTCCTCTATGAGGTCGAGGGCGAGCGCAAGGGTCTCCGCTACGGGGAGAATCCCGACCAGGCGGCCGCGCTCTACAAGCCCGTCGGCGGCAACCTCGCCCTCGGTGGCGCCCTCCTCCTCGAGCCTGGCGAAGGCCTCATATCCGCCGCCGAGCTCCTGCAATTCGGGAAGCACCCCGGCAAGACCAACCTGACCGACGTTGACTCGGCCCTCGCTATACTGCGCTACCTCTCGGACAGGCCGGCCTGTGCCATCATGAAGCACAACAACCCCTCCGGCCTGGCCTATGGCTCCTCTCCCGCAGAGGCCTACCGCAGGGCCTACTTGGCCGATCGAGTGGCCGCCTACGGCGGCTCGGTTGTGCTCAACAGGACCCTCGACATCGAGACCGCGCGCGAGGTCTCCTCCTCCTACTGCGAAGTGGTGGCGGCCCCCGATTACGCGCCCGGGGCCCTGGAGCTGCTCGCCTCGCGAAAGAACCTCAGGATCATGCGACTCCCCGCCATGGAGAGGCTCGAGTCCTGGGCCCTCAAATCGGTGCTCGACTTCAAGGCCCTGGTCGACGGAGCCCTGATCGCGCAGACCTCTTTCGTCTCGCGCATCGCCTCCCGCGAGGACTTCCTCCCCGCGGCCTGCGTCCGCGAAGGCAAGGAATACGCTGTGGCGCGCGAGCCGACCGAGGCGGAATGGGCCGACATGCTCTTCGGCTGGCGCGTCGAGACGGGCATCACGAGCAACTCCGTCATTTACGTCAAGGATGGCGCCACCGTGGGCGTGGGCGCAGGGGAGCAGGACCGCGTCGGGGTCGCCGAGATAGCGCGCGACAAGGCCTACCGTAAGCTCGAGGACCGTCTACTCTGGGAGCGCACCGGGGCGGGATGGAACGAGTCCGAGGATGCGGCCGCCAAGGCGGCGGTCCATGAGGAGGTCGCGGCCTCCCATGGCGGACTCGCGGGATCGGTCATGGTCTCCGACGCCTTCTTTCCCTTCCGGGACGGAATAGAAGTCGGATTGCGAGAGGGAGTCGCGGCGATAGTCCAGCCCGGCGGCGCGATCCGCGACTTCGAGGCCATCGAGGCCTGCAACGAATACGGCGCCGCCATGAAGTTCACCGGCCAGAGATGCTTCAAGCATTGACGCTTTACCAATGGCTTCGATTTCCGTATTATTTACGAGTCAGTCGCGCCCGGAGAGAATCGACCTTCTCCATGCCCGTTCGGGGTGGAAAGCGGCGAGACCGTGCGGCGAACGGAGGTGCATGATGGGCGATAATTATCCAGTCGATTCCAGAGATTTGAGCAAGCGAGGCACCCGCGGCGTCATCTCCGCGGGCGCCGGCGTCGGCCTCATTCTCGTCAATTCGATCCTCCACTTCCCGCTTCTCGGGGGTGTCATAAGCGGAGCCCTTGTCCTCGTCGGGCTGGCTGGGCTGTTCGGCAGATCCAAGACGGACAAGCTCGCCGGCGGCGTAGCTCTGGTGGCCGGAGCCGCCGGCCTGTCGACCGTGCTCCGGTCCGTGCCCATCCTGGGCGCGATCGCCGGCTTTTCCTCCTTCGTCATCGGCGCCGGGGCCGTCGCCCTCCTCGGCTACGGCGCCTGGAACATATTCAAATTCATAAAAGGACTCCGCAACCGCGCCTGACCGGATGACGTATCTTCTCGAGACCTACGGCTGCCAGATGAACAAGGCGGAGTCCTCCGCCCTGGAGCGGATATTCATGGAACGCGGGTGGAAGGCGGCCGAGCCTTCCGGCGATGAGTCGGCCGCAGACCTGGTCATGATCAATACCTGCTCGGTCAGGGCCACCGCCGAGAATCGCGCCTGGGGCCGCATCGACCTCTATGCCTCGATCAAGCGGCGTCGGGCGGCCGCCTCTCGGTCGAAGCCCCTGACCCTGGTCGTCACCGGCTGCATGGCGGAGCGGATGAAACGCTCCATAAAGGAAAGGCAGCCGGCCGTCGACTACGTGGTCGGCACCTTCCAAAAGCAGGCTTTCGGCCTCGTCCTTGACGCCGTCGAGCAAGGAAGGCCGGCCCTGGAGATCGACGAGAGCCCTGCTTTCGTCTTCGCGCGTTCGTATTACGAGCCGGGTTCCTTCCGCGCCTTCGTTCCCATCATGCATGGCTGCGACAACTTCTGCGCGTACTGCATAGTGCCGTACATACGCGGCCGCGAGCAGTCGCGGAGGCCCAGCGCGATTCTCGCCGAAATCGCGGAGCTCGAGGATTCGGGCGTGCGGGAGATCACTCTCCTCGGGCAGAACGTCAATTCCTATAGATGGAAGGCCGTCGCCGGCGCATCCTGCCCGACCGGCTCGGTCGACAACGGGGATCTGGACTTTCCCGGCCTGCTTCGCCTCATTTCGGCGGAGCTTCGCGACCGCGGAAAGGGGGGGGTACGGTGGGCGCGCTTCCTCACGAGCCATCCTAAGGACCTTTCCGACGACGTCATTCGCGTGCTGGCCGAGGACCCTCTGTATTGCCGGCATGTCCATCTTTGCGCGCAATCGGGTTCCGACAGCGTCCTGAAGGCCATGAATCGCCGCTACACACGCGAGTCCTACCTCGCCCTCGTGGGCAGGATGAAGGCCGCGATACCCGGCCTGTCACTGTCTACGGACATCCTCGTCGGCTTTCCGGGCGAGACCGAGGAGGACCTCGAGCTCACTCTCGACCTCATGAAGAGGGTGGGCTTCTCCTATTCCTTCATGTATCACTTCAATCCGCGCGAAGGCACGCCCGCCGCGTCGATGTCTGGCGGGATAGCGGAAAAGACGAAAAGGGAACGCCTCTCTCGAGTGATAGGTCTCCAGAGGGAAATGACGAAATCCTTGATGGAATCCAGGCTCGGCGCCGTCGAGGAAGTCCTCATCGAGGGGGCGTCGCGACGCAGGAAGTCCGAGCTCCTGGCGCGGACGCAGCGGGACGAGATGGTCGTCTTTCCCGCCTCCGCGTCGCGGGTCGGGAGCTTCGCCCGAGTCCGCCTCGCGAGCCTCTCGGGCAATACCTTCAGGGCCGAGGAGCTCGCGGTATGAGTCCCGCGCCGATGCCCCGCGCGGCCCTGGTCCTGGTCCTCGCCGCCTTGGCCTTTCACGCCGCGGCCGACGGTGCCGCCGCAAAACCCGCCTCGCCCGCCGACGCCCAGGAAGCGCGCGCGAGACTTGCCAAGGCCCAGTCCCCGTCCGAGTACGCCGCGATGCTCGATTCCTTCTCCCAGGCGCTTCCGCCTTCCGATTCCCTCGCGCTGCTGAACCAAGGCCTCGCCTCGGTCGGAGCCGATTACCGTCAGCCGCTGGTCATCAGGGCCGGCGACCTGGCTCTCCTCCTCGGCCTCTTCGACGAGGCGGCATCGAGCTACGTCGAGGCCGCGGACCTCGCGTCGCCGAAGGCCGCCGCTGAACCCCGCGCGGGGATTTCCCCGGCGGCCGCGGCCCTTCTAATCCGCGCGGCGCGCTGTGACCTCGCCGCCGGGGATTTCGAAAAAGCGCTCGATATCTCTTCCAGGCTCGTGCTCGGGACCGATGATGGCGATATCTCCGCCGCTTCGCGCCTGGTCGGCGCCTGGGCCCTCGCCCTCCAGGGACGCTGCGCGGAGGCCAGATCCGTGGCGCTATCCTTGGCCGAGCCTTCCGTCCTTCCCGCGCGGAGGCGCGAGGCCCGATTCATCCTGTGGCTCTGCACCGCCGACGATAAATCCTCGACGGCCGACGAGAAGGATAAAGCGGCAGGGATCCTCGCCTCCGAATTCCCCGGCAGCCCCGAGGCCTTGATCGCATCAGGATCCGTATCGCCCCCGCCCCTGGCGCACTGGTACTTGGGCGGCCTTCTGGCGCCGGCGCCCGCTCCGCCCGCTAAATCCGCCACTCCTGCCGCGGCTAACACCCCAGCCGCGACCGCCACCCCGCCCGCGGCCAGGCCGTCCGCTCTCCTTACTCCTTCCGGCGCAGGGAGCAAGCGCCTCCAGGTGGGATACTTCTCGGTCGAGGACAACGCGCAGGCGATGAAGGACGAACTCGCCTCCAAGGGCTTCTCGGCGACGGTAGAGGCTCGGACGCGCTCGGGCGGCGAGGGCAAGGCCGACGAAAATCGATGGATCGTCTCGGTCGACGGGGGAAAGGACATTGCCAAGACGATGCAGTCGCTTAAGGACGCGGGCTACGAGCCCTACGTCACCGACTAGTAGGGAAGGCCGCTAGCCTTTGACTCGTTGCTCGAGGACGAGATCGTCTTCCTGGAGGAGCTCAAGTCCGTCGATTGATGACCTGGCGGGCGACAGGACCAGGCGCCGCACGAGATCTTTGCCGCTGCGCGCCTCGGTATACGAGGCCTTATAGGTCCTCCTCGCGCCGGGCAGGCCGTCCGCCTTTATGGCTACGAGTTCGAGCACGGTGGCGCCGCCTATGGAGTACAGCTCGAAGCCGCCCGATTCGTCGGGCGAGGCCGGGGATTTGAGGCTGTAGCGCGGCTGGGCGAAGCTGAGCTCCGTTCCGGACTGCGACCGAAAGGGGCCTTCCAGCCTGACGGAAGGCTTGGTCAGGCCGAGGCCCGTATCCGCGGCCTCCTGCGGAACCGGCGGCATCTTGCGATACGTTCCGTCCCAGAGGTATTCCGGGTCCATCTTCATCTGCAGGTCCTCGAAGACGCGAACCGACACCGTGTCGGATCCCGTCAGCTGGATGTCCATGAGCCGCACCAAGTCGTCGACGAAGTCATTCTGTCCGCGGACGTAGAGGCCGTAGCGCGTCGAGTGAGACTCGGTCCAGCGATAGAGCTCCTGAGCCTCGGATTTGTAGAATGAGATGCTTCCCGCCGGCCTGTCGAAGACGAGGAGCCTGGTGCCGGGATCGAAGGGAGCCTTGTCGGCCTCGTACCAGACTCCCTGGAGGAAGGACTCGAAATCTTTTTCCGACCCGGTAAGCACCTTGGAGACGATGTCCCGCTCGACCTGGGCGCCGGGAATGCGCTCGCTTCCGGTCTTGACGTATTGCTCTTTGCGGGGGTCCCACGAATATTTGTCCTTGATCTGGTCGAGGACGTTAGTCGAATCCTTATCTCCGTTGAAGGCGTAGACGGGCCAGCTCTCCCCGCTCGCCTGCCCCAGCTGGTAGCCCTCAGAGCGGTCGGCCTCCCCGATCGCGATGGAGTCCGCGGCGAGGGAAAGTATGCCGGTGAAGTCGAGGGAGCCGGGGGACCGGCGGAAGACCGTGATCGTCTGCTGGCCCGAATCGTTCATCCCGGTGCATACGAGGTCGAGGGCGTGATCGCCGAGGAGGTCCTTCGCCTGGATGGAGAAGGTCGTGAGCTTAGTGCTCAAGGTATCTCCTTCCCAGGCGCGGACCCAGGCCTTCTTCTGGTCGACGTAGTCCGCGACGACTATCGAGAGCCGTCCGTCCGGCCTGTCCGTATTGCGCACGGTCAGGACCTGCTCGTCGCTCACTTCCTGGTCGACGTTGAAACTCGCTACGTTGAGTATCACTTCGTCGGGGAGGGCGGGAATGTGGTTGACCGGAGTGCCGCTCTCGGCCGCCGGGCCCGAGTCGGAGCCGGGCGGGGCGCTCGACTCGGGCTGGACCTGGCGCGTCGCGACGGGCCTCGCGGCGGCGGCGGCGCCCGTTCGGCCTTGGACGAGGAAATAGACGGAAGCCGCGAGCGCCAAGGCGCTCGCGAGCAGGAAGATCGCTTGAACGATACGTTTCATCGGCGCAACGCGGCCTCTGGCGAGTCCTCGGATTGAAGGATCGATCGGGCGATGCTTTGTACCACGTCGACCTTCGCGCGCGCAAGGGGAGAGCGGCAGGTGAATCCCGCCGCCGTCTTGTGGCCGCCGCCGCCGAAAGTCTGGGCGATGCGCGCCACGTTGACGCCGCCCTTGGAGCGAAGCGAGCAGCGGAGCTTCCCTTCCATGTTTTCCTTGAAGAGCACGGATACCTCCACGCGCTTGTCCTGGAGGGGAATATTGACGAGGTCCTCGGCGTCCTCGTACGAAGCGCCCGAGGCAGAGAGATCGTCCTTGCAGAGAGATTGAAGGGCCACTTGCCCCCCCAGCTCCAGCTCGAGGCTCGATATTACCGCCTTCTGGAGGATGAGGACGCCGTCCGAAGAGGATTCGTACATACGGTTATGCACTTCGTAGGGCTTTACCCCCCGCCTTACGAGGGCAAGGGCGCAGGCGAACGTGCGCTCGCTGGTCTTCGGATAGGAAAAGGAGCCGGTATCGTAGACAATGCCCGCGAAAACGGCCTCGGCTGCGTCGACGGGCAGCTCGACGCACAGGGCCTGCGAGAGGAGGTAGACGAGCTCGGAGCTCGACGAGGCGGACGGGTCGACGAATTCGAGTCCACCCGGCTCGGCCTTGAGCTCATGGTGGTCGATGACGAGGGGGGGCTTGGCCGCTGCGATCAATTCGGCGGGCTTCTCGCCGAGGTAGTCCATATCGTGGGTGTCGACAATGATCGGCGTCGCTTCAGCGGCGGGGAAGGGCAGGCTCCTTACGTCGGACAGGGACTTGAATAGGCCACGCCTGTCGATGAATCGAAATTTTGCGGGTATTTTGTCCGAAACCGCGGCTACGGACATCTTGCCCAAAGCCGATAAAGCCAGGGTCAGGGCGTAGGCTGCTCCCAATCCGTCGGGATCTGGGCCGTCATGCGATACGATGACGTAGTTGTCGCGATCCATGAGCTGCTTCGCCATGCCGTCGAGGGTCATCGCCGTTCCGCCTTTCAGTCAGAGTTACCTAAAAACCACGCAGTATTCCCGGGGTCTCACAAAAGCTCCAAAAACCGTAATTTCAAGAGACCAGAGAGTCGGACCGCGATCTTATTTCGGAACGGAAGCTTCTTCCTTCACTTTTTTCCTGGAAATCAGCAATACCGCCGAAAAACCGAAGAGGGCGAGGACCAGGAGGGCTGCCGCGGAAAGCAGCAGCCACGAGGGCAGGGCTCGTTCCGAGGGAGTGGCTCCGCCGCCTTGGGTCGTGGCGCTAGTGCGCTGCGCCCCCGGAGTCGTCGCTTGCCCGGTCTCGTCCCTGATGGGAGGGTCCATCAGGAGCTCCATGACGGCCGGCGCGGTCTTCCCGACCAGGGTTCCGACCTGAAGCCCTACGGTAATCGCGCGGAATTTGCCGAGATCGACTCTTTTTATATATTCCAGCGAAGGATGCTTGAGCTTGTAGTCGGTCGTGAGATAGGGGCTGCCTTTAGGCGCTTCCTGTCTCTCGTCCGTGACGAGAAGCACGTATTTCAGCCGCTCGGGCTGCCCGAGTTCGTCCAAATCGCGTTTCGCGGCGTCCAGGGCAGCTCCGAGGTCGGTAAAATGCCCATCTGCCTTGACCGCGCGAATCGCGCGGATCGCCTTAGCCTTGTCTTCCTCGGATCCGATGCTCACCGAGGTCAGGCGTTGGATCTTGCCGTAGACCAGCTCTACGACCAGGCGATCGCCCGGGATGAGTACGGGGCCGAGGACCTTGCCGGCGACATATTCCTTAACTTCGCCGAAAAAAGGCGCCATGGAGAGCGATTTGTCGAGGAGGAGGATCATATCGAGGGAGCCGGGCCTGGGCTCCATCGACCCCGTAGCGAGGTTCACGGTTCCGGAGCCCGCCTGAGCGTTCGCCGGAGCAGCGGTGAAGGCCTGGAAGGATAAAAAAGCGATGCAAGCGAGGAGGGCGAGGCGTTCGGGATGATTCACGACTGCCACCTTTCCGGGCGCCCGTCGGCGATTTCCTTGGCCGCCGGGCTCCTTATTCAATATTCTACGATATTAGCATAAATCAAATAACCTTTTTTATATACCGTACTTTACAATTCAGGCCATACCCCGATACTATAACCTAAGAATCAGTAATCGCGTAAAGGAGATCATATGGGCGCGATAGATCTTCCCAAGAGTCCCAATGTATTCCATCCCGAGAAGCCTTCGGCCGTCGGTTCCCGAAACTCCCTCGCGCAAGAGGGTCGTGATCAGCAGCGGGAGGTCAACCAGCTGCTCGAGGAGGAGACGAACAAGGTCCTCCACCACATCAATGCCCGGCTCCCTAAGGAAGTCCTCGACCGTATCGACATCATGGGCGGGCTGAAGGAGAAGCTCTACAACTACTTCAACCAGAACTACCAGAACATGTTCAACCGCTTCATGGTCACCACCGAGGACGAGATGGTGAAGAAGGTCCGCAACTTCATCGACAAGGAAGAGATGAAGTCGCTGGCC
>Ga0181520_10009336_pt1 | contig 13580 bp, 13 predicted proteins | sample PEATcosm2014_Bin_29_FD_132451 | JGI IMG/M metagenome (GOLD analysis project Ga0181520, IMG submission 132451) | Peatland microbial communities from MTU Mesocosm Facility, Houghton, MI, USA - PEATcosm2014_Bin02_30_metaG | ecosystem: Environmental > Terrestrial > Soil > Wetlands > Peat | place...
ACCTCCGAACTCCGCTGCTGGCGCCGTCATACCCTCCTCGATGTCCGCATCCTCAAAAATACCGATCTTAAAGGAGTTCACTTTTGAGTTTTAAACAGTTCACTTTTCAGTTTTAGCTAACAGCCGATGAGTATAATAGGTGACCGCGATGAGCACTTATAACGAAGTTGATGTCGAATGCCCGCAGTGCGGCGAAGAATTCCGGGCCGTGGTCTGGACCGCTGTTCATGCGGGAGAGGACCCGGAACTGAAGGACGTTTTATTGGGTGGCGAGCTTAACATGGTCTGCTGCACTTTTTGCGGCCACGTTTTCTTTCGCGAGCAGTTCCTCTTATATCAGGACCCGGACGAAGAACTGGTCGCTTATGTTTACCGGGAGGACGAAAAAGACCGTGCCGCAGAGCTCCGCCCTATGATGCTCAAGGGTTTTGCCGAAGCGCAGGCTGCTTTTGAAGAAAAGGACAGGTTCAAGTATGAGCCTGTGCTGCTTTTCGGTCTCGAGTCTCTTGTGGAATTTCTGGAAGGGGAACAGGAACAGAAAGACCAGGCGGACGTTGCAGCTGCGATCTGCAGGGAACAGGATATTCCATTTCGCTCGATCTCTCCGGGCGCGGCGCGGAAGAAACGCCTGCCGCTTGTATTGCCTCTGGGAAATCCTTCGGAAAGACCCGCGCGCGACGAAGTTCTTGCGGGGCTTGGACGGCTGTTGAAGGAAAACCCTGCCCTGGACTTTTACCAAAAAACCCGCCAGGAAATAGAAAAAGACAAAGAGTGGAAGCTGTAGCATTTGTTGCCGTCATCCCGGCAGGTCGTAAGCCGGGATCCATCAAAAAGGCCTTTATTTGTGGACCCCGGCTAAACGTATTGCCGGGGCGACGACACACAGAATCTAAACCCCTATAGCCTTTAAGATGACCCTTTTGCGGCGCTGGCCGTCGAACTCCGCGTAAAAAACCTGCTCCCAAGGCCCCAGATCAAGCCTGCCTTTTGTGATCGGCAGGGTTATCTGGTGGTGAACCAGCATTCTTTTGAGGTGAGCGTCGCCGTTGTCTTCGCCTGTGCGGTGATGCTCATAGTCTGCGACTGGAGCCAGATGCTCCAGCCAGCGCATGATGTCGCGCTTGAGCCCGGATTCCTCGTCATTCACAAAAACGCCGGCAGTGATATGCATGGCTGACACCAGAATAAAACCGTCTTTTACCCCGCTTTTATCAACGGCATCGACGATATTGTCTGTGATGTTTACCAGCTCTTTGCGCTGTGTCGTGTTCATCCAGAGGTAATCTGTGTAGGTTTTCATCTATCCCTCCCGTTCGAACCATTCTAACAATTGATGCCGTCGTTAGAGACAGGTTCAATAAACGAATTTACAGGCTCACTGGGACCTGTCACCGGGAATGTATTAAAAGTTTTTATTTGGCCATGTTCCAGAACCATGTAACATTCATTTGCTTCCTAACTATCCGGCAATCTGCATGTTAATCCTTTCCGGGATATATAATTAACGAGAAATGAAAAAGCTGGCTAAGTTGGCTGCTGGAATCGTTTTCCTTGTGGGTACGGGCGCGCGGGCGGATAAACCTAAACCCTATTTTCCCGTCAGGCTTATCATCCGGGCGGATAACACCACCGCACCCCTGATGACGGACTGCATGACAAAAAACCTGGAAAAGCTTGAGGGTGTATTTGTCGTTCAGGATAAAGCAGCAGCGTGGAACATATATCTCAACGTAATGCCTATTCAGGACACGAAGGGTTTAAAAGGATACGTTGTCTCTACGGTGATCGCTGACGGGTATCCGGCCAATACTTTGGAAGCCCTGCCGGAAGAAGATTTTAAGAATGCGGACGTTGCGCAGACAGTCCGGCGCCTGGCTAAAGGCCAGGTCACGATCAATGACCATCTGGTGCAGACAGGCGCGCCGGAAGATCTTCCTAAAATATGCTCTCATCTTGTTTCCTATTTCGATGTGACGTATTTGATCCCGCCGAGGGAAGATATTCATGACTTTGACACGCGAGACCTCCTGAAATAGCGTTTCTCTCCACTCTTGATAAAGGGTCGTAGAAAATATCATCAAAACATCATTTTGTCTCCCTCAGGCATGGATAATGAGATTGTAAGTAGATGAGCGAAATGGCGCGGCTTCAACTGTGGGACATTACCGTTATCGCCTGCGTCAAAGGTCTTGTTGGACAAAAACCTTGATACACGAGGAGAAAATATTATGGATAGGCATGAGATGAAATTGCTGATCGCAGTTTTGGCTCTGGGAATCTTGATGTCATTCGCGCGGGCACAGAACTCTTCCTCTTCCGCGCCAAATGGCGGGCATTTGAATTCAGCCCGGCAGACCCGTTAATTCGCAGTTAAACGATAGATCGCAAGCCTGAAGCCCTGACCGGAAAATTCCGGCCAGGGTTTTTTTATAGCCTCCCGCTTGAAATCTTTGGAAATGAAATAGATACTTAACTACTAATATGTGGCGAAAAATTTCATCGTTGGGGCTGGCGTTGTCTGTTGTTTTCCTGCTGGGGCGGCGCGCTCTTGCTGAAAGATTGTATTCGCTCAAGGATACGCAGGACTGGATGTATTCCTATTATCAGCACCCCAAACCCGAGCTTGTCCCCAATGCGATAAGGATTTTGTTCGAGGAAAGCGACCCGATGAAGCCCGACGCCCTGCCGGGAAACATGGGATTTTACGGGCGAGTTCTGGCCGCAAACCCTGACCGGATCCCCGGTTGGATTCTGGAGATTGAAGGCCAGACCGAGGATCAATGGTTTTTTATGGCAAATGCTCTTTGGAATTGCGGGACAAAAAACTGTATCGATGCGCTGAGCAGGTTCTCGCGGGAAGGACCGCCGGAATTTGGACGGCTTGCCCAGCAGCTTTTGAACGACAAGAAACGCCCTGATCCTATGGTCTCTCCCGTAGTTCTAAGCCCCGAAAGTTCCGGTGCGACAATCGATATGATCTGGGGCGCCTTTTATGCGACAGGCGACAGGCGTTATGTGGAACGCATCATAGGGCTTGTTACGCATTCCGGAGACGAGGGCAAGGCGGCTCAGGCTACACTGGCGGCAAATGCGGCACAGCATCCAAAGGTTCTGAATATCTGCCGTCAGGCGGTGAATAATTCCACGGGCGGTAAAAAGAAAATCCTGAGGAATATTGTGGCTGAAGCGCGCCACCCGAAAACTCCTGAAAAGAGATGAGATGCGCGTATTAATCGCCGAAGACGACAGGCGGCAGGCTGATTTCGTGCGGCAGGCCCTGGTCCGGGAAGGATTTATAGTTGATTACGCAGGCAACGGCAAAGACGCGTTGGGGCTGGCTGTGGACCACGATTACGACGTGATACTGCTTGATGTCATGATGCCTAACGTGGACGGTATTTCTGTTTTAAAAAAACTGCGCGAAGACGGCGTGAAGTCCGCCATCATGATGGTAACCTGCCAGGCCGAGGAAAATGACAAGCTCGCGGCCTTCAATAACGGGGCAGACGACTATCTGGTAAAGCCGGTGATGCTTTCCGAGCTTATCGCCCGCATCCGCGCTCTGCTGCGACGAACCCAGGGACAGCCGCGTCAGGGCCGAAGACCGGCAGCGCTGGAATACGGGTGCCTGAAGCTGGATATGATGAAGCGCGAAGTCGAATGCCGCGGTAGGCCGCTGGAACTGACCAAAAAGGAATTTGAGCTGCTGGAATATTTCATTACCCATCCCGGCCGGGTATTGAGCCAGAGCCTGATCGCGCAGCATATATGGAACGTTGATTTTGACACGGAAACAAAGGTTGTTGAAGTCCATCTCGCCCACCTGCGCGCCAAGCTTAAGAAGGCAGGCGGCAGGGAAATAGTGCGTAATGTTTATGGCTGTGGCTATATCCTCGATGGCTGATTTTCTTAACCAAATCTTAAACATTTCTTAACCAAATCTTAAACATTCCTTAGGTAAATCTTAAACTTTGGGGCCTAGCATGTAGCTATGGCTTTGAAGCAATATCCTGCCTGCGACACCGCGTCAAATGTCCGGTTCCCTGAAGAAGAAGTGCGCGCGCTTGTGCGCCGTGCGCAAGCCGGGAATATCGCGGCCCGGAATGTGCTGGTGAAAGTATTTATGCCGCTGGTTGTTCATGTGGCAAGGCGGTTTTATCGTTTCGGCTGTTTTATGGAGATGGGCGATCTTGTCCAGCAGGGATGCCTGGGTCTTATCCACGCCATTGAGAAATTCGATATGGACAGATGTGTTGATGGGGAAAAGGTAAAGTTATCGACTTGTGCGACTCTGTGGATTGCCCATTCGATCCGGCGCGAATTTGAAACCCGGGGACGTATTATCCGCCTGCCGATAAGAGCTCAGCGCGAACATTCCTTAAGTCGGCGGCTGGCGCCGGATTTGGAACCGGCGCATGCGAAGCCAGGGGTTAACCAGTTCCGGCCAATGCCTTTTGATGTTGTCCGCTTTGAGGCAATGGATAAACCCATGGAAAGGCTGTTCCCAACGGAGAAGGAAAATCCCGAGCGGATCTGTGATGAAAATCACAGGGGCATGTTTATAGCGCATATGCTCTCGCGGCTTTCCAAGCGCGAACGTTACATCCTGGAACAGCGATATATGCGATCAGAAGGAAAAACGTTAAAGAAAATAGGCCGGGAACTCGGCATCAGCGGCGAGCGCGTCCGGCAATGTGAATCGAAAGCCATAAAAAGGCTCAGGGTGGACATGCGCCTGCCTTCCAGAGAAAACCTCCCGGTTTAATTCCCTCAAAAATCAGCTCGTCTAACATCTCACGCGCAGGTTGACCGGCTTCTATTCCGGTTCCTGCAGGAACTCATCTATCTTAAAGACGCAAAGCAGCTGCTTCTGCATCCGGAACAGATAATAATCCGCAATGACGGCAGCGTCCTGAACCTCGAAGCTTTATTGTGCGGTGAAGGCATTGAACCTTCGCGCCACGAGCAGGGAGTCGACGTCAAGGCGGTTACTCTGCATCGTTTTGAGGTCTGCAAAATTCCCGCAGGCTGGCGCGCCTTCATCGTGTTCGATATTTAGTGGGTGAGTTTCTTGTACCTGATTCTGTGGGGCTGGGCGCTTTCCCCGGTGCGCAGCTTATAGGCGGTCTCGTAATCCTGATAATTGCCTTCGTTCCAGGTGACCTTGCTGTCGCTTTCAAATGAAAGAATGTGGGTTGCTATGCGGTCCAGAAACCACCTGTCATGGCTGATCACCATGACGCATCCGGCAAATTCGAGTAGTGCGTCTTCCAGCGCGCGCAGAGTGTTCACGTCAAGGTCGTTGGTCGGCTCGTCCAGCAGCAGCACGTTGCCTCCCTCTTTCAGCATTTTCGCCAGATGAAGCCGGTTGCGTTCTCCCCCGGAAAGGGCGCCGACTTTTTTCTGCTGGTCCGTGCCGGAAAAGTTAAAGCGCGCGCAGTAGGCGCGTGAGTTGATTTCCTTTTTACCAAGAGCTACAAGGTCCAGACCGCCGGAAATTTCCTGCCAGACGGTCTTCGTGTTATCGAGATTCTCCCGCGACTGGTCCACATAGGCGAGCCTAACGCTGTCGCCCAGGCGCAGCGCGCCCTGATCGGGTTTTTCTTTCCCCGTGATCATCCGGAAGAGAGTAGTTTTTCCCGCGCCGTTAGGGCCGATCACTCCCACGATCGCTCCGGGGGGAATGCGGAAAGACAAATCGTCTATCAACATATTATCGCCGTAGCCTTTGAAAAGGTTCTGCGCCTCTATGACCAAATCTCCCAGTCTGGGGCCAGGAGGAATAAATATTTCGAGGTCATCCATTCTTTTCGCAGTGTCCTGATTAAGCAGTTCCATGTACTGGGAGATCCTTGCCTTGCTCTTGGACTGGCGGCCGCGCGGGCTCATTCGGATCCACTCCATTTCACGTTCCAGCGTCTTCTGGCGGGCGCTCTCCGTTTTCTGCTCGCGCCTCAGGCGTTCCTGCTTCTGATCCAGCCAGGCTGAATAATTTCCCTTGAAGGGAATTCCCTGCCCGTAATCAAGCTCGAGAATCCATTCCGCGATGTTGTACAGGAAATACCGGTCATGCGTTACGGCGACTACCGTTCCTTTGTAATTTTTGAGGAAGTTTTCGAGCCAGGCCACGGACTCGGCGTCCAGGTGGTTGGTAGGCTCGTCGAGAAGAAGCAAATCCGGCGATTGAAGCAGAAGCCGGCAGAGGGCCACGCGGCGCTTTTCTCCTCCGGATAAACCCGCTACAGCGGAATCGCCCGGCGGGCAGCGCAGCGCATCCATGGCGATCTCCAGAGTCCGGTCCAACTCCCATCCGTTGCACTGTTCGATCTTTTCCTGAAGTTCGGCCTGCCGGTTCAGGGATTTTTCCATTTTTTCCGGGTCCATACCTTCCGTAAAGGAGCCACTGATCTTTTCGTATTCCGCGATCAGGTCTGTAACCTGCTTCATGCCCTGGGCGACATTCTCTTTGATGGACAATTTATCATCCAGCAGCGGTTCCTGCGGCAGGTATCCTATGGAAATGCCTTTGCCGGGAAATGCCTCGCCGTGAAAGTCGCGCTCGATGCCGGCCATGATTTTGAGCAGCGTGCTTTTGCCCGCGCCGTTAAGCCCGATGACGCCGATTTTAGCGCCGTAGTAGAAAGACAGATATATATCGCTGAGCACTTTCTTGCCGGGGCCGTAATTTTTACTCAGCCCCTTCATCGTAAAGACAAAATCTTTGGACATATGGGTTTTCCTCAGGTTTCCTTTCGCGGATTCGTCGAAGACAAGTCGATATTATATACTTAGCAGGCTGGGATGAAAAATTCAGATAATCTTATCTGGCTTGATCTGGAAATGACCGGTCTTGACCCGGATATTCATGCGATCATTGAAATAGGCTGCGCTGTTACGGACTCCAACCTGAAACTGATTAAAGAGGGGCCGGTATTCGTTATTCACCAGTCGCAGGAAACGCTGGATCTAATGGATCCCTGGTGCATCAAACAGCACGGCAAGTCGGGGTTGACGCGGAAAGTGCAGGAATCGAAGGTTTCGCTGCGGGAAGCCGAGGAAAAAACTCTGGCGTTCCTGATGGAATACTGTGAGGAAAAGGCCTCGCCCTTGTGCGGGAATTCAATTGGCCAGGACCGCCGCTTCCTCGACAAATATATGCCTAAGCTGAACGCTTTTTTCCATTACCGGAACGTCGATGTGAGCACGATCAAGGAACTGGTCAGGCGTTGGTATCCGCCGGAGTCCCAGGCTCCGGAAAAAACGAAAACACATCATGTCATGGACGATATCCGGGAGTCCATAGGCGAGCTTCAACATTACAGGCAAAAAATATTTAAATAATATGTGGATCGTCGCTTGGCATGCTGTTGTCTGGACCTTTTTGTTTCTGCCGAAAATCCTTTTCTGGGTTGGGCAGCGGCTTGCGGTATGGACGGGTACGGTTTTTCTTTTCCGCCAGGGAAAACATCACAAGATTTATTACTTCTTAAGCATTTTCCTTTATAGCGCTTCGTGGGGAGTGATCGTCTACCTGTGCTGGAGAACCCCGTCGCACCTTGGCCCATTCAGGAAGATTCTTCTTGCCGTGAGGTCACAGTCATAGTGTTAAGTCTTAAGTGAATAGGATGGAACCCCGCATCATAAAAAAAATGCGGTACACTCTTCCCCGGGATTTACGGAAGCTGCTCGAACCGATCCGGCTGCTCTCGGAGAAGGCTCATCTGCCGGTTTTCCTTGTTGGCGGCTGCGTTCGAGATATCGTGCTGGGGCGCCCACCGCTTGACGTCGACATAGTTGTGGAAGGGGATACGGCGGTGCTTGCCAGACAGGCGGCCAGGTTCTGTAAAGCCGAACTGGTCAGCCATCCGCAATTTTTGACGCATACCCTGCTTTTGGCGGGCGGCCGCCATGTCGATATTGCGCGCGCCCGCAGGGAATTTTATCCTGAACCTGCGGTTCTGCCTACCGTCGAACCGGCAAGCCTGCAGGACGATCTGATGCGGCGTGATTTTTCGATCAACGCGATGGCTATGTCTCTTAATCAGGATGATTTCTGCCATCTCTGGGATCCGTTTAACGGCCTGACCGACCTGCGTAATAAGAAGATCCGCATTCTCCATTCCGAAAGTTTCCGGGATGACCCGACGCGTATTTTCCGTGCGGCGCGCTTTGCCGGACGTTTTGATTACATGCTCGACTGGCGAACGCGGGAGTGCCTGGTCAACGCGGTTATTCAGCAGACTCCCGACCGGCTTTCCGGAGCCAGGCTGCGCGAAGAGTTGCTGCAGATTTTAATGGAAGAGGATCCGAGGCATGCTTTCCGCCTGCTGGACGAATGGGGGACGCTGCTTTTTCTTGTGCCGCATTTGAAATGGTCGAAGTCGCACGAACTTTTGTTCGCGCGGCTTCTTCGTGCCAGGCTGAAGGGGGATTCCGTGGCGCTGCGGCTGATGGGGCTTCTTCATTCGCTTCCGGTGCCGAACGCAACCGGCTGCATGGGGCATTTGATGTTTCCGCAAAGGACGATCGAGTCCGTGGGACAGGCGCTGATGATCCTGCACAAGCTTCGTGAAAACCATTTAACCGTTGAGGATGTGAAGAAGCTGGATGAGAAAAAACTTTCAACCGAAGGCCGGTTTTTCGTCGAACAGGCGATCCGGATGCCGTCATTGTTTTTCCGGAAAAAAGCGGCGGAAGCCTGGAAGCATCTGCAGGAAAGTAACCCCTGTCTTTCGGGAGAAGAACTGCGGAAGCTGGGCTATAAGCCCGGCCCGCTGTTTTCGAGAATACTGGACGCCCTGCGGCGGGCGCGCTGGGAAGGGAAACTGCGTACGCGGGAAGAAGAGATCCGTTTCGTCTGCAGCGTCTTTCCGCAGGGCAGCGTTTAAAAACATATGAGTTCTAATATCGATGTCGTTTTATCGGGTATGCGTCCCACGGGCAAACTGCATCTGGGCAACTATTTCGGAGCACTGCAGAACTGGATGCAGATTCAAGCCCGCTGCCGGTGTTTTTACATGATTGCCGACTGGCATGCGCTGACGTCGGATTATGCCGATACGTCGAAAATCGAGGACAATGTCTGGGAGATGGCTGCAGACTGGCTGGGCGCAGGGCTTGACCCGGCCAGATGCGTGATTTTCCGGCAGTCATGGGTGAAGGAACATGCCGAATTGCATCTGCTGCTCTCCATGCTGACGCCCGTTTCCTGGCTCGAACGGAACCCCACATATAAAGAACAGCTTCAGGAAATCAAAGACAGGGACCTGTCCACTTATGGATTTCTTGGATACCCCGTTCTTCAAGCCGCCGATATTCTTATTTACCGGGCCAACGGAGTGCCGGTGGGAGACGATCAGCTGCCTCATCTGGAATTGAGCCGTGAAATTGCCAGAAGGTTCAACTATTTTTATGGGCCTGTTTTCCCTGAACCGCAGGCGCTGCTTTCAAAGGCGCCGAAAGTGATGGGTGTGGATGCGCGCAAGATGTCAAAATCCTACGGCAATGCGGTGCTGTTGTCGGATTCAAAGCAGGAACTCGGTTCGAAGATCAAAACCATGTATACGGATCCCAAAAAAATCCGCATCGATGATAAAGGACATCCGGAAGGTTGTGTTGTGTTCAATATGCACAAGTTCTTTACGCCGGAAGTCCAGGATATCGAAAGTCGCTGCAAATCAGGCGCGCTTGGATGCGTAGCCTGTAAGGCAAGGCTGCTGGAAACAATGAATGCCGGTATTGAACCGGTGCGCGAAAGCCGTACGCGCTGGATATCGAAGAGAAAGGATCTGATTGACGTCGTTCGCGCCGGTTCCCAGAATGCGCGAAAGATCGCGCGGCAGACAATGGAAATGGTTTACAAGGCGATGCATCTGCAGGGGGAAATGTGATGGGCGATTCGAATATCGAATCACAGAATACTTCCGGGATCGACGTTCGGCTTGATAATTTTGAGGGGCCGCTGGATCTGCTGCTTTATCTGATCCGGAAAGACGATCTGGACATCTACGATATTCCCATCGCGCAGATTACTCAGGAATATTTGTCATATCTCGACATTATGAAGGAGTTGAATCTGGAATCTGTGGGGAGTTTTTTGGTTATGGCCAGCACGCTGATGCAGATCAAGGCGCAGATGCTGCTGCCGAGTCCGGAATCCGAGGAAAATGAGGGGCCTGATCCCAGGGCGGAATTGATCAACAAGCTTCTGGAATACCAGCGTTACAAGGAAGCCGCTTTAATTCTTGCCGGCTATGGAGAGAAGGAAAAGGATATTTTTTACCGGGCCGCAGGGCCGGAATTTGAAAACGACGATTTTTCGCTCACGGCTTCGGTTTTCGATCTTCTGAAATCATTCCAGCGCGTTCTTGATCAGGCACCGCGGGAGATCGGGAAGATTCTGCGGGAAGAAATTCCGCTCGAGGTGAAAATACGCGAGATTCTGGACAGGCTTGAGGAGAATGTTTCCATCGGCTTTGCTGAGTTGTTCACTCCCGGGATGTCCCGCAGAGAAATGATCGTTATTTTCCTGGCCCTTCTGGAATTGATACGTCTCAGACAGATTTCCGCGCGGCAGTCCGAAATGTTCGGGGAAATCCGCATTTTTCGGGAAGCCGTCGTTTTAGCTGAGACGTCTATTCCGGGCGAAGAACCGTCCCCGAATCCCCCAACGGAGGCTAACAGTTAATGGAACTGAACGATGTTAAAAAAATCCTGGAAGCGCTTCTTTTTGTTGCGGAACAGCCGCTGCCGGTTAAAGCCCTGGAAGAACTTTTTGAAAAGGAATTTTCAAAAGAGCAGATTGAAACGTTGCTGCAGGATATAGCGCGTGAGTACGAGATGCGCGGCAGCGCGCTCATTATGCGGGAAATAGCGGGCGGCTGGCAGTTTTCCAGCCGGCCAGAGTTCGGGCCGTGGATACGTAAACTTTTTAAGGAGCGCCTCACGTACAAGCTCAGTAATTCGGCTCTGGAAACGCTTTCCATTATCGCTTACAAACAACCTATAACGCGCGGCGAAATCGAAGAAATACGCGGCGTAGAGGTTTCCGCAGTGCTGGATACGCTGATGGAGCGCCGGCTTGTGAAGATAGCAGGAAGGAAGGAAACCATAGGCCGGCCGCTTCTCTATGGCACAACCGCCGAATTTTTGAAATCATTTGGATTGAAGCGTCTGGAGGACCTGCCTTCAGTCGAATCTCTCGTTCCTCCGGCGGGTATCGAAGATGAAGCGAAGACCGAAGAGCCGGCGAACGATTCTCTGGATAAAGATGCTGCGGAAGGTTCTAAAATAGAAGATATCGAACGTAACTAAACCCGCCACTGAGACTTAGGCGGGTTTATCCGCCAGCGGTTTAGTGGTGGATAAATAAAGGAGTTGTTTTTATGACAGAGCTGCGACGCGATCCTGTTGTTGGGCGTTGGGTAATCGTTTCCACCGAACGTGGGAAAAGGCCGTCTGATTTTGGGAAAGAAATTGAGACGGGAGTTGGTAAATTCTGCCCTTTCTGCCCGGGCAACGAAGATAAAACGCCCAGTGAAATCCTGGCCTATCATGAACCGACGCGGGAGAAAAACAAGCCGGGCTGGTGGGTGCGCGTTGTGCCGAATAAGTTCCCCGCGCTTCAGATCGAGGGAGCGCTTAACCGTCAGGGTGAAGGTATGTATGACAAGATGAACGGCATCGGTGCGCATGAAGTCGTAATTGAGAGCGCGGATCATTCCGTTGATTTCCCTGAACTGCAGCCCAAACGCGCGGAAGATGTAATCTGGGCTTTCCGCGACCGCATCATGGACCTGAAAAAAGACCCGAGGTTCGAATATATTCTGATTTTCAAAAATAAAGGAGGCGCTGCGGGGGCTTCGCTGAGTCATCCGCACTCTCAGTTGATCGCCACTCCCGTGATCCCGAAACACGCCAGGGAGCTTGTGAACGGAGCGAAGAATTACTTTGAATACAAGGAACGATGTGTTTTCTGCGACATGATCAAACAGGAACTTACTACGGGGCAGCGTGTGGTCGCCGAGAATGACGATTTCGTCTGTTTCGTGCCTTTCGCGGCTCAGTTTCCATTCGAAATGTGGATCTTGCCGAAGGTGCACGATTCCGACTTTGAGGACGTCCAGAAACATGAGGTTGTGAACCTGAGCAGGCTCATGCAGGTTGTCCTCAGGAAAATGAAAAATGTGCTTGATAACCCTCCCTACAACTTCATCCTCCTGAACTCGCCCCTGCGCGAATCCAAGCTCCCGCATTACCACTGGCATCTGGAAATTATTCCCAAGCTGACCAAGGTCGCGGGATTCGAATGGGGCTCCGGTTTCTACATCAATCCCACGCCGCCTGAGGAATCCGCCAAATTCCTGCGCGAAGCCGACTAAATAAGGTGAAGATCCTTTTCGTCGCTTCCGAGTGCGCGCCTTTCTGCAAGACTGGCGGTCTTGCAGACGTGGCCGCAGCGCTGCCCAAGGAGCTGAAAAAAAAGGGCCACGACGTGCGGATCATTCTTCCGAAATACAAGGCGGTACATGCCGAAAAATTCGGTCTCAGAGAAATGGGGGAAAAAGTCCGGGTGCCGATCGGCGCGCGCCGCGAGGAGGGCGATCTCTATTCCGCCTCTAACGGTAAAGGGCCGAAAGTTTACTTTGTCCAGAACGATAAATATTTCGGCCGCCCTGGCCTGTACCACGCTCCACACGGCGAATACCATGATAACGCCGAACGTTTTATCTTCTTTTCCCGCGCCGCTCTTGAAGCCTGCAAAGCCATAGATTTCCGTCCGGACATCGTTCATTGCCATGACTGGCAAACAGGCCTGGTTCCCGTTTATCTCAAACAGTTTAACGATACCGACGCTTTTTTTCAGCATGCGGCTTCGGTTTTTACCATCCATAACATGGCTTATCAGGGTATTTTTCCAAAGTCTGTAATGGATCTGGCAGGCCTTCCGTATTCTGAATTCGTTCCGGATAAACTCGAATTTTTCGGAGAAATGAATTTTCTCAAGGCAGGCATAATCTATTCGCGCTCATTGACCACCGTGAGTCCCACCTACGCTCGGCAGATCCAGACCGAAGCGTTCGGGCGCGGGCTGGAAGGCGTGCTCAGGAACCGTTCGCGGGATATTGTCGGCATTTTAAACGGCATTGACGTGGAAGAATGGGACCCGACGACGGACCGTTTACTGGTAAAGCGCTTCAGCGTAAAAGACATTGAGGCTCGAGGGGAATGCAAACTATCGCTGCAGCAGGAGCTTGACCTGCCGGTGAACCCGTGCGCCCCGCTTCTCGGAATGGTAGCCCGTATTGATTGGCAAAAGGGAGTAGACCTTCTTGCGGCCATTATCCCGGGGCTCGAATCTCTGGGGACGCAGCTGGTTGTGCTGGGCCACGGAGACCGCGAACTTCAGCACAGCCTGGAAAATTATGCGCACAGATATCCGCAGAATGTGCGGGTGATCACGGATTTCAACGAGCCGCTGGCGCATCAGATCTACGGCGGCAGCGATATGTTTTTAATGCCGTCACGCTTTGAGCCCTGCGGCCTGGGGCAAATGATAGCCATGCGCTATGGTTCCATAC
>Ga0181520_10009337_pt1 | contig 13579 bp, 9 predicted proteins | sample PEATcosm2014_Bin_29_FD_132451 | JGI IMG/M metagenome (GOLD analysis project Ga0181520, IMG submission 132451) | Peatland microbial communities from MTU Mesocosm Facility, Houghton, MI, USA - PEATcosm2014_Bin02_30_metaG | ecosystem: Environmental > Terrestrial > Soil > Wetlands > Peat | place...
AAAAAGCTCGACGCCGACTCGCCGATCATGAATCTGCGTCTGCCCGACGGCAGCCGCATGGCCGCCATGATTCCGCCGATCGTCAATCCCCGGCCCGTGGTAACCATCCGTAAGTTCACCTCTCGGAACTTTACGATTTCAGACCTGATTCAAGGCAAAATGCTGACCGAAGATCAGGCGACGACACTTACGAATGCCGTACAAGCGGGCCAGAACATTCTGATCGCAGGCGGCACAGGCTCAGGCAAAACCACGTTGCTCAATGTGCTGGCAGATGCAATCCCGGAAGATGACCGTATCTTGATTATCGAAGACACTGCGGAGCTACATATCCGCAAACCTCATATCGTCTCTGCCGAGTCCCAGACCGATACACATCGCGGCAAGGTGACCTTTGACGACTTGCTGAAAGCCGTTCTACGCCACCGGCCGGATCGGATCATCGTCGGCGAAGTACGCGGGCCGGAAGCACGGACGCTGCTTGACGCGATGAACACTGGACACCGCGGCACCCTGGCCACGATTCACGCGAGCAGTGCGGAAGAGGCTCTGCACCGGCTCGCCACGCTGGCACTCCGAGCCGACGGCGCGCAAAGTCTCGACACGGTAGCCGTCGAGGTAAGGCGAAGTCTCGATCTCGTAGTCTACATCGCTCGTCACGACGGACGGCGTTCAATCGAAGGCATCATGTCCGTCACTCGAACCTGAAAATACTAGATCTGACCAATGCCCATTCGCAGTCTGCACGCAGAATGCAGTTCCGGCTCTGACCGTGCCTGACTTAACTCTGAACGAATGGCCGGTCACGATGCTCCGCAAGTATTTCAAGATCGCCGCTTTTGCCGCGATAGTGCTTTGCGTGAGCTGTGGTTTCAACAACCAGGTCGATTGAAAGCTGTGTCCCATCTTCGAATTCGACATAGACCTCGCGTCCATAAGGTGGATCGTCATACACGCGGAGACATCGAATGACTTGACCCACGGCCTCGGGCAGCTCCATATAAGGACGGCTCATAGTTCCTCCACAGAGATCGCTACGTTCGGCTGAATTCAGAATCCCGTAAGCAGAGTGGCCCTTATTAGGGGAACCACTCCGAAGTTTACAACACTGTCATCTGTGGGGGAACAGAAGCAGGAGACAACTCGGAGATCGAGGCGAGCCAGAAATGCGCCCTTCCAGAAAGCATATGACGGCTTTCTAGAACGGTTGACTGCTGCTCGTCAAGAGGCAAATTTGACCCAGCGTGAGGTCTCCGCCCTGATGGGCAGACCCCACACCTTCCTCTCGAAGTGCGAAAGCGGCGAGCGAAGCATCGACGTGATGGAACTGCTCGAACTCGCCAAAATCTACAAAAAACCCGTAAGTCATTTTCTTCATTGATCTCCTGTTTTAATGAAGTCCGCTCAAATCGCGAAGTGCCTTCTCCACAAAAGCCTTGAGCGTGGGATGACGATTGTCGTCCCGGACAAACAGCCCTGACTTTCTGATTAAAGTTCGGGGTGTCAGCGGCCTCCCCACCACGGTCGGCTTCGAAACCGCCGATGCGGAGATAAAGCAGATGCCCATCTTGTGTTCGGCCAGGATCACGGCCTCGGGCGGGCCGAAAGCATCCGCCACGATCCCGAGAGAGACGCCGAAGCCAGCAAAGAACTCCTCAACTTCCCGATGCATCCCTGGCAATGACTCGCGCCCTACGGCGATGACTGGCTCTCCATCAATATCCTGCGGGCGAATCGATGGTTTTGCCGCCAGAGGATGCGTGCTTGGCATGCAAACAACCACCGGTTCCTCAAAAAGCACATGTGAGTTCAGAGCCGGCTCCGCGATCGGAAGGTAACCGAAGCCGGCATGGATCGTTCCGTCGGCCACGCGCTGGACGGCTGTTGAGGTCAACAAGGGAATGTGCTCGATATGAATGCCCGATGTTTCGGCGACGCGGAGTTTCAGAACCGCTGTCAAGATCCGGGGCGGCAGGTATGTGGAGTGGCCGACAAGCAGACGACCGGATTCCAGTTCCATCAACGACAGTGCCTTGTCCTCGGCGAGCAGCGTCTCCTCCACCGCCTTGACCGCGTCGGGATAGAACCTCTTCCCCGCATCCGTAAGCGCCATGCCATTCTCGGTGGTCATGAACAATGGCCTGCCTATAACTTTGTTCGCGGCTTGGATGCGCTTCGAGACGGCTGAAGGGGACAAGCCGAGATCTTTGGCCGCCAATTCCATCGTCCTCTTTTGAGCAAGTGCCACCACTGCCACCATCATGTCGATCGTGATCCGCGGAACGCGCATAGGCACCTCGACTGCAAGAGCCGGTTTCGGCGCACAACTCAAGATGCAACGGGCTTGGACGGCGCCGTCTTGTGGAGCTATTATGGACGACATTGCTCCAAAAGCGAAAGCATAGCTCACTTTTAAGCGCCGATGTGGCCAACCGGTCGGCGACGTGAGCTTCTTGACCGAGATTAATACCCAGAATACAAGCATCATCGCGACCCAGTTGACGAAAGGGATGACAATCTCTGGACTCGGTTACACGGATGCAGAGAACGAGCTTGTTGCTACTACGGTGGACACGGCAGGAAATGTAAACACGGACGAGGTTGCTCCGACAAGCGTTACGCAAGTAACACTCTATACAGCGGTTGCAGAGATTTTTCCCGATGCATTCTGATTCTCAGCCGTTCGTTAGGGTTGCGGTTTAAAGCGACGCGGAGTAAGGGAAAACTCACTGGATTTCGGAAATCTCATATCAGTCCTCGGAATCTTCTGCTCTCTAACAAGAGTCCGGTTTCTGTCTTGCCAAGCAAGGCTATGGAGTAAAATAGCGACATGGTGTGAGTGCGGGTCGCGAATCCTGCATCCTGCGGTCAGGCATGGAAGTTGTCTATGCCTGCAATGGGTCCGGCTTTCTGCTGCGTAACTCCTGCTTATACTGGAATGAAGGCAAGAGTCTCAATAGCAGATTCTCGCCTCATGCGATGGATTGCAAGAAGTTATGAAAACACGCAAGTTGATCAACGAAGCGATGCAGCTTGGCGAGCGCGGCAATGACCGCATCGCCGAGAAGCTGTCATACGTTGTCAGACGAAACCATAGATTATCCCGCATAGATATTCGCTGTTGTTGTTCCCGCTAGAGTTCCCCAATCGCGACCACTTGTATTGCTTGCTAAGCAGTTAAGCGGTCTGCCCCCTTCCCGGACACGGCGGTCAATTTCATCGACAAGCGAAGACGCCTTTCTTCCGGAATGCCTGTGGACCGCCAGTGCGCAGGCTGATTTGAAGTTCACGATTCCAACGGGATCCCAAGTGTTTCTTCCCTCAACTCGCATACTGCGGAGGCTGGTGTGCTCAATCGAATTCATCAAGGAGAAATCATGCGAATCTCAGTTCACTTTCCAATTCAGAGATCGGTCATGCTGGTCGCCCTGACCGCACTGTTGGCCGTGCCTTCCCTGGTCGCGCAGGATCTGAAGCCCATCCAGTTGCCCAAGCCGCAGACCACCGGCGGCAAGGGTGTCTTAACAGCCTTGTCCGAGCGCCAGTCTACAAAAGGCCTCTCGGATAAGCCGCTTTCTCAGCAACAGCTTTCCAATCTTTTGTGGGCGGCCTTTGGCGTCAATCGGCAGCCGGATGTCAAAGCCGGTTATGGCCGCACGGCGCCCTCGGCGGGAAACAAGCAAGATGTGCAACTCTATGTCCTGTTAGCAGACGGCGTCTACATTTACGATGCCGTTGCCAATGTGTTGAAGCCTGTAGTTGCCGGCGACGCGCGCGGCAAAGTCGGCACGGTGGCTCAGGCCTTGGCTCCCGTTACCATCGCTTATGTCTCCGATGTAAAGGACGACAAGTACTCCAGTGTCGATACCGGATTCATCGGGCAGAATGTCTTTCTTTTCGCGGCTTCGGAGGGATTGGGCGCATGGTTCCATGCCATCCATGGCGACGACGCTTCCAAGGCTTTGAATCTGACCGCGGATCAGCATCTGCTCTACGCTCAGGCGGTTGGGTATCCCGGACCGAATGCAACAGCGATTCCGGTTCCTCGTCCAGCTCAGCCTGCAGGCAAGTAAAAGATCTGATTTTGTTGCAGCATTTGAATTGCCTGTCGATCCGCACTTCGCCGAAACTACAGCAGACAAGGTGGCGATCCTCTCACAAAACCGCCACCTTGCATCTTTCCGTTTTGCGGCTCAACGCCTGAGCGTCGAGCCAATTCTGTTCATCCCTTCAATCAGTGTGCCTAAGAGGAAGCTCACTTCGGCAGCTTGCTCACAGCAACGGTCACGATTCCCGGTGTCAGCACTTCAGGCAAAAGCCGCGGGTTCGTTTCGCCTGGAGCGTAAATCGCGTAGGCAGGTACGCCGCTGCGACCCAGCGCGATGAGAGCTTGCGTGATGGCTTCATCGTGGCGGGTCCAGTCGGCTTTGAGCAGCGCGACATTCGCGGCTTGAAATGCCTGCTGCACAGCGGGCTCATCGAGAGCGGCGCGCTCATTGACCTGGCAGCTAAGGCACCAGCTTGCAGTGAAGTCGACGAAGACCGGTCGACCCTCGGCCTGATAGCGGCTGACGGCTGCGGCGGACCACGACTCCCAGCCGCCACTGTGTTGGGCAGAGCTGCCGCGTGCGGCATAGTTTTGCGCTACATTGGGGCCAACCTTGCTCGCCAAGTTTTGTTCGAAGATTGCCAGTGCAACAACACCCACGAAAATCAATGCGGCAACGGCTGCGGACCAGCGCTTGGCAGGCCAGCGGCCCAGAAACCAACCCGCAATCGCCAGCAGCAAGAAGCTCCCCAGCAACGCCCAGAGAATATCCGCGCCGTAGCCCTTCGTCAGCACCCACGCCAGCCAAATGACGGTGATGAAAATTGGCACGGCGACAGCCTGCCGCAAAACTTCCATCCACGCTCCGGGCTTGGGCAAGAGGCGCGTCCAGGCCGGTTGCAGCGTGAGCGCAACGTACGGCGCGGCGAGGCCAACGGCGAGCGCTGTGAAGACGGCGAAGGTGACCGCAGTGGATTGAGCGAACGCATAGCCGATAGCCGCTCCCATGAAGGGCGCGGTGCAGGGCGTGGCCACAATGACGGCCAGCACTCCAGTAAAAAAGCTGCCTGTATAGCCTTGTTTCGCCGCCAGCGAACCGCCCACCGAGGTCAGCGTCAGGCCTATTTCAAATTGCCCAGCCAGCGAGAGTCCCAGAAAGAAGAGCACTCCGGCCATCAGCGATAAGAAGATAGGAGATTGAAATTGAAAGCCCCAGCCCAGCGTCGAACCCGCTGCGCGTAGCGCCAGTAACGCGCCCACCAGCAGCCAGAAAGAAACAAGAATCCCCGCAGCGTAGATCAATCCATGCGTGCGCAGTTCATTTCTCTCCTCATTGCTCGAATTGACCAGCGCCAGTCCCTTCAAAAACAGCACCGGAAAGACGCACGGCATCAGGTTCAGCAGCAGCCCGCCAAGAAATGCGAGACCGGAGGCTTTTAGAAGCGCCGCCCAGAAAAACGATGGCGCACCGGTTGGTGCGGAGTGGGAGGGCTTTGGCGCTATGGAAGCCACGAACAAGGGAGTCACTGGCGTGATCGCTGCGACGGACGACGGCGAGGCTGGAGGCACTTGAGTTACAACCTCTCCAGGGAGCGCTGTTATCTCAAACGCCCGCCCTCCAGATAGCTCCAATACTCCCTTAAGTTGCGTGGGATTGGTGGAAAGAGCGGCGTCTTTCTTGAAGTCGAGAATCAAGCCATTGGGGGTTGGAGTAATCTTCTGCGGAGAAGGATTGTCGATGATATCCGGATCGGAGGGAAAAAATGCAGCACTGCTCTCTTGCTGGCCAGTCTCGACGGCAAGAATGAAACCACGCTTTGTGCCCTGGAAATGAGCTTTGCCATTGGCGGGCAAGGGTCTGGGAAGTTGACTCAAAAATCGTTGGAAGAGCAGGCCGGGTTCATCGCGGGTTCTTTGCGATCCGGCATCCACACTTCTCTGCAATTCCAACTCTGCGCCGCCGGGGATGCAGCTATCCCGGCAAACCAGCCAATCGACCTTGGCATGCAAAGTAACTGGTCCGGCCTTGACGTTTTTTGCTACATGGAGCTTGACCGGAAAGAGAACCTCGTTCTCGTAGCCGTAATCCATCAAGGAACCGAGAGGCAAACGTTTGGGTGCGGGAAACTGCATCGCTCCGGCGGTGATTCCATCGGGCAGGGTCCAATGAATACGCGGCGGATCGCCTGCATCCCCGGCATTCACCCAGTAGATATGCCAGCCTGGTTCGAGATTGAAGTAAAGCCCGGCGTAATTTAACTGATCGCCGCTATAGAGCTTGTCCCCGGGCGTCAGTAACTCAACCCGCACGTGAGGCGCATCTGCCGTCGACGATGCCGCCAGAATGGGTAACCCTGAAAGCAGAAAGAACAACGCAAAAACCGAATGTGAAAGACGCATGGCTGGAAAACCAACTCCTTTGTTGGATGCAATCGAGCGAGGATGAGCGAAATTGAGTTGAACGCACGGCTGGACCGCTGCTCAACTCGCTCCTGGAACAGGCTATCAACCTGCCTGAAGCTCCGTCGTGAACGATGCTCATCCATTGCCGCCTCTTGAGAATCTCGATGTTGCGGCTGGCAGGTCAGTGGCATTCACAGTTGTCACGACAAGCAAACGAGTTCCGCGCACAAAGAAGCGTCGGCCCCGTGACACACTTCCACTCTTGCCCCCGCATGGTACGGTTGCAAAAGACTGAGTGCTATAACCTCATTGGCCGAGTTATAAGCTCAGGCAGCCAATGAGGAATGTACAGGAGTTATTTACTATATACATCGCCTGCTCCCTTCAATCCTCATATTCTCTTACAAATGATTAACTCTGCGGCTGCGGCGCTGCTCCGGCAGATGGCGCTGCCTGGGTTGGACGCTGGTTGGCAGTCGGTGGAGCGACAAACGCTTCCGGAGTCAGATGGCCGCGATGGCAAGTGCCGCAGGTAACCTGAGTGCCTGTGGAACCAATCTTGCCCACAGACTGGTTGATTGTGCCTGTCAACTTGTACATCGTCCGAGTGGTCGTCTTTTCTGGTTTGGTGTCGTCAGCGCAGAGAAGCCGGGGCTTGCCGTTGGGATTGAGGTTCTTGGCGTCCTCCGTGTGGCAGGTGTTGCACTGCACTCCGAGCGCGCTGTTCCACTGCGCCATGATCTCGCGGAGTTGCTGACCGGTCGTATCCTTGGGCAAAACTTGCAGGTTGACAGGTGCTCGGTTTGGACGTGCCGGCGGGAGTGGTGTGCCGGCGGTTCCGGCTGCCGGCGCTTGTGGAGCTTGGGCAACCGTGCTCAGGGCAAAGACTACAGCGACTATTAAGACAATCGCCGCAGTAGGAAGATATAACGCGGATGATTTCATGTGAAGATTTTCCTCACTGGCAATCGGATGTTTTTGCCGAATTAACTGGATTGTACCCAAATTTAAGGAAGCAGATGTTTATAGCTGTGTTTTTTTGCCTCTTGTCACATTGCCCTGTGACAGCCGTCACAGCAACTTTCACGCAATTCTCCGCAAGATTAGACCATGTCTACGACGCGCTCTTCCATTTTTTCCGACAACACGCGGTCGCTCTCGACGTTGCGTGGTTGTTGCCCTTTCGCACGGCATATGCTGGCGAAACGGGAGATGCGAGTAACGAACGTATCTGCGTCATAGGTTCCGTAATCAGGATCTACGCGTAAAGGCCCGCCAACCGGCACAACTGGAGCGGGCCTTTTTTATTGTCTTCCGTAAGGCTCGCTAACCGGTACATCCCGAGCGGGCCTTTTTCGTTGGATGCGATTTATCGCGAGTCCTTCAAGAAGCTCCGTCTCAAGCTGCCCAAAGATCACCATCAAACGATCGGAAGCCCTCCGATTTCAGATGCAATCGAAAGACGACGGAGATTACTGCATGAAGCTCATTTCTTGGAAGCCTGGTAGTCATACCTTTGCTTTGGTTGTGGTTCTGGCACTAATCGGAGTGATTGCGCCTTCGATTCAGGCGCAGAACAACTACGGCACTGTTCGCGGGCGCGTCACGGATTCGTCGGGAGCCGTGGTTTCAAATGCCAACGTCATCCTGACAAACGACGGAACGGAGAGCGCGCGCTTCACGCACACGAACCAGGCAGGCGATTACTTCTATACTGCAGTCGAACCTGGCACCTACACGGTGGTGATTTCGGCTGCAGACTTCAAGAAGTCCGAGCACAACGGCATCGTTGTCGATCTTGAACAGACTGTGACGATCGATGACCAGCTAGCCGTGGGCACGGAAGGCGAGACCGTTGAAGTAACTGCCGCCGCGCCTTTGATCGACACAGCGACAGCCTCAGAGGGACAGCTCATCACCGAGGATCAGGTTCAGGAACTTCCCAATCAGGGACGAAATCCGTTCACGGTAAACAAGTTGGACAACAACGTGACGCCGGTGGGAGATCCGCGGTTTGTGCGCTATGAAGACCAGAACGGCACCGATTCGCAATCGGTTTCAGGCGCTCCGATTGGTACAAATACGTACGTTGTGGATGGAATACCGATCTCCACCTCGACCGGCGGCGTAACCTTTGTGCCCGCGGTGGAAGCTGTTTCCGACGTGAAGGTGCAATCGAACACCTACGACGCGGAGTTGGGCAGAACCGGCGGAGGCGTCTTCAATACATCGTTGAAGTCTGGCTCCAATGCCTATCACGGCGAACTATTTGGCCTAACCAGGCAAAACGATCTGGTGGCCAATCAGTGGTGGTACAACCACACCGGCGCCGCCAAGCCGGACTACACCACGTATCAAACCGCAGCCGCGTTCGGCGGCCCGCTGCCTCTCAGCGACAAAATTCATGCTCTGAGGCGCACATTCTTCTGGGCAACCGAAGCCAGCTACCGGCAGGCGCAGCCTGCGGGCGGAGGAAAATACTATGTTCCGACGGCGGCCGAGCGGGCGGGCAATTTCAGCGCGGATAATGTCACACTCTACGATCCAACGCAGCCATTTACGGGCAGCGCTCGTACAGCCGTTTTGGCCGGCAATGTGATTCCAGCGAACCTGATCAATCCAATTGGTCAAGCGATCGCCAACACCTTTCCCAAACCGGATCCAACGGCGAGTTTGTCGTATGCGGGCACAAACTACACCGGTGCGGACGACTACAAGACGCGCGGCGATGAGTACGTGCTTAAGGTGGACCATGAATTCTCGCAGCGGTGGTCGCTGGGAGCATCTTATGTTCACCTCTCAACGGATGAACCGGGCGGCAACGTATTTCATACCGTTGCGGCGAGCGATCACAACGAGATTCGCAATATCAACGCGGTTGCCTTGAACAATGTGATTACGCTGAATCCGACGACCATATTGACTGCTGGCTTCGGATATAGCAGCTACTGGCAGGATACGCCGCAATTCAGCAAGGGCTTCAATCAGACAAATGGATTCAACGGTTTTGGATTTCCGTCCGGCTACGTGAGCCAGTTGCAGTCGCAGTCGTATCCAACCATATCGCTGAGCAGCGTGACCAGCGCGGCTGGCCTCGGTGCAGCCAACACCGGCGTGACGAATCAAACGCAGTACAGCTACGTGGCGGGCATTTCCAAGATGATCGGCAAGCAGAACCTGAAGGCCGGTTATGTCTTCCGCACCTTCAACTACTATCTTGCACCGGAGACTGCGGGCAACGGATCGTTTACCTTCAACGGAGAGTACACCACCGCAAATGGAAAATCGCCGTCTGTTAGTGGGCCGCAGGCCATCGCCGACCTTCTACTCGGATTGCCCTCGGCGGCCAGCGTTCAGGTTAATTCGCCCAGCTTCAACAACAATCTGTACTATCAGGCCGTATACGTTCAGGATGACCTGCGTGTGGCCGCCAAGCTTACGGCCAATGCGGGTATCCGGTTTGAATATGAGCCGGGGGAAGGAGAGTCGGCGAATCAATACGACGTAGGCTTTGATCCCGGCGTCGCGTACCAATTTCCGGCAGCAAGCGGAAATGTTCCGGCTCATGGCGGAATTGAATTCGCCGGCCAGAACGGCTACCCCACGCGCTCGGGCAATCTGAATCATCCGAAGATCTCGCCCCGGCTCGGGGTCAGCTATGAAGTGCGTCCTGGAACGGTTGTACGCGGAGGTTTCGGCCTGTTTTACGGGCCGATTGGGTTGCTGACGAGCGCCAATGCGGGCTATACGCAGGTTACCAGCTATGCGACCACTGCCGGATCATCGCTCGGAACTGTTACTGCTGGTCCCAACTCCTGGCTCTCCAATCCATTCAATGCAACGCTGCTCAAGCCAACCGGGAATAAGGAAGGATATTTGACTGGCGTAGGCGGCGCTATCACGGTTCCAAGCTCCAACCTGCGTGCCCCATTTGTGCAGCAGTATTCGGTTGACGTGGAGCAGCAACTTCCGGGCAAGATCGTCTTCAAGGTCGGCTATGTCGGAGCGCACGGGCGCAACCTCGCGGATTCTGTGAATATCAACCAACTCTCCGACAGCATTCTTGCGCAGTATGCTCCGGGGGGAGTGAATGCCGGTACGAATCTCTCGAGCACGGTCACCAATCCGTATTACGCGGCGACCGTGGGCGGTTATCGCTCCACCGGAGTCATCGCGAAATCGACGGTTGCGCTGGCTCAGACACTATTGCCCTACCCGCAATTTACGTCTATCACGCAAGCACAGAGTGTCGGGTACAGTCTCTACAACGCACTCGACCTGAAGCTCCAGAAGCAATTCACGCATGGGTTGACCGCAGTGCTCGCTTATACGTGGTCGTCGAACTGGGACAATCTCTACGGTTCGCCGGTATCCGGACTGGAGACGCTCAATCCCAACGCCGCCGCACCTCAGGATAACGACAATCCGAAAGGCGAGTATGCGCGCGCGGTCAATGATATTCCCAACCGCTTCAGCGGCGCAGTCACGTATGAGCTTCCAGTGGGACGGAACAAGCGCTTCCTCGGAAGTGCCAATCGCATCGTCGATGCCGCTATTGGCGGATGGAAGATCAACGACGTAACGATCCTGGAGAATGGCGGAGCACTGCCGATCGTCCAGACGGATCTCAGCTCCACCACCTATGGAACGACCGGAGTTGGCGGATCGGGGCAGCGGCCCAACCTGGTTCCTGGAATCAATCCCTGCTACTCCGGTTCGCCGAAGAACCGGCTTGGAGGCGGCAACGGCGCCAAAACGTATTTCAATCTAAATGCGTTCACGCCAGCGCTTCCCTACACCTACGGGAACGCTCCACGTACGCTGAACTGCTATGGTCCGGGATACCTCAATTCCGACATCTCGATCAACAAGAACTTCAAGGTGGGCGAGAAGGTGAACTTCGAATTTCGCGCTGAGGCCCTCAACGCCTTCAACAATCCCGAGTTCTCGCAACCCAATGTAACGCTCACTTTTGCCTCTTCAAGCCTGTCGTCGGCGATGTTCACCCCAGCTGCATCGAATACCACAACGGGATCGATCACGTCGCAGCTAGGGTTCTCGCGCATCATTCAAATCGGCGTCCGGATTTCATTCTGATCGCGCAACTAAGACGGCTTCCCTCGGCGAACCCGATTCCGATGCGGATCAGGCATCAACCGAGGGAAGCGTTCACACCGGAATCGAAAAGGTCGCATTTCACCGACCCAAACCAGAGAGGGAGCAAGACGATGAGAACATTTCTGAAGCTGGCCGAACGCGCAGCAATGCTCGCAATGTTTGGCGTGTCCATCGCCCTGGCACAGTCGGCGAACCCTGCAGAGACGATCGACGGACGCTGGGACGCCAGTCTTACAAGCCAGGGACAGGTGATTCCATTCCGGCTCGACATCTCCGGATCGGGTGCGACATTGAAGGGCACGCTCTACAACGGTTTCAGGCCGTACGACGGCACAACCAGCGCGACCTTTGAGGATAACAAGCTTGTCCTGAGACTCGATCATTATCTAACCACAATCACGGCGACGCTCAAGGACGGAGCACTTACCGGAAGCATCGCCTCCACACGAGTTCGGACTGCCGACGCCGCGGCACCGAAAGCGACCGACGCCGGCGCAAGCGAATCCGACGTTGAACGGCTGACAAAGATCGAGTCTGGGGAAAATCCCAGCACGAGCGCGTTATTCCAGGCAGTGCGCCATGTAGAGACGGCCGTTGTGGCACCTGCCGATGTGCCGCAGATCGGCGGTTTGTGGATCATTCCGCTCGACAGCCCAACTGCCAAGGGAGAAAACGCATTCCGCTTCTATGTCGATCAAAGGGGAGCCGATGTCGAGGCGACCATTCTTCGCATAGACGGGGATTCCGGCACTTATTCGGGAAGTTACAAGGACGGAAAATTGGCGCTCAGTCATTTTGACGGAGGGCGTCCTGGGGTCATCGAAGTCGCTTTGACAAAAGACGGCTCACTCGAAATCCTTCAGAAGGGCGGTCTCGCCAGAAATGCTGCGACTCAGGACCGTAGCATTCAGAGCGGCTTCGGCGTGCCTGGAGAACTTCGAGATGAGCGGCTTGCCGCCAATGCCGGTCCCAACGATCTTGCTGTCGCGCCTTTGAGCGGCCGTTTTGCCCCCAAACTGATCGCGTACCGGCCTGAAGTGGCAAAGGCCAAGGGACTTCCCGAGCCAGACAATTACCAGACTCACACCGGCATTCGCGACCCGAATGAAGTCTTCAAATTCAAATTCCCGGACGATCGCGGCAATATCGTATCTAACGAGGATCCTCGCTTCAGGGGCAAAGTTGTGCTCGCGGTTGTGAGTGGCACTTGGTGCCCTCCGTGCCACGATGAGATACAGTACCTGGTCCAACTGGACAAAAAGTATCGCGACAAGGGGCTTGCGATCGTAGCTTTCGACTTTGAGGAGCCGGAGCAGCAGAAGAGCCTGACGCGCGAACAAGCCTTAGTGAAGCACTACGGAGTGAAGTATACCTATCTGATCGCCGGCGACAAGGCCGAAGTGTGGGAAAAGATTCCGCAGTTCATCAATCTCAATAGCTGGCCGACGACCATCTTCATCGGGCGCGACGGAAAAGTGAAAGCGACGCATACGGGCTTCGCTTCGCCTGCCGCCGGCGATTTTCATCGCCAACTCAGGGAGGAATTCGAATCGAAGATCGAGAAGCTGCTCGCGGAGAAAGCTCCACAGAATGTAGCCGACGCCGACAGTTCGCCGGTCAAGGGTGGGCAGTAACAACAACCAGATGAGAAGTGAACCCAAAGTAAGATGAGGACAATTCGATGAATGAATTCACGAAGGCAGTAGGGCGCGTAGCGACGTTTGCCATTTGCGGCGCGTCCATCGCAATGGCACAATCGACAAACTCAGCGGCAGCGGTCGACGGGCGCTGGGACTCCAGTCTTATCAGCCAGGGACAAGCAATTCCATTTCGGCTTGACATATCCGGATCGGGACCGACCTTGAAAGGCACGCTCTACGACGGTTCCCGACCGAACGATGGCACTAGCAGCGCGACCTTTGAAGACAACAAGCTCGTTCTCAAGCTCGATCAATATCAAACCACGATTATCGCCACGCTGCAGGATGGGAAACTTACCGGAAGCGTAGT
>Ga0181520_10009338_pt1 | contig 13578 bp, 11 predicted proteins | sample PEATcosm2014_Bin_29_FD_132451 | JGI IMG/M metagenome (GOLD analysis project Ga0181520, IMG submission 132451) | Peatland microbial communities from MTU Mesocosm Facility, Houghton, MI, USA - PEATcosm2014_Bin02_30_metaG | ecosystem: Environmental > Terrestrial > Soil > Wetlands > Peat | place...
CCTCACCGCCGTGCCGGAACTTGGCAAGGTTTATCTGGGCAAGGTGGTGCGGCTGGCGGAGTTTGGCGCGTTTGTCGAGCTCTTCCCTGGAACCGATGGCCTGCTGCACATCTCCGAGATCGCCGAACATCGCGTGAAGGAAGTGAAGGACGAGCTGCGCGAGGGCGATCAGGTCATGGTCAAGGTTTTGGCCATCGAGGGCAATCGCATTAAGCTCAGCCGCAAGGCACTCATCAAGGAGCAAAAGGCCAAGCTGGGATTGACGACTCCTGCCGCGACAGAAGAGGTGGATCTTTCCGCCTCGGAATCTGTTGTCGCGCCCGCAGCGCCGCCCAGACAGAGCAAGCCGCTCAATGAGTTTGACGAGCGTCAGCCCAAGTCGAACCAGAGCACCATCCTGATCGAAGGCGGAGACGACTTTGACGAGGTTGACGGCGAGGAGATTGACGAAGAGAACGAGCCGAACTTCAACCGCGTCGATGGCGCGCCAGTTCCAGTCGCCGGGCAACCTGTAGGCGCGGGCAGGCCAAAGACAGACAACAAATCCCGCCGTCGTCGTCGCCGCCCCGGTGGTGGTGGTGGACGCGGATAGTGCTAAGAAGTGAAATAGTGAAGAAGTGAATGAGGGAAAGGCCCGGAGCGCATCCGGGCCTTTTCTGTTTCAGGTTTTCGTGCACCGGCTCTACGGTACGGTTTATGACACGCGCAAGTCTGCTACGGGGTTATCTATAAGCCGGAATTCGCATCTGGCTGAAGCGCTGGGATCGCGATTCCGATTGAAGTGGAGTGATGCTTGTTTTCGTACATCCGCAGGTCGGCCGCAATGCAGAGAGACTCCATATCGGCGGCGTCTTCGGGGAAGGTTGCGATGCCTACGCTGGCGCCGATTCGAGCAGTATGGTCGCCCAATTGAAGAGGTTCTTTGATCAACTGGATGAGCGATTGGCCAACGCGTTCGGCATCCGCGCGGCTGACCGGCTCCTCCAGTATCACGGAAAATTCGTCTCCCCCGGTTCGAGCAATGGTATCGGAACGGCGGACGCGTCCGGAGCAGATTGCTGCAACACGCTGCAGCAGCATATCGCCGACGTGATGTCCCATGGTGTCATTCACCTTCTTGAAGTGGTCCAGGTCCACTACCAAAAGCGCTGCCTGAGAATTCGAGCGACGGGCACGCTCCAGTGTCCCAGCCAAACGGTCCTGGAAGAGACGGCGATTGGGCAATCCAGTCAACACATCATGCAGCGCAAGGAACTTGTTGTGTTCGATTTGGTCTTCAAGCAGGATCATCAACATGCCCACGGCGACTACAAATTTTGGCAGATCCCCGACTTCTTTCTCTATATGGACCTGAGGAAAATGCGCCCTGATCAGCGGCATCACGATAAAACTCATCGCCCAACAGAAGAATCCTGCCATGGTGATGAATGCTCCGGCAGTGGCGCGGAGATACGTATAAGAAACAAGTACGAAGCAGGCAAGAAAGACGGCTAACAAGACGGTGTGCCGCGCAACTTCGGCATCACTACCGGGCCCGATTCCCGGCCGGTTCTGAAAGATCAACAGGTAGATCGAGAGAGCTACAAAAATCATTACTAGAACCCAGCGAAGGGGGTGATTGGCGCTGCGTGGCGAGAAGAGCATGACCGTCAGCGGGCAGAGACCCAGTAAGGCAGCAGCCACCGTCAACATCCAATATTCCCCTGGCGCCAGTCGCACAACCGCGATATAAAGCGTGCTTGCGGCCATCAGCGAACCGAGCAGCCAGCGGCAGGAAGTCTGCTTGTGGTCAGGAATCGCGGCGAACATAAACATGAATCCAGCACAGGCATTCATAGCCGCCTGCGTGATAAAGGCCATGGGCCCCCAGATTCCCTGAGCTTTAACAAAGACGGCGGCAGTAAAGTGCAGCAGAACCATCAACCAGCCCGCCAGCCATAATCGGGAGGAAAGCGTAGGAGAATGACGATGCAGGGAGACAAATGCGCATAATAACAGCGCGGTCATCAGCACATTCGGAATCCGGCTCCAGTCCATCAGGTCCTCACTCAGATTATCAGTCTAATAATCTTTTAATGGGCGCTTATCCGTGATAGTTGCAGAGGAGTTGCGGTACTAATGTAACTTGATTCGGCATTGCCAGCGTCGTGCCTTCGGAAATCACGCGCGGCACGCTTGTGGCATCAGCCAGTATCAGGCTCAAGCGCTGGAATGGCAGTTCCGATTAAGGAAGCTCTCTGCTTGTTTTCGTACATCCGCAGATCGGCCGCAATGCAGAGAGACTCCATATCGGCGGCGTCGTCGGGGAAGGTTGCGATGCCCACGCTGGCTCCGACTCGCACAGTATGATCGCCCAGTTGCAGAGGTTCTTTGATCAACTGGATGAGCGATTGGCCAACGCGTTCGGCATCCGCGCGGCTGATTGGCTCCTCCAGAATCACGGAAAATTCGTCTCCCCCGGTTCTAGCAATGGTATCGGAACGGCGGACACGTGCGGAACAGATTGCCGCAACATGCGTCAGCAGCAGGTCGCCAACGTGATGCCCGAAGGAATCATTCACCTGCTTGAAATGGTCCAGATCGACCATCAGTAAAGCGGTTTGCGCTCCGGTGCGGCGGGCGCGCTCCAAGGCGATGGTGAGCCGGTCATGGAAAAGGCGGCGATTGGGCAGTCCGGTCAGATCATCATGCAGCGCGAGGAACTTGTTGTGTTCGATCTGGTCTTCCAGCAGCAGCAGCATCATGCCCAAGGCTACCACAAATTTAGGAAGGTTCCACACCTCGCTCTCGATCTTCGCATAAGGCTGAAATGCGCGCACGGCCGGCATCGCCACATAGATCGATGCCCAACTGAAAAACCCGGTGATGGTGACGAATGCCCCAGAGCTGGCGCGGCGATAGGCAACGAATATCGAGATGCAGCAGCTCAGATAGACGGTGAACATCACCGCATTCCAGGCTAGATCTGGACCATTACCGGGCCGGTTCTGAAAGATCAACAGAAAAATTGAGAGCGATATGTATAGAAAGATGAGAGTCCAGCGCAGCGGATGATTGAGCCTTCGAATTGATGCCAGCGTGACGGGCAGCGGACAAATGCCCAGCACGATCGCCATCAGTATCAAAGCCCAGTGCCCAGCCGGAGCGACGGTCAGAGTAATGATGTAGAGCGTATTGGCAGCCGTTAGCGATCCGAGCATCCAACGGCAGGAACTGTCTTCGTGGTAGGGAATCGAGGCGTACATAAACAACAAGCCGGCCCAGATCAGGGAAGACGATAGGACAATATAGTCCAACTTGCCCCAAATTCCTGGGGCATCCGTGAAGATGCGGGAGGCGCTATGAATCATGATCGACAGCCAGCCCGTCAGCCACAATCTTGATACGGGCGTCCTGCTGCCTCGCGTGATGGAGACAAACGCGCAGATCAAGAATGTGCCGGCAGCCAGGTTTGGAATTCCGCCCCAGTTCAAAGACAGCACCTCATTTTGGAGTTCTTACAGTATGATGAACGCTCCGGAATCAAGAAGCCAAACTCTAATACTCTTTAACGAATCCTTGGTGTACACTTTTGTAACTTTCAGGCGCGTTTTATCCCTGGGATTGCTTAGAATAGGCATTTCGTTGTGAAATGACGTCCACCATCCTTACCAGAGCCAGTGTCGCGGGCTTGCATTGTACGGTGCGCTATGCAGTTTTTGTCGCAGTGTTTCTGGGAGAGAATACGTTTCCCATACGATGAATCTCGGCGCCCACGGCGGCCAGCTTTTCTTCGATGCGCTCATAACCGCGGTCGATGTGATAAACGCGGTCCAGGATGGATTCACCGTCCGCAACCAGCGCAGCCAGCACCAGCGAAGCGGAAGCGCGCAGGTCGGAGCACATGACGGCTGCGGCTGAGAGTGGAGACGACCCGCGCACTGTGGCCGTGCGGCCATCTACTTTAATATCCGCTCCCATGCGCACCAGTTCCTGCACGTGCATAAAGCGATTTTCGAAGATATTTTCGTGGACCATGCTGACGCCCTCGGCCTGGGTGGCCAGCGCCATGAATTGCGCCTGCATGTCGGTGGGAAATCCGGGATACTCTTCAGTGGAGATGTCGGCGGCGCGCAGTTTGCCGCCGGAGCGCACGCGCACCGTCGCGATGTCGAGAATATCCACGCGAGCGCCTGCCTCCTGAAGTTTGTTGATCACGGAACTCAGGTGCGCGGGATTGCAATCAGCCACCGTAATGTCTCCGCCGGTAATGGCGCCGGCGACAAGGAATGTTCCGGCCTCGATGCGGTCGGGGTTGATGCGGTAGCGTGCGCCATGCAGCCGGCTGACGCCCTGCACGCGAATGGTAGATGTGCCCGCGCCTTCAATCTTCGCGCCCATGGCAGTCAGAAGCGCAGCCAGGTCGGCGACCTCGGGCTCGCGCGCGCAATTCTCCATCAGCGTTTCGCCTTCTGCCAGCACGGCGGCCATCAAGAGGTCTTCGGTACCGGTGACGGTGATCTTGTCGAAGACGAGGTGAGCGCCGTGCAATCGCTCCGCCCGCGCATCGAGATAGCCGTGCTCCTGAGCGATGCGCGCGCCCATCTTTTCCAGGCCCTTGATGTGCATGTCTATAGGGCGGCCGCCGATGGCGCATCCGCCGGGCATGGCCACGCGCGCCATGCCTGTGCGGGCAATCAACGGACCGAGCACCAGAGAGCTGGCGCGCATGGTCTTCACGATTTCGTATTTGGCCACGGGGTCGGAGAGCGTGCGGCAACTGATGGTAGTCGTACTTGACGCATTGGCGGGGGTTACCTCAGCGCCCATGGATAGAAGCAAACGGCGCTGGGTGGCGATGTCCCAAACTTGAGGAATGTTTTCGAGAGTGATCTCGTCCTCGGTGAGAATGGCCGCCGCCATACAGGGTAGCGCCGAGTTTTTGGCTCCCGAGACGCGAATTGTGCCGGTGAGCGGATTGCCGCCGCGAATAACAAATTTATCCATACTTGCCGAACTGCTCCTGGGAATGCAGAAGAGCCTCTGGACTTCTAGTGTAAATCCGGAGGCTGGTTAGCGAGTCAGCGGTGGGCCAATGTTTGCTATCATTCGTAGGGCGTTTGTTTTTTGCGGAGTAGAAATGCCAAAAATACATCCGATTATCGACCGATATTGGAGTCTGGCCGCTGCAATCCTGCTTCCCGTGATTAAGGTTCACAGTGGGGGACTCATCCGCAATGAATTACTTTCTGTCATTTGCACCGCGCTGTTGATTCACTCATGGTTCATGCAGCGCAAATATGCGAAGAGCAAATGGCGGCTGGCGTTCATGACGCTATTACTGAGTTTGATTATGCTTGGTCCGATTTGGTTTGGGCTGAATGTGATACGCGCGTATACCTATCCATCGAATTGGAAACATGACGTGGATCTATATTTGTATATCTGCGATATGCAAGACAAGGTCTGGCAGGTGGCTCAAATCTTGGGAATGGCTGTCGTATTATGGTTGATCGTCGATTTAGCGCGATGGTTGGCGAAGCGTAGTTTTGGAAAGCTCCCGTAGCAGCGAATGGCAATTTTCGACGCATCCCTCCGGGATGACTTATCCAGTGCTCTATTACAGCTCCAGCACATTATCCTCGATGGCGAGGCGGACGTTGCCGTCGGATTTGGCGAGGCGGCGGACGGCTTCGGGCTTATCTACTTTGGCCTTGAGCATGACCAGGGCCACGGGGACGCTGCGGCCGGCGCACTTGATGGTTTCGACGGCGGTGGCGCGGTCAATTTGGCAGGCGCGCATCAAGAGGCGGATGCCGCGCTCCACCAGCTTGGAATTCTGCATGTGGACGTTGACCATCAGATTTTCGTAGACGTAGCCGAGCCGGGTCATGGCGCCAGTGGTGATCATGTTGAGGATCATCTTTTGGGCGCTGCCGGCCTTCATGCGCGTGGAGCCGGAGATGACTTCGGGGCCCACGTCGGCAACGATGACGGTCTCCGCTGATGTGGCGAGTGGAGTTCCCTGGTTGCAGGTGACGGCGGCAGTGTGTGCTCCGCGGGCGCGAGCGTAGGCCACTGCGGCGACTACATAGGGAGTGCGGCCGGAAGCGGAGACGCCGATGACAACGTCTTTGCGGGTGGGGCGGCGGCGGGCGATGTCCCGCTGGCCAAGCTCTTCAGAATCTTCGTTGACCTCGACGGATGAGGCCAGAGCTTTGGGTCCGCCGGCCATGATGTACTGCACCTGACCGGGGGCCGTGGAGTATGTGGGCGGACACTCTGCGGCATCCAGAGCCGCAATCCGTCCGCTGGAGCCGGCGCCGATGTAAATTAACCTGCCACCCTCGCGCAGGCTGCGGGCCACCTGGTCAATGACCAGCGCTATCTCCGGAATCGCTTTCTTGACCGATGCCGCTATCTTGGCATCTTCGTGGTTAATGATGCGGGCAATTTCCAGGGCGGATTTGGTGTCAAAGCCTTGAGAAGCCTCGTTCTGGCTCTCGGTGATCAGTTCCTGAAGCTGGGTGGCCGGCTCTTTTTGCCTATCTACTTTATGGGCGGCGGCCGTAGTCTGCGTCGCCGAGCTGATTAGCATCGCATCTGTACCCATTTTTTAATTGTATCTGTAAATGGTCAAATTCGTATAAAAATCGCACAATTTTAGGGCTCCTTGGGGATGACCAAGGTCCGAATGAAGTTCGAGGTGACTAGCTCGGCGCGGAGGTGGCAGGTGCGGATGGCTCAGCAGGGGATACCGGCATCCATGTTTACGCCGCGCGGAACCAGCGTTTTTACGGCTGAGATATATGGACTGGCCAAGGATCGACCTTCGCTCGACGGTCCAGACAGCTCGGTTTGACACTGGAAGTTGACGGTGTTTTGATGGCTCCAGCGGGATGAGTTTCATACCCGCGCCCCTCAATCACGGAGATGCGGAATGCGGGAAGGTGCGGCGATGCTGGCAGCGATTGTTTTGTCGGGTGCATTAATGTGCGGATGCGGCGGGGGTAGCGGGAGTGGCGGCAGCACGACACCTCCAGAAACCCAGGCGGCTGCGCCTACCATAAACACTACCAACGCACAGAATGGAGCCGTGGTGGTGAGCCTCACCACGACAACCACTGGGGCCACTATCTACTACACCCTGGATGGCACGACTCCCACGAATGTTTCACAAATCTATGAGGCGCCATTTCTTGTGGCTTCGAACTTGACACTCAAGACCATTGCCGCGGAGCCGCCGGGCTATCTGAACAGCAACGTCACCAGTCAGAGTTTCACGCCCAACATTCCCTCGGGAACGTTGGTATGGTCGGATGAGTTCACCAACTCCACCGGCTCCAACGCACAGCCTAATCCGATGGTATGGACCTACGACACCGGCAACAGCGGCTTTGGCAACCATGAACTGGAGAACTACTGCGCGTGGGGATCGAACATTTCACCATGCTCGACGGCGAACCCTAATGTGTATGTGGGCACCGATGGCTACCTGCACATCGATGCGCAGCAACCTTCGGCGGGCGTCTACACGTCGGCGCGATTGAAGACCAAGGGGCTGTTCAGTTTTCAGTACGGCCGGATTGAGGTGCGTGCCCAAGTGCCGGAGGCGCAAGGCTTTTGGCCGGCCTTTTGGCTGATGGGCAACAACATTGCCACTGTTAACTGGCCAGCCTGCGGCGAGATGGATGTGCTGGAGCGGATCAATGCGGCAGCCACGCCTGACTGGAACGAAGGCTCGATTCATGGAACCGGTTTTACCGGCAACAATTTGGGCACAGTCTTCAATTTTCCCAGTGGGCAAACGGCGGCAGGATGGCACACATACGGCATGATCTGGAGTCCGGGAAGCGTGTCCTATTATGTTGACGACCCTACTCATCCCTACGTTACCTATACGACCTCTAGCATCAGCGGATTGAGCGGCGCGGTCTGGCCCTTTGATTTGGGAGCCAACTACATCCTTCTTAATCTGGCTGTCGGTGGCGATTGGCCCGGAAGCCCCAACGCATCCACGCCATTTCCATCAGAAATGCTAGTGGACTACGTGCGGGTGTACACGAACTAGGGAAGGCTAGGGCGCTCGGTCACACCATTCAGATCCGTTTGCGTTTTAATTCCCGCAAATTATTTTTGGGACCTCTCACGACACTATTCGCTGCAAAGATGTTTGCGTCATAATTCATCTTTGTGGTATAAACGAATCATTCCAGTTTGCCCCCAAAGGCAAGCCTGGATTTCATGCAGAGTGGCTGAGGGACGAGCCCTGTGACGCCACGACAACCTACCTGGGCAAACCAGGAGTATGGTGTCAACTCTCGCCCGTATTGGGGAACATGAGATTCGGGGGTCGCTTCAGCACTCTTGGTTGAGGCGTCTCGCAAGATACTTCGAGTCACTTCACGTTCGCTCTTTTGAGCCGGTCACGCGCTCGTATATTTTAGCCTCTCTCGCTAGCGAGGGATGAATGACGACTGCTTACGAATTGCGCTGCCGGGAATGTGGCAAATCCTACGGGCTTCAGCCGCTTTCCATTTGTGACGAGTGTTTTTCTCCGCTCGAGGTGATCCATGATCTGGAGTACGCCCGCACCCGCTTTACCCGCGAGACCATCAGTCAAGGACCGCTGAATATGTGGCGCTATCGTGCGTTGTTGCCAGTGAGCGACAGCTATCAGCCGCAGACGCCTGTGGGGTTGACGCCGCTGATGAAGGCTCCCCGGCTGGGCGCGCGCATCGGCGCCAGCAATCTCTTCATCAAGAACGACGCCGTCTGCCAGCTCACGCTCAGCTTCAAGGATCGCGTGGTGGCCGTGGCGCTAGCCAATGCGCAGGCCTTCGGCTTTGATACGGTGGGCTGCTCGTCTACCGGCAACCTGGCCAACGCCGTGGCAGCGCAGGCGTCGAGGCTGGGGCTGAAGAGTTTTATTCTGATTCCCGACGATCTGGAACCGGCCAAGATTATCAACACCCAGGTTTATGGAGCCACGCTGGTGCGCGTCAAGGGCAACTACGACCACGTGAACCGTCTCTCATCGCAGATTGCCGACCGCTACAACTGGGGCTTTGTGAACGTAAACCTGCGCCCCTTTTACGCCGAGGGATCGAAAACCGTGGGCTTTGAGATTGCCGAGCAACTGGGCTGGCGGCTACCGGACAATATTGTTTGCCCCATGGCCGGCGGCTCGTTGATTAGAAAGATTCACAAGGCATTTGATGAGTTGATCGCGCTTGGACTAGTGGAGGATAAGCCGGTCCGCTTCTTCGGCGCGCAGGCTACCGGCTGCTCGCCCATCATCCAGGCGGTCAAAAACGGAAGCGACGTAATTGAGCCGCAGCGGCCTAACACTATTGCGCGCTCGCTAGCCATCGGCAACCCGGCCGACGGCACGTATGCGGCGCGCATGATCCGCGCTACCGGCGGCTGGGCCGAGGATGTGTCGGATGTGGAGATTATTTCAGCCATGCAGGAACTGGCGGAGACTGAAGGCGTTTTTGCCGAGACAGCCGGCGGTGTAACCACCGCGGTGACCGCGCGGCTTTATGCCCATGGGCGTATTAAGCCCGACGAGCAGACCGTCCTCTGCATTACCGGTAACGGCCTGAAGACCACCGATTGCCTGAACGGCGCATACGAGCAGAGCGAGGCCATCCGTCCCCGGATCAGCGACTTTGAAGCCTTTGTGGAAGAGCACAACGAATACAACCCTGCACTGAGTCAGGACCTGGTCCTGGCGGGAGAAACCCATGGCCGTTAGAGTTCTGTTGCCCAATGCCTTTCAGAAGCACACCAACAACGAGCGCGAGATTACCAGCGCCGCGGCTAATCTACCGGAGTTGATCACCGAGATTGAGGAGCGTTTTCCGGCCCTCCAGAAGCATTTGCGCGGGGAGGATGGACAGGTTCGCCGGTTTATCAACTTCTATGTAAACGAGGAGGACATCCGCTTCCTGGGCAATGAGAAGTACCTTTTCAAAGAGGGCGACGAGGTTTTGGTGATTCCGTCCATTGCCGGCGGATGAGGCTAATTCGAGTTACTGTAGGGTTACAGGCTGAACAATATATTTGCACTGTATTTGCATGAGATTGACCATTCTTTGACAGCTTTCAGCGGATACTGCTCCCGTGATCTCACCTACAGAGCAGAAAGTATCGCTAAAGCTGGCCGTTGGTTCCACTCCTCTGGTAGAACCTGGATTTACAACCTCTTCACAATCCCTGCCCCCGGCTCAGACAAAGCCGCGTATTCATGCCGAGGTTGGGCGTTACCGCGTGCGGCTGGCGGAGAGCGTTGAAGATCGCAATGCTGTTTGCCGGCTTCGCTTCAGGGTCTTCAATATAGAACTAAACGAGGGGTTGAGCAGTTCCTATCTGACAGGGTTGGATACCGACCAGTTCGATCTCTTTTGCGAACACCTGCTGGTGGAAGACAAGCTGGAGAGCAATCCGGCCCGGCGCGTCGTGGGCACGTATCGGATGCAGTCTGGCGCTACAGCGGCGCGCAATCTGGGCTATTACTCGGAGCTGGAGTTTGATTTCGCGCCTTATGAAGCGCTGCGGGCCGACATTCTGGAACTGGGGCGGGCCTCCATCGATCGTGAGCATCGGACACCCGAAGTTCTGACCTTGTTGTGGAGGGGTATCGCCCAGTATGCTAACGACATGGGATTGCGTTACCTGGTCGGCTGCTCATCGTTGACTTCGAAAGATCCGGTCGAGGGCTGGCGGGTATATCGCCAGCTTGATCGTTACCGGGTTTCACCGGAGTTCGAGACTGCGCCAACCGCGGCCTACGCCTGTCCCAGCGAGCAAGAGGGCGCACAAGCACAGCCGTCGCCCTGCCAGCAAGACCCGTCGATGGAGACAGATACCCCCAAAGTCCCCAAGCTGCTGAAAACCTACCTGACCCTTGGCGCGCGCATCTGCGGAGCGCCGGCCTGGGATCGGGAGTTTGGCACTATCGATTTCCTTACGCTGCTCGATCTGAAGTTGCTTTCGCCCTCGGCGCGCAACCGCTTCCTAGCACCGCTAACTACTTGAATTTTAGGACGATCCGGCGCGCTGTGGCGCTGGTGCTGGCTTTGGGCCTTTCCATTATCCGATACTGGCTGCTGCGTTTGCGCGGCCCCCTTTCCATGGAGAGCCACGCGCTGTGGGGCCAGCAAACGGCCAGAGCCATCATGACCGTTGTGGGTATTGGCTATCATGTTGAAGGCACACCACCTACATATGGGCTAGTGGTCTCCAACCACCTCAGCTACCTCGATGTCGTCATCCTCGCGGCGGCCATGCCCTGCTTCTTTGTCGCCAAGATTGAGATCGGCGGCTGGCCCTTCTTCGGCTGGGCGGCGCGCGCCTGCGGGACCATCTTCCTGGACCGTACCAGCAAAGAAAGCGCCATGAGCGTGGCCGACCAGATGGTGGAGCGTCTTAAGTTGAAGATTCCAGTTCTGTTATTTCCAGAGGGGACGAGCACCGACGGCCAGGTGATTCCCTTTCACCCCCGACTGATTGACCCCGCCACCTCGACCGGTGTGCAGGTTACCACGGCCACTATTCGCTACGAGATCGAGGACGGTACGCCGGAGCGGGAGCTATGCTGGTTTGGCGACGAGACGTTCGGAGCTCATCTTCTGAAGGTTCTTGGAGTTGCGGGCTTCTCCGCAGAGGTGCGCTTTGGTGAGCCGCACATCTACCCCGACCGCCGCACCGCCGCGGATGCAACGCAGGCCGAGATTGAGGCGATGCGGGAACAGATGAAGTAAGACAGTTGTCAGTTCACAGTTCACAGTTCACAGTGGTCAGAGATTTGCGCAGAAAATGCGTTACAACAACCTTTACTTAGAAGTAGAGGTTTTTTGTGCGAAATGGGGTTATTTGGGAAGCGGGGACTTGCCGTCCAGGCGGACGCCTTCGGCAGAGAGGCAAGGCAGGCTATGGGTTGCCTGGTAACACTTCAGACTAGCCGACTTTCCATTATCTAGCAGGTTTGACAAAGCGCGGTTCATAAGTCCAATCGGTTGGGAGCATTTAGCGAATACTAGTTCCACTGGAACGGATTAATTATAATATAACTATTCTCAAAATAGGTATTTTATGATAGTTTATATTCCATGGCTAAGAATCCCGAACATCGCGACCTTTTCCCAGGCGCGCTGGAAGTCATGATCCTACAGTCGCTCCGCTTGCGACCCATGCATGGCTATGCGCTGGTCAAACACATCAAACAGGTTTCGGACAACTTGCTCCAGGTAGAAGAGGGATCGCTCTACCCGGCATTGCAACGAATGCTGCGGGAAGGTCTGCTGGAATCCGAGAGCGGATTGTCAGCGAAGGGCCGTCCAACTCGAATCTACCGGCTAACCGACGCGGGCGTTCGCCATCTGGAGCAGGAAGTTCTCAGCTTCGAAAAGATGTTCACCGGAATCACGCGTGTGCTGGCTGCCGCCAAGGCCTAGGAGGTCAACTATGCAGAGTCTGATCAAATTGTTCAGCCGTCGCCGCCGCTTTGACGATATCTCGGTATCCATCCAAGAACATATTGACGAGCGAACCGAAGAACTGATGGAAGAAGGAATGCCGCGCGAACAAGCCGAGCAAGCGGCGCGGCGCGAATTCGGCAATGTGGCGCTCATCGAGGAGCGCAGCCGCGAAGAGTGGCAATGGGCCGCGCTCGAATCTCTCCTTGCCGATCTGAAGCTGACCTTGCGCCGTTTGAGAAAGTCACCGGGATTTACCGCCACCGTGCTGCTGACCATGGCACTGGGGATCGGCGCAAACACAACCGTCTTCAGCGTGATCGACAGCATTCTGATGAAGCCGCTACCCTATCCGGATTCCGGGCGGCTAGTGGCGCTCACCCTCCATGCTCCGGGCGCAGGTGGGTTGGCCGACTTCAGTAACGGGTTGCAGATGTCGCCATCAATGTATCTCACTTTCTCGGAAAGGAACAAGACGTTCCAGTCGCTGGGGATTTTCACGCCGGGCACGGCCAACGTGACAGGGATTGCGCAACCGGAGGAAGCGCACACGGCATGGATCAGCGGCGGCGTGCTGGAGTCGCTTGCCGTTCTTCCTTCCGCTGGCCGCTGGTTCACTGAATCGGATCAGGATCCGCGTGGCGCGAAGACGGTGATGTTGAGCTACGGCTACTGGCAGCGGCGCTTCGGGGGCGACAGGTCCGCAATTGGACGCAGCATCCAGGTAGATGCGCAGACGCGCGAGATTGTGGGCGTGATGCCGCGCGGGTTCAAGATGGTGGACTCCGATTTCGACCTGCTGTTGCCGCTGGCCTTCGATCGTCACAATCAAAAGCTGGCGCCCTTCGGGTACGAGGGAGTGGGCCGCCTGAAAACGGGAGTGACGCTGGAGCAGGCCGACGCGGATGTGTCGCGGTTGATTCCGGTGTGGATGGATTCCTGGACGAACGGGCCGGGCACGAACCCGCATTGGTACGAACGGTGGAGGATCACGCCTGGTTTTCGTCCGCTCAAACAGCGCGTGGTTGGCGATGTGGGCGGGGTGCTGTGGGTGGTGATGGCGACAGTGGGCCTGGTCATTCTGATTGCCTGCACCAACGTCGCGAATCTTCTGCTC
>Ga0181520_10009339_pt1 | contig 13578 bp, 12 predicted proteins | sample PEATcosm2014_Bin_29_FD_132451 | JGI IMG/M metagenome (GOLD analysis project Ga0181520, IMG submission 132451) | Peatland microbial communities from MTU Mesocosm Facility, Houghton, MI, USA - PEATcosm2014_Bin02_30_metaG | ecosystem: Environmental > Terrestrial > Soil > Wetlands > Peat | place...
CCAGTGGGTGAAGTACACCGCCAGAGGCTTTCGGAACAAACGGAACTTCGTCCACGCCATCTACTTCCACTGCGGCGGCCTCGACCTGGCCCCTCAATCCACTAAATAGCCGGAAGCGCCTTATATATAGGGAGGGCATCAGATTTGGTTGCGTACCTGGTCCAGCCACTACGCAACCTGCCGAAGAATCTCAACCGCCGCTCTCAAAGCGGGCAACTCTTCCAGCGTTAGCCTCTGGAGATCGGCGAATCGGAAAGCGCCCTTGGCTGCCCGGTCCACTACGTCAGCGACCTTCATGTTCCTCAGCCTGCCGACACGTTGCGCTTCGCGGACCAAATCTGCGCGGGCTGTGCCAAGAACCTTCACATCTTCAGCGGCGGGCCGCTTGGCCGGGGCGCTTGGCAGAGGCGTTGCGCCGGCTTCTTTTTCAAGAGCTTCGATCAGTTGCCGTAGCACGCTGCGATCCGGAATGTCATCCACGCGGTCGCCCGCCAGATTCATCTGCTGGCAAAGTCCCGTGAAACTCGCCTGCCCGACAACTCCGGTGGCTGCACGAAGCCGTTCCACACCACGAAGTGTGTCTTCCAACTTTGCCGACAGGGCGCTCAGCGCTGCCGCGTCCGAGATCTGCTCCGGATCCTCCGTCGCCGTGATCGCCTTCGTCACCGATCTTGCCAAACCAAACCCCACCTGTTCACAAAGCGACTTTACCCGCGCTTTGAGAGTTGGCAAATCGACTCGATCCACACTGTTGTGCTGCACGTGTCCATTCGTGCCCACATGGCCATTTCCATTCTGGGGTTTCGTGTCGCCCGGTTTGCGCTTCGGAAGTGCCCAATCGGGTAACCGGGGTCTGGACAGCGGCTGCTTCCGATCGTCCAGGTCGGCCCAGATGCCACCCAGATCGTACAGGTACCGTCCCAAACCGAAACAAGAGCAGGCTCGCTTGAATGCCTGCGCCTCCGCCGAGGTTCCGGCATTCTCGTTATCAGCCCACTCCTCGCCCAGGCCGCTGTGCGATCCAAGGCCATCGATTGTCAACTTGCAGGTCACGACGATCTTTCCCGAAATCGTGGTTTCTCCGTTCCCTCGGTCCTTACGCTCAAAGTTCTGGATTACCTGCACTCCGTATTCCCGTGTCCAACCCCGCACTGTAAACAGCGCGTTCAGCCGGTCTGTGTAAGCGCGCGGATCGGCGTAGGCAATCACCTGGCCTCGGCGTCTGTCCGAAGTCGTATTCGTCACCCGCCACTTGATCTCGCTCGGGTCGAACGGATTCTCGAGCGCGGCCTCAACCTGGCGGACCTGTTCATCCGTGTACTTTTGGCGAGCCGGCGCATAATGCGGCGCGGCAGCGGCAGACAGCGCATCGGCGGTCCCCGCAATAGCTGTGTTCGCTTGCATTTCATCTCCTTCCCTTGTCTGTCAAAAGCAGTCCAACCACGGGGTGTCACCCACGGTGTCCCACGCGGTCCGGAAAAACTTCCTTCCTTGGGGCGCATTCTGCCCGTCCTCCTTTACTCACATCTCTCGACCAGGTTCGTTGGTCCTGGTTACCGGGTCCACCTGGTAAAGATGTAGAATGGTCTCGACACACAACGCATCCGAGCGAAGTGCCAAACTCACATGCCACAGAAACTCACTGCTGAAATAATCGTTGCCGCCATCGAAGGGTTCGAGTCTCAGAAACGTCGGATAGACTCGCGAATTGATGAGCTACGTCAACTGCTCAATGCGGACCGCGCAGAAGCCGCGGCGACTTCCGGAGCCCCCGCGCGTAAGCGGAAGGTGAGCGCCGCTGGCCGTCGAAAGATGGCAGCAGCGCAAAAAGCAAGGTGGGCTAGGATCAGAGCAGAAGCTGAGCCAGCCTCATCACCAGCCGCAGCCAAGCCGAAAAAGCAAAGAAGAAGGCTAAGTGCGGCTGGCAGGAAGGCCATCAGTGAAGCCACCAAAAAGCGCTGGGCGATGAAACGGGCCGAAGCTCAGAAGGCACAATCCACCGTCGCAAGGAAGGCGGCGGCGAAAAAGACAACCGGCAGGAGATCGCGGGGGAAGGCGCAGAAAACCGCCGAAGCGCCTCTCACCGTCGCTGCTCAGTAGACCCCAGTCAGCTCCCATCGTGGTGGGCGCCGCGGGAGTGTGGCGCCCGTCCACGCACCATCCGAGCGATAGCGTGCGGCAGGGCCGCCGGATTGACCACGGAATCCAGCCAGGATGTGAGTTTCACGGGACGCGTCCCACACTACTGCAAGCCGCAACGGTTGCAGCAGGCCTCGGCCCGGAGTCCATCCACACCTTCCTTCACAATGATCGGGACCATCAACAGTCCGGCAGCGGGATCCATCCACCACCAACCAAACAACGCATTCAACAGCAGGCCACCCAAAAGAATTGCAGAAAGGTAGCTACAGAAGTCGGCCTGTTTTGAATCGGCGTGCATCGCCTCGCTGCCAATCTGGACAGCAACTCGCCGTTTCGCTCGGGCCAGTAGCGGCATGACGATAACCGAAGCGCTCGCGATCACGACGCCGGCAATGCTTCGCTCCGGCGAAACGTGCCGCACCAGCATGGAGCTGGATTCGTAAAGGATGTACAACGCCAGCGCAATGAAACACGCTCCGACCGTTCGCAGCGCCGTGCGCTCCACTTGCTCGCGCCGCGCAGCATTCAGGTCGTGGTGGAGCCTCCACACCAGCGCCGCTCCAGACGTGACTTCGATCAGGCTATCCAGGCCGAACCCTACCAGAGAGGCGGAGCCAGCAATCCACCCAGCAACGATGGAGGCCGCCCCTTCGAGGCTGTTGTAGCCGATGGTGAAGTACTCCAACCGCCGGCCACGGGTTAAATACTGGCCACGATGTGCCGCACTGATCGCCGCCACGTCACCATTATGCGGGATCTGCATCGCCCGAGCATGCGATCCGGACCGCCGCACTGCAGTACACCCGACAAGGTGGCACGACGTACTCCATGCAGACCGACATTATCGCCAACCCAACCAGAGCCTCTGGAACCGCGCTACGGCGTCGCCAAGGTGCAGCCTTCGGTGCGCTGCAGAGCCGCCACGGCAGTTCCACATCCATTGCATCCGGCATCTCACGTCCATTCCCACTCCCACGGCGCGACGTCATACGTCCGCTCACTCCAATAATTGCGAACTCCACCCCATCGACACATCACTGTCCAACGTCATCTTTGCCCGGCACGACTCCGGCTGCCGACAGGTCATTTATGCCGTTCAGTCCCTTTGCCCTGACAAAGTACGCCAAAATCAGGGGTAGTAAATTTTAAGCCTCCTGAATGCAGCGGCTTGCGAGGTGGTCGCTCAGGCCGAACTCAGGCTGATATCAGGGCAATCACAGGGGCATAGGCGGGTCTACGGGATATCGACCAAGCGGTAAACCTGCATCGTCTGCGCGTCGACAACTTCCAGGTCCGCCGGCTCAGTCCTGGGAAGATCGCTCGCCAGTCCGATCAGCACCCGTTGGCGTATCCGCCACAGGCGCTGTTTCAGCAACGAATGAATGTGGCGGGTGCAGGCCAGGTACAACACACGGTCCAGGTTGCGTTCACTCTCGAGTAGGGAGACGATGCGGTCGTATTCCGTTTGTGTCTTGGGCGTGCGCTCGTACTCGAGTCCGAGCCGGAGCTGCCGGCCACCCAGCGAAAGTGTAACGATCGCGTCGTAATCCTTCGCGTATTTGCCAGCCGTCAATTCATTGCGGCATCGGATCTCCATTTCGCTCTCCCACGAGACCAGAGTGCGGCTCCGCAGCAGATCCAGGTGAATCGCGTTAACACCCAGCGCGTGTGCGACGCCTACACCATCCGCGCGCACCTCCGGTCCCGCCTCCGGACCGCTATACGGCGTGCCGAGATTCTCGACGAGGTAGACGAGGCCGGACGATGCTATCGCAAAGATCGGATCGTAGTGCACCATGGGAAGCAAATGTCGCGCGATGAAGCCGTGATCCGCCAGACGTTTCAAGCGCCACCAGAACGAACCTCTGCTCAGCTCGTATCCATTGTGGCGCATGAACTGCCACAACTGTGTTTGTGTCACGTACTTGCTGTACATGACCTGGCGCAACAACGGCAAGTCCTGAGTTGGACTCAGTGCAATCGCACCCTTGGAATAACGCATACCGATCTCACCTCGCTACGAGCGACAGCACCGCGATCCATGGCCGATCCCACTGCGGGTCCACGCAGAATGTTCCGTGCTCGCCATGCACCCATCCGAATGGGGGCAAAACGAGCAGCACCTCTTGCTGCCCGTTTCCTTCGCTGAACGAAACCAGCGCCGCGGTGTCGCACCTCCAGGCGCCTCCTCGGTCGATCCATCCCGTGTCGTCCGCGCTGATCCGGAACAGGTACGCATCGGGCAACGTGCCGACCGGCGTCAATTGCCGAAGAAACAGTTTGTTTCGCCCGTTCCAAACTGTCACCCCCTCGGACTCGTAAACGCGATGCATGAGCCGTTCGGCAAGCCGAGGATGAAAGCCTGAACACCCATCTAACCGGACGTACCCGTAAACGCATGACCGGTTCCGCAGCTTGCCTCCAGCCAAAATACCAGTCGTGTTGTAGTACGCGCCACGGCGCGCGGACTTCGCGCAGTCCAGTTCCGGGATCGTGCCCCTCGCCGTCCAGATACTCCCGAAACTCTGCGCCGCAACAAGCATCAGTTTGCCCCGGTAGCAGTTTCGTTGTCCGCGGGCGCGGTCTTTGCCACTGCCGCCTTCCCCTGTTTCAGTCGCCGATTCTCCGCTTCCAGACGCTGAATTCGTTCAACCAGTTCCGCGTTTGCGCTCTCCGATCCCGCTCCGGCCCGGTTCCTGAGACGCTGTTCCGCTGCCGTCACGCGTTCGGTGAGGCTGTTCAGTTCCGCGGCTTTCTGCTCCAGTTGTTCGCTCAGGCGGGCGATCTGCAATTCCTTTGCATCGTTGTCACTCTTCAGCCGTTGGATCTCGCGCTTATAGTCTTCAAGATTCGCCGTCTCCGGCGTCGCGATTCCGGATTCGCCGGCTTCGATGACGCGGTTGCACGTCTCTATGTGCAGGTTATGGCGGTCGATCGCGTCCTTGGCCTTCCCCTTACAGTACTCGGCGTAGCGCAAAGCGTCTGCCGCATGTTCCGCGAGCTGCCATCGCTCCCGGACACGATCGCTCTGCACCCAGGCCAGTGCGAACCAGCTCAAGATGACAAGGACGGTGGCGCCGAAGCTGTACCAGAAATATCGATTTGCTCCGGCGTTCTCCAACCATGCGCGCCGCCGCTCTTCCCACATGGCGCCAAGATTCACGTCGCGAGGATTAAGCGCGTGAACCATCGCTTCCAACGGCGATGTACGAACGCGCGAGTAGCCACCCTGGGCTGCAAGCGGTGAATACTGCGCCGCCGGCACCCGGTCAGACTCTTGATATCGGCGCAGTCGCGGCTGCACCGGCACCTGCTGTTGTGGCGACGCCGCCGCGGGTGATGGATCTTGGGGCTTGGCCTGGCTAAAAAGTCCAGGAGCGGCCACCGCGAGCGCAACATACATACACAGGTAGCGACCCATCGTCGTATCCTCCTCACCTTCTCCCGGCACTGTGGATCCTGCGGCCCAAGGCGGAATTTACCAATTCCGGAGTCTTGAACCGCAGGTTGGCTCCTTGCTGTTCCGTGCGCGACTGGCGCAGCCGGGGCAGCACCTCCCACTCGAATCCTGGAAGCGTGATATCCGGTGGCGTGCGGACGTGCAGGTGCTGGTGCAGGGTGCCTTTGCTGTCATCCGTCATCAGAATCTGCATCTGGCCCTTGGGCAGGTTCTTGATCTTTTCGTCCTCCGCCCGGTACTCGCGTTCCTCCCGCTCCGTCGCACTCATGCCCTTCTGGAACCGCTCGAAGCCGAAGAGTTGCTGGCGAATCAGGGATTGCGTCCGGCGCGTGACCGCGTGTTCGGCGGATGCGCGGATGAAATATCGCGCGGTTTCCTCGTCCTGGGTGCGCAACGCAATCTTCGTATTCGGCGCCGACGTCACATCCTCCTTGAACCCCTTCCCGACCTTGAGCAGTTGAGGGAGGCTCTGCATCGAGAACAGAAACGCAGTGTTGGTTCCCCGTGCCGTGTTGAGGATCTGGCTGAAATTCTGGTAGCCGAACGGCGCGAACTCGTCCATCACCACCGAAAACAGCGGCCGGTTTGCCCGCTTGCGTTCCTCCTCGCTTTCGTAGCGCTTCCCGACGACAAGCTGGATGTTCTGCAGCAGCATCCTGCCGAGGGCGCGAACGGGTTCGGTATTCTTGTTGACGTTCAGCGTGACGAACAGGATCAGCTCCTGTTCAATGACATCGTCGATGGACAGCAGGTCGTCATACGGCCCCGTGATGATCGAGAGCGCGTCGTCGAGGAACGTCATGCACTCGTTGAGCAACCCCTGGATCTTCGGTACGCGGTCGCGATCTTCAAACGACTGCATCAGGTTGCGAACCGACATCTCGAAATTCAATCTCCGTTGCATACTGATCGAGGTGTCCGTGCGGATGTGCCGGCGTGCCTTGTCGATTTGCTCCTGCAAGACGCCCTGGTCGAGAACGGCCACAATCACGTCATAGAAGTTGAATCGGAGTCCGGTGTAGTGCAGGATCCGGACGATGTCGGCCAGGTAATTCAACTGGTGCTTGCTGAAGAACTCGTCGTGCAGGTTGAAGGAGCCAAACACCATGTTCACCTGCGCCATGTAGTCGTCGTCCTCTGCATAGAACGGGTTGTAGAGGCTGGATAGCTCCGGCCGCGCCGGGTTGATGAGGCGAAGATCGTCGAGGCGCCCGGCACGGTGGATATACGGCAGCAATTCCTGAAAGAACTCCAGGTCGCCTTTACCGTCGAAGATCACCATCGGGATCTTGTGACGATCTTCCGGCGGTCCCATGCGCCGCATCAGATCCTGCGTGATGATGTTCTTGAGCAGCGTCGTCTTGCCGCTGCCGGTCATTCCCAACACGATCCCCTGCATCACCCGAACCTGGTCGGGCCACAGCCAGGGATCTCCATGGATGTCGTACCCGAGAACAACCCCGCCTTGGTCCCATGCGTTTGCGACCGTCCTTTCGTCGTGCGCCGGACTCCTGACGAGCGGCGGATGGACCTTCCGTGTTTCCCGCCGGGATCGGCGTGTCGCGCAGAGTAAAACCGCGCAACTGGGAATCGTCAGCGCGCTGAAGATGTAGGCCGCCAGTTCGGCCGCTTGCTCGTTGCTGAAGTGGTAGACGTTCGTCAGCAAGAACCAGTAGCCGAGGCAGACGAGGCACAGGCCAATCGAGATGAAGAATGCCGGGGTTTCAGTCAACGGCGCACGTGCTGGCCGCCGGTCACCAGATGCCATGTTGTCCATATTGGTTTTCCTGAAAACCGAGCAGGTCTTACGTGCGAAGGAACTGGATGAGGAGCATGTCGGCGCCCGCGACCACTGCGTAGAATACGGCCGTCTTCAGTCGCTTGCCGACCATCGCCCGGAGCGTTGTTGCGGCGGTCGTGTCCGGCCGGTTGCGCAAGAACTCGAAAACACCCCAAGCCGCCCACGCGATGAGCCCGCCAAGGACCGTGAGCAGCAACGTCACTTCGACTCTGGGACGCTCATACCAAGGCGGCAGATCGATAAATCCGGCCGGATGTGCCGAGCTGGGGAGCGCGGGCAAGCGTTCCAGCCATGCTACGTAACCCACCTCCACCAACATCAACGCAGCCGTGCTCACCAGCAGACCCGCATCCTCTCCCCGTCGGAGAATTCGATTGAGAGCTTCCCTGTTTCTCGCCATACGCCTTCACCTCGCCATTGCGTTGAGATTGAAGTAGACGGCCAACCCCAGCGCTGCGAAAACGAGCGTCCCAAGAACGACCGCTTCCTGCCTTAGCCGGCGGCGCGCTTTGACGTCGAAGGGGTTGGCTGGTTCCAATACGGCATTCGACAGACGTTTCCACACTCCGGCGTCGCACGCCTTTGCGAAGCGCGCGCGGAATGTCTCCACGATCCGCGTTGCCGAAGTGCTCTGGATACTGGCAGCCTCCTGTGGGATCTCAGGGATCATTCGGGACCGCACCAGGTGCAGAACGCGTTCGGCCGTGATCTCCCCATTTTGTTCCATGGCTCTCACAGCACCAGCACCGCGCTTACCTCTCCGGCGCCATCCGGCGCAAACGCAAACCTCACGACGGCGGGGCCGTTCGCCCGGGGCGGCCATTCAAATGCGACCAGTCCCCAGGTGGTGCCACCCGGCGCAACCGCGTTCGCATGCACCTCGGCATTCAGTACTTTCACAGGTGCCTGCCCCGCGCTCGTAATACGAATTCCATCTCCGATGAGCTGGCTCTGAGAAAGCGTGTAGAGCGAGCAGGAACTGCGGGGCGACCGGAGCGTAAACACGCCCGGCGTACCAGGCACGTATGCCGACCGGCCGTTGTTTTGGATTGCGTAGCGAACGTAAATGCGATCATCCTTCCGGTAAATGTCCTTCAGGATGACTTCCACGCGGGCGTGATTCTTCGTTTCCCCGGCCAGCCGTACCGGTGTGCTGGCGAACAGCATCTCCGAGGCGAGCTTCACCTCCTGGGCGGCCCGCGGATCTTCTGCGGGTTGGGCCGGAACTGCGACCTTGGCGACAGTGGGGCTGGGTTCCTGGTCGATGGCGAAGTGCATCTCCGCGACGGAGGGCGCCGGGACCAGCTCATAACTCAGACGCCCCGAGGCCGTCCAGATGAACAGGTTCGTGGTGGCTTCCGGGTCGAGAGGCTGAACGAACACCTTGTTGCCGCGCCATTCGATCTTGTACGACGAACTTCCTGCCGCGACTTCGACGACGGGCTCCGCCAATTCGATGATGCTCAAATGGTTCGGGGCGGTTTCAACCCGGACCACCTTATGCCGATCCGACTTCTCCGTCTCGATCCTTTGTGCATTGGCCGCCAGCGCAATGGCGACGATGAAAACGATGGTTTTGGGCATGCCCAAGTTTCCACCGATTCCCGTATCGCTCCAAAAAGTCGGGCGGAAACGTTTTCAGGTTCATCAGAGGGCTAAGACGTGCCCTGTCGCCGATGCTGGGCCGCGGCGCAAAACACTTCGCGGCAACGACCTGATCCGACAAGAACCGGCCGTAGTTCTTTCTCCAGACGGTCAAGGGGGCATGCAAAGAGGCGGGGCCTAACGCAATGGCCGCTATCCATGTATCTGTTTGAAAAGACATTTATTGTTGTTGCACGGTGTCGGGTTTTTGTATACTATGAATGTCGGGTTTTTGCAAAGGCAATATGGCCATGCGTCAACAGAGGACATTGCGCGAAAGGATCGAAGAACGGATCGCCCGCAAGCGGCGCGATGACGTATTCCTGCCCGGTGAATTCCGCGATCTCGGCGGCGAGGATCAGGTGCTGCGGGTGCTGCGCGGCCTAGTCCGCGAAAAGCGCCTGGTACGGCTGGGCTACGGCGTCTATGGCCGCGCCGTCGTTTCGCGCCTCAGCGGGGAACCTCTTCTCTACAGCCCGAACGGGTTTCTCGGGGCGGCACGACAAGCCCTTACCAAGCTCGGCGTGATGTGGGAGCCGACCGAAGCGGAACGGGCCTATAACGAAGGTCGTTCAACTCAGGTGCCGGTGAATCCGGTCGTGCGGGTGAGGGGCCGCTTCTCACGGCGGCTGAGGGACGGCAAACTGGAGTTGGTGCTTGAGCGATAATCCGTCGCTTCAGGATTTGCTCGAAGTCCAAAGGCACTTTGGGCTGCCGAGTCCGGCGCTGGTCGAAAAGGACTGGCATGTCGTCAAGGCACTGGGCGCCATTACCGCCGCCGACACGGCGCCGGCGCGACTGGTGTTTGGCGGGGGCACCGCGTTAAGCCGCGCGCACCGTCTGATCCGACGGATGTCGGAAGACATCGACCTCAAAATCATATCGGATACCCCGCTTACGCGCTCGGCGTTGCGTCATCTGCGCGACACGATTACCGATGCCCTGCTGGAGGCCGGCTTTCAGTTTGACCCGCAGAACCCCGAGCATCGAGAATCCGGCAATGCGAGCCGCTACACTCTGTACCGCTTGCCTTATGCCGCGATTGCAGCCGGGCAGGGGATCTTACGACCGGAGATTCAGATTGAGACCGCCGTATGGCCCTTACGGCTTCCGGCGATCAACCGTTCGGTGATTTCGTTTATGGCGGAGGCCCTCAACCGTGCACCGGAGGTTTCGGCCATCCCATGCGTGGCGCTCGTTGAAACGGTTGCTGAGAAATTTGTCGCCCTGACCCGACGCGCTGGCGCCGAACTTGCGGACGCCGGCGGCCCGCGCGATCCGACGCTCGTGCGCCACGTGTACGACCTGCACGTTATGCGCGCGCATTACGATCCGGCCGAGGTGGCGGCCCTGGCGCGAACGATCATGCTGGCTGACGCCAAAGCCTACGGCCATCAATTCCCCGCTTACCGCGAAAACCCGATAGCCGAGACTTTGCGGGCGGTCGAAGGCCTTGCGAAAGACCCGGACTTTGCCAACCGCTACGCCGCGTTCCGTCGGGACATGGTGTACGGCGAGAGCCCGGAATTCGAGACGGCCCTCGCCACGATCACGGCTTTGGCGGGCCGGTTAGAGTGAGCGCGGCCGATAGTGGTAACGCATCACCGGTCGTTCTCGGCAAGTGCTGCGCCCCCGACGGAAAAGGCCTCCAGGGCGGCCAAACTTGGCCCGCCCTGGAGTAGTCGTCAATTGGTGCTCTTCAGTATTGGAATGCCCGGCCGCTGTTGCGTGTTCGGAAGTTCCAGCCTTCCGTTACGAACCTGCGCTTGGCCTGGTTGAACAGGGAACGGCCGAATATGGTACGTCCGTCCATTGTCGGTGACCAACCGCCCGTCCCCCGTCACCTGCAGGAGTAGGGTTTGGCGGCGCACAAGCGATCCGGCGCCATCGGAGACTTCATCGACCAGGTACACACTGCCGGCCTCGTCGATGCTCACCTCACCGTCGACCAAGCTGGGAAGCGCGACGGTGATGGGTCTGCCACCGGTACGCTCCACAATCATGTCAACGAGATACTGCGGGAAGGTGTAGAACGCAATGCTTCCCGTATTCAAACGGCGATTCTCGCGCTGGTCCCAACGGCGGCTCTTGCAGGCAATGTCCCACAATGCCGTCAGCCAATCCAGCGCGCGGTCCTCCTTTCGTTCCGCCCACTTTCGGACGATGTTGATCAGGTTGCGCAAGTCCTGCCGGGAGCGCTCCTCATAGAAGTGAAGGGCGGCCTGGGCCTGATTGCGCTTGCGGACCAACGCCCGTCGCTCGTTGGCAGCCTCTTTCGACGCGCTGGCCTTCGAGATCGGGAAGGCGTCCAGCTTCGATTGAGCATCTGCCACGGCATTTTCGTAGGCGTGGCGTTTCTCGGCGAGCAGGCCGATGTTGACGGCGTACACCGTCGAAATCATGCCCGCCTCCTTCAGCATGTCGCGGTCGTAGGTGCCTCCGCAGATGGCGCCGCGGAAGTCCTCGAGCGGTCGCACGTCCACGAAGAATTCGTACAATTCCTTCCGGACGTGGTTGTAAAGTGCGCCGATCCTATCGGTCGGGGCACTCGGAATCTGCAACGGGAGATCGGATACCCGCTTGATGCGCTTGAGCTTGAGCCACGGAGCGGTGCCAACTTCCTGGCGGATCTTGCCGATCTCCTCCTGATTCGGCTCGACCCCCCATTTGAGCTGGTCGAGCGCCTTTTGCAGTTCGATGGCGCACCGGTTGGCGAGGTCGGGCCGGCCTGCCGCCAGACACGACGTCTTGAGGTCGGTGATCGCGCCGATCGCGTTACCCTTGGCCGAGTACGCGACTTGCGGCAGGTTCCACCACGGGGATTCTCTCTTGCTTTGCTTGTTTTTTGTGTTTTCCCCGGATGGCGTGTGCCCGAACCGATCCTCCACGAACAGCGGAAACCGAGTCGCTTCGACGACGCAGATCCAGTCGAAGTCGTAGTCGCCGCCGTTCTTCTTGGCTGTTTCCGAGTGCAGCGTGAGCGTCCCCTCCAGGCGCAGTTGCTGGTCGACGATCCCGGTAACAGCCGCCGAGTCCATCGAGCACTTCTGCCTGTCGAGGTGCCGCATCAGCAACTCCAGCGTGGTGGAAGCTTCCAAAGCTCTCACCGGCAGCAGATCGCCCTTGGTCCGGATCGGATAGCGAACCACCAGCATTCGTTCGGAGACGAGGCTGGTGATCGCGTGCCATTCCGGAATCCAGTCGGAGCCGCTGTAGATTCTACCGTCGTGCAGTACCAGGTATCCGTCATCGGCCAGGGCAAACGCCGGCAGCGTGAAACCGCCCGCGGTGCACAGCTTGTACGCCCACCTCGCCAGCGTGCGCTGGAGGTGAGAATTGACGAACGGATGTTTGACCCAGTACCCGGTGCTGTCCGCCTTGAGAACAGCTTCCACAACGGTGTGTTCGGATGACGTATGCTCCGGATCGGTCACCGTCTCATCCGCGCGCAACAGTTCCACTTCCTCGGACATTCCCAGGATGCGGAACAGTTCGGTGAAGTCGTTGCTGGCGATCGCGGTCTTCACTTTCTCGACCGCGGCCATGGCAATCGGTTTGATTTCGGTCTCGATGGAGTTCAGGGGAGCGTGCTCGACGAGCGTGTAGCTCGACGAAAACTGGAGTTCCCGTGAAATCTCCCTGATCCCGATTACCACCCGGCCGGTGGAGTATTGCCCGCTCATGCGGCCGGCAGCGGTTGGGCACTGGCGAACGCATTCGGGTTTCTTGAACTCGGGCTTGCAACTCGACCGTGGGATAACGAAATCGACCGACAACGCATCGGCGACGTCGTCCTCCATGATCTTGAAGCTGCCCTTGGCCTGCGTGTTCTCGAAGGACATCCGGAACTGATAGAAGCGGCGGTCGACCAGATGAAGACGCTCGAAGTAGGAGCGCCGAATCCAGCCGCGGCAGTCATTCGTGCCCAGTTCGTGGTCTCTTACAACGACGACGCGGGCATCCGGGATCTCGATGCAAACCTTGCACGGTGAGACGAGGATTCCGAAATATGTCATCGCGGCTTCTGGCCAGAATCGAAAGCGCTGCGCGATGGTCTTGGCGTGCGCGGCGTCCACGGCGTAGTACTTGCCATTCTTCGCGGATGCCGAAGCGCCCACGAGACTGTATTCCACGCCGTCGTGCACGATCCGCTTGCCCAGCGAATGCTCGACCATTGCCTGCTGGTACTGGTCAAGCTGCTGTTGCGGGATGTCGATCGTGGCGACACGAATATCCGGATAGTCCGCCTTCAGCAGCGTGTTCTCCAATTGGCTGTCGCGATCGACTTTCATCTGCTTCTTCGATACTGCACCGTCTTCACTGATTTCCAACGCGATTACGCGAAGGATGCTCGTTCTGTTCACAATGGACATTTGCGTATCTCCTTTGTTCTGTCTGTTGTGCTACAGCCAGAACGGGAGACCTCGCGGTCCCTCTCTGCCTGTAGCGGGTGGAACGTTCTTAAGGACTTCCCCTGCCCAGGCTCAAGAGAGCCGGGTCCGGATTGTGAATTGACTTGGCAATCGATCAA
>Ga0181520_10009342_pt1 | contig 13572 bp, 12 predicted proteins | sample PEATcosm2014_Bin_29_FD_132451 | JGI IMG/M metagenome (GOLD analysis project Ga0181520, IMG submission 132451) | Peatland microbial communities from MTU Mesocosm Facility, Houghton, MI, USA - PEATcosm2014_Bin02_30_metaG | ecosystem: Environmental > Terrestrial > Soil > Wetlands > Peat | place...
AAGAGTTACGGGCCGGAGCACCCCGACGTGGCCATAGACCTCAACAACCTGGCGCAGTTGCTGAAGGCCACCAACCGGCTGGGCGAGGCGGAGCCCTTGCAGCGGCGTGCCCTGGCGATTGATGAGAAGAGTTACGGGCTGGAGCATCCCAGGGTGGCCACAGACCTCAACAACCTGGCGCAGTTGCTGAAGGCCACCAACCGGTTAGCCGAGGCGGAGCCCTTGATGCGGCGCGCCCTGGCGATTGATGAGAAGAGTTACGGGCCGGAGCACCCCGACGTGGCCATAGACCTCAACAACCTGGCGCAGTTGCTGCAGGACACCAACCGGCTGGGCGATGCGGAGCCCTTGATGCGCCGCGCCCTGGCGATTGATGAGAAGAATTACGGGCCGGAGCATCCCAGGGTCGCCACCGAGCTCAACAACCTGGCGCAGTTGCTGCAGGACACCAATCGGCTGGACAAGGCGGAGCCCTTGATGCGGCGCGCCCTGGCGATTGATGAGAAGAGTTACGGGCCGGAGCATCCCAAGGTGGCCATCCGCCTCAACAACCTGGCGCAGTGGCTGAAGGACACAAACCGGCTGGGCGAGGCGGAGCCCTTGATGCGGCGCGCCCTGCTCATCTTACTGAACTTCACACGCAACACGGGCCACGAACACCCCCGCCTGCGTGCGGCCTTGGAAAACTACGCAATTCTGCTTCGTGCGATGGGCTTGCCGGAAGAAGAAGTCCAGGCTCGCTTGCAGAGTCTACCCTGAAAGCCACGCCGTTCCTGGGCGCGAAGCCAACGGACGTGGGTTCACGCTGCCGCAGGAATTCGAGGAGCGCGCGTTCTTTGGGTGATGGCTGGGGAAGCGACCCCTCACCCGTCTCGCTCCGGCTGATGAAAGCGCCGGCAGCGAGACACCCTCTCCCCAAGGGAGAGGGCTGTCGATCGTGAGGATGGGAGAGGGCTGTGCTTGCACATTTATTGGTGTAAGATTCACTCTGAACTTAATCAGGGGAGGGACTGATGCCTGGAACGGCGGAGAGCACGCTTAACCGCAGGTCATTTCTAAATCGCACGGCTTCGATGCTGGCTGGAACCGCCCTGGGAACCACGGCGGTTTCTTACGGGCGCATCGTGGGGGCCAACGATCGCATCTCACTCGCACACATTGGAATAGGAAATCGCGGTAGCGAGCTCGATTGGCTTGCCTCACGCCTCAAGGATAAGCACAACGTGGAGATGACCGCCGTGTGCGATCTCTGGAAAGTGAACCGGGAGCGAGCGGTCCACTCCAATGGCACTTACTACGGCAGGCCGCCGCGCCAGTTCCAGCATCTCGAGGAGTTGCTTCAGTTGCAGGACGTTGACGCCGTGCTGATCTCCACCCCCGAACATTCACACTCGCCTATTCTGAAGCTCGTGGCCGACGCCGGCAAAGATGCGTATGTCGAGAAGCCCATGGGCAACGTCTTGGAAGAAGTTAAGGCGGCTCGCGATGCCGTGCAGCAACAGAAGCGCATCGTTCAGGTGGGTACGCAGCATCGCAGCGAATTGTATCCGCAGGCCGCTAGCCAGGTGATTCAGTCGGGGGCGCTGGGCGATGTAAGTAAGATCGAGATTGTGTGGAACTATCACGGGCCGCGCTGGCGGGGGCGCCACGAAGTGAAACAGCTCCGCGCCGAAGATACCGATTGGAACAAGTGGCTGATGACCAAGCCGCCACGGCCCTTCGACCCCCAACTTTATTTCGAATTCCGGCTCTACAAGGAGTTCTCGAGCGGCATCTCCGACCAGTGGGTGAGCCATGCCATCGAGCTTGTGCACTGGTTCATGGATGAGAAGTACCCCAGCTCCGTGGTGGCGAATGGTGGTATCTTCGCCTGGCGAGATGGCCGCGAGAATCCGGACACCTTCCAGGCGCTCTTCGAATATCCCAAGGGATTCATGGTCAGTTACTCGACGAGTTTCGGCAACGACGCGCCCAGCTTCACTCGTTACATGGGGAAGAAGGCGACGCTCATGAACATCGGGGGCGAAGGCAGTCCCCGGTATAAACTGGTCGAGGAGAAAGGTAACCACGAAGATAACCCTGACATCGACCGGCAACGCGCCGAAAAAGACATCCTGCTCCCCGGCGACCAGAAGGTGCCCCCCGAAGGGATGGGTGACCTTGACCTACACCACATGGAAAACTGGTTCGAGTGCCTGCGTAGCCGCCAGGAACCGCGCGCGCCCGTCAGCGATGGCTATGCGCACTCGGTGGCGTGCATCATGGCGGCCGAGGCCTACTGGGCCGGACGGAAGCTCTACTACCATCCGGGGACGGAAACGATTCAGGACCACGCCACGGAGTCATGAGGCGCGCAGTAGCAAAACAGCCCTCTCCCGAGGGGAGAGGGCAGCTTGTTCTATTTGAAGTGAAGCTGCATGCCAACAACCGGTGAGACCGAATCTCTTGTTCGGCTTCGCGACGAAATCGAAACCTTCATCAAATCCCTTTCTCATCCTCTTGTGTTGGAAGGTGACGTCGAGCTCTTTGACCTCTCGGCGAGCCAGTGGCGGCTCTCGGTGGAATTCGGCAAGCTGATTTTCACGGCGTGGAACGCCGCACGCTCGGTGAGCCGGAGGATCGAGGAGGTCGCCTACCGCGACGGCGAGCGGCTTGGCGTCTTTGCGCGCAAGGCCGGTGGCCGTGAGACCGTCACCCTGGAATTCCGTCCAGCGGATCGCGCCGCCGGCCAGGCGGATAAGGCGCCGGGACGCGCGGCTTTTCAGAAACAGTTGCTCGCCATGCTGGCGCGGCAATACCCGGGCTGCAGCTTCGAGCGCGTCGGCCACCGGTCTGATCGGGAACACTCGTTTTCGGCGTGGTACACGAGAGGCGTGGCGCGGCAGGGCCGCACGGCTTGGGTCTTCCTCGGCGTGAGCGAAAATGAATCCCCTGTTGCTTCCGATGCGGCCTTGGCTTTCGGGCTGATCTGGTTGGATTGGCTGCGCAACCATTCCGAGCGCGTCACTTATCCCGGGTTGAAATTGATCTTTCCGCCCCGCGCGGCAGAAACGTGCGCGCACCGAGCGGCCTACCTGAACCATCGCGCCGTGCAGACGGAGATTCTCGAGTGGTCGGCCAAGGACGAGCGTCCGAGCGTGATCGACTGGAGGGACTACGGCAACGTTGAAACTCGCCTTACGCCGCGGCGGGTGGGCACGGACCTCCTGGAACGCCACAGCGGGCTGCTTTCGCGGTTGCTGGGTGAACATCTCGCCGAGGTTGAGGTGGTAGCCGACGCTGCAGCCGCGGCGCTTTCCATTCGAGTGCTCGGACTCGAGGTGGCGCGCGTCGAGGGTCTGCTGGCTCCGCGTATCACTTTCGGCCTGCCCGAGAGCGCACGACGTCTCAATGAGGGCAATCTCTCAGAATTCCGTCATTTCCTCGAGACCGCCCTGCGGAGCCGTTGTGCCGCAAGCCCGGACCCCTCCAGCGACCTCTACCGGCTTCAGTCGGAGCGCTGGCTGGAGAGTATGGTGGTGCGCGACGTCACCAAGCTCGACCCTGCTCTCTTGCCCGATTGCGTTTACCCCCAGGTTCCTGCGTTTACCGGGATGGATCGCGGAGTTATTGATATCCTGCTGGCCACTCGCAGTGGGCGCCTGGCGGTGCTGGAGTTGAAGGTGCACGAGGATATCAACCTTCCCCTCCAAGGTCTTGACTACTGGCTGCGCGTCAAGTGGTTGCAGGAGCGCGGACAGCTTCAGCAGTTCGGATATTTTTCGGGAATCGAACTCGCCGATTCTCCCCCCCTGCTTTATCTCGTTTGTCCTGCTTTTCGCTTCCACTCCACCACAGGCCGGATGCTCCGCTACCTCGAGCCATCCATCCGCATCCTGCAGGTGGGCATTAACGACGGTTGGAGAGAGGGGATTAAGATCCTGTTTCGGCGGGAGCTCGAGGCGCAGGGGTGATTTGCTGAAGGGTGATTTCAAACTGTTTTCCGTTTGCCCTTTGAAATCTCAAATTTAAAATTTGAAATCGCGTTATGGGATGGGCGATGGGCGTGGTGTTGTCGGCGATCAAGTGGGGCTGGGCCTGGAGGGCACTTCAGCCGCTTCGGCCTGCCGCGAATCACGGATGCTTCCACGATCCAGCATCCTTTCCATCCGTTATCCACGGCAAGCCGCGAGCGGGCAATACTGCAGACCGCGTAGTGCTCCAACATCAGACCAAACGTTTTTCACGCGGGCTCCTCCAGCACCGCGTCCGCGATCAATGGTCGCCGAGGCCCTAGCCAGCCAGCGGCGAGTCGCTCGATCCGGCAGTTACCGTGCTGTTCTGACGGATCACACCCGACTGATCGGTGTAGTAAAAGTTGGTTCCTGTCGTTCCGGCTTGGACGGGGGACGCAGTGAAACTGTAGTAATCGATCTTGTTGGTCGAGTCCGCGGCGGCTGGGGAGTAAATGAACGTGTAGCCGCTCTTTGAGCTCTGGTTGGCTGTTGTAGCCGTTCCCCCGGCGCTCCCGATCCCCGACAGAACCTCATCAATTAGTCCCGCATAAGAAGCGGTTGGAGTCTGAGTCGTTCCTGGGCCCAAGTCGGCCAAGGTCGATGAATAGCCGGTGTTGTAAGTAGTAGAGTACGTAACCTCTGCAGTGTTGAGCGTGCGGAGCGATCCCACCGCTGAAGCTTGGTTGGCTGCGATTCGGGAACGCAGCAAGTTCGGGATAGCAATTGCCGCGATGATCAGAATAATCGCAACAACGATCAACAATTCAATCAGTGAAAAACCTCGTGGACCTTTCTTCATTCTTCCTTCCTCCTTGATCATTTTGGTGCTTTCGTACTGGCACGTACCTTAGTGCAGTTTGCCTGCCATCTAGGAGTTCAGGTGGTTTCTTCCTTACAAATAACCACTGTTTTATCATAGTGTTGAAAAAAAACCTCGCGAGGTATGATCAGCCGGGGCAAGAAAATGGTCTCGGTTGCCCTAATTTGTCGAAACAGCATGACGAAATGTGTCATCGCCCGCTCCGTCGGTATTTGGATATCCTTCCAGGGTTCCCGGTCGTGGAACCCCGTTTGTCTGCGGCAGGGTTGTCAAGCTTTTCGGGTGTGCAGCCGCTATTAAAGGGAGGAGGCCAGAGGCGATTTAGTAAAACCCCTGAAGGGGCGATGCCCTTCACGGTCTGCAGAATCCGAACTCGCCTCTGGCCGATCCGCCGCATTCTCTGCGATCAGCAAATGTCCGCCGAAGCGGACACTTAAAGCCGCCCCGATCCTGAAGTCCTCTAGCCTAATCCCTAGACAAGCAGCCCCATTCCTGGCCAGTAGCGCCGGAGAGTGTGCACGTCCCCCTTCGTCGGGGAAGGTCTGTCGCGAGGGCTAGGGGCGAGAGTGCCAATTTGTCACTTCACACCTGAAAACAAATAGCTTGACATGAAACGGACATGCCGCTACTCTATATACGACTTAATTAGTCGGATATTGTAATGCTGAGGCTCGGGAAAAAGGCTGACTACGGTTTAATCGCTCTTCGGCATCTGGCCGCCCAGCGACTCCGCACCTCTTGCAGTGCGAAGGAGATCGCCCAGACTTACGGGATGCCGGCCGAGCTCGTCGCTAAGGTCCTGCAGAGGCTGGCGAAAATCGGCCTGCTGGCGTCTCAGCACGGCACTAACGGCGGCTACGTGTTGGCGAGAAATCCCTCCCAAATCAATGCCTTCGAAGTCATACGAGCGCTCGAGGGGCCACTGTTCATTACCTCGTGCGTAACCGACCGCAGCGAGTGTCATCAGATGACGAAGTGCACGGTACGCGAGCCCTTGCGAAAGGTGAACGACGCCATCGCCACGGCGCTGCGCCAAGTGACCATTGCTAGCCTCGTATCCGAGCCTGAGAGTTTGATTCAGATTGAGATGGAGGGCAAGCGGCGGTAAGAGGCAAGGCGGAATCTTGACTTTCGAGTACAGATTTATTAGAATGACTTTGACGGTTCAGGCGGCGCCAAAAATGCCGGCGCGACGGCCCGATTCAAGTGCCGCTTTCGAGGAGTGATCCCCAAGAGGAGGTTTGATGGCTACGCCGCAATCAGAAGTAGAAATGCTGGCCACCCAGGAATACAAATATGGATTCGTGACCGACATCGAACAGGAAACGGTCCCGCCGGGATTGAATGAAGACGTCATCCGTCTTATATCGGCCAAGAAACAGGAACCCGAGTGGCTGCTGGAGTGGCGATTGAAGGCCTACCGCCACTGGCAGACGATGAAAGAGCCCACCTGGGCGAACGTGAAGTACGGTCCGATCGATTATCAGGGCATCCGCTACTTTGCCGCGCCGAAGAAGCAAGAAGTGAAAGGGGAAATCGACCCGGAGCTTTTGAAAACCTACGAAAAGCTCGGGATCCCGCTGAAGGAGCGAGAACTACTTGCCGGAGTGGCGGTGGACGCGGTGTTTGACAGCGTCTCCGTGGCGACCACGTTCAAGGAAAAGCTGGCCGAACTGGGCATCATTTTCGGTTCCTTTTCGGATGCAGTGCGCGAGCACCCGGACCTGGTGCGCAAATATCTCGGCTCGGTGGTGCCCTACACCGACAACTTTTTCGCCACGCTCAATTCCGCGGTATTCAGCGACGGGTCTTTCGCTTACGTGCCGAAGGGCGTGCGCTGTCCGATGGAACTTTCCACCTACTTCCGAATCAACGCGCGGGACACGGGACAGTTCGAGCGCACCCTGATTGTTGCCGACGAAGGCGCCTACGTCAGCTACCTGGAGGGTTGTACGGCGCCCATGCGCGACGAGAATCAGCTTCACGCGGCCGTGGTCGAGCTTGTAGCGTTAGATAATGCTCAGATCAAGTATTCCACAGTTCAGAATTGGTATCCTGGTGACAAAGAAGGCAAGGGCGGCATCTACAACTTCGTCACCAAACGCGGCAAGTGCCAAGGCGTGAACTCGAAGATTTCCTGGACGCAAGTCGAAACCGGGTCGGCCATCACCTGGAAGTATCCGGGCTGCATCCTGCAGGGGAACAACTCCATTGGCGAGTTTTACTCGGTGGCGGTCACCAACAATTATCAACAGGCCGATACGGGCACGAAAATGATCCACATCGGGAAGAACACCAAGAGCACCATCGTCTCGAAGGGCATCTCCGCCGGGCACGGGCAGAACAGCTACCGCGGTCTGGTGAAGATCCTGGGCGGGGCCACGGGGGCGCGCAACTACTCGCAGTGCGATTCCCTGCTGATCGGCGACAAGTGCGGCGCGCACACCTTCCCCTACCTGGAAGTCAAGAATTCCACCGCGCAGGTGGAGCACGAAGCCTCCACGTCGAAGATCGGGGAAGACCAGATTTTCTACTGCCGCCAGCGCGGCATGTCCACGGAAGACGCGGTGTCCATGATCGTGAACGGATTCTGCAAGCAGGTTTTCAAGGAATTGCCGATGGAGTTCGCGGTCGAGGCGCAAAAGCTGCTGGGCGTGAGTCTGGAGGGAAGCGTGGGGTAAGGCGCGAGGCCGGGGACTAACCCCCTCACCCGTCCCGCGCCGGCTGATGAAAGCGCCGTCGCGCGACACCCTCTCCCCGGGGGAGAGGGCATTTGACTTTTTGCACGAGGGCTGCGGCAGACGAGACCGATTTTCGAGTTTCCAATTTCCAACGAGGAGTGAGGATGCTTCACATCAAGAACTTACAAGCAAGGGCGGAGGGGAAAGAGATCCTGCGCGGCATTAATCTGGAAGTGGGCACGGGCGAGGTGCACGCCATCATGGGGCCCAACGGCTCGGGTAAGAGCACACTGGCGCAGGTGCTGGCAGGGCACGGCGCTTACGTAGTGACGGGCGGCGAGGTGACGTACGAAGGTAAGGACTTGCTGGCGATGGCGCCGGAAGTGCGCGCGCGGGAAGGCGTTTTCCTGGCCTTCCAGTACCCGGTGGAGATACCCGGGGTCAGCAATACTTATTTCCTGCGCTCGGCGTTGAACGCCATCCGCAAACACCGCGGCGAGCCTGAATACGACGCCATGGACTTCCTCGCGCTGGTACGCGAGAAGATGAAGCTGCTGGAGATGGACGAAAAGCTGATGACGCGTTCGGTGAACGAAGGATTTTCGGGGGGCGAAAAGAAGCGCAACGAGATCTTCCAGATGGCGGTGCTCGAGCCCAAGCTGGGCATTCTCGACGAGACCGATTCCGGCCTCGACATTGACGCCCTCAAGATCGTTGCCAATGGCGTGAACGCGCTGCACAGCAAGGACCGAAGCATTATCGTGGTGACGCACTACCAACGCCTGCTGAATTACATTGTTCCAGACTTCGTGCACGTTCTGTATGAGGGACGCATTGTGAAGTCGGGGACGAAGGAACTGGCCTTGGAACTCGAAGAGAAGGGTTACGGATGGTTGGAAGCGTCTGCGGCTTAACAAAAGCGGCCATTCAAGAAAGAAGGGGAAAAACGAGCTAATGATTGCCACAAGTGAAAAAGAAGGTCTTTACCTTGCAAGCTTCAGGGAACTCGAGGACCGTCTTGCCGGGAACTCACCTTCCTGGTTGCATGAAATCCGCAGGGCGGCGATGGCGGGGTTTGCCGAGAAGGGATTTCCGGCCGCGCGCCAGGAAGATTGGCGGAACACCAACGTCGGTCCGATCGCGGCGGTGCCTTTTCAACCCGCTACCACCCCCTTGCCCCCTCCTCAGCGAGCAGGGGAGTTGCGGATTCTCCAGCACCCCCTGGCGGACCTGGGATGCCCCAAGCTTGTCTTTATCAACGGGCGTTTTGCGAAGCAGCTTTCGACGTTGGAAGCGCTTCCCAAGGGAGTGCAGGCTGGAAGCCTGGCGGAAGCGCTGGCAAGCGACGCGACGGCGCTGGAGCGCCATCTGGCGCGTTACGCCGCGGATTACCGCGAGCACGCGTTTGTGGCGCTGAATACCGCCTTCATCGAGGACGGGGCGTTCATTGAGATTTCCAAAGGCGTCGTGTTCGAGAAGCCCATCTACCTGCTTTACGTCTCCGATCCGGGCGGGCTGCCCACCGTGTCCTACCCTCGCAACCTGATTATTGCCGGGCGAGAAAGCCAGGCCACGATCATCGAGGCATACGTTAGCGACGGCGCAGGCAAGAGCACCGGCGCCGCCGATAGCGTTTACTTCACCAACGCGGTAAGCGAAGTCGCGGTGGGTGAAGGCGCGGTGATCGCGTATCACCGCATTCAGCAAGAGAACGAGAACGCGTTCCACTTTGGGCGGTTGGTGTTTCACCAGGAGCGCTCGAGCAGCATCGCCACGCACTCTATTGCGACTGGAGGGAGGCTGGCCCGCGAAGAAGTGAACGCGGTTCTGGACGGCGAAGGCTCGGAAGCCACTCTGGTGGGCATGTACGTCATCACCGGCCATCAACACATCGACAACCAGACCACTCTCGACCATGCCCAGCCGCACTGCAGCAGCCGGGAAGTTTATAAGGGTGTCCTGGATGGCGAGTCCTCCGCGGTCTTCAACGGCAAGATCATCGTGCGCAAGGATGCGCAGAAAACCGACTCGAAACAGAGCAACAAGAACCTGCTGCTTTCAGAAAAAGCCGTCATCGATACCAAGCCGGCGCTGGAGATTTACGCGGACGACGTCAAATGCACGCACGGCGCCACGATTGGGCAGATCGATCCGGACGCGATTTTCTATTTGCGCTCCCGCGGGATCGGCCGGCAGGAAGCGCGCGACCTGCTGACTTACGCTTTCGCCAACGATATCCTGGCGCGGATCAAGTACGCGCCGCTACGCGAGCGGCTCAGCGAAGGTTTGTTTGCCCGCTTGGCGAGCGGCCAGCGAGCCGTCGCTGACGGCGCCGGCGTCGTCCAGGAAGTATGAAATCGGTTCCCCTCCTTTGTTAAGGAGGGGACAGGGGTGGTTGGCGGAAATGGGCACACCACCCTCAACCCCTCCTCCTTCGGAGGGGGGGAGCAAAGCCGAGGAGGCATGATGGCCACCACGCAACAGACAATCCAGGCGCCAGCACGCACACTGTCCGCGCCGGCCTTCGACGTGAAGCGGATCCGCGAGGACTTCCCGATCCTGAAGCAGAAGGTCCATGACAAGCCCCTCGTCTATCTTGACAACGCCGCCACCAGCCAGAAACCGCAAAAAGTCGTCGACGCGATAGTCCGCTTTTACACCGAAGACTGCGCCAACATTCATCGTGGCGTTCACCTTCTCAGCGAGCGCGCCACGTACGTTTATGAAAACACGCGGAGGAAGGTCCAGAAATTTCTCAACGCTTCCGACCAGCGGGAGATCGTTTACGTGCGCGGGGCCACCGAAGCCATCAACCTGGTGGCGCAGACTTACGGACGGCGGAATATCCAGGCCGGCGACGAAGTTCTGATTACCGCCATGGAGCATCACTCGAACATTGTGCCTTGGCAGATGCTGTGCGAGGAGAAAGGGGCCAGGCTACAGGTAGGGCCGGTCAACGACCGGGGCGAACTGATTCTGGAGGAATTCGAGAAGCTCTTGAACGACCGCACGCGCATCGTGGCTGTCGCCCACGTCTCCAATGCCCTCGGCACCATCAATCCGGTTCGCCAGATCGTCGAGATGGCGCACGCCAGGGGCGTTCCAGTCCTCGTGGATGGCGCGCAAGCCGCGCCGCACATGAAGGTGGATGTGCAGGAATTGGGCTGCGATTTTTACACCTTTTCGGGCCACAAAATTTTTGGACCGACGGGAATCGGCGTGCTCTTTGGCAAGTTCGAACTTCTGGAGGCCATGCCTCCTTTTCAGGGTGGCGGCGATATGATTGCCTATGTTTCATTTGAGAAGACCATCTACAATGCGGTTCCCTACAAGTTCGAAGCGGGAACGCCCGATATTGCCGGGGTCTACGGCCTGGAGGCCGCACTTAAATACGTCAATCACGTGGGCATCGCAAATATCGCATCCTACGAACATGCCCTGCTCTCTTACGCCACGGAAGCCCTCCAACAGATCCCGGGCGTGCGGATTATCGGCACAGCGCGTGAGAAGACCGGAGTCATTTCATTCGTTCTGGAAGGTATACACGCCCACGATGTTGGGACTATACTGGACCACGAGGGAATTGCGGTTCGCACCGGCCACCACTGCGCTCAACCGGTCATGGACCGCTTTGGCGTGCCTGCCACCGTGCGCGCTTCGCTGGCCTTTTATAACACCAAGCAGGAGATCAATTCCCTGGCCGCAGGCATCCAAAGAGTGAAGGCAGTGCTGGGGTGAGCCGTTAAATGGATTCCCGCTTTCGCGGGAATGACGAGAGTGGAACGACGTTCAAGAGGGCCGTAGCATCAAGCCATCGCTCCTCGGAGCCCTTACTCTTGACTCTCGACTCTAGACTCTGGACTTGTTTATGGCAGATCTCGAAGGCCTTTATCAGGAAGTCATTCTCGACCACAGCAGGCGGCCGCGTAATTGTCATTGCATGAAAGATGCCGACCGTCACGCGGACGGTTACAATCCCCTTTGCGGCGACAGGTTTACGGTCTATTTGAAACTCCAGGACGACCGCATCGTCGACATCAGCTTCGAAGGCACCGGCTGCGCCATTTCCACGGCCTCGGCTTCGATCCTGACGGAGATTTTGAAGGGGAAAACTCGTGCCCAGGCGGAGGCGCTCTTCGATACCTTTCACGACCTGGTCACCGGAAAAACCCACGGGGAGGGTGAGACTCCCGCCTTGGGGAAGCTAGCGGCTTTCTCCGGAGTATGTGAGTTTCCAGTCCGCGTCAAGTGCGCCACCTTGGTTTGGCACACGCTCCGAAGCGCGTTGAACGGTGAAGCGAAACCGGCCTCCACGGAGTGACTTGAATTATGGAAGAGCAAACCCCTCTGACAATCTCACAGGCCATCGCGCTTCAGGACAAGATGATTGAGACCTTGCGCTCCTGCTACGATCCTGAGATTCCGGTGAATATCTACGACCTCGGCCTGATTTACGAAGCCAAGGTCGATACTTCCGGCCATGCGATCGTGAAGATGACCTTGACCGCTCCGGGTTGCCCTGCGGCGGGCTCGCTGCCTGGAGAAGTGGAAGACAAGATCACCGTCCTTCCCGGTGTTCAGAGCGTTAAAGTTGACGTGGTGTGGGAGCCGCCCTGGGATAAAGATATGATGTCGGAAGCCGCCAAGCTGCAGTTGGGGTTCTTCTAACGTCCTGGAGTGCGGCAGCGGAGCTTGTGAAGCTGCCGCCTTGGACGGGCTAAATGGTCAAGGTTGAAGGGTAAAGGTTTAAGGGTAAAAGAATAGCCTTCGACGGTAACGGATGGAGGATAGAGGCTACGGGTTCGTACGTAGTTGTCGAATGTTTTCGGCGGCCGTTCGGAACCGCTCGTGGAGTTCAAGTACACCCGTTTTTTTCGCCCTCTAGCCTTTATCCTTCACACTTTACCCTTTTACGGCGGCAGCCCCGCTGCCGCACTCCAAGGCACGACCATGAAACTCTCCTATCAGGAAGAATATGGTTTGCGCTGCCTGCTGCGTGTGGCTACGCTAGGCGATCCCGGCCATTTAACCATCCATGAAATCAGCGAAGATGAAGGGCTGTCAGTTTCATACGTGGCCAAGCTGATGCGGATCCTGCGCCAGAACGGCTTCGTGCGAAGCGTTCGAGGGCAAGTGGGGGGCTACGCACTGGCGCGGCCTGCCGAGAAAATAATCGTCGGTGAGGTCCTTGCCGCGCTGGGAGGGAGACTGTTTGACCCGCGATTCTGCATCGAACACTCGGGGTTGGAAGTGTCGTGCAAGAAACTGCGAGAGTGTTCGATCCGAACACTCTGGCGCAGCTTGCAAGTGCTGGTCGACCAGGTTCTGAGCAAGGTAACTCTGGCCGATCTTGTCGAGAACAGCGAGTCCGAGATGGCTTCACACGTCAACACGCTGGTGCAACTGGCGACGGGATTGGAAACGAGAAAATAGACTATGGAAAATGGAAAATAGAAACTGGAAATTGGAAACTGGTAGATGAAAACTGAAAATGTGAAATTGCGGATTTGAAATTCGTGGACCAATTTCCGATTTTCCGAATCCCAGTTTCCAGTTTCCAATTTCCATTTTCTTCTTTTATCCCAATGGACACACCTCTTCTCTCCTCTCCTCTCGCTGATTACCACCGCTCGCAAGGCGCCACGCTGGGCGAATATCACGGCGCCCTCGTTCCCTTTCATTTCACCGACGCTGTGGCGGAGCACAAGGCCGTGCGGGAAGCTTCCGGGCTGTTTGATTTCTCCTTTCGCGGCAAGTTTGCCATGAAGGGCCGCGACCACGCCAAGTTTCTCCACCGCATGGTTTCGAACGACATCAAGCGGCTCAAGCCGGGCCAGGGGACCTACGCGACGCTGCTGACGCCGCAAGGTCACATTCGTGCGGACATGCGCCTCTACTGCGCGGAGGACCGGTTCTTCGTCGATGCCGATGCCGACCTGCGCGACAAGGCGCTCGAGGGCCTGAAGCGTTACGTGATCGCCGACCAGGTGGATTTCGAGCCTCTCGACGTCTATGCTCTCGCCTTTCAGGGACCACGCGCGCGCCCTTTGCTTGAAAAAACCTTCCACATCACTCT
>Ga0181520_10009344_pt1 | contig 13570 bp, 11 predicted proteins | sample PEATcosm2014_Bin_29_FD_132451 | JGI IMG/M metagenome (GOLD analysis project Ga0181520, IMG submission 132451) | Peatland microbial communities from MTU Mesocosm Facility, Houghton, MI, USA - PEATcosm2014_Bin02_30_metaG | ecosystem: Environmental > Terrestrial > Soil > Wetlands > Peat | place...
AAGCCCGAAGGAGCAGCCTTGCAAATGTGGCAAGTATATTTCTAATCTTATGAACCGCGCGGACGGGTACCCCCAGGCGGCGGTGCAGGGCGATGATCCGCGGGGGAGGGAGTGCCGTGCAATGCACAACGACGGGAAGAATATCGTCCTCATCGGGATGCCGGGGGCCGGCAAAAGCACCGTCGGCGTGCTTCTGGCGAAGCGGCTGTCCCGTGATTTCGTCGATACCGACCTGCTCATCCAGAAGGGTCGCGGCATGCCGCTGCAGGAAATCGTCGATACCTTCGGCTACCTGAAGTTGCGGGAGTTCGAAGAGGAAACGATTCTTTCGCTCCGGGCCGCCGATGCGGTCATCGCGACCGGCGGCAGTGCCGTTTACAGCGAAAGGGCGATGCACCATCTCCGGGGGAACGGATGCATCGTTTTTCTCCAGGTGGAAATGGATACTTTGCTGGAGAGAATCGACAATTTTGAATCGAGGGGCCTCGCCAAGGCGGCGGACCAGAGCTTCGAAGAGCTCTTCCTCGAGCGAAAACGGTTCTACGAAAAATACGCCGAACTGGTTGTCCGCTGCGACGGCCTGCGGCAGGAAGAGGTTCTGCGGGAATTGCTCCTCGTGCTTGGAACGGCGGGGGAGCCGGCCCGGGGCCGGTCCCGGACCATATCTTAATTCGCCCGCCCGTGTTGCAACGGCGGGTATCGGGGGAGGCAGTGCATGTCGGAAAGATGGAAAACGGGAGTTGCATTCAGCGCGGACGCGGCCGTCGATGCGGCCGTGGGAGCGCGGCTCGATTCGCGGGTCAAACTGCTTTTCGAAGAAAATTCCGAAGGCGGCGTGGAAGAGCTCGTGCTTTCCCGCATCGAAACCGCGCCCGGGGATCTGCAGTTTTTCATCCCGATATTCCGTCATTTTCTCAAGAACGATAACCGGGAGACCGTTGAGACCTACTACGAGCTTCTTATCGAAGCCTTTGGCAAGAGGACCCTCGAAACCGAGGAGATCGCCCTGCTCCGCGCCCTGCTCGTGGTCTGGCCCGAGGCAATCGACCCGCGCAAACGGCTTGTTGAGCACGTCAGGCGCCTCTACGGCGAGACGCCGAATTTCAGGCGTCTGGTCACCCACTGCCGGGTTCTCGAAGCGGGCGACCCGCAGGCGGCGTTCAGGCGGTTCGAGAACTGGCTCCGGTACGACGAGGGGAGAGGCGTGTACCTTGCAACGCGGGGAGTCGGCCGGGTGCGCGAAATCAACCTCACGCTCGACACCATCCGGGTTCACTTCGCCCTGAGCGGCGGTTTACTCTCGTTCAAGCCCGATGAGGCGGCGCGTATGCTCGAACCGCTGCCCCCCGGCCATTTCCTGATTGACACGCTCGACCGGCAGGCGGAGTTGAAGTCACTCGCAAAAACCGACGGTCCCGAATTGCTCCGGCGGCTGTTCTCCGCGATCGAGCGTCCGCTGCCGCTCTCCGAGCTTCGCGAAATGCTTGCCGCGGTCATTGAACCGTCGCAGTGGAACTCCTGGTGGACCGCGGCTCGCAAGGACCGGCGACTGACCGTCAGCAAAAGCAATATCTGCACCTGGTCCGATTCGGCGGACGACGCCGACGCTACGCTCCTCGGCGAGTTCATGGCCGCCCCGGTCCGCGAGCGGCTCGCCCTTGCACGCAAGTTCGCCAGGCGGTCGCCGAAGCTCGCATCGTCCATGGCCGATGCGCTGCTCGGGGACGCGCGGCGGGAGATAACGGACGACGGCGCGTTGTCGCTCGAAATATTCCTCGCGCTCGAAAAGCTGCCCGATTCCGGAACCGGGGTTGAACGGACGGTCGCGGTGTCTGAGCTGGTAAAGCAATCCAATGCGCTCGACTTCGTGCGCGGTCTTTCCGACCGTACCATGCGCAAACGCGCCCTGGCGCTTATCCGGGAGCACCGGGAGGACTGGCATGCCCTGTTTTCCGAGCTTATCCGCGGCGAATCCGATGCGCAATCGATCGTTCTCCTCTATGAGGCGCTGCGGGAGTTCGACCCGGTCTTTGCCGATGACCTGGTCGGCGAAACGATGTCCGGTCCGGCCGCCGCTCCGGACTTCTTCGTCTGGCTCTGCCGCGAGCTCCTGGTACGGCTCGAGCTCGAACGCTTTGCAAACATGACCTTTCTCCAGCTCATCCTCCGGCTCCTCCAGGGCAACGCGATCAGGGAACAGAATGCAAGCCTGCGTAAACTGTTCGACGAAGACGGCGCTTTTCACCAGGTCGCCCGCCGGCTCGATACCAGCCAGGCGAAACAGATCATCGGGCTCCTGGAGCGGGACTCGACGCTCGAAGATTATCGCCGGGAGAAAATGCTCAAGGACCTGCGCGCCTGGTACCCGGAAACCCATGATGTCAAGGATCCGACCTTCTTCGTTTCCGCCGCGGCGCTTGCGGTCAGGCAGGCCGAGTTCACCAGGATCACCACGATTGACATTCCGCACAATACCGAAGAGATCATCAAGGCGCGGGCGCACGGCGACCTGCGGGAGAATTTCGAATACCATGCGGCGCGTGCCCGCCAGGAGATGCTCTCCTCGCGTGCCAAGACGCTTCACGACGAACTGCAGTTCGCCCGGCCCATCGACTTCGCCCGCATCGACCCGACGGTCGTCTGCATCGGGACCGCGGTCCGGCTTACGCCGGTCGGGGGCGGCGACGAGGTGATTGTCGCGATCCTCGGGCCCTGGGATTCCGACCCGGACAGGCTGATTTACTCGTACATGGCCCCGGTCGCCGCCGGACTCCTCGGAAAGAGAACCGGGGATGGGGCGGTATTTAACGAGAAACCGTATGTGGTGGCGGGGATTACCGTTGCCGGGGGATTGTAGACGGCAGGGAGATACTTTGGTGGGAGGAGACAGAAACTATTATTATTGATAGGATATCGATGTAACGGTGGGATCGACATCGGTTCAGGCTGGAACCGGCCGGGGCGGCGACGCGCCGGATCAACTCGCACGGCAAGGCAGGGATTATGCACCCATTATCGATTCGTACAACGCTTCTGTCGGTATTCCTGCTCCTGGTCCTCTTCACCACGAATATTCCGGCCGACGCCGTCGTAGCGACCGCAACCACCGGGACCGAGCCTCAGGCAATCGCCCTCGATTCGGTTACCAATAAGATCTACGTGGCGAACTACGGCAGCGGCAATGTCTCGATCATCGACGGCACGACCACTACGACGACCTCCGTGCGATCGGGATCCAATCCCTTCGCCCTGGCGGTGAACCCGGTAACCGACATGGTCTATGTCGCGAATTCCGGCGGCGGCACGGTCACGGCGATAAACGGGGCGACCGGCGGTACCTCGGTGGTCGGCGTCGGGTCCATTCCCTTTGCGCTGGCGGTCAACACGGTTACCAACAAGATCTACGTGGCGAACTACGGCAGCGGCACGGTCACGGTGATCGACGGCGCGACCGACACGACGACCACCGTGAACACCGGAGTGCACCCCTATGCGCTGGCGGTAAACCCGGCGACAAACATGGTGTATGTCGCGAATGCCGGCAGCGATTCGGTGACGGTAATCAATGGGGCGACCAATGCGACGACCGGTATCGCCGTGGGAACGTCGCCCGAGGCGATAGCGGTTGATCCGGCGACAAACATGATTTACGTTGCAAACTACGGCAGCGGCACGGTCACCGTCATCAGCGGGGCGACCAGGGCGACGACGAGCGTGAGCGTGGGGCAGTACCCGCAGGCGCTGGCGGTGAATCCGGTGACCGATAAAATTTATGTGGCCGCGTACGGCAGCAGCACGAATATCATCACGATAATAAACGGAGCCACCAACGCGACCACCGCGGTGAGCACGGTGTGGGCCGGACCGTGGGCGCTGGCGGTGAACGGGGCGACGGACAAGATCTATATCGCAAACAGCGAAAGCGGCAACGTCACGGTCCTTGACGGTACGACTAATCTCACGGATACGCTCGGCGTCGGATCGACGCCGCAGGCGATAGCCGTGAATTCGCTGACCGACAAAATTTACGTGGCGAACTATAAGAGCAATACCGTTTCGGTCATCGAGGGCATTGCCGCGCCCGCCGCGGTGACCCTGACCGCTCCGGCGGACAATGCAGCGGGTGTGTCCGCGAACGTCACCCTGAAGTGGAGCGCCGTGCCGGCGGCGACCGGGTATGTCGTGCAGGTTTCCACGACCGCGACCTTCGGCACGACGACGACGAACGCCGCGCCCGTCGCTGATTCGCTCGCCGTGTCGCTTGGCATGGGAACGAAATATTACTGGCGGGTTGCGTCGAGCGATTCCGGGGGGGAAAGCCCCTGGGTGGGCGATAGCTTTACTACCGCGCTTCCGCCCATAGCCCCGTCGGCCCCGACGATTATCGCTCCGTCAAACGGCGCGACGAACGTGCCGCTGAACGCGGTCCTCACCTGGAACAGCGCTAAGGGCGCCGCAAGCTACCTGGTGCAGATTTCCACCGGCACCTCATTTACTTCGGCGATCGACACCGCGGTGACCGATACCGCGTGGGAAACGGCGGCGCTGCCGACCTCGACCGGCTATTTCTGGCGTGTCAATGCGACCAACGCCTGGGGTACGGGTCCCTGGAGCACGGTCGCCGGTTTTACGACCCAGCCGGGGATTCCGGGCGCCCCCCTCCTCGCCGGTCCGGCAAACGCCGCGGTCAATATCCCCATGAATCCGGTGCTACAGTGGAACCCGGTCGCCGGAGCCTCCTCCTATGAGGTACAGCTCGCGACCTCGTCGAGTTTCACGCTTCCGCCCTCCGATACCGTCGTTACGGTGCCGCAGCGGTATGCCGGGGTGCTGTCGTCGTTTACCACCTATTTCTGGCGGGTCGATGCGATTAATTCGTACGGTACCGGCGCCTGGTCCACGGCTTTTAGTTTTACCACGAACGGCATCGGCGTGCTCGGCCGCGCATTGCGGATAAAGGGACCGGGCCTCGGGTATAGCGGCACCCTCGCGATATACTCCCTGAGCGGCCGCCAGGTCGCGAAGGTTCCCTTCACCGCCTCGGCCACAAGGGAAGAGGTCCTCGACGTTGCCGGGAAACTTTCCGCCAGGGGAAAAGGGCTTTACCGGTATCGGTTTCTGGATGAGCGGACGGTCATGGACGAGGGCAGTTTGGTGGTACGGTAAGGGAGGGGAAAGGAAAGACTTCAGGCCTCAGGAAAAGAAAGGCTTCACGCCTCAGGAAAAGAAAGGTTTAAGGAAAGACCTCGGAATGAGGCAAGGACTATCGCGTGAGATTGATAGTCTTGGAGACGGAAAATCCGTTGCCCTCGACCTTGAAGACAACGACGCCGTTCGACAACCGCTGGCTGTTGAAATTGACCCGGTGGGTCCCCGCGGCGAGGTACTTTTCGCAGGAAAAACTGCTGACCTTTTTCCCGGTCATGACGTAGGCGGAAATGGAGAGCTGCTGTGCATGGTCGATGCTGATCACGAGCATGCGGGTGTCGTAGTTGAAGGCGAGGATCGGCCTCGTTGAGGTAGATCCTTCGAGCGCGACGATCGGCGAGACGGGCGTCGCGGGAGCACCCGAAATCGGGCACTGTGCGAGGACTACCGCGGCAGCGCACAAACGTAGGAAAAACCCGATTCCTTTCATAGCCCCTCTTCGGAATCCATGGAAAAAAGCCTGCAACTCCGCCGACAGAACTTCCCTGACAATAATATACCACTAATCCGTTAAATAATCAAATAACTTCTTTGCCGGGACGTACGCCCGGTTTCTTCCTCACGAGGGGGAGCAGGAGTCCGAGGGTGCCGACGGCGGCGCAGAGGAGAGGAAACCAATCGCCGAACCGGGTGTAGAGGGTAGGGGTGACGGTGATGCCGACGGCACGGGTCAGGATGGTTCGCACATACAGGCCCGTTGACCCCGAAACGCGGCCCACGGAATTCACCGCCATGCTGATACCGGAATTGGCGCTCCGGACGAGGGATACGCCGTTTTCGATCGCCCGCATCCTTTCCATGATTGCGTGCTGGTAGGGACCGCTCGATTTGCCGAACCAGCCGTCGTTCGTGATATTCACGAGGAGATTCGCCCCGTGCCGGACGCGCTCGCGGACGAAATCCGGGAAGATCCCCTCGTAACAGATGAGCGGCGCCGCCCTGATTCCCGGTGCAATCGAAAATATCGCCTCGTTCCCGCCCCGGCGGAATCCGGCATCGCCGATATTGACTCGGGAGAGAATCGGGAACACGCCTTCGAAGGGCATCGCTTCGCTGAAGGGCACCAGGTGCATTTTATGGTACGCCTGGAAATCGCGGCCATGGGCATCGAAAAGAAACGCGGCGTTATAAATGTTGTAACGATAGGTGGATGCCGCCGGCGCCCGGTCCCAGTCCAGGGCACCGAAAATAAGCGGCGCCCCGGACCGCCCCACTTCGGCGAACAGTTTTTCGATCCGCTCGTCCTCGTGCGTGATATAGCAGAGCAGTGCGCTTTCCGGCAGGACCATCAGGCCGGGCCTGGCGGCGGCGGCATCGTCAATCATCGAGGCCGTGAGGGAGAAGGCGGTATCGAGCATCGAATTGTCCCAGTGGAACTGGTCGATATCCGGTTGCAGGATCGATACCGTGATGGAGGCGCCCCGGCGCGTTTCGATACGGTGCATGCGGTACCATCCGCAGAGCGAGGCGAGGGCGATGGCGACGGCAAACAGTGCGCACGGGCGAAGGGCGCGCCATCCCGCCTCTCCCCGTGCAATGCCGCCCAGCGTCTTCCAGAGCAGCATGGTGCCAAGAACTATCAGGTAAGTCAGCCCCCAGACGCCGGTGATCGAGGCGATCTGGGCGAGCGGAAGCAGCGGCGTCAGGGAGTACCCGAGAAACGACCAGGGAAAGGCGAGGTCGCCCCTTGTTCGGGAGTAATCGACGATAACCCAGAGAGCCGGAAAGATCCAGATATACGCCCGGGCGCAGCGGCGAACGGTAAACCTGAAGAGCATGCCCGCCGCGCAGTAGAAGAGCCCGACCGCGCCGGAGATGAGGAACAGGCCGATGATGACGTAGAGCCATAAGCCCGCCACCTTGTCGAATATCAGCCAGTAGAACTGGCCGAGCGAGGCGGCGAATCCGAATAAGAATGAGTGCAGGAGGGCGCGCCTGTAGTTTTTCTGAACGGCTGCGGCAAGAAGCGGCAGGAGAACGATAAAACTCAGGAAAGGAAAGAGAAAAAACGCACGATGATACTCATGGTTGAAGGGCGGCAGGGCAAAGAGGTAGAGCGCTCCACCGGCAAGCGGAAGCCACCACCGGTTTCCGGAAGCGTAGTATGAGGACAGCCGGGAAAGGGCGCGTCGAAACATGGGGGAAAAATACTTCGCCGCCGGTCACATCGATTCAAGCGCACTCGCAAAACCGTGGCTCAAGTCTTCCAGGACCGAATCTGAATTATAGTAGCCGGATTTTATTTTCCGCTTCACCGACCGCATGAGCTCCGCTCTCGTCGGAAGTGGCGTTGCCTCGTCGGTCCGGTCATGCCCCGTGAGACGGGGGGCAATGGCCGGGCCCACCTCCGGCGGCGCAACGCTTTCGGTTGCGGAATAGCTGCTATTATCCGATCCCTGGATAGACATGGGCCTTTTCCCGAGTTGCTTCAATCGCCTGCGACACCATCCTGGTTCGCCCGCTCGTTCTCCTATCCAGTAGTATCGGCAGAATCTTGAATTTCTTTAGCGGATCGGGCAAAAAAAAGGGGACTCCATTCATCATGGGTCCCCCTTTTCATCTCTTCACCCGATTATGACCGGGGGATGGCCTCGCCTGCGCCCCCTTCTAACCGCAGGCGAACCATCACTTCTACAGCCGAAGAGTTCCATCACTCGTACAGCCGAAGCGGCTGTACCTTCCCTCACAAAGGTGCAGCGCCGTCAGTAATATATATTTTTGCGCGGCAAGTGTATAAAAAAAAATAAAAATCACCATGAAATTATTTTTAAGTATGCTTTAAATGCCCGGTTATTGAGGCTGAATAATAACGGCATCGAATAAAATAAATATTATTCTTGCATTTGAACTTCAATTTCTTATATTATAAGGTATGGACAAGGCCAGGGCACCAGCTCCGACAATCTATGAGTACCTGGATTATCGTCATTTTCTCGCCGATCTTTTCGAGTCGCTGCGGGCGGACGACTCTTCCATGTCCTTCCGGTCGTTCGCCAGGATGGCGGGGTCAAGCTCGCCCAATTACCTCCAGCTTATCCGCGACCGCAAGCTGAACATCGGCGCGGGGGCGATTCATGCGCTCTCGCGGGCTTTGCACCTTCCTGCAAAGGAAAGAAAATACCTTGAGTATCTCGCGGCCTTCGATCATGCGAAAACGCATGAGGAAAAAGACCGTTGGTTCAGGATCATCCTTATTGCCCGCGAGTATACGTCGGTCCGTTCTCTCGATAAAAAACAGTACGATCTCTTTTCTCACTGGTATATTCCGGTCATCCGCGAGCTTCTCGTGCAGCCTTCGCTCAAAGGCGATCCCGCCCGGATCGGCGAGGCGATTATCCCGCCGGTTTCCACGGCAAAGGTGCGGAAGGCGATCGATCTGCTCGTTTCGCTGGGGCTGGTCGTTGCAACCGGGGATGGCGGATGGGCGCAGGCCGCCCGGGCCGTCAGTACCCCTTCGGAAGTGCTCTCCCTGGCCGTCACCACCTACCATAAGAAGGTCATCGAGCTTGCGGGGAAGGCGATCGAACGGTTTGCCCCGGACGAAAGGGACATCCGCTCGGTGACCCTCGGCGTATCGCGGGAAGGGTACGCGGAAGTAAAAATGCGGATGGAGGCTTTCTGGAAGGAGTTACTTGCATTCAGCGAGACGCAGAAAACCGCCGACCGTGTGTATCAGGTCAACCTGCAATTGTTTCCTATGTCAATCACGGAGGTGGACCCGGAATGATCCGCGCAGCCGTACAAAAAACCGGTGTCCTCGGCCTGATCGGCCTGGCTTTCCTGCTGGGGTGCGGCTCCCTCACCGAGAGTCCGTCGGTCATTGCCGGCGGTTCGGGGGCGGGCAATCCCGGCGCAACCGTTTCGCTGTCCATGGCGGTACTGATCACCTCCGCGGCCGCCAAAACGACTGCCGTCGCGGCCCCGGCCAAGACGGTCATCGACAGCTGCTCGTCGGTAACGACGTCCGACCAGGGGGGGACAAGCATCTCCCTGAACAATATCCTGCTGTCCGGGATTATCATTCATTTCCTGGTCGATTCATCCGATAGACCATCCGACCTTCTGGCGGCAATGCACAGCAGGCCGGCCAATCTCTCCTGCGACAGCAACAGTATCATTCTTGCCCCGGCGGAGTCATTCAACGCCCTGTCCGACAGTTCCGGTTCGGGGGCATCATCGATTTTGCTTCCCATCGCACGGTACAGCGGCGTGAAGCTGGTCTTTCCGCAGAACACGAATTCCGCGCAGGCGCTGGAAAACGATACCTCCGGCAGCCAGATCGTCATGAACGGCACCTTTCCCTATGCCGGACAGATCCATCCCCTGAGTGTGCATATCGCTTATGCGCAGGGGCCGTGCAGCCAGACCTATTCGTTTGCCGGAGGCATTTTTACGCTCTCCTCGTCCGATACTACCCATCTTGAGCTGCAATTCACCGCAAATCAGTGGTTTTCCGCCATCAATGTCGCCACGGGGCTGCAAAACGGCGATTACGCTTTCGATAATTGCGGCGCGCTGAACTTCACCAATTACTCCTGCCAATCGTCGGTTGCATGGACCGGCGCCACGGTTGCGGCCGATTTCCTCTCTTCCGGCAAGCTCACCGTGTATTGAGTCCTTCGTGTCTTCCGGCTCCGCCCGGCCCTGCCGGGCGGTTGAAATCCATCCCGGGGCCATGTATTTTTGCACCAGAGGCCGGAGAGCGATCCGGCCGACTTCTATTCCGTGCAGGAGAAAGGAATCCCATGAAGGAGCAGGTCCAGGCGGTAATTGACGAGATCAGGCCCAATCTTCAGGCCGACGGCGGCGATATAGAACTGGTCGAAGTGACGGAGGAAGGCATCGTGCGGGTCCGTTTACAGGGTGCCTGCCACGGGTGCCCGGGGGCCGCCATGACCCTGAAAATGGGGGTCGAACGGCTTCTCAAGAATCGAATTCCCGAAGTGCAGGGTGTCGAGAATATCGGCTGATCCGGACGGCAATGGAGCTTATTAAAGCAGGGTCGGCGGTCGGGAGCCAGGGCGAAAACGGGAAGTCGCGGGAGGATTCCCCATGGCGTTCGTGGTGGTCCAAGGCGACCTTCCTGGGGTCGTGCTGGGCAAGCCTCCTCATGCTGCTGCTCCTCGAAGGAGCGGTTTTTTATCTCATCGAGCCACGGCTCGTCGCTATCGGCCACCGGTTGCCTGTTGCGGCGGGGGCGGCGATGGTTTTTTTCTTTCTGGTTCCCTTCGTCGGTTTAAGCCTCATTACCGCGACCGCGCTCACGGGAATCGATCTTCTTTATCCGCAGGCGTTTACTTCCTTTACCATCGCGGTACTCTTTTCGATAGCGCCGACGCTGGCGCAGCTGGTGGGGATCAAACGAAACCGTCTCCGGACATCGTTTGTCAAAGTTAACAACGCCCTGACCAGGGCGATGTGGCGACGCATCCGGGGCGATCGGATCGTGGTGCTTCTTCCGCACTGCCTCCAGATCGATGTCTGCAACCGGAAGCTCACGACCGATGTCAATAACTGCCTTCGATGCGGAAAATGTCCCGTGGGCCGGCTCCTGGAACTCGGCGAAAAATACGGCCTGCATCTCGAAATCGTGAACGGCGGAACGTTGGCGCGCCGTCGTGTCGCCGCATTCCGGCCCAGCGGCATCGTCGCCGTGGCGTGCGAACGCGACCTGACCTTCGGTATCCAGGATGTTCACCCGGTGCCCGTCTACGGCGTCATCAATGACCGGCCGAACGGACCCTGCCTGAATACCTGCGTGGACATGGCGATGGTCGAGCAGGCGATCCGATTCTTCCGGCGACCCGCATGATTTTTCATGCCGTTATTGCGCCGCTATTGTAATTTTCACCCTATCCGGTACGTGACCCCGACAGGACCAATTCTTCCATGCCCCTGCGGTTTTCCCAAAATTATCGAAAAATAAAACAGCGCAGAGTTCTCGCCATCAGTGCGGGCGGGGAGGGCAGCGGCATCCACTGCCTTTACTATATCAACCATGCCGATTCATGGGAGATCATCGCCTCCACCGTTATTCCGTACTCGGGCAGGGTAGCGTCACTCATTGAGGGGTGCGGCCGTCGGGCGCTTCAGGTAGCCGATCTTGCCTGGCTCGAGAGCAAAATCACCCTGCTGTGCATCGAGGGAGCCAGGACCGTTCTTGCCGGGGTGCCCCGGGCGCTGCGCAAGCCGCATCTGGTCGCGCTCAACCAGCTCACGATTTTTAAGGGGGTAACCGGGGAAAATGCACCCTGCAAACGGTGGAACCTCTCGCTGGGCGATCCCCAGCTCCTGGCCGATACGTTAGCACTGCCTGTTTTTTCCGATTTTCTGCGCTACCATTTATTGACCGAAAGGGTGGGCATGTCGCCGTTTCTGACCGGCGATCTTCTCGTTGCCCGCGGGTTCACGGGCACGGTCATTCTCCTTAATATCGGGCTGCTTTCCCACATGACCGTACTCGATCTTCCCCGGGGGCGATGCCTGCTCGACTCGGATACCGGACCGGGAACCTGCCTCATCAACCACTGCGCCAGGGAGATGCATCTGCCGGAAGGATTCGATCGCGACGGCGATCGGGCGGCAACGGGCAGTGTCGACGTATCGGCGCTCGATGCGCTCGCGACCTCGCCGTGGTTTCTGACCGCCGCTCCCAAGGAGGCATCGATCGAGCTGTTCGATCCGCTGCTCCAGAAATCGGGCATCATGACCTTGTCGCCCACCGACAAGCTCGCGACGCTCACCGCGCTCACCGCGCGAACCGCCTACGATTTCTTCCGCGCCGAATTCAAGCAGGAAGGGCTTCCCGAGGCCATCATCATCTCGGGAGGGGGCGCGAATAACTCTGCGCTCACCCGGTGTTTCGCCTCCTATTTTACCCATGTGCAGGTCATGACCTGCGAGGAACTCGGGATCCCGTTCGAAATGCTGACGCCGCTGGCCATGGGGCTGACGGTGGATGCCTTCCTGCGCGGGAACACCTCGATGTGGGAGGACGGCACGGTCTTCGGCGCGCCGCGCATCGCGCGGCTATCGCTTCCCTGACCCGATGGTCTATGACGCCGCGGCCGAGCTCTGCATGCGCAGCAGTCCGCGCGTGCTGGAACGGACAAAGGCGATAATCCGCCCCACATCCTCGTTACCGGGAAATTTTTCGGCGAGTTCGCCGAGGGCAGCCTCCAGGTGCAGGCCGCTCCGGAACAGCACCCTGAACGCCCTCCGGATCTCGGTTACCCGCTCGGGTGCGAAGTTGCACCGTTCGAGCTTCACCCGGTTGATATCGATGACGCGGACCGGGTCGAAGGCCGTGAGCGCGTAGGGCACCACGTCCTGTGTGACAAATGAAAATCCGCCGACCATGCTGTAGTCGCCGATCTTCGTGAACTGGTGGATGCCGCACAGGCCGCCGATGGTCACATTGCTGCCGACCAGGACATGCCCGCCCATGGCAAGGTTATTGGAGCTGATGAAGTGGTCGCCGATGACGCAGTCGTGACCCACATGGCAGTAGGCCAGGAGCAGGCAGTCGTTGCCGATCACGGTTTCACCGGATGCCGCCGTGCCCCGGTTGAGCGTACAGAATTCGCGGATCGTCGTTCGATCGCCGATCCGCAGGATCGACTTTTCACCGGCGAATTTTACATCCTGCGGAATCTGGCCGATGATGGCGCCGCTGAAGATCCTGCACTCCCGGCCGATGCGGGTATATTCGGCGATGACGACATGCGGTCCGATGACGGTGCGGTCGCCGATTTCGACGTCGCCCTCCACGATCGTATACGGCCCGATCGAGACCCCTTCACCGATACGGGCGCGGCTGTCGACGATGGCGGTCGGATGAATTTCGGTGGCCATGGGCTCTCCCTCCCTGCGGTTACATTCCCTGAACTTTTTTGCTCGTAATCATGGCCATGAGTTCGGCCTCGCAGACGAGTTTGTTATCGACGAAACACTCGCCCCTGAAGCGGAGGGTGTCCCGGCGGTTTTGCAGCATCGTCGCCTGGATCCGCAGTACGTCGCCCGGCCGCACCATGCCGCGAAAGCGGACACTGTCGATTCCCATGAACAGGATCGTCTGGTCCTGGGTACGCGTATTTGACCGGAGCTTTCGCGCGTAGAGCTCCATGATACCGCCGGCCTGCGCCATCGCCTCGATCTGCAGGACCCCCGGCATGATCGGGTTGCCCGGGAAATGCCCCTGGAAATAGGGCTCGTTGAATGAAACGTTCTTTTGGGCGACGATGCTCTTTCCCGGATCGATCGTGACCACCTTGTCGATCATGAGAAACGGGTACCGGTGGGGGAGCATGGTCAGGATCTCCTGCCAGTTGATCTCCGCTCCCTTCATCTTCTTTTTGCGGTC
>Ga0181520_10009346_pt1 | contig 13569 bp, 10 predicted proteins | sample PEATcosm2014_Bin_29_FD_132451 | JGI IMG/M metagenome (GOLD analysis project Ga0181520, IMG submission 132451) | Peatland microbial communities from MTU Mesocosm Facility, Houghton, MI, USA - PEATcosm2014_Bin02_30_metaG | ecosystem: Environmental > Terrestrial > Soil > Wetlands > Peat | place...
CCAACCGCAGTTCTCGATGCACTGAAGTCCCAAGCTGAAACTCACGCGGATGTTTCCAGTAACACGATTCGTGTAGACGTCGGATTGCTTGATAAGCTCATGAATCTCGTCGGCGAGCTCGTCCTGGCGAGAAATCAGATCCTGCAATTCACCGCCACACAAAAAGATGCCGTGTACCTGGGCGCGGCACAACGCCTAAACCTGATCACCACGGAGTTGCAGGAAGGCGTGATGAAGACCCGAATGCAGCCGATCGGAACCGTGTGGAACAAGCTGCCTCGCATCGTGCGTGACCTTGCGTTGAGCTGTGGAAAATCCGTCCAGATCGAGATGTCTGGTGCGGAGACGGAGCTCGATAAGACAATTATCGAAGCGATTAAGAGCCCACTCACGCATATTATCCGAAATGCGGTTGACCACGGAATTGAGTTGCCAGAGGTGCGCGAAGCAAACGGAAAGCCGCGTGAGGGACGCTTGTCACTGCGTGCGTTCCACGAAGGTGGGCAGGTCAATATCGAGATCTCCGACGACGGCGCTGGGATTCGCACCGACCAGGTGAAACAAAAAGCCATTGCAAAAGGGACGATTACCGCAGATCAGGCAGCACGTATGACTGAGCGCGATATCCTCTCGTTGATCTTCGCCCCAGGAATTTCGACAGCACGACAGGTCACCAATATTTCCGGGCGCGGTGTTGGCATGGACGTTGTAAAGACCAACATCGAAAAGATTGGTGGTGCCATAGATCTGCAGAGTACGGTCGGCCAGGGCATGACGATCAAGATCAAGATTCCCCTGACACTCGCAATCATCCCTGCGCTGATTGTCACGAGTGGCGGCGATCGCTTCGCCATCCCACAGGTGAGCCTAGTCGAACTCGTAAGGGTAGAAGGAGAGCACGCAGCCCGGGGAATTGAGTCTATTCAGGGAACTCCGGTCTACCGGCTGCGCGGACGCCTGTTGCCCATCGTATCTCTCAACCGCGAGTTGAAGCTCGGCACGGATGACGCTTGCATGGCAGAGTCGATCAACATCGTTGTGTTGCAGGCAGGAGTTCGCCAGTTTGGCCTAGTCGTTGACGAGATCAATGATACGGAAGAGATTGTGGTGAAGCCGTTGTCTAAGCAGTTGAAATCCGTGCGGTGTTTCGCGGGAGCAACCATCATGGGAGATGGCCGAGTTGCACTGATTCTGGACGTTGTTGGCCTTGCGCAGTTGGCGGGCGTGGTCAGCGAGTTGAACGAGGATGCGGTGGCCAGTGAGACTTTAGCAAAAACCGGCGGGGCCTCCGCTCAGCAGAGCGCATGGCTGCTGTTCAAAGCGGGCGCAAACGGACGGATGGCGATCCCCCTGTCGCTCGTATCACGGCTGGAGGAATTTCCTGTAAGCAACATTGAATGTTCCGCAGGGCGCGATGTCGTTCAGTATCGTGGCCAGATCATGCCGCTCATCCGCGTTTCTGATGTACTAGGTTTGCAGGTCACGGCCAGAGCGGATCCCCTCCAGGTGATTGTGTATTCCGAAGGAGGCCGGTGCATTGGGCTTGTGGTAGACGAGATAGTAGATATTGCCGACCAGGACGTTGAGGTAACACGTGAGCACTGCCCCACCGGCATCCTGGGTACAACCGTGATCCAGCAGCATGTTACTGACCTGTTGGATGTTCACGCGCTGCGTCCAGATGCGGCGCTAACCGCGAAAGGGGTGTCCGCATGAGTTCCGGACAACAGCTCTGTACTTTCTTTGTTGAGGGACTCTACTTCGGCGTCGAGGTCGAGAAGGTGCAAGAAGTAATCCGCTACCAGGAGATGACCCGCGTTCCTCTCGCTCCGGATGTCATCGGCGGGTTGATTAATCTGCGAGGCCAGATCGTAACCGCAGTCGACCTGCGCAGGCGATTGGATCTACGTGAGCGCTCCGCGAAGGAGTTTCCGATGAACGTGGTGATCCGAACTGATGATGGGGCAATGAGTCTGCTCGTTGATGATATCGGCGATGTGGTCGAAGTTGACGAACAATCGTTCGAGAATGCGCCGGATACGTTGACCGGAGTAACCCGAGAACTTATTCATGGAGTGTACAAGCTGGAGAAACAACTGTTGCTCTTACTCGACACCGAAAGAGCAGTTAGCTCGGCAGTAGTTGCAGCCCATACTGCGTAATTCAAAATTGAAAAGAGGAACAGCATGCCAGCGCTAAATCTCAAGAAACCCGGTAGCCGCAGAAGTGGAAAACGTGGGGTAACTCATATTGTAGACCTGCCCGCTACCCCGAGGAAAACCTCCCTCAAACTTACTGATGAAGTGCAGCGCCTTGTCGCGGCGTTTCAAGCGGGCAATCTCCACCAACGTGCTCAAGTAGATCTCTTTGGGAAGAGAGACCGGGCAGTCTTAGAGGGCTTCAATGCCATTTTGGACAGCATCACATCGCCGATGAGCCAACTGGAAGACTATCTCGGCCAGATTGCGAAAGGCGAAATACCGGGAAAAATCACGGATGCCTACAACGGTGAGTTCAATAGCATCAAGCTCGACCTGAATCGCTGTATCGACGCCCTTGAGGGGCTAACAAAAGACATGGCGCAGATGTCGTCTGCGCAGAATGCTGGCGATATCGACGCGGCGATCGCGGTGGAGAAGTTCGAGGGTGTCTATCGCGTCATGGCCCGGGGCGTCAATGAGATGGTCAGCGGCCACATTACGGTCAACAAAAAGGCCATGGCATGCGTTGCCGAGTTCGGCAAGGGCAACTTCGAAGCGGAGCTGGAGAAGTTTCCCGGCAAGAAGGCCATTATCAATGACACCATCGAACAGGTGCGGGCCAACCTGAAAGCGCTGATCGTGGATGCCAACCTGTTGGCGGATGCCGCCAGTGAGCAAGGCCGACTGGACGTTCGCGCCGACGCCACCAAGCACCAGGGCGATTTCCGCAAGATTGTGGAAGGAATCAATAAGGCATTTGGCACTATCGCGGTGCCCTTGGGCCACTCGATTGAACACCTCGACCAACTCAGCAAGGGCATTGTTGATGCGCGGATCACGCGCCAATACAAAGGCGACCTGCAGCGCCTGGCGGATGGGTTCAACAAAGTCTTCGGCGTGGTCAATGCGCTGATTGCCGATTCCTCGATGCTGGTGCAAGCCGGTGCCGCAGGGAAGCTTGACGTTCGCGCCGATGCCAGCAAGCACCAGGGCGACTTCCGCAAGATTGTGGAAGGGGTAAACACGACTTTGGATGCGGTTGTCAATCCGCTGCAGGACGTAAACGCGGCCCTCAGCAAGCTCTCCAATGGCGACTTTACCGTGGAACTTACGAAACAGTATTCCGGTGATTTCGAGCAACTGAAAAGCGCCGTCAATGCCATGGCCAAGCAGGTTCGTACCGCCCTGCTGCAAATCGGCGGCGAAACCGCCACCTTGGCCTCGGCCAGCGAGCAACTCGGCAAAGTGAGCCAGCAGATGAGTGCCAGCGCCGAGGAAACAGCGGCGCAGGCGAACGTCGTGTCGGCTGCCAGCGAGCAGGTCTCCACCAACATCCAGACCGTGGCCACAGGTGCCGATGAGATGGGGGCAAGCATCAAGGAGATTGCGAAGAATACGGCCGATGCCACCAAGATTGCGAACAATGCAGTGCAGCTGTCTCAAAGCACCAACGAAACCGTGCGCAAACTCGGCGCCAGCAGCGCGGAGATCGGACAAGTGATCAAAGTAATCACCTCCATTGCGCAACAGACGAATCTGCTGGCGTTGAATGCCACGATCGAAGCCGCCCGGGCCGGCGAGGCTGGCAAAGGATTCGCCGTGGTCGCCAATGAAGTAAAAGAACTGGCAAAGCAAACCGCGAAGGCTACCGAAGATATCAGCCAGAAGATTCAGGCTATTCAGCATGACGCTGGCGGTGCGGTGACCGCGATCGGGCAAATCACGGAAGTCATCGGCCAGATCAGCGATATTCAGAACACGATTGCCAGTGCCATTGAGGAACAGAGCGCGACGACCAATGAGATCAGCCGCAATCTGGCGGAAGCAGCCAAGGGAGGCGCCGACATCACGCTGAACATTACGAGCGTGGCACAGGTGGCAAGGGCCACGACGGAAGCAGCCGGGCAGACGCAAGGGTCCGCCAAGTCGCTGGAGCACATGGCAGCACAACTCAAGGAACTGGTCTCGCAGTTTAAGTACGAAGAGGCGGGCACGCGCACGATGTCCGCTAGCGCGGGTCGTGGATAGCGGGTCAATGATCCAGCCGGGCGCGGCCGCTCATCAAGGGTGGCCGCGCTTGAAGGTACGGACGGTGCCACGGCGATCTGCAAGAAACAAACGGCCTGCGTTCAGCAGGCCGATGAAGGAGCTTCGATGCGCGCACTGGTAGTAGACGACTCATCCACGATGAGAGCGATCCTCAGGATCGCCCTGAAAAAAAGAAGCTTTGAAGTACTGGAAGCAAAGAACGGGGTCCATGCCCTGACCGTTCTGGAAACAGCTGAGCCCGTGGACCTGATGTTGCTCGATTGGAATATGCCAGAGATGAACGGTTTCGAATTACTAGCTCATGTCAGGCAGAGCCAAAAGTATGACAACACGAAGATCATGATGGTGACAACGGAAACCTCGATGGGCGAAATGTCAAAAGCCCTCGAAATCGGTGCTAACGAGTACATCATGAAACCATTTACTCCCGACATTGTCACAACAAAATTAGATCTGCTTGGGTTTTGAGCTTCTCATGAATAGAAAGATAAGGGTGCTAATCGTGGACGACTCCGTTGTCATTCGGCGCTTATTGTCGGATGTTATTACAGCGGATCCGCAGCTGGAAGTGGCTGGTTACGCCGCAAACGGAAAAATTGCTTTGGCCATGCTTGACCAGGTATCGCCCGATATTGTGACTCTCGATGTCGAAATGCCTGTTATGGATGGAATCGAAACCCTAAAGGCGATCCGCATCAAGCGTAAAAAACTTCCGATCATTATGTTCAGTACCCTGACGGAGCGCGGCGCTGAGGCAACGATTGATTGCCTGGCGGCAGGCGCAAGTGATTACGTTGCTAAGCCGGCCAACGTTGGCAGCTTTAGCCTATCTAAGGAGCGTATCTGTGAGGCTCTGCTCCCCAAGATCAGGGTACTTTGTGGAAGCTCGCCGCAACCAGCCCTGCAGATCTTGCCTAAGCCTGCACTACTACCACCGATCAAGAGGAATTCAACTCTAGAACGAATCGACGTGGTTGTCATCGGCAGTTCAACTGGAGGTCCGAACGCATTGGCTGAATTACTGCCCGCATTACCGGTGGACTTTCGCGTTCCCGTTCTCGTCGTCCAGCACATGCCCGCCGCATTCACCCACTTCCTGGCCCAACGCTTGAATGCATCCTCGAAACTCGAGGTGAAAGAAGCTGTGGCTGGTGCAATTGTTGAGCCCGGAACCGTCTGGATTGCGCCTGGTGACTTCCACATGGTGGCATTGCGCGAGGGAACTTCGATCCGTCTGGGTACGAATAAGGACAACCCTGAGAACTCTTGTCGTCCGTCGGTCGACGTATTGTTCCGTTCTGTAGCAAAGGCGTACAACCGGGGTAGCGTACTTGCCGTCATTTTGACCGGAATGGGGCAGGACGGACTTCGAGGATGTGAGCAACTCGCCGATGTTGGCGCGCACGTCATTGCCCAAGACGAGCCAACGTCGGTTGTCTGGGGGATGCCAGGGTTTGTTGCCAAGGCGGGTCTGGCCAACGCGGTTCTTCCTTTGTCGCAACTGGCTCCATATATCGTCAGGCGAGTCGGCTTTTCGGGCCCGGACAGGACCACTGCAAGGATTCGTCCATTGGGGGCGTCATGAGCATCGAGCCAGTTGAGTTTGATTACCTGCGACGCCTCGTTAAGGACTTCTCTGCCATCGATATCGACGCCGACAAGGAGTATCTGGCTGACTTACGATTGAGTCCATTGCTCCCTGACCAGGGTTGCCGATCGGTTCAAGAGCTTCTGCGGCAACTTCGAGGAACAACATTCAGCGGGCTGCATCGCAAAGTCGTCGATGCAATGACCAACAACGAGACCTGGTTTTTCAGGGACTGTCACCCTTTTACAGCTCTGGGCGATGAGATCATCCCGGAGCTAATGAAGAAGCGGGCGACCGAGCGGCGGCTGTCAATCTGGAGTGCTGCTTGTTCAAGCGGACAGGAGCCATACAGCATAGCGATGCTCCTACGTGACAAGTTCATGGTCCCGAACTGGAGCTTTTCAATCAAGGCGACGGACATTTCGACTCCTATTCTCGAACGCGCCAAAAGCGGAGTCTACACGCAGATGGAAGTGAACCGTGGACTGCCCGCGCCATTGCTTGCAAAGCACTTCAGGAAAATTGGAACGCAGTGGGAGCTCAATTACGCAGTAAGAGAAATGGTCAGTTTCGAGCCCATAAACCTGTCGCAACCCTGGCCGAATGTGTCACCGGTGGACATCGTGTTTTTGCGGAATGTGCTTATCTATTTTGAGCTGGACGTCCGCAAGCGGATTCTTGAACAAGTGCGGAAAGTGCTGCGAAGAGATGGATACTTATTTCTTGGCGGTGCCGAGACAACATTGAATCTCGATTCCAAATTCGAGCGTATTCAGTTCGGCAAGTATGCTTGTTATCGACTGAAAGGGTAGCCGCAAAATCATGATCAAGTCTCTCACTGACGAGCTTAATAGCCTAGCCAGCGAAGTATTCTCCTCAATGGCGAATACGTACTTGGAACTTTCGGGGGACGCCGTTAGCCCAGAAGAATTGAATGGGTACATAGTTTCGAGCGTCCGGGTTGAGGGTGCTTGGGAAGGTGTAGTCCGCTTGGACATGGACATAGAAATGGCACGGGCAACAACAGCAAGACTGCTCGGGGCGGCGGAAGTTGATGTCTCACCTGAGGATATTCAGGATGCGGTTGGCGAACTGGCAAACATGCTGGGTGGCGGTGTGAAGGAGCTAATGCCCCAACCCAGCAATCTTTCTCTTCCGAGTGTGGCGATCGGTGATGAACGTAAGTCCATTATCGGCCGCGGGCGGGTTACATCAGAGTGCTCATTCGTGGCAGAAACGGGAAGACTCCTTGTCACCGTTCTTGAAAGAGGGACCTAAAATGAGCAGTCCGCGCAGCCTGTCTGAATATTGATTTCTCGAAGAATGATTAAAGGTAATGTACCTATTATGAAAACTGAATGGTGTAAGTTGCTCAGCTGGGAAAAAGCCAACGTGTCAGTGAGCTTTGTGGCGCGGTTGAGCTTTTGAGCTTTCATAGCTTGTAATCGGTTGCGGGCTATTCCCATAGCGGGAAGAGGGAAGCGAATGAGGTGAGAAGTTGATGTTTCCCCTTAATTCCTTTGGTGAACGGCCGATATACCTCCCGTGTACAGACTCAGACAAGAGCGAGTTGCCGCTTCGGTACTGCACTTTGTCTTCGTTCTGTCGTAGCGTTCTAACCATCAGCCAGTGAGTGTTATACGGCTGTGTGGAAGGGGCTAGCGATGTCGTTCTCGCGGAGCAAGGAAGTTTCGAGAAACGATGACCGCAGCTGTGAGGAAGGGACTAGCGGTACCTGCGAAGATTAGAATTTGTTGCTGTTGAATACCGAAGTTGCGGTTGGTAACCGAAATGAGTTTGGCGATGGTTCACTCAATTTCTAGGAGAAATTCACATGCCCAGGGTACGCACTAATGGAAACGAAGCTCGCGTTCGCGCGCAGGGCCTCGTTGCCGCCAAGGCTGACCGATCCAAAAAACCTGTTGCAGTAAGCACGGTAGGTGATGAGATTCGTCGAGTCGCAGCCGCGATTCGTGCCGGAGTTCTCACTGAACGTGCGCAGGTAAAGCAATTCGATTCACCCGATGGTGAGATTCTGAAGGCGGTGAACGAGATTCTTGATGCTACCAATGGGCCGGTGCAGCTTGCGACAAACTACGTTGGCCGAATTGCCAAAGGTGATATTCCGGAGCTCATTACCGATGAATACCCGGGTGAGTTCGGACTGTTGAAAAGCAATCTCAACGACTGCATTGGAAACCTCAAAGCCCTGGTTGCGGATGTCGGATTATTAGGCAACGCTGCGTCGGAGGGTCAACTCGACATTCGGGTCGACGTCAGCCGCTATCAAGGAGACTTCCTAAAGGTAATACAGGAGCTCAACGACGCATTCGGTGTGATCGCGAAGCCGGTGAGCGAAGCGACCCAAGTGCTGAAGCGAATGTGCGTCAATGATCACACCACGCGCGTTGAAGGCGCGTATCAGGGCGTTTTTGGGGAGCTCGAGACGGCGCTCAATTCTACCCTGGACCGGATTGTTCATGCCGTGGAGGCGTGCGAAGAGGTTGCGGCGGGAGCCTTTGACAAGAGGCTCAATAGAATGAAGCAGGCAGGCCCAAAGTCAGCCAACGACAAGTTCGTCCCGGCTCTAATCTCCATGATGGATGCGATCAAGGCTTTGGCCGCAGATACTGAGATGCTGAGTCAGTCGGCCATTGCGGGAAAGTTGAAGACGCGTGCAGAGGCCGCTCGCCATCACGGAGAATATCGGAAGATCATAGAAGGCATAAATAATACTCTGGATTCAGTGGTCATCCCGCTGACGGAAGTAAGCTCTATTCTTTACAAGATGGCCGGCGGCGACTTTACCGTTCAGGTGGTGAACAGTTATAGCGGCGACTTTGATGATCTAAAGGAGTCGGTAAATACGCTCGTCAGCCATGTACGGGATGCAATGGGACAAATTGGCGCCAGCACGAAGGCCTTGGTTGGGGCATCAGAGGAGTTGAATCAGGTCAGCCAACAGATGAGTGCCAGTGCCGAGCAAACCGCACAGCAGGCGAATCTTGTGTCGTCGGCTTCTGAACTGGTGGCAGGTCACGTGCAAACGGTCGCAACCGGCGCCGATGAGATGGGCGAGAGCATCAAAGAGATCGCGAAAAACACGGCGGATGCCACGCGAATCGCGACCACTGCTGTCCGTACCGCGGAGACTACCAATCAGACCATCACGAAACTAGGCCAGAGCAGTGCGGAGATTGGCCAAGTCATTAAAGTGATTACCTCAATCGCCCAGCAGACAAACCTTCTTGCCTTGAATGCAACAATCGAGGCGGCCCGCGCCGGCGAAGCTGGGAAAGGCTTCTCAGTGGTAGCAAACGAGGTGAAGGAACTCGCAAAGCAGACCGCAAAGGCCACAGAGGACATCAGCCGTAAGATCGAAGCAATACAAATGGACACGAAGGGCGCGGTGGAAGCAATCGGCAAGATCAGCGACGTGATCCTGCAAATCCACGATATCCAGAACACGATTGCAAGTGCAGTCGAGGAGCAAAGCGCAACCACCAACGAAATGAGCCGAAATGTTGCCGAGGCTGCAAACGGCAGTAGCGAAATAACCCACAATATCGCGGGCGTGGCAGAAGCCGCACGCCTGACAACCACAGGGGCATCCGACACTCATCGATCTGCGCAATCTCTAGAACGGATGTCATCCGAGTTGCAGACGCTGGTTTCGCAGTTCAAGTACTAGCCGCAGAATGTTTCTGTCGATTCCGGATCGGCCGACGGGTAGAGCGATTTCTTGGGTAGCATGGGACGTCGCCGGTTGTGAAAATGCACCTAGGAGCGAAGCTCTTGGGTGCATTTATTTGATACATGCGGGCGTAAGTCTACTCAAACCGCGCCCGATTTGTCCCGGTTGTTGCCAAGAGTTTCCACAGGCCGAACAAAGGCCCCGGTTTGTCGTTGCTTTACTGGTTGAAACTGACTTTAGTCTTGAACAAGTTAGCGCGGCAGCATATAAGTATCTCAATTCCATTTGTATTAAGAACAAACAGTGGAAAGGGGATGGTATTCGTTATGATCGATCTCTGTGTTAGTAAACCCGGCATTGGCAGCAACGGAACAATCAAAACGCTCAAAATTCCTTACGAAACGGCTGAAGAACGCGGTGAGTTCTTGAGTCTGGATGTTGACGAGAAGAACCTCGCGGGCACTTTTATTCCTGACGAGCAGCCTCCGCTGACGACCTTGGCCCAAGATTTGGCCAAGGCGGTTGAAAACCCTATCGGAGGAAGAAAACTATCCGAGATATTAGCTTCGGCCAAGAAAGTCACAATCATTACGGAGAACCAATTTCGCCAGGCCGAGGTCACGACTGTTGTGCCATGGTTGTTAGCGCAGATTAAGAAGGCGGGCGCAACGCCTACAATCGTGATCGGCTGCGGAAAAGTTCCTGTGTTGTCGCCTGAGGAAATCGCCAAGAAGTTCGGGCGCGAGGTGGTCGACACCGGTGTCGAGATCTACTGCAACGACGTCAGCCAACAGGAAAACTACGTATACAAGGGAACCACTAGCTTTGGCGTCGCAGTATGGGTTCATCGCAAGGTCGCTGAAGCGGATGCGATTATCACCGTCTCGACGACGCAGGCCACTTTGTGGGGTTATGGCGGATCTGGCATGATCATTCCCGCCGTAGCCGACAACGATACCATCGAGTACAACCATGTGATGTCGCTCGCGCCTGATTGCCTCCCAGGCAACAACGATTGCCGTATCCAACAGGATAAGTACGAAGCGGCCCGTCTTTCAGGGATTTCGATGGGCATCAACATGATCGTCAATAACCAATTTGAAACAACTTATGTCAATGCTGGCGACTTCATAGAAGCTCACCTGGAAGCCATCAAGGTATACGACAAAATCTACCGTTTTGATGCCTCGAACTTTAAAGACAACAAGGCGGATATTGTAATAACAGGGTCTTCAGCCCCGACAAATCACCTGTTCTTCCACACTAGCTGGGCTATTGTCAACTGCTTACCGCTAGTGAAGAAGGGCGGTACCATCATCTTTGCGTCCCCTTGTCCTGGATACGGCGACTGGCCTGGTTTTGCGCTCTGGGACATCATGAAGCCCTATATGCCAGCCACGCCTGAGAACCATAATCGGGTCTTAAAATCCTTCTACGATAAATCCAGCCAACTTTGGGCTGGGTGCATCTGGTACAAGGTCTATGAAGCAATGCTCAAGGCCGACGTTCGGGTTGTAACCCTTCCGTCAAACAATGACTTTGCCGGCGACATCGGATTCAATGTCTATAACTGCGTAGAAAAAGCTTACAAGGACGCTCTTGCGAAACAAGGAGCTGCCGCCAGAGTGGCTTTTGTCCCATACGGCCGTTATACAGTTCTCGACGTGTAGTGTACTGTTGTTCCCCGATCAGGGAACGCGGGAAGATACAAGTAAAACGGAGCTCGCCGGAAATCTTAGGCGAGCTTTCTGTTGCATTCTCCCGAATACCGAACCATTCTTGCGATACATGAGCGAGGTCGGAAGAAGTCACGGGTGATAACCCAGTTTTCGGGAGATTTCCTGGGTTGCCTGCCTGATTATTTGGCTCAACTCCCGCTGCTTCTCGTAAGTAATACGGGAGCTCGGGCCGGAAATGCTGACGGCTGCGATGGCTTGTTTGCGCGCGTTGAAGATGGGGGCAGCAACACAGCGCAGGCCGAGTTCGCGTTCCTGATCGTCGGTGCCGTACCCGCATTCACGAATCTTCTGCAAATGCTCTATCAGTTGGCGCTCATCGGTTATGGTGTGTTCGGTATAGTGCTCCAGCCCCTTGCTCACCACTTCGTCCAAATCCTCTTTGCCCATGTAGGCCAGCAACACTTTGCCGACACCAGTACAGTGCAGTTTTGCCTCCTGACCGATGCGCGAGGAAATCGTCATCGCGTGTGGGGATTCGACCTTATCGATATAGACAGCGCGGCGACCTTCGGCCACAACCAGATGGACGGTTTCCTGTGTCTTATCGAGAACCTGCGACAAGAATGGCCGGGTGATGTAGCGCAAATCCAGTCCGTCGATATAAGCCTGGCCAAGTTCGAACGCCTTGAGCCCCAGGCTGTAATGCCCGGTGTCGGCGTCCTGCTGGATGTAGCCGAGCTGCTGCAAGGTGTGGAGCAGGCCAAAGCAGGTGCTTTTGTGTAAACCCACCCGGTTGGCCAGAACGGTCAATCCCAAGGTGCGCTCGTCCCGGGAAAACTGTTCGAGGATGGCGAACGCACGACCAACCGACTGAATGAAGTTGTATTTCGTGTCCATGGGCAATCCAATACAATCAAGCGCGATTAAAGACCCCGGCCCTTCTCTTATGCAGTAAGCGAAGACGGATTGGAGAACTCACCAGCGTTGATCATGGTGAGCCGCGATGCCTCACCTGTTGTGTTCCTGACTCGACTAGCAGAAAACGCGCGGCATGCATCATGAAGGTACATGCCGCGAGCCAAGCGATGAAGATTGAAGCCGAACGTCATGCTCTCTGCTCGGCCACTGATGGCGATCGTGCTGCGATCAGCGCCATTGAGGGTATGTCATAAGTGAGTTCCCTCCATGGCGTTTTACTCATTGGGCCAGTACTGGTTCTTGGACAGGAAGTACTTCTTGCTTCGCGCGCTGAAAGAACGTGAAGTCCGTTCGCTCCACTACCAGGGAAGTTATTACTCCCAGCACAATGGCCCAGAAAGGCGAGCCGATGCCGAGGATAGGTTGATTGGTGATGCAAACGAAGAAGGCAACCATTGAGCCAGACTTGAACTTGCCGGTGAAAGCACCTTTGAAGGCGCTGCCGAACACTTCGAACATGGCCAAGCCGGCCAAAACCGCCGCGAACTCGATGGGGACGAACTTGACAGCGTCCACCGCCATCTTGGCGGCCAAGGCAAAGCCAAACCAGAAGATGCCCTCGAAGAATGAGGCGATGAAGCGCAGATCCTTGCGCGGCCCCGAAGCGGCACTGCAGCAAATGGCCGTGCTGGGCCCAGCGGTCACAGCATTGTGCGCGCCGAGGAAAGCGTTGATGATCGAGGCTACACCCGGAACCAGGTACATAGCGTTCACCGGCGGAGTATAACCCTCAGCCATCAGCACCCCGACAGCCTGAATGTTCTGCACACCGACCACCAGGAAGAATAACGGGATTCCGATATTGATGATGGCACCCCAACGGAACGAGGGCATCACCAAGCGGGCCGCCGCCAGTTCAAAATGAAGAGGAACCGGAGTGAACTTACCATGGAAGCCCAACAGGAGTGCGCCGACGACGATGGCTACGAGAATGGGGGGAATGTTCTGGCTGAACTTGCGCAGGGCCATAAACAGGAAATAAACCACCACCATGATCCCATAGATCGAAGGCGTGCCCATGGCACCTTTGAACAGGTTGACGCCGAAGCTAACAAACACGCCAGACACCATGGCTAACATGATGGGCGCAGGAATGTGCTCCACAACCTTCTTGATCACCCCGCTCACAGTAAGAATCAGCGTGACAGCGGCTATGACCAGATAGGCGCCCATCGCCTCGTTGAGGGTGTATTGCTTTAAAAGCGTCGCCAAAAGAACCGCGCCGGGAATACTGAAGGCGATGGATACCGGCAACCGGTAGCGCAGCGCCATAAAAATGCAACTCAATCCACCCATCGCATAGATGGAAAACACCCAGGATACCGTCTGAGCGTCGGTTAGTCCGCCCTGTTTGGCGGCATTCATAACAATCAGGCCGGG
>Ga0181520_10009347_pt1 | contig 13569 bp, 15 predicted proteins | sample PEATcosm2014_Bin_29_FD_132451 | JGI IMG/M metagenome (GOLD analysis project Ga0181520, IMG submission 132451) | Peatland microbial communities from MTU Mesocosm Facility, Houghton, MI, USA - PEATcosm2014_Bin02_30_metaG | ecosystem: Environmental > Terrestrial > Soil > Wetlands > Peat | place...
GAGTGCCCGAATCAGCTCGGGGCCCGTCTCCTCCAGCTCCCGCAAATGCCACGCCGCCAGCGACCCCAGCAGCCGCTCCCCCTGCGTCGTCATGCGCAGCAAAATCCGCCGGTGATCCGTCGGGTCAGGACACCGCCGCAACAGCCCCTGGTCAATCGTCCGGTCCACCAGCTCCACCGCGCTGTTGTGCTTGAGCAGCATCCGCGCCGCCACGTTGGCAATCGTCGGATCCAGCTCCTCCGGCATTCCCCATACGCACTGCAGCAGCTGATACTGCTGCGCCCGAATCCCCGCCGCACCCGCGGCCAGGCTCGAAAAATGCAGAAACTTCCTGAGCTGAAAACGAAACTCCGCCAGGCGCCGCATCTGCGCGCGGCTCAGCGGCTGCGGCTCTTTCACCGGTTGCGATTTTTCTCCGTGGCGGGCTGAAGCGAGGGCTCCGTGAACTTCGGCAAGGTTCATAGAATCATCGTAACAGGATATATCGTGCCCCGATAGTCTTGCCCCCGATCATCGCGTCACGATGCCGGTGCCTGCCCGCTCTCGGGCTCTCCCGGATCCGCCAGAATCGCCCGCGCGTCCTCCTCATCTTCTGAGCTCACCTGCAGCTGCAAAGGCCCCAGTCCGGGCTCCATGATCCGCGCATTCTCGCCGGAGAGAAACACCTCGATCCCAGCCGACTCCAGGCGCAGCTTCGCCATTTCCGCTTCCAGGGACTCCGTAAAGTTCGCAATCGTCACCACATTCGCCATAGATCTCCTCGATGTCTCCGCTTTTGAGTAGATGCCCAACGCGAGCCAAAAGCCAGCCGAAGAACGAGCAAAAGGCGGGCTCCCTAACGATAGAATGAAAAGTTCTCCTGAGGGGAGCTCCGCCTTGATCCCGCGTTATACCCGCCCCGCCATGGGCCGCATCTGGAGCGATGAAGCCAAATTTCGCGCCTGGCTCGAAGTCGAAACCGTCTCCAGCGAAATCCTCGCCGAAGACGGCATCGTCCCCATCGAAGCCGCGAAAGCCATCCGTGAGCGGGGCGGCTTCGACATCGCCCGCATTCACGCGATCGAAGCCGAAGTTAAACACGACGTGATCGCCTTCACCACCGCCGTCGCCGAAAAGATCGGCCCCGAATCCCGCTGGCTCCACTACGGCCTCACTTCCAACGATGTCGTCGATACCGCCCAGGCCCTCCAGATCAAACAGGCCTCCGCCATCATCAGCCAGGATATCGTCCACCTGCTCTCCGTTCTCAAGACGCGTGCTCTCGAATTCCGCGACACTCCCATTGTCGGCCGGACTCACGGGATGCACGCCGAGCCCACCACCTTCGGCCTCAAGCTCCTCAACTGGTATGCGGAGATGCTGCGCAACCGGACGCGCTTTGAAGCCGCCGCCGAGCAGATGCGTGTCGGCAAACTCTCCGGCGCGGTCGGCGCTTTCGGCCACATCGGCCCGGAACAGGAAGAGCGCATCTGCGCGGCGCTCGACGTCAACGCCGCCTCGGTCGCCACCCAGGTCATCCAGCGCGACCGCCACGCGTACTACATCGCCACGCTCGCCGTCATTGCCTCGACCCTCGATAAAATCGCCACCGAGATTCGTCATCTGCAACGGACCGAAGTCCGCGAAGTCGAAGAGTATTTTTCCGAGAAGCAGAAGGGCTCATCGGCGATGCCGCACAAGCGCAACCCCATCACCGCCGAGCAAATCTGCGGACTCGCCCGCGTCGTTCGCGCCAACTCCCAGGCTGCGCTCGAGAACGTAGCCCTCTGGCACGAGCGCGACATCTCCCACTCCTCGGTCGAGCGCGTCATCCTCCCCGACTCTACCATCCTCGCCGACTACCTGCTCGACAAAACCGCCGGCCTCATCGAGAAGCTCGTCGTCTATCCGGCGCGCATGAAGAAAAATCTCGAACTCACCGGCGGCCTCATCTTCAGCGGCCAGCTCCTCCTCGATCTTGCCGAAGCCGGCATGTCGCGCGAAGACGCCTACCGCCTCGTGCAGAAGCATGCGATGAACGCCTGGCAGAATGACCTGGTCTTCCGCGACCTCATCGCCGCCGACCCTGAGATCACGAAGCTCCTGACCCCGGAGAAACTAGCCCGCACCTTCGACCTGCAGCGCCAGCTCGCCAACGTCGACGCCATCTACGCCCGCGTCCTCGGCAACATCGAAGGCCACCAGTACGGCCCGTGACCGCGCTTGAATTGCCCTGTCGCACGAAAATCGTGTACACCACTTTGTATGAAGAACTTCACCTTCAGCGCCGATGAACACCTTATCGAAAGGGCGCGAGCCACCGCGCGGGCCCGTCGCACTACCCTGAATGCCGCCTTCCGCGAATGGCTGGCGCAGTACGCTACCAGCGAAGGAGACGCGGAGAGGTTCGACGCCCTGATGAAAAGCCTGCGCAAGGTGAACGCGGGAAAGCACTTCTCCAGGGACGAGTTCTACTAAATCACGCGAGGGCCGACCGCAATCCGGCCGGCCCCCGCGCCAGGTTCAGTTTTTACTGCGCCGAAGCAGCAGCCTTGTGGTGATGATGTTTCTTCACCGGGTTCCGCGGCTGTGCCTTCACCGCGGTCTCGTCCACCCCCGTGGTGCCTGGAACATCGCCGTCGAAGTTCGCGCCCGCCGGAACCAGGTAGTCGCCCACCTCGTTCTGTCCGCTGGTGCCCGACTTCACCAGGATGCGGCTGGCATCGATGCCCTTATCCGTCACCAGGTAGTCCTTGGTGTTCACCGCGCGCTGCGCCGCCAGATCCGCCGCACTCACCTCGTGAGCATGATGGTGTTTGTGCTTCGGCTCCGGCAGGGGAGCCGAGTTGCCCACGACCACAATCGTGGCGTCCGCTTTTTGCTGTGCGTTCAGAGCTACGTCATCCAGGCAGGCTTTGGCCTCGTTGTCCACGCGCGTCGGACGCTTCGCATCGCGGTCGAAGGAAACCGAGCACAGCGCCTGCGTCTTCGGAGGCGGCGGCGGAGGCGGCGCCTGCACCTCGACCGACGTCGTCGCCGATGCGCTGTGCGACTTGTCATCCGACACGTTGCACGTCACCGTAATCGTTCCCGCCGGTGCATTCGTCGTCGATAGCGTCGCGGTGCTGCCGCTCCCGCTCACCGATCCGCTCGAGCTCGAGAAGCTGTACGTCAGCGGACGATTTTGCGGGCTCATTCCCGTCGCCGTGATCGTCGCGCTCTCGCCCGGTTTCAGCACCGTCGGGCTCGCCGAGCAGCTCAGTGTCGGGGGATCGAAGGGCTTCACGGTAAAGTCGGACTGGCAACTCGCCGTCGTATTCGGCTTCAAGCCTTCCTTGCCCTTCTTGCCTTCCTTCGCGTCGGCCTTCACCGTGTAGTTGCCCGGATCAAGCGAGCCCGTGGCTACCGTCGCTGTCGTCCCATTGCCCGTAACGCTGGGACCGCCCCAGTTGTAAATCACATCCCAGTTCTTCTTCGGGGCTACCGCCGAAGCGGTCGCAGTCACCGTCTCCGCGTCCCCGGGATAAATTGAAGGCGCGCTCGCGTTGCACGCCAGTTTCAGAGGCTCAACCTTCTTACAGCCAGTCGACAGAAATGCCAAACCGGCTGACGCCAGAACCAAACAACCCAACTTCCAGGCAGGTGCTTTCATATTTTGTTCTCCGCATTCGAAGCGTTCATGTCGTCCAGGCGGGATACTCATCTGAGTGCCGGCTTCCGCGATCCGAAGCCGCCCGTCCGGGAAGCGATGCGAGAAGCAGCATCTTGCAGCCGCACTAACGTCCGCTCAACAGTGTAGTCCCGGATGACAAAATACACATCTCCGCGCGCCCCGCCGATCCGGCGCTGGGGTCACCTCGTTCGGTCGAACCCGCGACCATCCCACATGGCGACGTGTATCCGCGCGGGTCAGGCCTGATTCTGCGCCCGCGCCGCAGTCAGTGCGTCAGGCGCAGAATCGTCGGCTTGTGCAACAACGGCGATTCGCCAATGACGAAATAACCCGGTGTGAATCCGTGATCGATCGCCAGCCCCGCATCCATGACCGTCCCGGGCACGTCGAACACCGCATCGCTCAGGAAGCTCTCCCCCGCCTGCACGCGGTCCGTCAGCCGTGGCGTTGAACCATTCGACTCGTCCCACGCTTTCTGCCCTGCGGCCGAAACATCGAAAGACTCGCCCGCATGCCACAACCGCGGGCGAATTCCCAGCTCCCGCTGTGCCCGCCCGCGTCCGTGATTGCTCACCCGCACCGTGACCACGGTGAAGCTGCCACCCGGCCGCACCGCCTGCCCGCCGGCGAACAACTCCGGCACAGTCCGCGCCTGCACCACCGCAAAGCACATATCGTCGAAGCAAAGATCCTGACCGAACGGCACCACCTGCTGGGGAGTCGCCGCCGCGACAACGAATACCACCGCCAGATACACCACCCACACGATGCCTAGCACCCGCAGCAGCCGCGCCGCTTTCCCGCTGCGCCGCACCGCCATTACCAGGGCCGCAATCAGCGCCACCACCGTCGCCAGAAACAGCAGGATGAACAGCAAATCCCCGATCGTCACGATGCCTGCCCCCTCGCCCCACGCGGGCTCTTCGCACTTCGCCCCAGAGTCAGCAGCATCAGCGTCCCCTGCGCAACAAGCGCGACAGAGATAATCAGCACGAACCCTTCGAAATGTCCCGCGGCCGCGTCCTGAGCGAACGCGCTCCCGCCGATCGCGATCAGCGCCAATGCCCCGATCCACAGCCATCGCTCGCCCCGCGCACCCACATGCAGCAAGCGACCCATGATCGTCGCCAGCCCGACCGCGGCCACGCCCAGGTCCATGCCCGAACGCGAAGCATAGCCGTCATGCTGCAGCACAAATTCCATATATGCGAGCCAGCATCCGCACAGCAACGTGAAAAACGAAAGTGCCAGCAGCCCATTCCGCAGAGCCCCGTGGTCCGCAAGGGGACGCAGAGCGAGGCTCGCCACCTGCCGCAAATACCACCACTCGGCGCGCCGCCGCCCCACCCGCGGAACCACGGCCTCCACAAACTCCTCGCGCAAATCTCCCGCCACTGTCTCGCGATCCGCCGCCGCCAGCAGCCGCTCCAGCAAGGCCTCCGCCCATCGCGGAGGCGCAACCGCCCCTTTCATCGCGTCGTCTTCGCCGGCCATTGCATCCCCCTCCACATCGTCGTGATGGTTTTGTGCGCTTCGTTCAGCGCGTGAACCCCTGACGCCGCAACGCTGTAGTAGCGCCGCGCCCGCCCCCCGCGCACCGCCGTCCCCGCGGCCAGCTTCGACCGCAGCAGCCCTCGATTCTCCAGCCGATCCAGTGTCGTGTAAACCGCCCCGGCCGAGACTTCGCGCTCCAGCGACTCCTGCACCTGATGCAGAATCCCGCGTCCGTACGCCTCATCGCCCAGGCGCAAAATCGCCAGTAATACCGCCTGCTCAAAGGTGCCGAGTAGCTCCGCCATGCCTACATTGTAGACACAATCGATCCGATGTCAACCCCAAATTCGCGCTTCCCGCTTTTCCCCTACAATCTCCTCGTGGCACCTGACGCGAATTCGGCCCAAGTGGGACCCGCGCTCAATCTCACCGTAGCCCTCACCGGAGCGAGCGGCATCGTCTTCGGACAGATGCTCCTCCGCGCCCTCGACGCCGACCCTCGCGTCGCCCACATTCACTTCGTTCCTTCGGAAAACTCTCTGCGCGTTCTCGCTGAAGAACTCTCCATCTCTGGCCGCACTAACCTCGCCGAAAAACTACTCGGGGCACCCTCCGCCAAAATCGTCCAGCATTCCGAAACCGACATCGGAGCCGCCATCGCCAGCGGCAGTTACCCCTCCGCCGGCATGATCGTTCTCCCATGCAGCATGGGGACGCTTGCCGGAATTGCCAACGGCCTCGCAGGCAACCTCATCGAGCGCGCCGCCGACGTCTGCCTGAAGGAGCGCCGCCCCCTGATCCTCTGTCTCCGCGAAACCCCCTTCAACAAAATCCATATTCGCAACATGGGCCTCGCCGCCGACGCCGGGGCGACGATCTTCCCCATCATCTCCGCCTTCTACAACCAGCCCGTTGACTCGACTGAGATGGCTCGCCAGTTCGTCTTCCGCGTCCTCGCCCACGTTGGCGTGCCACAGCAGGGCGCCTACGTCTGGAAACCCGACGACGCTGGCCCCTCCGGCCAGGTCAGCCAGTAGCGCAGCAGGTCTCCTGCAATTTACTCTTCAATCGACGGTGACACTGAATTCATCTGTTCGTCGACCAGCCACATGTCCCAAAACCAACTCCGAATCAAACGCGTCTACGCCGAGCCCAGTTACGAGGACGGCAAGCGCCTACTCGTCGACCGGCTCTGGCCACGAGGCCTCACCAAAGAAAAAGCCAAAGTGGATCTTTGGCTGAAAGAGGTCGCGCCCAGCAACGAGCTGCGCAAGTGGTTCGCCCATGACCCGAAGAAATGGTCGGAGTTCAAACGCAGATACGTCGAAGAGTTAAAGACAAGCAGTGAGCCTCTTGCACAGCTGCGGCAGGAGGCGAGTCACGGAACCGTCACGTTGGTCTACGGAGCCAAGGACGAAGAACACAACGAGGCCGTCGTTCTCCTCGAGCTTCTGCTGCGCAAATAAATTGCGGGATAATCCGCTTCGCAAGCGCAATTCAGACCGACAACCGCACCAGCTGTTCGGCCTCAATCCGGGGCCCCAGAATCGAGACCTTGGGCACCTGGCCACGCGCCATCGCGATTTCGTCGCACTTGTAGAGGCGCGGACAGTTCTGGCAGTCCTTGAAGATCTTGTCCGGCAGTGCGGTCCGGTCTTCGACCTCGCGAAAGCCATAGCGGAAGAAGAAATCCGGGATGCGGGTGAAGAGGCAAACGCAGCCCACGCCGTGGTCTTCGGCTTCAGCCAGCAGCGAGTGCAGCAGCTCGCCGCCCACGCCGTGGCTCTTCGCCTCGGGTCGAACGACGATGGAGCGGACTTCGGCCAGATGCGGTCCGTAAAGATGCAACGCGCCGCATCCTAAAAAGATGCCACCCTCGGATTCGGCCACCGTAAAGTCTCGAACGTTCTCGCAAATTTCGGCGAAAGGCCGGCGCAGAAGGGTGCCGTCGCCCGAAAGGCTGTTGACGAGTTCGTAAATGTTGGTAGCGTCCTGGAGACGGGCTTTACGCACCAGCATGGGCCGCCTCCGGATCCGCGATGGAAGGTAGGCCGAAGCGTTCGGCCAGCCGGCGCACGCGGGCCTGCGTCTGATCGAGGGCCTGCTGCACGCGATGCCGAGCGGTGCCGCCAATGACGTCGTGACAATCGAGCGTGGCTTGCAGCGAGGCGGCGACGAAGAAGTCCTCGCCGAATTCGTCGCCGAACTGGCGGAGCTCGTAGAGGGACAGGTCGCCGAGCTCGCAGCCCTTGTCGAGACAATAACGGACGGCATGGCCGATCTGTTCATGCGCCTTGCGGAAGGGGACACCTTTGTGGACAAGATAAGTGGCCGCTGCCATAGCGTTGAGGAATCCCGACTGCGTGGCGGCCAGCATGCGATCGTGGCGGAAGTGTAGGGCGCGGGTGAAGTCGGGGAGCAGACGCAGAATGCCGTGGAGGGTGTCGGCGACCTCAAAGACAGGCTGCTGCGTTTCCTGCATGTCTTTGTTGTAGGCGAGAGGAAGGCCTTTGAGGATGGTCGCAAGCGCGGTGGAGGCGCCGAGCAGGCGGCCGGATTTGCCGCGGAGAAGCTCGGTCAGGTCTGGATTCTTCTTCTGCGGCATGGCGCTGGAGCCGGTGGAGAATGCTTCCGGCAAGTCAAGAAAGCCGAATTCGGCGGTGGAAAAGAGGGTGAGCTCTTCGGCGAAGCGGGAGAGGTGGAGGCCGAGGTTCGCCGCGGCCTGGGCGAACTCAAGGGCAAAGTCGCGGTCGCTGGTTGCGTCCATGCTGTTGGCGGTGGGTGCGGTGAAGGCGAGTTCGCGCGCGGCGACGGTGCGGTCCAGAGCGAGCGTTGCGCCGGCGACCGCGCCGGAGCCGAGTGGGCAGAAATTGAGGCGGGCGCGGCAGTCCTCAAAACGGGACGCGTCGCGGAGGATCATCTCGACGTACGCTAACAACCAATGTGCGACGAGGACAGGCTCGGCTCGCTGGAGGTGGGTATAGGCGGGCATGACGGCGCTTTCGGCATCAGAGGCGAGTTCAAGCAGCGCGCCGGCCCAGGAAGCAAGATGGGCGAGGGTCGCGTCGATGGCGTCACGGACGAAGAGACGCAGATCGGTGGCTATCTGTTCGTTGCGGCTGCGGCCGGTGTGGAGTTTGAGGGCGAGATCGCCGATTTCTTTGGTCAGCGCAAGTTCTGCGTAGTGGTGGACATCCTCGGCTTCCGTCGTCGAGGGATCGGGTAGCGAAGATCCGAGGCTCGCGGCAATGGCATCGAGGCCGCGCAGGGTGGTCTCGAGCTCCGCAGGGGTGAGGATGCCGGCGGCGGCGATGGCGCGGGCGTGGGCCTTGCTGGCGGCGAGTTCCTGCGGCAGGAGCCGCGCGTCGAACGGGAAAGACCGCTGCCAGGATTCGAATTGCTTGTTGAGCGGCTCGCGAAAGCGGCCAGCCCACATGTTGGCGGGTTGCGTTTTGGCGGCCTGCATTTTGGTGGAAGGCTCGGTCATGAAGCTTCCTCGCCTTTCGCAGTCCCATTGTTGAGTTGCGGCATCTGGGAGCCTTTGCTCAAGGTGATGAGGCCGCTCTCGGCGTAGGTCATCAGCTTCGCGCGGGTATCGGTGATATCGAGATTGCGCATGGTGAGCTGGCCGATGCGGTCGCGCGGCGAGAAGGCGGACTCGCTCTTCTCCATGCTGAGGCGCTCGGGGTGAAACGTCAGATTGGGCGACTCGGTATTCAGGATCGAGTAGTCGTTGCCGCGGCGCAATTCCAGCGTGACCTCGCCGGTGATGGGGCTCGCGACCCAGCGCTGCGCGGATTCCCGCAGCATGATGGCCTGGGAATCGAACCAGCGTCCCTGGTAAAGGAGCCGGCCCAGCTTGCGGCCGTTCTCGCGGTACTGCTCGATGGTGTCCTCATTGTGAATGCCGGTGATGAGGCGCTCGTACGCGATGAAGAGCAGAGCCATGCCGGGGGCCTCGTAGATGCCGCGGCTCTTGGCCTCGATAATGCGGTTCTCGATCTGGTCGCTCATGCCGAGGCCGTGGCGGCCGCCGATGCGGTTGGCTTCGAGCAGCAATTCGACAGGGTCAGTCATTTCCTTGCTGTTGAGGGCGACAGGATAGCCTTCTTCGAAACGGACGCTCACCTCTTCACGCCGGATATCGACATCGTCGCGCCAAAAGGCGGCGCCCATGATGGGATCGACGATGCGGATGCTGCTCGAAAGCTGCTCGAGGTCCTTGGCTTCGTGGGTAGCGCCGAGGAGGTTGGAGTCGGTGGAGTAGGCCTTCTCGGCGGACATCTTGTAGGCGAAGCCGGATCGTTGCATAAAGGCCGACATTTCGGCGCGGCCGCCGAGTTCGTCGATGAACGCCGGGTCGAGCCAGGGTTTGTAAACCTGAAGGCGGGGATTGACAAGCAGCCCGTAGCGATAGAAGCGCTCGATGTCATTGCCTTTGAAGGTTGAGCCGTCGCCCCAGATGTTGACGTCGTCTTCCCTCATTGCTGTGACCAGCATGGTGCCGGTTACAGCGCGTCCGATGGGCGTGGTGTTGAAGTAAGTGATGCCCGCGGTCGAAATGTGAAAGGCGCCGGACTGCAGAGCGGCGATGCCTTCGCGCACCAGAGGGCCGCGGCAGTCGATGAGACGGGCATTCTCCGCGCCGTACTCGAGCGCTTTGCGAGGGATGGCTTCGTAGTCGGTTTCGTCCGGCTGCCCAAGATTGGCCGTGTAGGCATAGGGCACTGCGCCCTTCTGCTTCATCCAGTGCAGCGCGGCGCTGGTATCGAGGCCACCGGAAAAAGCGATGCCGACTCTTTGGCCGACCGGCAAACTTTCAAGAATTACAGACATTTCCTGCCCTTGCCGAGCAGCATCAGCAGCAGCGCCTTTTGCGCGTGCATGCGATTCTCGGCCTGATCGAAGACAACGGACTGTGGGCCGTCCAGCACGGCGTCGGTGACTTCAGCATTGCGATGCGCGGGCAGGCAGTGCATGAAGACCGCAGCGGGCGCGGCGTTCGACATCAGCGCTTCATTCACCTGGTAAGGCTTGAAGATGGGCGCGCGCTTGGTGGCCTCGTGCTCGAAGCCCATGCTGGTGCAGATGTCGGTGTAGATCGCGTCGGCGCCGGTGACCGCCGCGATGGGATCGTTGACGAGGGCGATGTTGGAGCCGGTGACGTTGGCGATGGCGCGCGCCTGGGCAACGATGTCGGCTTTGGGCGCGTAGTTCTTCGGCGTGCCGATGGTGCAGTGCGCGCCCAGCAGGGCCGCGGTGAGCATGAGCGAATGGCAGACGTTGTTGCCGTCGCCGACGTAGGTGAAGTTGAAGCCCTTGAGATTGCCGAAGCGCTCTTCGAGGGTCATGAAGTCGGCGATGGCCTGGCAGGGATGCTCGAGATCGCTGAGGGCGTTGACGACGGGCACGCTCGCGTGCTGCGCCATTTCGGTGATGGTCTCGTGCGCGTAAGTGCGCAGCACGATGATCTGTACCCAGCGCTCGACGTTGCGTGCGATGTCGGCGAGAGATTCGCGCTCGCCGAGAGGCGACTGCGTCTGGTCGACGAACATAGCGGAGCCGCCGAGGGTGTTCATCGCGGTCTCGAAGGTGAGGCGGGTGCGCAGCGAGGCCTTCTCGAAGAACATCACCATCTGCTTCGCATCGAGCGCCCAGCGATATGCAGCTGGGTTGGCCTTGACGTCGTGGGCGAGCGAAAGAATGCCGGCGAGTTCGGTGGTGGTGAGGTCGGCGACGGAACAAAGGTCGCGGCCGGCGAGCGAAACGTCAGGGCTGACCGAGTCGAGTTCCTGGATTGCGACGGTCTTAGTTGCCAATTTTCTTTCCTCCGGGGATTGGGGTGGCGGCCAGGGCCGTCTGTTCGGTCAGGATTGCGTCGAGCGCGGCGATGGCCTCATCGACGTGCTCTTTCTCGATGATGAATGGCGGCAGGAAACGCAGGACGGTTTCGCTGGTGCGGTTGATGAGGATGCGGCGCTGCATCATTTCGCCGAGGACGGTTTTGGCGAGGTCGGCGGAGTCGAGCTCGACGGCGAGCATGAGGCCGAGGCCGCGGACTTCGACGATGGCGTTGTGCTGTTTTGCGAGCCGATCGAATTTGTCGCGGAAATAGGTGCCGACGGCTGTTACGTGTTGGAGCAGGTGTTCGCGCTCGATGGTGTCGATGAAGGCGAGGGCTACGGCGCAGGCCAGGGGTCCGCCGCCGAAGGTGGTTCCGTGCATGCCGGCGTGGATGGCCTGAGAGGCTTCTTCGGTGCAGAGCATTGCGCCCAGCGGAATACCGCCGGCGAGCGGCTTGGCCAGGGTGGTGACGTCGGGCTGGATGCCGTAATGCTGGTACGCGCACCACTTGCCGGTGCGGCCCATGCCGGACTGAATCTCGTCCAGGATGAGGAGAGCGCCGGTGGAGCGGGTGAGGTCGCGCGCGGTTTGCAGGAATTCGGGCGAGACGAGGCGGATGCCGCCTTCGCCCTGGATGGCCTCGACGAGGATCGCGCACACGTCGGTGGAGAACTTTGCGCGCAGATCCTCGACGTCGTTGAAGCGGACGAACTCGACGCCGGGCATGACCGGGTCGAAGGGCTCACGGTATTTGTCTTTCCAGGTGGCGGCGACGGAGCCCATCGTCCGCCCGTGGAAGCTGTTTTCGAGAGCAAGGAATTTGGTGCCGAGATGCGTGCCCTGCTCGCGCTTCAGTTTCGCCCAGGCGCGGGCGAGTTTCAGCGCTGCTTCATTGGCTTCCGTCCCGCTGTTCGAGAAGAAGGCGCGGTCCATGCCTGTAGCTTCGGTCAGCCGCAGCGCCAGGGCCGCCTGTCCGTGGTGGTAGTAGAGGTTGGACAGATGGATGAGCTTGCGGCTCTGTTCGGCGATGGCCTTCTCGATGGCGGGGTGCGCGTAACCGAGCGCGTTGACGCCGATGCCGCTGAGCAGGTCGAGATAGCGGTTGCCGTTTTCGTCTTTTAAGTAGACGCCCTCGCCTTCTGTGAAAAGAAGGGGATACCTGTCATAGGTGCCCAGCAGAAGCTTTGCTTCGGCAGCCTGAATAGAGGTCAGAGCACAGAGCTCTGTTGTTGTCATGCGACCATCACCTCCGTTCCGTGGCTGACGCGGCTGCTGCAGAGATCGGGCAGCGACGCGGCGACGGCGGCGGGCAGGATGCGGACGCGCTTGACGCCGTTGAGCAGGGCTTCGCGGCAGGCGCTGAGTTTGGGCAGCATGCCGCCGCTGATGATTTCGTCGCGCGTCAGGTCGGCGATCTGGTCGATGGAGAGCCAGCGCATCACGCTGCCGTCGGCGCCCAGCACGCCAGGGACGTCGGTGAGGAAGACGAGGGCATCGGCCTTGCAGGCGCCCGCGCAGGCAGCGGCCATTTCGTCGGCGTTGATGTTGTAGTATTCGCCGTCAAATCCCAACGCGATTGACGAAATCACGGGCACGGCATTCATCTGCCAGATGGCTTCAAGCCAGCGCGGATCGGCCGCGACAATTTCGCCGACGAAGCCGAGGTCGGGAGCAGTCCGTTTTTTGCGCGCGCGGAAGACGAGGCCGTCGCCCCCCGAAAGTCCGACCGCGGGCTGGCCGTGCGAGCCGAGAGCCGCGACGAGAGCTTTATTGACGCCACCGCCGAGCACCATGAGTGCAGTATCACGCGTCTCAGCGTCCGTAATCCGCAGGCCGGCGATAAACTCGCTTTGCTTGCCCAGCTGCTTCAGCGTCCGCGTCAACTGCAATCCGCCGCCGTGTACAACCGCAACCTGATTGCCGTCTTTCACCAGCTCGGCAATGGCTTTGGCGCATTCGTGCAGGAGCTCGGAATTCTCCAGCGTCACGCCCCCGAGTTTGACTACGTATCTCATATTTGCCCTTCTGCTTTACTTGTCATAACCCTTCCGCTTCAGCGTTCATACGAGGCCTTCTGTTTCTTTGAAGCCAACCATCAGGTTTAGATTTTGGACGGCTTGTCCGGCAGCGCCTTTCAGCAGGTTGTCGAGGCACGAAACAATCACACATCGCCGGCCGTCGTCGGCCAGATGAAATCCGATGTCGCAGTAGTTGGTGTTGACCGAATATTGAATCTCCGGCAGCTGGCCGGCAGGGAAGACCCGCACCAGCGGACTCTTCGCGAAAAAGCTGCGATACAGGGCCTCCACGTCGCTGGGCTGATGCGGTTTTTCGAACCGTATATATGAGGTTGAGAGAATTCCGCGCGGGATCGGCAGCAAGTGCGGCGTAAACACGATCTGTTCAGGGGCAAGTTCCAGCTGCTCGAGCAGCTCGCCAGTGTGCCGGTGCGAGAAAAGCCCGTAGGCGGAGAGATTGTCGGCGGCGTGCATAAAGTGGGTCTTCGCCGTCGGGGCCTTGCCCGCGCCGGAGACGCCGGACTTGGAATCGGCGACGATGCCGTGGTGGAGATCGATCCA
>Ga0181520_10009348_pt1 | contig 13568 bp, 13 predicted proteins | sample PEATcosm2014_Bin_29_FD_132451 | JGI IMG/M metagenome (GOLD analysis project Ga0181520, IMG submission 132451) | Peatland microbial communities from MTU Mesocosm Facility, Houghton, MI, USA - PEATcosm2014_Bin02_30_metaG | ecosystem: Environmental > Terrestrial > Soil > Wetlands > Peat | place...
CGGCATGCGGGTCATCCCGCCCACCAGCACAACCTCGTCAACCTTCTTCAGGCCGGAGTCATCGAGACATTTGCGGCACGGACCATCAGTCCTTTCGATCAGCGCATCGGCCAACTGCTCCAGCTTCGCTCGGGAGAGAGTGACGTTCAAGTGCTTTGGGCCCGAGGCATCTGCCGTGATGAACGGAAGATTGATGTCCGTCTGCTGCGAACTGGAAAGTTCGCATTTCGCCTTCTCGCCGGCTTCCTTGAGCCGCTGCAACGCCATCGTGTCTTTCGTCAGATCAATGCCATACTGCTTCTTGAAATCGGAAGCGAGCCAGTCAATGATCACCTGATCCATGTCATCGCCGCCAAGGTGCGTATCGCCGTTTGTGGCCTTCACCTCAAAGACGCCTTCGCCGATATCGAGAATCGAGACGTCGAATGTGCCTCCACCGTAGTCATAGACAGCGATGGTTTCGTCCTTCTTTTTGTCGAGCCCGTACGCCAGCGATGCGGCTGTCGGCTCGTTGATGATGCGAAGCACGTCTATGCCGGCGATCTTGCCCGCGTCTTTTGTCGCCTGACGCTGACTATCGTTGAAGTACGCTGGAACCGTGATTACCGCCTGCGTGATTTTCTCGCCGAGAAATGCTTCGGCATCGGTCCTGAGCTTCTGCAGAATCATTGAGGAGATTTCCGGCGGGGAATACAGCTTGCCGTCAATCTTCACATGCGCGTCGCCATTCGGCGCTTTGACGACTTCGTAAGGCACGAGCTTGATTTCGTGCTGAACTTCCTCAAACTTGCGTCCCATGAAACGCTTGATCGAGAACACAGTGTTCTTAGCATTGGTTATCGCCTGGCGTTTCGCAGCCTGTCCGACAAGGCGCTCTCCGCTCTTTGTGAATGCGACTATTGAAGGCGTGGTCCGCATTCCTTCGGCATTTGGAACGACAACCGGTTCGCCGCCTTCCATAACTGACATGCACGAGTTAGTCGTGCCCAGATCTATTCCCAAGACTTTAGACATTGTCTGAATCCTTTCTAAAAATACACATCTTTCGATTAAGCGAGATCATGATGAGCAATTGGCGTGCCATGATCTGCAGCAACACATTATCATAAACTGTAATTCGTTGCACATAAACATATTGTGCTTAGCGCTGCGGATATTATGACGAACCAATCGATTGCGCCCTATTGACTCACAAACAAGGTTCAAAGATAAATGCGAGACATTATGTCTCGCATGCGCTGAGCGCGACGAATTTGGGTTCGTTTCGCAAAAATGCCTTCTGGTGCCATTCATGGTCATTGGCACACCGCCATTGCCAGTGGCGGCGGTATCATGCCGAATCGTTACCGTGTGGCTTTGACGCAATTACGGCCGGCTTCTTTTGCGCGGTAAAGCGCTTTGTCGGCGGCTTCCAGCACGTCTTGCGGCGACGGATGCTTCTCGTTATTTTCTGCCACGCCGATGCTGATTGTTATGTTGATACTTGTTGGCTTGTCGGTGGCTGGCTTTGCCTGCGGTTTCTCGGGTTTTTTCCTCGGCCGGTCTTTGCCCCTCAGCCAGAATTTCCTATCCTCTACGCTTTTCCTCAATTCATCAAAAAGAGGAAGCTTCGTCTGGCAATCGCTTCCGTCGCAGACGATCACAAACTCCTCTCCTCCGTAGCGATACACTTTTCCGACCGCCTTCTCTTTCAAGTGGGCGGCTATGAATCTTAAAACCTGGTCGCCTGTATCGTGACCGTACTTGTCGTTGATTTTCTTGAAGAAGTCTATATCCGCTATTGCGATGACAAAGTCACCGCTGAGTCTTGCGAGATGATGTTTTAGCGCCCGCCTCCCCGGCAATTCGGTGAGTTCGTCAATATGGGCACTGCGCCACGAGCTTTCCATTACAGCCCATACCAGCGAGAGCCCCGCCGCCGACATGAAAGACAGGAACACGCTTTGCGCATCCTCCGGCTTCCAGAAGCCTGCGCGAAAATTCAGAGAGCCCAGCACAAACAGCATTGCCGAGCACATGATTTTGCCCAGCACAGGACTCTCGTGCTTGTTCCTTATGAACATCGGAGGAGTGCAGACCAGAAAGAACAACAGACCCGCCGGCGGAATGCGGCACCAATCGCAGAGGGGCCTGAACATGGGTGATTGCGCGGACAGCAAGGCTTCATTTATGGGGCGGAGCTGGGGCAGAAGAAATATGACGAGAATCGCGGAAAAAAGCAGCGCAGCTCGCACATAGCCGTAGCTTGTGAACAGCCCGCGTTCGCTGAGGTGATAGAGCAGCACTGTGAACGACGGAACATAAATCGCGGCGAGAAAGATGACTGTAGCGCCCTTCGCGACGTCGCCCTGCTCAAAAAAGGAGCGACTCACCAGATAGGTGATGACAGTCAGAAGCAGACACAGAAAAGACACCCTTGTTTGCGTAAAGAAAACTCCAAACAGCATGCCAACGGCAAACAGAAAGTATGGGATGTACGGGAAATAGGTATATTGAGGCCACAATGAGGCTGCCGGATATACAACGAGCAGCAGCATCAAGGCAAACAGAAGAATGATGGGGAGAATAAGCGGAACCCATGTTTTCATGGGAATATGTGACTGATCATTTGAATTCGGTTGTGATCTTCCTGCCTAACCTGAGATGATAACCGCAATGGACACACAGAACCGCTTCGCAGGGCATCTCCTTTTCGCAATTCGGACATTTGATTGCGGCAGCGACAGTCTCTGCAGATTCCTCTGCGCCGGTTTCCTGCGATTCCGATGCGGGCGCATCGGCTTCCGGCGCCTGCGGAACAGTCATCTGCTGCTGACAGCCAGGACATTCCACTACTTCGCCGGCCATCTCGCCCGGAGCTTCAAGTACCTGATTGCAATTTGGGCAACTGAATTCAAAATCGGACATGTGATTCGCCTCCCGCTGTCAGTTCATCGTTGAAAAGCATTGAGAACTGTCCGGCCAAAAAATATCGTTTTTCAACTCTTGCAGTCTTATCGCACATCCGTCCACGCTGCGTCAAGAACGCTTCAAGCTCACGCGGTGTTCCTCCGGATGCCGGAGAATCTGCTTCTAACGGCACCCCACCCGTAGGCGATAGTGATACCAATACACATGACCGGATGAACAAACCACGCCGGGTCGCGAATGACCAGGAAACCGCGCAATGCGTCCAACGTTGGTTTGACAAGAGTCAGACTGATAAAAATGAATTTTACCAACTTCCACTCGTCGCCGGGCATATACACACTGTAACGCCTTCTGGCCTGGTCGGCAAAATGATACTTTTCGACAAACAATACCCGCCGTTTGAGAAACGCGAGCAGCCCCCGCGCACCGGTGAGATGAATAAGCGAATTCTTCACAAAGGCGAAAGTGTTGTGCCCTGATTTTATGACATCAACCATAACGTCAATCGGAAAATGGTGCTCAGGCCGGACATCGGCATTGGCCATTACCAATTCGCGACGCATAAGGCAGCCATTGGTTCCTATCGTTGGAATCTTCCGCGGATCGTTGTCAAACTTCACCACGTAGTAGTTTCCGCAGTCTTCGGACGCGCCGAGCAGATTCCAGGATTTTGAAGTCTGCATCATCCGATCGGCCTTGCCGAAATAGAAAGGAACCGGTTCAATCGTGCCGAACAACGCGTAATAGCGATCCAGCAACGAGTAGCTCCGGTCATAGTGGTAATAGCAGCTCTCTACGGCAACTACTTCCGGATGTTCAAGCAGCGGCTGCACCAACTCGTTAAGATAATTGCGGGACGGCATGAAGTTGTCGTGATCAAGAATAAGCACGAGTTCGTTCCGGGCATGGTTGAAAGCCGTGCCGCGATTGAATTCGGCGTTCTGGATTTCGGCAGGAATCGCGATGATTTCCGCGCCATATTTAGCGGCTATAGCCTGCGTATCGTCCGTGGATCCACCATCTCCAAGCAGTATTTCTATTCTGGATTGGGGATAATCCTGTTCACGGACCTTTTCCAGGCATTTCGCCAGCGTCTTGCCGGAGTTGAACGTGGCGATTACCACGGAAATGCCGGGATGCCTGTCTATTGTTGTCTTTTCCATACGTATTTCTGAATGAAATGCCAGCAGGAGCCCGGTATTAAACGGTGGACCAAGACAAGCAGCTTTGTGTCTCTCCCAACGAGGATTTCGGCAGGCGGCCTGGCATCGGCGAGGCAGTCTATAATCACCCGAGACACGCGTTGCGGTGAAGTGAGTGGTAACAACCAGTTGAGAAAAGGGATCCTGCCCCTCGCCGAACCTTCCGGGGGAGAAGTTGGCGGATCCTTTGCCAGAGCACCGGGCGAAATGCAAACGACATAGCGTCCGCTGGACAGCAATTCATGATAAAGACTCAGGCTCATCGCTCGCAGGGCAAATTTCGACGCCGAATAGAGGCTGAATCTCGGGAAGCTGATGAGGCCGCTCAGCGACCCTACGTTGATCACTTTGCCGGACGGGGGAAGATGAGGCAGAACCAGCTTGATAAGCCTGAACGCACCGACAACATTAGTGTCCAGAATCTTTTCAAAATCCTTCACTTCGAAATCCATGCCGGCACCGGCAGGACTGACAGCAACAAGGTTGACAAGAGCATCAATCTTTCCATGCTCCTTGAATATGGTCAAAATCGCCTGTTCGCAGGACATATCGCTCGTGACATCGAGTTTTATTGGAACAATCGCGACGTCTGCCTCGACGTGAACCGGGTGTGTGCAATAGCCGGCGTAGACTTTGTGGCCTGACTTGGCCAGTTCCCGACACAGGACTCCTCCCAACGAAGAAGACGCTCCAGCAACTAAGACTACAGAACGCATTTTGCCCTCTACATCGCTTTACTGGCAAATTGTTCATCCCCCATTTATCTCAACCACAAAACACGGCGCAGGGGACCGAATGTGCCATTGATTGCGATCTCCGACATATATAATGAAATCGCGAGGACACATCTTTGACACAGGAAATGTGCAATTTTTCCACAAAAACAGCAAGGCTCATTACTCAACGATTATTTTTTACTCATGACACATCGCAATTTGCGCAACATTTGCCTTTACACCGAATTCTTCCTGTCTATGCTATAATTTCAATGGTGGTGGTGGGGCTCGTATCGGATGAGAGGTCGCTCATGCAAGAACAGGGCGATACATTGTGTCCGTCACGAAAGGAACGTGTATCATGAACCGAAAACTGACGCATTGGACGTGGATTTCTTTGTTCACTATTTGCCTGGGCTTCTTCTTTGGCGGATGCGAGGGACGCGGGGGACAATCGCCGGACAGTAACCCCGGCACGCCAGTTGCAATTTTCGGAGATGCGACATTGCAGGTCCAAGTTCAAGACTATAAGTCAAACATCTATCTTGACGATGAGTTTATAGGTTCTGTTGAGGCAGGTTCGTCAGAACAATGGGCCATTCCTTCCGGGCAACACACACTCAAGGTCACCAATGCCGCAGCGAACTATGAACCACAAGAGCAAACATTCACAATCACAAAAGGAGAAACCTATAGCGTGCCTGTTTCGTGGGTGCAAGCGCCTGTCTCATGAGTCACCAGCCGCGCCAAATCACAATATCTTCGAGCTCCTTCATTGTGACGGGATCGTGAATTCACGGGTCGGCGATATTGACGTTGTTCAGTGCGCCGTGGTACTTTGGTGATGTGAAAGTCAAAACATCAATAACACTATCGCATCAGGTTCTTCAGCTGATCGCCAGACACAATCATGAATTCAATAGCCGGATATATTGACTACCAGCGGCGGGAGTATTGCAAGGACATCAAGTGTGCGGTGCAATTGGATCTGGATCGCCAGAAGGAGGGTTCCGCCGACTACGACAAGATCCGCGACATCTGCAAGAACAACTGTCGGCATACGACATACGAATTTCATCACTGGCTGATTCAGAAAGGTTATCTGATCGTGAGGCCGGCGAAATAACAAAATACATCGTAAATGGAGAATACAGCAATGGATTGGGGTAAGAAAAACAGACTGGCGCAAACGATCAAATCCGATGGGCATTGTTTCTTCATGCCAATAGACCACGGATATTTCCAGGGGCCGACAAGCTGCCTTGAGAAACCTGGCGAGACAATAAAACCGCTCATCAGCTACGCAGACGCCTTGTTCTGCACTCGCGGCGTTCTGCGCAACTGCATTGATCCCGATAATAGCATTCCGATCGTTCTTCGCGTTTCAGGCTGCACAAGCATTGTCGGCAAGGACCTTGCGAACGAGGAAATCACCACGTCCATCGAAGAAATTATCCGCGTCAACGCATCGGCTGTCGGCGTTTCTGTCTTCATCGGCACCGATTATGAGCGTCAGACATTGAAGAATCTCACTGACCTCGTGAATGACTGCTCTGACTATGGCATTCCCGTCATGGCCGTCACAGCGGTCGGCAAGGAGATGGACAAACGCGAAGCGCGTTACCTGGCACTTTGCTGTCGTATTTGCGCGGAGCTCGGCGCGGACGTCGTGAAGACCTACTGGTGCGAGGATTTCGACAAAGTCGTGTGCGGCTGTCCTGTTCCGGTCATAATAGCCGGCGGCCCGCAGTGCGAAACGGAAATCGAAGTATTCAATTTTGTCCACGACGGCATGCAGAAGGGCGCCATCGGCATCAATCTGGGGCGCAACGTATGGAAACACCCGCATCCTGCGGCGATGATGAAAGCCCTGCATGCGATCATCCACAAGAAGGCAACTCCGAAAGATGCCGTGGAGATTTTCAACGCAGAGAAGAAGCCAAGCAAGTAGCGATGACAAAAGAAACGACCTTCGATACTGAACACTGAACACTATGCGTGCTGCTGTATATTACAGAAACAACGACGTCAGGCTTGAAGAAAGGCCGAAACCGCAAATCAGAGCGGGCGAGCTTCTTGTCAAGGTCATGGCCTGCGGCATCTGCGGCACAGACGTTCTCGAATGGTATCGGGTCAAGAAAGCACCGATTGTTCTCGGTCACGAAATGGCGGGCGTCGTAGCCGAAACGGGAGAAGGCATCAAGAACTACAAGATTGGCGACAAGGTTTTCGTGACGCATCATGTTCCCTGCAACACATGCCGGTATTGCCTTGCAGGCAACCACACCGTCTGCGAAACGCTGCATACCACCAACTTCTCGAACGGCGCATTTGCAGAGTATATCACGATCCCAAAGATAAACGTTGACCGCGGAACATTCATTCTACCGGACGAAATGAGCTTTGACGAGGGAACCTTCATCGAGCCTTTGGGCTGTGTTGTCCGCGGCCAGCGAACGGCACGTTTCCGGCCCGGCCAGACTCTGCTCATAATTGGCAGCGGGATTTCCGGTTTGCTTCATATCCTGCTCGCCAAAGCCAGCGGCGCGGGCAGAATAATTGCCACAGACGTGAACGAGTTCAAATTGGAACTGGCGAAGGAATTCGGGGCCGATGTTGTAATCAATGCCAGGGAAGACGTTCCAAAACTGGTTAAGGAATGCAACGAAGGCCATGGTGTTGACCTTGTCATGGTTTGCACTGGCGCGTTTGTTGCATTTCAGCAGGCTTTGAAATGCGTGGACCGTGCCGGCACACTTGTAACTTTTGCAACGACGGAGCCTGGCGTGGACCTGCCCGTTCCTATCAACGAATTCTGGCGCAACTCGGTCACCGTAATGTCGTCCTATGCCGCAGCACCTTATGATCTGGCGACTGCGATGGAGCTGATACGCGCAAAACGCGTGGACGTAAACAGGATGATTACCCATCACTATGGTCTCGCCGATGCAGGCAAAGGATTCAAGATGATGACGAGCACAACCGAACGCGCGCTGAAAGTGATCATCGAACCGCAGAAATGAAAGAATACCTGATACCGGTCATAGCAGCTCTGATCTGCGGCGCACTCGGAGCCGTATCTGCAAGGGTGATAGCACACTTCGGCTGTGGTTGACCCGTCATGACCAGCCCCTGGTCAGGGGCTCTCATCGGCGCAATCATCGGTTTCATCATTGGCCAGGCAATTTCCGGTAAATGATGGATAACGGCATCGTGGAGAGATATTGCTCACGGGTGCAGCACATTGCCGAGACTTTCTGTTTTGACATGTTTTGACTCCTCGTAGCCACATGCCACAAATGAAGACATCTGGGATAGATGGTGTCTTCTGGAGAAAGACTGCCGCCCTGTCCTCCACTACTATCTTGGACATCTGGAACAGCATTCGACATATACATTCCACAATATCCTCAATCTCAGCCGTGCAGTAGAAGTCTACCACAGGAAAAGGAGTAACTGAATCAGACTGCGCGTGATGCGAATACTTGTGTAAGTCCTTGTTTTGTCAACACTTGGCAAGCCAAGACAAGAGCAGGCAACGAAATAAAATGGTCGGGGCGGCGGGATTCGAACCCGCGACTTTCAGCTCCCAAAGCTGGCGCGCTACCAGGCTGCGCTACACCCCGATGCAATCGCACTTCCATAACACCGGTCGCATTACATACAAACGGGGTAGTTCAAAATCAATCAATTAATTGAACTTTCATCAGAGTGGAGCTAAGGAAAAGCGAAGGTCGCTTTTCTCATTCCACCGATTGGAAATTCTCGGGGTGATGATTATATGGCTCCATGATGAAGAAAAATAGAAGTATTAAAAAGGTCATCAAGAGTAAACCAACAATCGAGGGAGCTGGCGTCCATTTAAAACGGGCGTTCGCTTTCAACGAAGTTCCAGCATTCGATCCATTCCTGCTTCTCGACGATTTCCGTTCGAACGATCCGAGGTTTTACAGTCCGGGCTTCCCCTGGCATCCGCATCGCGGAATTGAGACCATCACCTATGTCCTTCATGGAAAAGTCGAACATGGCGACAGCATGAAGAATGCAGGCGTTATCAATCCTGGGGATGTGCAGTGGATGACAGCCGGCAGCGGCATAGTTCATCAGGAAATGCCAAAGGGCGATGCGAACGGCCGTATGGGAGGTTTTCAGTTGTGGGCCAATCTTCCAGCCTCGCACAAGATGATGGCGCCTCGTTATCGCGAAGTGAAGCGCAAGCAAATACCGGAAGTCGCCGCAAAACACGGCGTGACCATCAAGGTTATTTGCGGCGAAGTCAATGGAACTCAAGGACCGGTTCGGGACATCATCACCAGCCCCGAGTATCTCGATGTGAGCGTTCCCGCTGGAACGGAATTCGTCCATCCAACCATACCGGGGCACACAGTCTTTGCGTATGTCATTGAGGGCAAGGCATGGTTCTGCCAGCAGAAGGATCCGTTCGCCTACGAAGTCGAAGGAACAAACTACTTTGACATACAAAGGGATGCTTTTATCGCCAACGAGACTCTTGTGTTGTTCGATGACGGCGAACAAGTCGTCGTTTCCACGGAGAAAGAGCCCGCCCGCTTTCTCCTCGTGTCCGGAAAGCCGATAGGCGAACCGGTCGCATGGTACGGTCCTATCGTAATGAACACACAAGAGGAATTGCAGATCGCCTTCGAGGAGTACAACAACGGCACATTCCTCAAACATTAGAACGCGTATGTAGCCGTCTTACAGCGTCGCACAAGTTTCCAACCAGCTCTGCAAGAACTTCAGGAGGCGTGACCAGCGGCGGCATAATATAAACCACATTGCCTAACGGACGAATGAGGATTCCCTTTTCAAACAACTCGCTCCGCACTATCTTCGCCAGTTCGCCACCAGTTCGGCCATCTTCAGATTTACCCAGTTCGACGGCAGCAATCATCCCCAGCGTTCTCACGTCTGCGACAAATGGCAAACCGCGCAGCCCGTCCAGTTTTGACGCAATGATGCTCCCCTTCTCCGCTGCCTGCTCTACGATCCCATCATCCTCATAAATCTTCAGGCTCTCCAGCGCCGTAGCGCATGCGATCGGATTTCCGGCGAATGTGTGACCATGATAAAAGGTGTGGTCCTCAGGCTGATCCCGAAAGGTTTCGTGGATTCCCTCTTTCACCACAGCTGCGCTGATTGGAAGGTATCCGCCGGACAGTCCTTTCCCGATGCACACGATGTCCGGGTCAATCCCTGAATGCTCGAACGCGAACATCCTGCCCGTGCGCCCAAAACCCATTGCGATCTCATCGACGATCAACAGAATGTTCTTCTCTTTACAGACCTCATGAAGCTTCTTGAGATATTTTGGCGAATAAATGCGCATTCCTGCCGCACCCTGACACAACGATTCAACGATGACGCCAGCCAGTTCGCCGGCATGTTCGTCGAGGATTTTCTGCATGGAAGCGAAACATTCCAGATTGCACTTTTCAGGCCTTTTGCCATGCGTGCATGTACCGCAGCAAGGCGATTCCGCCCGATACGCCGGAAACAGCATTGACCGGAATTGCCGGTGAAACGATTCGATGTAACCGACCGACACTGCTCCGATTGTGTCGCCGTGATAAGCTTCGTGAAACGATGCAAACTTGTTGCGCTCAGGATGACCGATATTGTGCCAGTACTGAATGGCAATCTTCAGCGCCGCTTCAACGGCACTCGCCCCATCGCTGGAGAAGAAGACGCGGCGTGATCCGCCCAGCAGTTCCACAAGCTCTGCGGCCAATTCGATAGCCCGCGGATGGGAAAGATTTCCAAGGATGCTGTGCTGAAGTTCGCGCGCCTGCTTCTCTATCGCGGCAATCAGGCGTGGATGATTGTGTCCCAGATTACAGGCCCACCACGAAGAAACCGCGTCGAGATAGCGTTTGCCTTCGCTGTCGTAGAGGTACGCGCCTTCGCCACGCACAATGATCGGCAGTCCATCCTTCAAGCCAGAATGCTTTGTGTACGGATGCCACAACGACGCCAAGTCTTTCTTCCGATAATCCTGCGTATTCATTGCCTTTGTCTTTTCTCAAGAGTGTCTCTCGCCAAGACGCCAAGGTCTATCGTCTTTGCGAACTTTGCGCCTTTGCGAGACCACATCTTCTTGTTCAACCCCGACACATAACTCAAGTGTCCAATCACAGGTATTCCGGACAATGACTCGATCATCTTCCGATTGTCAGCCTCTATGTAACTGCGTCGCGTCTTCTCCGTCTCGTTGAAAATTACACCCAGCATTTTCGCGCCTGCACGCCTCAGCTCCGCGAGAGAAAGCAGCGTGTGATTGATCGTACCCAATCCCGGCCTCGCCACAAGCACCACGGGTAATTTCAACATGGCGATAATATCAATCATCATCTTCTTGCCGCCTATCGGAACCAGAACTCCGCCAGCCCCTTCCGCAACGACCAACTCATGTCTGCCCGCCAATTCCCTGAGACACCCGGCAATCTTCCACAAGGATATCGCCTTCTTTGCTTTTGCCGCCGCAAAGTGCGGCGAACAAGCCGGCTCAAACCGATACGGACACATTAACTCAAGCTCTTCGGGAGAAGGAGCAATCCCCGCAGCCGCCAGCATGAATTCCAAATCAGGCGCAACCAGCTTGCCGCCGCGTTTCGCACAACCGGTCTGAATCGGTTTCATCGGCACCGCATCAACCCCGGCCTCTCGAAACAACCCGAGCAGCGCCGCCGACACAACCGTCTTGCCGACTCCTGTATCCGTTCCGGTAACAAATATGCCCCTTGGTTTCATGCTTGTTTTGTAAAGACCCACTTACTTCCTTTCCTTCAATTCCTTTGCAACTGACTCATTATACGCTTGCAAATCAGTGATGCTCAAAGTCCATGTCAGTGTTTGCTTTCCGTTTGCGTCCCGAATATCTTTCTTCAACGAGAACAAGAGATTTCCATCTTTCTCCTCATGCTTTGCAGGCTTTCCCTCGCCTTTTCCCGTCATTTGCGCGATGATTTTCCCAAGGACGTGGCAACTTGTTTCGGGTGCAAACTTCGCGACAAAATCAGTCATATATTTTTGCATGCTGCGAGCAACCTCGTCTTGGACACTTTCAATTTCGATATCCGGCAAAGTTGACAGGATAACATTCACGCCTTGCACCGGTTCACCGGCGACAGGATGCGGCAGAATGTTTATCGTGCGTTGGACACGGCCCGTCACTGAATCTGCCAGTAACATCTCATTGAATCCGCTTCCCCGCTTCTTGAAAATCAGATCGGGATATAGTTGATGACATTTATCGAGCAGTTCCGCCTGTTTTGGGAGTCGAATGGCATTCTTGCCAAGAGCCGCGTTCACAACTTCTTTTTCAACAACAAAAGTAGCCTCGTGTGATACCGGATCGTTGGTTGGATTATACGCAAATACTTGATCAAAATTTTCGTTTCTTCTACCTACAACAACTTCGTACTTCAGAATATTGTAATCATAACCCGACGGTTTGTTGATCTTCTCTACGACTAGCTTAATGACATTTGTGCCGAATTTGAGACCGCCGATGACAGGGCCGCCCATTGACGTATCAATTATCGGGTCTCGAGGAGACTGCTTGTAGCCGTTAATCCATATCTCTGTATCATACCCTCCACTTTGGACACTTAGCATGCCTTGGACATCAATAGCTTTGACCTCTTTCGGCATGGTTGGGACTGCACCGTTCGGGTTGAAGAAGTCATTGGTCAATATGGATGAATAATCGCCCTTGGCGATCGCCTCCTCTGCTCCGGGAATTTGAGAAGGCATCTTTCCGCCAACCTCCTGCACTTTCCATGTTCCTTTCTCGCAGATGAAGTCAATCGTGTGGAAGGATGGCACAATGTACATATTGCCGGAATCTTTTGCGCCTTTTGGTCTCCCGAACAGGACGAGCTTGGCTGTGTCCTTATTCTGTCGAACAGCCAACTCCTCCAATCCATCCAGAGGCATCATCATGCTGGATGCACCTTTGAGGAGTTCGCCATCTAATATGTGACCAGTTGACATAATCAAATTCTTCCCCTCCAGAACCGAGAACGTTGATGAATACTTTTGCCACAAACTCACATCTCCAGTTCTCATTGCCTCATAGTATTTGGAATAAGTTGTTCGCAGTTGCTCTCTGAGGTGCGCATCACCTTTGGCAACGAGATTTGATGAGGATATGTTTGTTTCAGCAGACAGGCCACCAGTCCAGATAAACATGATTACGAAATATGTCAGAATAGATTTTATCTCAATCTCCCGATTATGATTCATCCAGTCAGCATTAAAAAAACATCTCCACTCTTCACATTCTCACCCCACCCGGCGGAACGCCGACCGGACGCCTTGTCTTTTCCCGCTCTTTTCCACGCGCTCATTCCCGGATCGAGGTTGGCTGGTTGTAGTTCTATCGGTAAACGTCCTTGCGATGTCGCACGCGCAGCACTTCAAGACTATGTGCGGTTGTTATGACTTCATAGACAGCCCGATAGTCGCCGATACGAATGCGGTAGATGGAGTCCGAGCCGTGAAGTTTCTGAACGCCATGAGGAAATGGATTGGACGCGAGGGCTTCGATCTCAGTTACAACGTTGGGAATAACCTGCCGATCAAGGTTCTTGAGTTCCCGGAGTGCTGATGGCTTCCAATCAATGCAATAGGTATCCATCCTTCTCCAACTCCGCTACAACCTGCTGATGAGGGATGGAAGGCTCATCCCGCCGCTCGGCTGCAATGGCGAGATCCCCAA
>Ga0181520_10009349_pt1 | contig 13567 bp, 13 predicted proteins | sample PEATcosm2014_Bin_29_FD_132451 | JGI IMG/M metagenome (GOLD analysis project Ga0181520, IMG submission 132451) | Peatland microbial communities from MTU Mesocosm Facility, Houghton, MI, USA - PEATcosm2014_Bin02_30_metaG | ecosystem: Environmental > Terrestrial > Soil > Wetlands > Peat | place...
GGCTCCCCTTGAGTGGATCCCGGTCTTCGAGCGAGAATGAGACAGCCATCCGGCGGATAACCGGATGACTTTCTCAAAGTCGGGTTGAGTGGATTTGCCCTCCGCTCGCGAAAATCTATTCGCCCACACCGCGAGCTCGCCGGCTAGCTGGCTTCCATATGGGTTCGACAGCGTCGCTCCCTGAAATGATCGGGAGCGACGTGGAGCGTTCTCCCTTCAGAATGGAATGGCCGCAGGCTTAAGCCCCCCGACTCGTCCTGATAGCGCAATGGGAAACGGTACGGTATTATTGAACGGCATCGTAGGAGGACGGCCTCGTGCCTCGTCCCGAGCGCGATATCGGAATGGACGAGCCGACGTCAGGCTCCTGCCATGATCCACCGAGAGCTTGAGGAAAGAACGAATGAATGCTGAGGAAAGCCGCGAGATATGGGAGAGCCTCGGCGTCATCGAGGACTGGCTGCAGGGCGGCGTGCGACGCAGGCGCGAGCCGCCCGACTTCGAGGCCCTGTCGGCGAGGGGGGAGGCCGCCCGAGCGGCTCCCGCGCCCGGACCGCCGGTCGCGGATAGCCTGGAGGCCATCGCGCGGGAGGTCGAGAATTGCCGAGCCTGCCGCCTCTGCGAGAAGCGGAGGCGCGCCGTGCCCGGGCAGGGGCCCGCCTCTCCTCTCGCGATGGTCGTGGGGGAGGGTCCGGGAGCCGAGGAAGACGCCCAGGGCCTGCCCTTCGTGGGGCCTGCCGGGAAGCTCCTCGACAAGATGCTCGCCTCGATCGGCCTTTCCCGCGGGACCAACTGCTTTATCGCCAATGTCGTGAAGTGCAGGCCGCCGAACAATCGCGATCCGGCGGCGGACGAGCAGGCGGCCTGCCTCGGCTACCTTCGCAGACAGATAGCCCTCTTGAGACCCAGGGCCATACTCTGCGCCGGCCGCATAGCCGCCGGCGCGCTTCTCGGTTCGGCCCAGGGGGTGGGAAGACTGCGCGGGACCTGGCGGGATTTCGAGGGGACGCCCGTCCTCGTGACCTACCATCCGAGCGCCCTCCTTCGCGACGAGTCCTACAAGCGTCCCGCCTGGGAGGATCTCAAGCTCTTCCGCGAGCGGGTCTCGCCGCGACCCTAGGCTGAGGCGCATGGCCGAATTCGTCGAGGTCCTCTTCCCCGTACCCAGGCTCGGGGCGCTCTCCTATCGCAACGACGAGAGCCGAAGCGCCTGTCTGGGCCGGCGGGTCTCGGTCCCCTTCGGTCGCCGCGAGGCGACGGGCTTCGTCGTCGGCGAGTCCGAGGCCTGCTCCCTGCCGCCCGCGCAGATCAAGCGCGTATCGAAGACCTTGGACGAGGAGCCCCTCTTCGACGAGGGCACGATCGAGCTCGCGCGCTGGCTCGCGGGCATGTATTTCTGCTCTCAAGGGGAGGCCCTGGCGGCCATGCTTCCCTCCGCGCGTCGGGAGCCGCGCTCGGCGGCGGCCATCGAGGTGGAGGAGTTCGAGATCGAGGACTCCCCCCTTGCCCTCTCGGGGGAGCAGGCCTCGGCTTTAGAGCGCATAACGCGCGATAAGTCGGGCCTACAGTACCTTTACGGGCTCACCGGAACGGGCAAGACCGAGGTCTTCCTCCAGGCCGCAGAGGCGACCTTGGCCGAAGGCAGGAGCGTAATCTACCTCGTGCCCGAGATCGCGCTCACGGGCCAGGTCGTCGCGGCGGCGCGGCGCCGCTTCGGAGAGAGGTGCGCCATCCTCCACTCGCGGCTGACTCCGTCGAAGAGGCTCGCGGAGTGGAGGCGCATCCTCCGAGGGGAGGCGACGGTGGCGGTCGGGGCGCGCAGCGCGGTATTCGCGCCCTTGCGCAGGCTCGGCCTCATCGTGATCGACGAGGAGCACGAGGCGACCTACAAGTCGGGATCCTCGCCGCGCTACCACGCGAGGCAGGTGGCGATGCGGCGCGGCGCCGTCGAAGGCGCGCGCGTGGTGATGGGCAGCGCGACCCCCTCGGTCGAGGCCTGGAGCCTGATGGCATCGGGCTCGGTGGGGCGCCTTCCCCTGACCAAGCGCCTCGCGGGCGGCGCCCCTCCCGAGGTCGAGATCGTCGACATGCGGCTGGAGGGCGGGCCTATCTCCCGCAAGCTGGCCGAGTCGGTGCGCGCCTCCCATGCCGAGGGCAGGCAGTCGATACTCTTCCTCAACCGGCGGGGCTTTTCCTATTTCTTCCGCTGCGGGAGCTGCGGCGGCGAGCTGCGCTGCCCAAACTGCTCGGTGGCGCTGACCTTCCACAAGGACCGCGACGCCCTCGTCTGCCACTACTGCGGCTACCGCGCCGCGCCTCCCTCCGCCTGCCCCGAGTGCGGCTCCCTCGACGTAGGATGGTCGGGCTTCGGCACCGAGCGCGTCGAGGAAGAGGCGGCTCGCCTCTTCCCGGACATGCGCCTGCGGCGGCTGGACGCGGACTCGACCTCGAAGGTCGGCGAACTCGAGTCTGCCCTCGACGACTTTCGCGAAGGCCGCGTCGACATACTCCTCGGCACGCAGATGGTGGCCAAAGGACTCAACTTTCCCCGAGTGAAGACGGTCGGCGTCGTCCTCGCCGACACGAGCCTCAACCTGCCCGACTTCAGGGCGGCCGAGCGCACCTTCGCGCTCGTGGTGCAGGTGGCGGGCAGGGCGGGGCGCTTCACTCCCGACGGCCGCGTCATCCTCCAAACCTATCGTCCCGACAGCCCCGTGATGCGCTTGGCCGCGGCCTGCGACGCCGAAGCCTTCTACAGGCTCGAGCTCGACGCGCGGCGCGAGCTGGGCTTCCCGCCCTTCGCCCGCCTCGTGCGCGTCGTGTTCAGGTCCAAGGAGAAGGGGAGGGCGGCCGCGGCGGCCAGGGGTTTCGACGAGCTCGCGCGGATCCGCCTGCCCGCGGGCGCCGAGCTCCTCGGTCCCGCCGAATGCCCGTTGGGCATGGTGGCGGGCGCGGCGCGCTGGCAGGTCATAGCGCGGGCCTCCGAGCTCGGCGAGCTGCACAGGGCGATGGGATCCGCCCTGGCCGATTTCAAGCCGCCGGCCTCGGTGCGGCTCGAGGCCGACGTCGATCCCGTGAGCCTGATGTGAGCCCTCAGGAGACGGATTCCCGGATCGAGGAGGGCGTCTCGCCCGCGCGCCGGAGCGTCAGAGGACGATCGAGCCGATGATGGGCAGGGATACGAAATTGCCGATGGCGCCGCCGAGGCTCGCGAAGAAGAAGACGAGGAGCACCCTCGTGATCTTGTTCCTATAGAAGCCGCGTATCGAGAGGATATCCTCGGAGAGGTTCTCGAAGTCGCGGACCTGAGGCTTGCTCGCCCAGGCCTCCACCAGCGCGGCGATGAGCCCGATGCTGAGGAAGGGCTTCAGGACGACCACCGGCGAGCCGACGAAGGCGGCGATGACGGCGAGGGGGTTGCCGAAGGCGATGAGGGTCCCTAAGGCCGCCCCGATTCCGTGGATGATCAGCCATTTGGCGAGGAGTCCCAGGCTCGCGGTAGCCCCCGACTTGAGGAAGCCGAGGACGATGAGGCCGAGCATCGCGACCGGTACTATCAAGCCGACGAGGGTCCCCAGTCGGCGGCGGCGCGGAACGGAGTCTATGTCCGAGAGGTCGACGGAGGCCAGAGCCGAATCGAGCCTCTCGAGCCACCCGGCGATGCCGTCGCAATGCCCGGCGCCCACGACGGCCACAACCTTCGATCCCGGGGCCTGGAATATCTTGGTCGCGAGATAGCGGTCGCGCTCGTCTATTAGGACTTCCTTGACCGACGGCAGGAAGGACGCGAGCTGGCCCATCATCTCGTCGAGCACGCTCTTGCTCTTGAGCTCCTCGATCTCGTCGGCGCTGAGCGCCTCGTTGCTCATGGTCGACGCGAGGAGGGAGGCCATGAGCTTGGATTTGTTCCATAGGCTCGAGCGCGACCAGGCCCGCCTGAGGGTGACCTGGACCTCGCGATCGCAGAAGGAGAAGGGGATGCCTTCCTCGATGGCCGCCTCGACCGCGGCCTTCATCTCGTCCCCGGGCTTGATGCCGAGGCTCTTGCCCATGCGCCTCTGGAAGGAGGAGAGCACGAGGTTGGCGAGGAGGAGAAATCCCTTGCCGTCCTTGAGGACCTTTACGATATCGAGCTTTTCCCAGCTCCGATTCTCGGTCATCGTCGCGTAGCGCCCCGCGTCGATCTCGACGCACACCCGATCGGGCTTCTCTTCCCGAATCGCCGCGCGGACCTCCTCGACGCTGCCGGCCGAGACGTGGGCCGTGCCGATGAGGATGATCCGCTTTCCATGTAGGTCCAAGACTCGGGCTGCGCTGCTCATAGGGGGCTTAGGCTATTGCCGAGAGCCTCGACTGTCAATACGTCGCGCCGGATCCGGCGAGCCCGAGTCATTGACTCTTTATATATCGTATGTTAGATTGCGCTAACAATTATGCAACAGGAAGAAGGAATTCGGGATCGGACGAGGGCTCGCCCCGTCGTCACCGGCGATTCCCCGCGCCTCGGCGCCCGCGAGATACTGAAGTACATCGGACCGGGCTTCCTCGTCACCATCGGCTTCATCGATCCCGGCAATTGGGCTTCCAACCTGGCCGGTGGCTCTCTCTTCGGCTATTCCCTGATCTGGGTCGTAACGCTCGGCACGATCATGCTGATGGTGCTCCAGCACAACGCGGCGCATCTGGGCATCGCGACCGGCTACTGCCTCTCGGAGGCGGCGACGATCTTCCTGCCGCGGAAGGCCAGCGTGCCCATCCTCGGCTCGGCCGTCGCCGCCGCAGTCTCGACCGCGCTCGCCGAAGTCCTGGGGACGGCGATCGCGGTGAACATAATAACGGGTCTCCCCGTCAAGATCGCCGTAGTCCTGGCCTGCGCCTTCACCCTATTCATGCTGTTCTCGAATTCCTACCGCAAGCTCGAGAAATGGATAATAGGATTCGTATCCTTGATCGGTCTTTCCTTCGTCTTCGAGCTCGCCCTGGTGAAGGTGGATTGGGCCGCCGCCGCGCAAGGCACCTTCGTCCCCTCGATGCCCCGCCTCTCCATCGTCATCGTCATGAGCCTCCTCGGCTCGGTCGTGATGCCGCACAACCTCTTCCTCCATTCCGAGATCATCCAGAGCAGGCAGTGGAACCTGGAGGACGGCTGTACGATCCATAGGCAGCTCCGCTTCGAGTTTCTCGACACCACCTTGTCCATGATCGTCGGCTGGGCGATCAATTGCGCCATCATCGTGCTGGCGGCCGCGACCTTCCACGCCGCGGGGCTCAAGGTCGACGCCCTCGACGACGCGAAGCGCCTGCTCGGACCCCTCCTCGGCAAGGCCTCGGGGATAGTCTTCGCCGTCGCCCTCCTTTTTTCCGGCGTCTCCTCGAGCATCACCGCCGGCATGGCGGGCGGGGCTATCTACACCGGAATCTACGGCGAATGCTACGACATCGAGGATCGCCACACGCGCCGGGGAGTCGTGATCACGCTCGCGGGGGCGTCCGTCATCGCCATCGTCGTCCCCGATCCCTTCTGGGCGCTCGTGATCTCCCAGATGGCCCTCAGTATCCAGCTCCCCTTCACGATCTTCACGCAGATAGTCCTCACCTCGTCCCGCAAGGTGATGGGGGAGTTCACGAATCGCCGCTCGACGACCGCCGTGCTCCTGCTCTGCGGACTCGTCGTTTCGGCCTTGAACGTCGCCCTGGCCGTCAGCTTCTTCCGCCCTCCGTCCTGAGCCGGCGTAGGCCGCAGAGCGCTTCGGGCATTTCGACGACCTACTGTCGGCTCATCATTAGAGGCGACGGATCGGTGGCGACGCCGCGATGCCGAGTCTCGAAGTGGAGGTGTGGGCCCGTCGACATTCCGGTCGAGCCGACGAGCCCTATGGTGCCGCCCGTTTCGACCTTCTGTCCCTTCCTCACGAGGATCCTGGACAGGTGGCCGTAGAGGGTCTCCCATGTCGCGTCGTGGACGACGATGACGAAGTTGCCGTACACGTCGCTGTAGCCCGTCGATTCGACCTTGCCCGAGCGGGCCGCGTAGACGTCGGTCCCGTAGGGCGCGCCGATGTCGATGCCCGTATGGAACTTGACGGATCGGCCCGTAAAGGGGTCGAGCCGCATCCCGAAGCCCGATGTGATCACGCCCTTGGGCAGGGGAAAGCGAAAGCCCGCGACCAGGAAGAAGGTCCGTTCCGAGGGATGGAATTCCTGGCCGGGGTAGAAGATGAAATCGACGTAGCGCCCGTCGACGAAGGCCCGAACCTGCGCGTGCGGCTCCAGGGTCTCCGTCCACAGCGACTTCACGAGGTACTCGAGATCGTTCCCTGGCGATTGGCTTACGAAGATTCCGGGCTGGGAGGGGATGAGGACGGTCGCGCCTCTCGCTATGGAATCGGCGTTGGGCAGGCGGTTCAGCGTGGCGATGGTATCGTAGGGCAGGGAGAAGGCGGCCGCGAGCGAGAATATGTCGATGTCGTCGGAAGCGGTATAGGAATAGAAGGAAAGCTCGGGCGGGGACTCGTTCCCCTTCTCGCTCCGATGGAAGCGCTCGATAGAGTCGACGAGCTGATCGTAGATCAGGTCCTCCGATCGGAGGGAGCGTATCGCCGGGTAGGGGGACTGGGCCCACGACGAGCCCGCGAGGGCGAGCAGGGAGGAAAGGGCGACCGCCCTCGCGCGCAGCGACATGGCTCTGCTCATGGCTTTAGGACTTCGGAGCGACGATTGTTCCGAAGCAGTATATTGTGGTAGAACCTGCTTGTGCTAGCAGCGCGAGGCTATGCTAGGCCTTCGGCAAACCTGCCGATATAGTTATGCATGAGGGTGAACGAACGATGAAGACCGCAGCCATGACCGGGAGACTCAGGATCGCCCTTTGCGGGACGGTCCTCTTCCTCGCGACCACGGCATTGCCCATGCGCGCCGACTCGGGCCAGGCCCGCGCGGGGAGCGTCGACTGGCTCAAGCCCACGGGCGGTCCCTACCCCGCGCTGAGGCAGGGCGAGCGCCTGTGGATCAATGTGTCGCTGAGTCGCCAGAAGGTCGACATCATGAAGGGCGAGCGGAGCATCTATACGATGGTCGCCTCTTCCGGCCTGGACGACCCGCCCGACGACAGGACCCCCGAGGGGACCTTCTACGTCCAGCGCGAACGGGGCCTTTCGTTCTACAGCCCCAAGGCCAAGGAGGGAGGGCGCTATTGGGTCTCCTGGCTCCATCACGGCGAGTATCTCTTCCATTCCGTCCCCATCGATAAGAAGGGGAACATCATCGCGGAGGAGGCGCGCAAGCTCGGGAGCAAGGCTTCCCACGGCTGCGTCCGCCTGAGCCTGCCCGACGCGAAGTGGATTTACGAGAACATCGGGTTCGGCACCAAGGTAGTCATAGGCCCTTAAGGACTTTGTCCTTAGGGACTTTGCCCTTAAGGACTTTGTCCCCCCTGCAGGCATCGCAGAGACCGTAAAGAGATATTTCATGATCCTCTATCGTAAAGCCCTCGCGCCGCCCTATCGCGTCGATCTTGGCCTGCGGGAGGCAAAGCTCGAACTCGACGACTCGATGGCACGCTCGGCAGGTCAGGTGGTGATGATGCCCCTTGGTCCCGCAGAGACGATAGCCGCGAGAGCCGTCTGCGAAATCGATGCGGTCCAGGACCTTGAGCTGCGCTAGCTTCTCGATAGTCCTATAAACGGTCGCTCGGCCGATGCCCGAATCGGATCGCCTGAGCTCCTCCAAAAGGGTCTCGACGGAAAAGGCCTCGCCCGTCTCGCCTAGGGCGACGAGCTTCTCGGCTATGACGTGCCGCGGCTGGGTGCTCCGCTCGCTGAATTCCCGGAACGCCGCCATCACCCTTTCCGCCTTATCCATTACTCTGCCTTTCCCTCGCTCTCGGTTTCCCTGCTCGGATGCCTTCCCTCTCCTCCTCCGCGCTTCCGTCGCCTCTTCCCGAGCGCGTAGGCGATGAAATACGCCATGGAGGCCGAGGTCGAGACGGAGAAGCCGATGGGCGGGTGCCGCCATGGGCCTATGAACGAAGCCAGGAGACCGCCCCAGACTACGATGAGACCCAGGACAGCGGATAGGGCCATCGCGCTCGCGGGCCGCCTCGCGACGCGGAGCGCAGCGGCGGGCGGGGCCACAAGCAGGGACAGGGCCAGGAGGGCGCCGATCGTCAGGACGCACATCGCGACGGCGACCGCGAGGATGAGCATGAACGAGATCGAGAGCAGGGTCACCGGCAGGCCCCTGGCCCGCGCGCTTACCGGGTCCAGGGTCGCGAAGAGCAGGGGCCGCGATATCGCCCCGAGGGCGGCCAGGGCCAGGAAGGCGCAGACGAGCATGAGGCGGATCTCGGCCGGCCTGACGCTGAGGATCGAGCCGAAGAGGAGGTTCATGCCCGCGGTCGCATGCGAGGCGCTGTGGTGGGCGTAGAGGCTGACGAAGAGGACGCCGAGTCCCGTGGCCATCGAGAGAGCCATGCCCGTCTCGACGTCGCGGCCCCGCGCGCGGCTCGAGAGGGCGCCGAGGCCTAAGGCCGCGGAAAGGGAGAAGGCGAGCATGCCGATGAGGGGGTTGAACCCCGCGAGGGCCGAGCCCGCCGAGCCCGCGAAGCAGATGTCCGTCAGCGCTTCGCCCGCGAAGGCATGGGCCCTGAGCACGACGAAATAGCCGACGAGCGAGGCCGCCAGGGCGGCGACGGTTCCCGCGGCCGCGGCGTTCCAGAAGATATCGGAGGCTATGAGGCCGAGCATCCTTCCTCCTCCGCCGGAGCGTCGGGAGCGCCCGCTCCCCTGGGCGACATCGAGGCCGAGCCCGGCCTGCGGCGAGGGCGCGCCCAGATCCTGACCGGCAGGTAGACCGCGAAGGCGATAGCCGAGACCATGAAGCTCACGGGGAGCCGTCCGCTGATCGCCGCCGCGCCGATTCCGAGCCATACATAGGCCAGCCCGAGCAGGGCCGCCGTCAATATCGCCCGGCCCGGTCTCCTGGTCAGCCTGTTCGCGGTGGCTGCGGGTCCTACCATGAGGGTGAACACGAGAAGCGCTCCCATCACCTGGGCGGAGAGGGATATCGCGAGCGCCGCCACGGAGAGGAAGAGCGCGGAGATCGTCGCGACGGGCAAGCCGCGCGCCGCCGCCGCCTGCGGGTCGACCGTGCAGAACAGGAGGGGCCGATAGATCGCCAGGAGGAGGCCCATGGCGACCGCCGCCGCGACTCCGGTGACCACGACGTTCCCGACGCTTATGCCGAGTATCGAGCCGAAGAGAATGCCGTACACCCTTTGCGCGTAGCCCGCGTAGAGCGAGAGGAAGAGGAAGCCGAGGCCGAGCGCGAAGGTCATGAGGACGGCGACGACGATATCGCGCTCGCGGGCCCTCTTGCCGACGAGGCCGATGCCGACGGCGGCGGCGAGGGCGAAGGCGAAGAAGCCGTAGACCGGCAGGATGCCCGTAAGCACCGCGCCGGCGGCGCCCGCGAAGCCGATATTAGGAATGGCGTGGGCAGCGAAGGTCAGGCTCCGGGCGACGATGAAGTAGCCGATCGCTCCCGCCAGCACGGCGACGATGGAGCCCGTAATCAGGGCGTTCCGCATGAAGGGATAGCGCAGCAGGTCCAGCACCTTCCTCCTCCGCGCCTAGATGGGCGCCCCGACGACGAAGAGTTTTCCCAAGGCCTCGACGACCTCGACGGGAGAGCCGTAAAGCCCGCTCAGGGCCGCGCTCGTGACGACTTCGGCGATCGGTCCCTTGGCGCATCGTCCGTTGGCCATGAAGAGCACCCCGTCGATCTCGGAGAGCATGGGGTTGACGTCGTGCGTGACCAGGAGGACGGCCGTCTTCCTGGTCCGCCGCAGCCTGGCGACGAGGCCGACGATCTCGGCCTCGCGAGCGAGGTCGAGACTGGCCAGGGGCTCGTCGAGGAGGAGGAGGCGGGGGTTCGTAAGCAAGGCCTGGGCCACGAGCACGCGCTGCCGCTCCCCGCCGGAAAGCTCCCCGAGCGAGGCCTCGGCCAAATCGAGGGCGCCGACCTCCTCCAGGACCTCGTCGATCGCGGCCTCCCGCTTCCTGCTGGGCAGCCCCGGTCCCCAGCGATGCCCATCCAGTCCGAGGCGGACTATGTCCCGCGCGCGGATGGAGATCCCCGCGTCCACGTCCCTGAATTGCGGAACGTAGCCGATCCGACTGTTCCCCCTTCGGGGAGGGGCGCCGAAGACGGAAACGCTTCCCGAGCTCGGCTCGATCAGGCCGAGGAGGAGCCTGAGCAGCGTCGTCTTCCCCGCCCCGTTCGGGCCGAGGACGGCGAGGAACTCGCCTTCCTCGACCGTGAAGGTCATCGATTCCTGTATCAGCCGCCCTCCCAGGCGCACGCTCGCCTTTTCGAGGACGGCGACGCAGCCGGTTTCCTCTTGCATTCCAGCCTCCGACGCCGTCGCTACTTTCCGAGGGCCCGGTCCAGGGCCGCGAGCTGGCTCAGCATCCAATGCTGGTAGTTCAGGGCCGAGGGCATCGTCTCGGTGACCGGCAGGATCGGAATCCCCTCGGCCTTCGCCTCGTCCTGCAGCTTCGTCGTGATCGGCGTCACGGTCTGCTCGTTATAGATCAGGATCTTGATTTTCTTCTCCTTTACCTGGCTCTCCGCCGCGGCCGCGGCCTCGGCCGGAGGGTCGTTGCCCTCGGCGATGGATTTCTGGAACTCGAAGGGCGTGAGCATCTTGAGACCCAACGGGCCGGACTGATAGAGGAAGATGGTCTCCGTCAGGCCTACGGGCGTTCCGGCGTATTTCGCCTTGAGCCTGGCGATTTCCAGTCGGATCGCGTCCAAGGACTTTGCGAAGGCTTGGAAATTCTTCGTAAAGACCTGGGCTCCCGCGGGGTCGATCTCGGCGAGATTGTCGGCCATCGCATGGGCGATGGCCTCGGCGTTATCCGCTTCGTACCATACATGTTCATTTTCCGGCAGCTTCGTAACCGCGAGGTCGAAGCCCCTGAGGAGGGCCCTTTTCGCGTTCGGCGAGGCGGACAGGAGCTTATCCATCCAGTCGTCGTAGCCGCCTCCGTTTTCTATTACGAGATCCGACTCGGCGATGGCCTTGGCGTCGTCGACGCTCGATTCGTATTCGTGCGGATCGACATTGGGATCCGACAGGATGCTCGTAACCTCGACCCGATCTCCGCCGATCTGCTCGGCGATGTTTCCATAGAAATTCTCCGCCGCCACGATCTCTACTTTCCCCGTCCGCGTTCCCTCCGCGGAAAGCACGCCTGCCGAGATGCCGATAAGGATGGCGGCGACGCGGAGAAGAGAGCGGCCCCTATTGCTTCGATTCATCCTTGCCTCCTAATGCTCGACGATATCGGAAATAGGTTACTGGTACCAAGTATCAATAATATATTGATACTAAATCTCAGTATCGATCGTCAAGCCTCGCCGCGTCTTGTAACCTTTCTCCGATTCGGATACTTTACGAGCGAACGGATGCGGCTCATACTCCGTCTTTCGATATATCTCGCGCTTGTGGCCTTCTCCCTTCCCACATTCGCCGAAGAGGCCCCCGCCCGCCCCGTCAATCTCCCCAGGCTGGAAGAAGTCCCGGATCCGATCCGCGCCTCCATCCCCGCGATCGAAGGACAGTCCGGCGACTTGCCGGACGGCGCGGCCTTCGCCATTTATCGCTGGGACCGCTTTCCCTCGGTCATCGTCTTCGATATGGCGGACTTCGCCTCGCAGGACCGCATGTTCTCGCGCCTGGCCTTCTATCTCGAGAAGCGGGGCTATCGCGGCCGGCTGCTCTCCGACTCCCAACTCGCGGGGAAGCACGGCTGGAACGCCCACGATTACGGCCCCGAGGGATTGGCCTCCTTCTTTACGGCCGCGGAAGAGGAGAGATTTCCCCTCGACGCGGAGGAGATCCTCCTGCGCGGCATCGCCTTGCGCGAGGGCATCATATCGAGGGAAGTGGCGGCCTTCGTCCCGGGCGCGGGGGCCGTCCTGTCCATCAGCCGCGCCTCCGGCCATTACGAGCGGATACTCCTCCTCGCCCACGAGTCCTACCATGGAATTTTCTTCTGCTCGGGCGAGTACAGGTCCCTCTGCGAGAGGCTATGGCGGGAGGCCCCCGCCCCCGAGCGCCTCTTCATGAGGCGTCTTCTCGGCGCCCTCGGCTACGACGCGGGCTCCCGCATCCTCGTCGTGAACGAATTCCAGGCCTACCTCCTCCAGCAGCCGAGATCGATAGCTGCCTCCTATTTCGAGCGCGTCGGCAAGCTCGTCGCCGACCAGTCGGGAGTCCCGACCGCCGAGGAAGTCCTGCCGGATCTCCTCAAGGACGAGGCCGCCCTCGAGACTTTCCTGGAGAAGCGGTTCGCGGTGGAGGCCGGAGGCGCCTATCTCGCGTCCAAGGCGGGCAGGTAGTGCGTCGGAGGCTGCGCGTTACGATAGCCGCTATCCTCGCCCTGGTTCCCCTCGTCGGCCTCCATGCGCACCCCCACGTATTCATCTCCAGCCTCGTCGCGGTCGATTTCAATGAAGCCTCGCTCGAGCGGGTCTCGGTGGCCTGGACCTTCGACGAGCTCTTCTCGCAGATGATCCTGGCCGACTACCATCCGGATGCGAAGGGCGCTTTCGCCGAGGCCGAGGCCCTCGCCCTCAAGAAGGGGGCCTTCGACAATCTCCGCAACTACCATTACTTCCTCGCCTTCTACCTCGGCGGAAAGCGCATCGCACTGCCGCCCATCGAGGACTTCAGGCCCTCGGTTCGCGATGGAAGGCTGATCTACGCCTTTTCCCTGCCGCTCCGGCTCCCGATAGCCGCGGAGACGCTCGAGCTCAGGATCACGATCTACGACGATACCTATTACGTAGCCTTCGATAAGATGAGTCCATCGGACGTGGCCATACAGGGGGGGGACTCGATCGACGCAGCTGTCTCCATCGAGAAGACCAAGGTCAAGGCCGAATGGCCGGGACAGTTCATGCCCGACCAGATAGTCCTCAGGATGAAAAGGAAGTAGAGCCATGCGCGGTTCCCGAATGAGCTTCTTTCGCGGCGCATCGATCGCGCTGGCTATCTTCGCGCTCTGCGCCGGCGCTGCCGCCGCGGAGTCGCCGAATCCCTTCACCTCGAGCGGCGGCCCCTCGGCCGTGGCCATGCCGGCGACGAATGGGATAACCGTCCTCGCTCCCTTCCTGCACAGGCTGACCGACCGCCTCGCCGAGCTCGCGCGGGATATCCGCGAGGCCAAGACCCCCGGGCCGATGCTGGCCCTGGCGCTCGTCTCCCTCCTCTACGGCGTCTTTCACGCCCTCGGCCCGGGCCACGGCAAGACCATCGTCTCGACCTTCTTCCTCTCGAAGAACGCCAAGCTTCGGCATAGCCTGATCGCCGGCTACTTGATCGCCCTCGTGCACGCCGTCTCCGCGCTGACCATTGTGCTGGCCCTCTTCTTCATCGTGAGGGGCGTCTTCTCGACGGGATTCGAGAGCGCGAGCAGGATCGTCCAGACCCTGAGCTTCGGGGTAATCGCCCTCATCGGAGCCTTCATGCTGGTCCAGAGGATACGGGGCAAGGAGCACA
>Ga0181520_10009350_pt1 | contig 13565 bp, 9 predicted proteins | sample PEATcosm2014_Bin_29_FD_132451 | JGI IMG/M metagenome (GOLD analysis project Ga0181520, IMG submission 132451) | Peatland microbial communities from MTU Mesocosm Facility, Houghton, MI, USA - PEATcosm2014_Bin02_30_metaG | ecosystem: Environmental > Terrestrial > Soil > Wetlands > Peat | place...
CGCTGTGGACCCAGGCTTTCCCGCAATCATCGCCGCGAGCTGCCCGGCCGGCGTGTCCAAGGTCCGCTACGCCCTGGGCCTGACCCAGTGCGCTCCTTATCGGGTGACCACCGAGGCCATCGTCGCGGCCCTAACGGGGGGCACCGGTGCCTCTTGACATCAACGAGTTCAACCAGGACCTCTTTCAGGACATCATGGCGTCCGCGGACGCCGATGGCCGCTACGCTGAGGACGCGTTCTTCGAGCGCTTCAGCGAGCACCTGATTGAAGCCGGGGAGCTCGAGACGGCTGACAGGGTCCAGTACCTCAAGCCGGGGCTTCGGGTCGATGGATACGGTGGGGACCCGCGTGGCGCGGAGGGGGTGCTCAGCCTGATCGTCTCCGACTTCCAGACATCCACCGAGGTCACGACGCTCACAGCGACTGAGATGGACGAGATCTTCAGGCGGCTCAGCAACTTCCTCAGCCGCTCACTGGACGTCGAATTCCGCAACCGGTTGGAGGAGACGTCGGCTGCCTTTGGTTTGGCGGATCTGATCGCCCAGCGGTGGAGCGATGTGGCGAAGGTCCGGCTCTTCCTCATCAGCAACCGCTTGCTCAGTTCGCGGGTCGACGGGCGCCCCGCCGGCGACCAGGACGGGACGCCTGTGAGCTTCAGCGTCTGGGACCTGGGCAGGCTTCATCGCTTCGTCAGTGCTGGAACTGGCCGCGAGGAGGTGATGATCATGCTGGATGAGGAGTTCGGCGGAGCCCTGCCGGCGCTCCCAGCGCATCTGACCGAGGCCGGCTACGAGGCGTATCTGATGGTGATACCCGGACAGCAGCTGGCGGCCATCTACGACCGGTGGGGAGCTCGTCTGCTTGAGCAGAACGTGCGAGTGTTCCTTCAGGCACGAGGAAACGTCAACAAGGGCATCCGGAACACCATAGAGAACGACTCGGAGATGTTCTTCGCGTACAACAATGGGATCACGGCGACCGCGGAGGCGGTGGAGACCCGTCGGGAGGCGGGGGGCCTACTGATAAGGGCGCTCAAGAATCTTCAGATCGTCAACGGCGGGCAGACCACGGCATCGATCCATGCGGCGAGCAGGAAGAAGGACGTGGACCTCTCCCGAGTGTTCGTTCAGGTCAAGCTCTCGGTGGTCGCTCCCGCGCGCGCGGTTGAGATCGTTCCCAGGATCTCGGAGTATGCCAACACTCAGAACCGGGTCAGCGCGGCCGACTTCTTCGCGAACCACCCGTTCCACATCCGGATGGAGGAGTTCTCGAGGCGGATCTTCGCACCCTCTCCCGACGGCACGTTCCGGGAGAGCAAGTGGTTCTACGAACGCGCGCGGGGTCAGTACCAGGACGCCCGTGGGAAGCTCTCGGGGAGCCCGCGGACAAAGTTCGATCTCGAATACCCCAAGTCGCAGGTCGTCTCAAAGACGGATCTCGCAAAGTTCCTCAACTCGTGGCGCGGGCACCCGGATGTGGTCAGCCGCGGCTCCCAGAAGAACTTCGCAGCCTTCGCGAAGGACATCGGTGAGGAGTGGGATCGGAGCCCCGACACGTTCAACGAGGCCTTCTACCGCGAGAGCATCGCACGAGCCATCACGTTCAGGGAGACCGAGCGGATCGTCTCCGAACAATCCTGGTACCAGGGGGGTGGGATTCGTTCTCGCGTGGTCCCGTACGCCGTTGCCAAGCTGGCGCACGACGCGGGGCGCACGGGCCGCTACGTTGACTTCGAGCGGGTGTGGCGGGGCCAGGGGATTCGCGCCGAGCTGCGATCCGCGCTCACGCTGGCGGCCGAGGCGGTGCATGGTGTGATCGTCGGGGCGGGGCCCGAGAATCCCAACCCGCTTGAGTGGGCGAAGCAGCCCGCCTGCTGGGCTCGGGTGAGGGCACTCGAGATCCGTTGGCCGAGGGAGTTTGTGGACACGCTGCTGACAGGCGACGAGCGCGCATCCGATCGCAGAGCCGCCATCAAGGACCAGCGGATGCTGAATGGCATCGAGGCGCAGACCCTCGCGACCAAGGCTGGCGGTGCGTTCTGGGCCGCCGCGCGTACCTGGGGCCTCGCGAGGGAACTCCTCACACCCATCGACGCGGACATTCTCGCCGTTGCGGCGTCGATACCCGGCCGCCTTCCCTCAGAGAAGCAGAGCCTGCGGGCTGTTGAGGTCCTGCGAAGACTCCACCACGAGGGCTTCGCGGAGGGGAGGGAACTCCTTTGATCCGGTGTCGGCCGCGGGTGCCCACGAGGTCCCTCAGAACCAGACGGCGGTCAGGATCAGCTTCGGCGTGCGTGAGCCCAGGCGGCCGGATGCGATCGTGGTCGACCGGCCCTGAGATGGGTCGTCAGGTGCCCGGCCATGCCATCGACAGGCACGAACGTCTGTACTATCATCAGGCACACAGTCGTCGTCGCACACGTCGGAGCATCAGATGGTGGGACTGACCCAGGCCCAGCCCCGCTACGCCGTCCACCCGGAGAAGGGACGGAATCTGATCCTTGATCGACCCTTCGATGCACCCGATCCAACCGATCTGGAGGCCGTGCAGCGATGGGTGCGGTCGGCGCCGCGGCCGACGGCCATCGACCTCTTCGCCGGCGCCGGCGGTCTGAGCCTGGGCCTCCAGGACGCCGGCTTCTCCGTGCTGGTGGGGGCGGACTCCGACCGGACCTGTGTGCAGACACACGTCGCGAACCTTCGGGGGCTCGGCTACGTCGGCGATCTCTCCGATCCCGGCGAGCTGCTCGCGCATCTGTCGGCGTGGGGGATCACCACGGTCGACCTCGTCGCCGGTGGGGTTCCGTGCCAACCGTTCTCCAGGGCCGGTCAGTCCAAGCTCCGCAGTCTGATCACCCGGGGCGCTCGCTCTGCGGACGATCCCCGCACCCACCTGTGGTCGAGCTTCCTGGCCGTCGTTCAGGCTCTGCAGCCCCGTGCTGTGCTCCTGGAGAACGTCCCGGACCTGGCGACGTGGGACGACGGGGCTGTCCTGATCGGGCTCCGCGAGGGCCTGCGGGACCTTGGCTACTGGAGCGACGCCCGGCTTCTGGACGCCCATGCTCACGGCGTGCCGCAGCACCGGGCCCGCCTCTTCATCGTCGGATTGCATCATCGCGAGACGTTCTCCTGGCCCGAGCGAATCGCGAAGACGACGGTGCGGGATGCGATCGGTGATCTTCCGGTGGTCCCTGGCGGCCAGCGTGAGGAGATCCTCCCTTACGCGGGCCCACCTGCGACGGACCTCCAGATTCGCCTGCGTCGGGGCGTCGCGACGGATCAGCGCGGATTGGTCCATGACCACATGACCCGGGCCGTCCGCCCGGACGACGCGGAGGCCTTCGCGCTGATGCGCCCCGGACAGACCTATGACGACCTACCGGATCATCTCCGCAGGTACCGCAGCGACATCTTCACCGACAAGTACAAGCGCCTCGAGTGGGACGAGCTGGGCCGGACGATCACGGCGCACATCGCCAAGGACGGGTACTGGTACATCCATCCGTCACAGGACCGCACACTCTCGATCCGGGAGGCGGCGCGGCTCCAGACATTCCCGGACTGGTACCGCTTCGCCGGACAGCCCAGCCTCCGATACCGACAGATCGGAAACGCCGTTCCCCCCCTCTTGGCGGAGGCGCTCGGTCGCAGTCTGAGGCAGGAGCTCAGCGTCCGGGGAAGGCCCGGAACGCGCCGCAGGTCCTTCGACGTCCGGCAGCGGCTGCTGGGATGGCACGTCGAGAGCGGTCGCGCCTATCCATGGCGCACCGGGGCGGATCCGTGGCAGGTGCTCATGGCCGAGATGTGCCTGCACCGAACGCGGGCGGACCAGGTTGTACCCGTGTACCGGCGGCTCGTCGAGCTCGCCCCGACCCCGGCAGCGCTGCTTCTGCGGGCCGATGAGGCGAGGCAGGTCATGAGGCCGCTCGGCCTCCGCTGGCGGGTGGACAACATCCTCAGGGTGGCCCGGGACCTGGTCGACCGCTGCGGCGGGGCGGTCCCGGATTCCTCGCTCGAACTCCGCAGCCTGCCCGGCGTGGGGGACTACGTGGCCGGTGCGGTGCTCTGCTTCGCCTTCGGCCGGCGCGCCGTGCTGGTCGACACGAATACGGAGCGCATTGTGGGACGCCTCCGCGGGGATCCGCGCGTCCGGAGGACGCAGATGCGGATGGATCTCCACGACCTGGCCGGCCGTGTGGGGCCTGATCGTGATTTCAACTTCGCTCTGCTGGACCTCGGAGCCCTGGTCTGCCGCGCGGCAGAGCCGCGCTGCCCCGGGTGCCCCATCCGCCAGGTTTGTGCAACCGGGTCCGGTCGGTCCGCGACCGCGCTCGGCGCGCTCCGAGCCGGTCTCCGCCCGGAGGGGTGATGCTCTCGAAGGTCACGCTTCTGCCGTCGGCGCGGCGCCTGATGGACTCACTCCGGGAGATCGGGTATGACCTCCCGTCCGCCGTGGCGGACATCGTGGACAACAGCATCGCCGCGAACGCCCGCACCATCGATCTGACCTTCGCTTTCGACGGTCCCGACTCGTGGATCAGGGTCGTCGATGACGGCGTTGGAATGTCGGGCTCCCTCCTCGAGGAGGCGATGCGCTACGGGACCGAGCGTGCCTACGAGCCCCAGGAGCTGGGTCGGTTCGGCCTGGGTCTGAAGACCGCCTCGCTGAGCCAGTGTCGCCGCCTGACCGTGGCCAGTCGGCGCGGCCGCGAGCGCCGGCGCATCGAGATCCGACGCTGGGACCTCGATCACGTGCTCCGGAGCAACCGCTGGGAGGTGATCAGGATCGACGCGAGCAGCGCCCCGCCGGAGGTGCTGAACCCTCTGCGTGATCATGCCGGCACCGTGGTCCTCTGGGAGGGGCTGGATCGCGTACTGGACTACAGGCTGCCCGGTGGCCTTGCCGCGCGCCATGGCTTCGGGGAGCTCGCCTCCGCCGTCTCCGACCACTTGGCGATGGTGTTTCATCGCTTTCTCGCTGGTGAAGCCCACGGCCGTCACCGGGTCGTCATATCTGCCAACGGCACCGTCATCCTTCCGTGGGACCCATACGCGCGCGCGGAGCCGCACACGCGAGCGCTGGCGGCCCAGTCCATCGCCGTCCCCTTCGAGGGCGGGCTGGTCCACGTGCGGGTGCGACCGTTCATCCTGCCGCCCCAGGAGCGTTTCTCGTCGGCCACGGCCCACGCCAGAGCGGCGGGGCCCCAGCGCTGGAATCGCCAGCAGGGGTTCTACGTCTACCGGAATGACCGTCTGATCCAGGCGGGCGGCTGGAACCGGCTTCGGACCCTCGACGAGCACACCAAGCTGGCCCGGGTGGCGATCGACCTGCCGTCCGGGGCGGACGAGCTCTTCCGCGTGAACGTGGCGAAGATGCGGGTCACCATCCCCCGCCCGCTTCGCGAGCCCCTGATGGCCATCGCAACCGGGGTGGCGAGCGAGGCGGGTGCCCGGTACCGCACCCGGCCCGATCGAGTGCGCCACACCGCAGGGGGGAAGGGTGAGACGGCGGAGGCGGGCACGACGATGGTCTCGACGCTGAACATCGTGGAGCGCGACCTGCTGCAGGCCGTGCTCCAGGTGGCTCGGGATGAGTTCCGTGATGAACCCGACCTGCTCCGGCGGCTCCTGTCGCGCATCGAGAGGCTTCCAACGGCCGGCGAAACAGCCGACCTCGCGGGGGCACGGACGACCGGAGCGTCATCCGCTATCGGCCCCGTGCTTCTGGCTCGGCAACCGTGAGCGTCATGTCGCCGCCACTTGGAGCACGCTGCTCGGCCCGCTGGGTCCCCAGATGCGCCGACGAGGGTTCGACGAGGTTGGGTTCTCGTCGTTGCCAATGGCGCTAGCGCGGGGGCGTGAGTCCTCCACTCGCACTGTACCGATGGAGAGCGCCGGCTGGCGCCGATGGCCGGGAGATACCGCTGCCCATGCAGCAGGCGGAGCGGCTGGCGACTGGAAGCGGTGATTGATTCGCGTGTCATGAGGATCCAAACCCTCGCAGAGCTCGAAGAACCGGACCGGCGCGTGCTGTCGTCAACGCCGCAGGGGCTTAGCATGAGGGGCCTGCTAAAGCCGGAAGCGGCCGCTGAGTTTCAGCAGCGGATGATCGCAGCCGCGGACCTACATTCGGACGTGGCCGACGGGACCCGAAACAGCTTCGAGCGGCTGCGGACCTTGCACAGTCATGGCATCCATTGCTATGAGGCCTTCACCGTCGCACGCGATCTCGGTTGGCTGCTCATGGAGCAAGCTCTTGGGGAGCGATTCGCCTCCTTCTACGAGGGCGGGATGTCCCTGATACCCTCCGGCGACGGCGAGGAGGTGACGATCGCTACCCCCACCTTCGATGATGTGCTGCGGGCGGTCGGCAGGCGAGGCACGCACAGGGCTGGGTGGAGGCTCAGACTCAAGTCCGGAGAGCTGATGGAGTTCGGAGGGAGCCTCTCACAGCTCCAAGCGTGGGCCAGGCGCGAGGGTCTCCTCGAGGGACAGCGCAACAGCCGGCTGGACGCCCTCTACCGGAAGAGGCGCAATGCGGTCGCTCACCCGACATATCACCTGGGTTCGCCGCTGGATTCGGCTCAGACCATTTGCGCCCTCGCAGAGATCATCAACCGTTTGTGGGGGCACCGAACTCCTGGTGGCCGCCTCTATCCGGCCCCGGTGGACCGAGAGGTGCTGATGATCGCGTGGGCTGATCAGGAGCCTGGCCATCCGCGAACCGTCCTGCATGCGGACCAATTGAGTTCTTTCGACAAGCCGGGCGATTGGACGAGCATCCTGGTTCTAGGAGTTCCCGACGACGAGCTCTGGGACTTCGACACCCACTTCGAGAGGACGCGCCTCCCCTGCGACCTCCTGTGGGGGCCGGGAACGACGGCGGACGCGCGAACCTGGCTTGAGGCCAACAAGCCGACCACGGACACGGTGACGTATCTGGATAGATTATTCGTGCTGCGGATCCATCATGGGCGGGTCTCTCTAGCTCGGCGACCAGAGGTCGCCGTCGCCCTTCCGCCGGTCGAGCGGGAGGGGCGCTGGCTGGTGGTTCAGGCCGACTTCCCAGGCGATGCGTTTGCGCACATCCGCCATATCAGGGACGGCCTCCCTTGTCCATCCCCGCCAGCAGGTGGATGCCCGGTTTCGGAGGTCTTCGACGGAGCCTGGGAGGACATGGCGGAGGAGATTCGTGGCAGGGTCGCCGCACCGCACATGGGCCTGCCGCGACCGGTGAGAGTCCCCTCACGCTGGGCGGTAGCTCCCGACGTGGAGTCGCCGTGACGTGCGTCGATGGCCAGAGAGCGCAACGGGTCGCGTGGCAATGGCAGCGTAACGCCATGACCGATGACGACCTCGGCCCGGCCCTCGTGAATGTCGACCTACGGCCGCTCCGCCTGGCCTACCTGATCCACGCCGGTTCAGTTGAGGTTCGTCGCGGCCGTGGCGGAGGCGGCTGGCTGGCCCGATTGCGCTTTGGCACCGAATAACGTACATTTGTTCGTCATGAACCGAGCCGAGGCCCCGCACCGGTCGTGGGCATGAGGTCGCCCGGAGCAGCCCCGGGCGACGCTATGGAGACCTTTGGGGAACGGGCGTTTGCCGCTGGTATCCTTCCAGTCCACATGGTGGTTGGACGTCCGCATGCCGAGCCCGTCGATTACTCGCAGGAGTCCTCCGCAGAACGCGCCAGACGCGCCAGGACAGTGAAGGGTGTGCCCACCGCTGTCGGGTTGTTCGCAGGGGGAGGGGGCCTCGACCTAGGGTTCCGCCAGGCCGGGTTCCGTCTTCTTGCGGCCACAGACGTCGACCCATCCGCAATGAGAACTCACCAAAGAAACTGGCCTCGCACGCCGTTCATCCTGGAGGACATCCGAGCACTCAGCCTCGGCTCCATCGCGGGCGCAACTGGTGGCCGACGCCCCGACGTGGTCATGGGCGGGCCTCCGTGTCAGGGCTTCTCCACGCTCGGGGATCGCTTGTCCTCAGACCCTCGCAACGACCTCGTGGATGCCTTCGTACGCATTGTCGCCCAGCTGCGTCCACAAGCGGTCGTCCTAGAGAACGTCAGGGCGATAGTGACCGAGTACAAGGGCCGCTTTCGTGACTACATCCTACAACGGTTCCAGGAGATCGGCTATCAGATGCACTTCGCGGTGCTCGACGCCGCCGATTACGGTGTCCCCCAACATCGCCGGCGCGCTCTCTTCGTTGGCTTCGCCGATCCGCAGATCGAGTACCGGTTTCCAGACCCCACTCATGGCCCGGGGCGGCTACCTTACTTGACCGTTGGCGCTGCCATCGGTGACCTCGCGGCGCGTGGCGAAGAGATCCCGAACCATCTTCTCCTCCGCCATTCGGCAAAAGTGACAGCCCGCTATCGCCTGATTCCCGAAGGTGGAATGCTTCCCCCGGCCGAGCAGCTTCCAGAGGAGCTGAGGCGCGAGAACTTCGGAAGCACCTACAAGCGCCTTGACCGCAGAGCTCCGTCGCTGACGATAGTCCCCGGGAACAACGCCTTGCCTGTGCATCCGTTCTTGGATCGAAGTCTGACGCCGCGTGAGGCTGCACGACTTCAGACCTTTCCCGACGGCTACATCTTTGAAGGGGATCGACGCAGGCAGTGCATCCTAGTGGGCAACGCTGTCCCTCCACTCCTCGGGCGTATTTTGGCGACGTCGATTTGGGAGCGGATCCTTCCTTGCAGAGGAGCAGCTGCTGATCTGGCGTCACCTCCGAGGGCAATGGTGGGACTGAAGCCAAGCTCGCTCCGCCGCTCACGGCGGCATCCCGCCGTCGCTGTGGACCGCGACAGCGCGGGCTTTGTGGACCTGTTCTCCGGAGCCGGAGGGTTTCAGATCGGTTTCACGCGGGCCGGGCTGCGCCCGTTGCTTTCTGCTGATCACAGCAAGAACGTTGCGGCAACGCACGCCCTTAACTACGCAGACGTGCCCTTCGTGCTCGGCGATCTAGCGCTTCCAGAGATCCAGCGTCGGCTCATCGAACTGGTCGACTGCGAGCCATTTGTCGTCGTGGGTGGACCTCCCTGCCAGGGATTCTCTATCTTCGGCAAGAGGAGGCTCACGGGCTCGGACAAGGTTGACCCGCGTACGGACCCGCGCAACAGGCTAGTCTTCTCCTTCATTGACCTTGTGCGGCGCCTTAAGCCCCAATGGGTCGTCATGGAGAATGTGGCTGGCCTGGCCTCTCTAGATGATGGGCGATTTGTGCAACGAATCGTTGAGGAGCTCCGGGGAGTCGGGTTCGCCTCGATCGAACATCGGATTCTGGATGCCGCTGACTATGGGGTCCCGCAGCATCGCAGGCGCTTTCTGCTCATTGCCAACCGGGACGGCCTCCTGATTCCTTGGCCAAAGAAGAAGTTTTTCGCGACGCCGACTGACTGGCAGAAGCCCTACAGAACTGTGGGCGAGGCCATCGTTGACCTGGCCGACGAGACAAGCCAAGCCATGCACAGCTGCCATGTCCCGATGGCTCACCGGCCGCTCCAAGTGCAACGCTACGCTCGGATCCCAGAGGGCGGCACCCTGGACGTCGCCTCGCTACCGCCTAGACTAAGAGCCGGTTACCGAACGGACCAAGTCAAGAACTTCAGCCACGTATTCCGGCGGCTTGACCGTGGGAAGCCGAGTCCCACGCTTGTGCCGGGCCACAATGCGTTCCCACTTCATCCTTGGCTGAATCGTGCCCTAACTGTTCGGGAAGCAGCTCGGCTGCAGACGTTCCCTGACTATGTGGAGTTCAAGGGGTCACGTGAGGACCAGTGCATTCAGGTCGGCAACGCCTTCCCTCCCCTGCTCGCTGAACTTATCGCGAATAACCTGGTGAAGGCGCAGAGCAATCGCTGGACCGCCGCGAGTGTTCCAAAGCTCGCCGCGTACACGCTCCTCGATCTCGGTCAGGGACAGGCAGAACTGGCCTTGCACACGTAGATACGGCCGCCAGCCTACGCAGCACGGTGGCTAGGATTCGTGCCTCATGCTACGCGCTCGCCGCGTGCTGCCCAGGATGTGTGTTAGAGATCGATGTTCAGGGCGTCCATTACGTGTTCCCAATCGATGGGGATGCCAATGCCCAAACGGTGACGGGTCTTGCTTACGAACCCGTAATTCCTGAGGAGGGTCAGCTCGACCTGGAAAGCTGTTCGAGTGCGGGGCCGGCCCCGGCCCGAGACCCTTCGCATGACCTTCAGTTCGTCCGTCATCTGCGTGACAAGGACCGCGAGGTATCTGCTGTAGGAGCTGTCAGTGAAGACGGATTGGCCCGCTGCGTTCAGGGTGGCGAAAGCCAGGGGGTCGGCTGTGAAGAGTCTTTCCGAGAGGCGGTAGATGTAGTGCAGGAATGCTCCGTATCGTCCTGTCTGAAGGAGAGAAGCTCCCAGGTACTCGAGGGCAGCCGGCGAGTTGGGTCCACCGTATCTCTCGCAAATGGCCATGTATCTGTAGCCGAAGTCGGTTGGGCGTCCCTCAGCCTCGATCCACTGTAGGTGTGCTAGTGCGCTGTCGATGTCCTCCCGGTAGCTGTGAGCCCGGTCACGCACCCCTTGCTTCCGCGGTCTCCCTGGACGGACGATTCCGGCGGCGAAGTACTCCCAGCCGGTGGCCTCATTGATCTGCTTAGTGTTGAGGAGCTCAACGATGTTCTCCTTGAGACCGTCCGCTCGGCCTTCGAAGATCTGGCTAGAGCCGGTACCGTCGTCTTTGTGTATCCGCGTGTGTGCGTTCGGAGTGGAGTAGAGCTTCCCATCGTATATCCAAGGAGTGAGCACATCACGGGTGGCAATCCACTCGAACCAGAAGGCCGACCAAACGCGGCTGAGGAAGGTAGTATCGGCAACGTTAGCAAGGAACGCAGCGGCGTCGCTCCCGGGAGCGATGCGCGCTATGGCGGCAGTGAGTCCCGCTGGAATATCGGGTGGCGTCGTGGGAGTGCCAGCGGATAAGAGTTGCGCTGACTGGAGAAAGCGGAAGAAGCCGTCTCGGGTGGTCGACCCCTCGCGCATATGAACCCACTGAGTGTGCGGCGAGGAGGCAGCGGCTGCCACTGCTGGCGAGCCAGCGGTGTCCAATTCCAAGGCTCGGACGCACTCGAGTCGGCCCGCGAAGGGGGTGGGACTCGCGGTGTCTGGCGCATCGTATCGAAAGACGCCAATCGGCTTGCTGCCAGCAACACTATTAAGCACTTCGCGCACGTATTCAGCGGGCCTGGAGTGCGTGGGATAGGTGTGAGGCACAACTATGGCTGCGCCGTTATATCCTTTGTGAACGTAAGCGTACGCTTGACCCATGGCCGTGAGCAGCCCATGGACGCCCTCTTGTGGGCGCTTGTATTCGAGCGCAATAGCGCGCTGGGCGTTGGTCCGGGTCTCAAGAAGGGCAATTACACCATCGGCCTTTGGCCAAGGCACTGACGAGGGTTCATAACTCGCGTTGGTGCTGACAGAAGGAGGTGCCGCTCCGGGCGCATAACAGAGGTTGGGATCGTTTGCGATCATGCGAGCGAGCTCCGACGCGGCGAAGTCTGCTTCAGCATTCTGCGCGTAAGTCATGGTGTAGAGGCTTGGGCGGAAGGACCGTTGAGGATGCTGTGGTGAAGTCGACGTCGGATGACGTGGGCCAGCTCCGTAGCAGCTTTCTGCGGATCTTGATGCTCCCAGACACGGACAGCCAGCCATCCTGCGGCAGCCAGTCGCTCGTCTGTGTCCCAGTCGCGCCGGCGGTTGCCATCTATCTTTGCCGACCAGTACTCACGGTTCGTGAGTGGGGGCGAGAAATGGTCGACGCAACCGTGCCAGAAACATCCGTCGAGGAAGACTGCCACCCTCGCCCTCGTAAACACCATGTCGGCTGTTCGTCTGAGCTCCGGGAGGGGGCGAGCGAGAACTCGATAACGAAGGCCTAGGCGGTGGACCGCCGAGCGCAGAGCGAGCTCCGGGCTGGTGTCCCGACTTCTACAGCCGAGCATAGTCTTCCGGACTGCATCGGACGAGGCCCAAGAGCCGGCAGGGCGTCGACTGGGGGCATACACCTGGCCCACGGGTGCAGCTTAGCCGGATTCGGAACGGATTGGACCTGTGTCCGAAGGATGTAGCGGGGAGATCGTTCGCCGATCGGGTGGCATCCGATGGCTTGGCTCGGCTCGACAGCAGCGGCGGTGTGCAGTCGCATCCCCCTTGGGGCCCGCTAATCGAACCAGAGGCGCCGATCAGGCGCTGATTCCGGTGGCGCCCCGAAGGACGCGATGGAGGCCTCCGTAGTCGGGCACAATGTGAGCAGGCGTTCCGGCGCGGTTCTCCACGCCCTATGCGAGCGCCTAATAATGAACGCACCCAGCTTTGGAGCACGAGCTGCTCGGTTGGATTCTGGGCGCGCCGACCAAACGACAGTCTGCGTCTCTGACGTGCTCGTGGATGGAGCCTACTGCGGTTCGAATCTGGGTATGGGAGCATGAGGTGAAGGTCGATGTTGCGGGCGCGGTACAGTGGATTCGCGAAGCCTTGGAACCAAAGAGCCCGGTTTAGTCCATCGCGGCCGTCCGCCTATACTCGGCCCAGACAGCGTCCATGTCAACGCTGGCTAGCGCTTCCCTCATCAGAACAAGGGCTTGGTCGGAATACTGGCGGTGTGTGGTGGACCCAAAGACGAAGTCATGCCTACATCGGTCGTCGTCCTCGATCTTGAGGTAGAGGCGGAGGGCGTAGCATCGCGGGAGGCTTAGACCTAGCTTATGAGCCAGCTCCTGCTTGCCCCAGTGGTATTTGCGCTGCAGATCTACCTCGCGCACTGCAGCGGCTTCCTCTGCTGCCGTCACGAACCTAACAGGCATTCCAGTGGTCTTTGTGAAGCGCACCATGACTGTGAGGCCAGCTCCGACCACTTCCGAACTGACTTCCGCAAGCTTTGGGAACGTTTGGTCACGGGTCTTGCCCTCGCGGACACCTTTCTCGACCCTGGCGACGTCACGGCTGCTGATCATCACGTCGTCTGAGACGTGAGCCTCCAAGGCAAGCAGGCATCGGATGCGCGCACGGGCGTCGGCGTGTCGGCGCCGGCCGGGACGCAGCAGTTGTTGGATCTGGTTGAACTGATCGTCGATGAGGAGCTGGATGTCGCGGGGCGGCTCGGCGGACATCGGAAGTACGCGAGTCGGAAGATAGGAAGCCAAGTGCTCATCGAAGCAGCGTTGGAGGAGGTCGTCGAAGAGCGTGACGCCTGCTCTCGCATAGGCGTAAAGGATGCCTTCTGAGTAGGCAGCCAACCAGTGCTGTTCCTCATCGCGCAGTGCGTCAATGGCGCGGAGAGTCCCGACCTCATCGGTCGTTAATCTCAGGTGCTCGCGCCCCAGATTAAGGCATTTCTTGAACCCTATGGATCGGCCGAGTTCCGCGTCGAAGATGGGGATGCGACGCTGGAGAAGCGCGGACTTCAGCAGCATCTCGAAACTGTGCTGCAGATGAAGAAGAACGGTGGTGGGCCGACCGTCCTCGTGGAAGGAGTTGAACGCTTCTGCGGCGCGTCTGAGGGAGTCGATGGCCTTGGCCTGAAG
>Ga0181520_10009354_pt1 | contig 13561 bp, 25 predicted proteins | sample PEATcosm2014_Bin_29_FD_132451 | JGI IMG/M metagenome (GOLD analysis project Ga0181520, IMG submission 132451) | Peatland microbial communities from MTU Mesocosm Facility, Houghton, MI, USA - PEATcosm2014_Bin02_30_metaG | ecosystem: Environmental > Terrestrial > Soil > Wetlands > Peat | place...
GACGCCGTAACCGTGAATAAGGAAAACGGCGAAACATGGATTTATGCGGACTCTTCGCGGGATCCGATGGCTTGGAATTGTCCTGCAAAGATACGTAAGGCAACCCAGGCGCAACTTGACAAGTGGCCCGAACTCCGCGCGAACCGCGACGCATATAACGCAAAGGTAGCGGAATTCCGCACCGGCGGTTCCGGGCTGATCGTCCGTGACGTTACCGAACTATGGCCCTACCTGCTATGGGTCCGTGAGGATATCGCCACATCTACCGCCACTGTTGCCGCTTGAAACTACCGTGTATTTTTATCTTGACTTATTGAATTGCGCGGGCGCATTATACTGGTACGTTGTACCGCTGTAACCGAGAAATCAGCCCGTTTCAGTGAGCCGCAATTAGCCTATGCAGCCGCGCGCGCCCTTCTAGGCCGAACGGCCTAACGTTTGCACTGGTCAAGGCCCGTCAACGGTTGCCAGTGTTGCTCTCTAATGAAACCGGAGACGGTAGAGGCATTCTGTGCAACCCGGATTAACGAACTCTAACCCCGAGAAACCGGAAAAAAGGAGACGTATGAAGAACGTAAAATGCAGCACACAAGCGGAATTAGACGCCGCTCTCAAAGATCCAAACGTATGGCCGGAATTGGTAGGCGGGGGAGAGTTTGAGATTTACGACTCGGCGCAGGTGACGATTTACGACTCGGCACAGGTGACGGCTTACGGCTCGGCACAGGTGAGGGCTTACGACTCGGCACAGGTGACGGCTTACGACTCGGCACAGGTGACGATTTACGACTCGGCACAGGTGACGGCTTCCGGCTCGGCACAGGTGAGGGCTTACGACTCGGCACAGGTGAGGGCTTACGGCTCGGCACAGGTGAGGGCTTACGACTCGGCACAGGTGAGGGCTTCCAAGTATGTCGCCATCACCAAAACCGGAAAGAATGTCAAGGCGACCGGCGGAGTCCAGATTGATTACCAATCCCCGCAAAGCCTTGCGGAATGGTTCGAGGAATACGACGTTACGTCTACCGATGGCGTCGTGATCCTTTACAAAGCCGTGGGCAGCGACTTCACAAGCCAACGCGGGGGAAATTACACCCCAGGCACTACGCCGAAATCCGATAAATGGAATACCACCGATGAGTGCGGGGCCGGCTTGCATTTTTGCGGAACTCCGCACCATGCTCTCAGGTTCTACTCTGAGGCCAAGCGGTTTGTAGCCTGTCCGGTAGCGGTCGAATCAATCGCATTCACCGCGAATGGCGATTACCCCACCAAGGTTAAAGCGCCTTGCGTAGTAGCACCAGGATGTTGGGAAGTGGATATCAACGGCAAAAAACTTTAACCCCCCAACGGTTTTGGGGCATCTTCGAACCGTCTAACCGCCCACGCCGCAGCGTGGAACCGATTGCGCCTACAGAAAGGGGTCGCATCATGGCAAACCTCGCCAGTATCCGCGATATCGTCTCAGCGTATCGCGCCACAACCGAAGATGACTCACTAGACCTCAGTGTGTCAGACCTCGATTATAACTATCACACGGTTTCCGGCATCCGCCGGACGCCCTCTGACCCGTCCAGAAGCCGGGAAAACCGCTCGCGGGATCTTGGGCGGTTCCAGGCACGACGCGCTAAGGCTCAGGGAGGTATCTATGCCTGACCTCATCCCCAATACGAAAGCGCGGTTTCGCTATCCCGACGAATTCCGCGAACCGGCGCCGCAACGCGAGTACACCAACCAAGTCGTAACGGTTTTGCGGACGTTTGACGACTCGAAAACCGCTCAAGAGATGCGCGAGCATTACGGCGAATGTCTGCTGTATGTCCAAGCCCAAGACGGCAACGTGTTTACCGCCTTTGAAACCGAGTTGGAACCGCTACCGGAAGGCGGTACGTATGCCTAGGATGCAGCGCAACTTCTCCGCAACCGGCCGAGCGAAGTATGCAGACGTTGGCATCGGCCTGTCTGTCGCAAACTGGAGCGATACAAACCAACTCGTAAAAGCCCAGTTTACGATTGATAACGCGGCGGGAGTCTGGCAACGTCTCTCCCTTGAGTTGAGCCGGGATGAAGCCCGGAACCTGGGAGCGAAGTTAATCCAACTTGCCGACGATCCAATATTTAACCAGTCCTAAAGGGGGACACCATGACGCAGCCGATTTTCACTAAGCACCATCTGAAGATGAACCGGGAGATTGCCGAACTCCGCAACCGCCCCGAAACCGCTCAGACCAAACATCCCCATCCCTCCCCAACCGATGAACTCCACGTCTTCAACCCAGACCACAACCTCTTCTGTGAGGATTGCGGTTTAGGCGAACTCGCCGGCAACCACGGCATCAAGGCGCGGATCTGGGATAACGATTTGCAAGGGTACAAGCCCGTTTACGAGTCTCCCAAAATCGCAAAGATGTACGCGGAGCAAAGTCCAACTCCAAAACCGTTCCCCACTATAGAGTGGGGAGACGCGAAGCAAGCGGGGCCGCTCGGAACCGCGCCGGAAACCGCTCAAGATGTCTTGCGCGACCTTGCCGTATGGCTCATAGCCCCAAGCCTGGACCCAGAGACGCTTGCGGTTTTCCGTGATCGTATCAACGCGGTTCTAGGGCCGGACCGCCGCTATGTCGACCATATCGACGGCAACCCACACAACAATGACCCGGCAAACCTGCGATTCGTGGAAGCGCGGGAAAACCGTGGGGGTGGAAGATGACCTCATCCGACTACGCCGGCATCTACGGTTTCCTCGCCTACGCCATCCCAACGGTTTTAGCTCTCGGTTTCGCCGTGATCCTCTGGGCTGCAGCGGGATCGAATCAGAGACGGTAGATTTATCTTGACTTGCAACCGAAGCGGGCGCACTATTCCTAGTGCGTCAACTGTCACACTCACCGGCGATTGCTTACCATCAGGACAAGGCTTTCCCGATTGAAGACTACACGCGGTTTTACCGCGATATCGGCTATTCGCTGTGCGGTTTTATCGAGATTTTCGGGGAGGAACTTGGGTTATACACAGAGTAGTGTGTAGACTACGCTACCGATTGAGTGTATGATTTCCAATCGACGGCAAACAAAGGAGTTTCACTGTATTTGAGGCACAGAAACACGGTACAGAATTGAAATAAAAAATCGAAAGGGGAACATAGAATGGCAAAGACAGTTCAACCAACACGCTTACGCGATATCGCGCTTCCCGGCGGATTTGATGTGCTCAAGATGAGCCCAGATCAGATCATCGTCGAAAAACTGCACAACCCCAGACTGTTCGATACACCGCGGATGATCGAAAAAATCGCGGAGATGAAGACTTCCATCGCCGCGCATGGCGTTCTGGTCCCGTTGCTGGTTCGCTACGATGCCGGTACCTGCGTGCTGGTCGACGGCGAGACGCGGCTCCGGGCGGTCAGGGAACTCAATGACGAGACCCCAGGGATGATCTTCTCGGTTCCGGTAATGTCGGTGAAGGCCAACGATGAAGCCGAACGCCTGCGGATTTCCCTCACCGCAAACACCGGAGAACCGCTGACCCAGCTTGAACACGGCCAGGCATTCACGCGGCTCGTCGGGCTTGGCTGGACCGCTGTGGATATCGCTCAGAAGATCGGGTACACCGAGCGGTACGTCAACGATGCTCTCTCCCTCTTCGACTCCCCCAAGGTGGTCAAGCAACTGGTAGCCGAAAACAAGATCACCCCAGGCCGAGCCATTGCCGAAGTCAAAAAGAAGGGGACGGCCGCTGCGGTTACCCTCGTAGCTGAGGTAGCCAAGCACGAAGCCTCAAAACCGAGCGGTTCCGCGAAACCGTTGGCCAGGGAGAAGGCGCCGGCCAAGAACCCTCTCCGGGATGTAGTCTTGGCTATCGCCAAAGCGATCCGAGCGGACGTGGAAAAGATGGACGCCGAAGGGGAGAAGTTCGACTGGGTGGAAGTCCCCACCAAACTGGCCAGAAAACTGCTGGCGGTTGCGGCGGAGGTTTGATGGCCGAAAAACCGCCCAAAACCGTTTCGTCTGTGGGGGTAGGGAAACTGTACCAGTCCATCGCCTACCCCCACATCACCCGCAAGGTCGTGCGGGTAAGCAAGGGAATGGTCGTGTACTCGATCATCGACGCCCGCAAACCGGATGAATTGTTTCGGCGGATGGCGACTGGGGCGGAGTGTGACTTTCTCAGAACTAGCAGGGAGGTGCCAGAATGAGTGTGACGCACTGTGGGGCTTGTTATGGAGAGCGCGTGTGGTGCCGCCGTTGCAAGACGACGCACTGCCTCTGTAACTGGAGCCAGTGTCAGCGGAAACCGCGCGTTGTGATGCATCTTTCGGTTACGCGACCCGGTGCTTGGGGTGGAACGCTTACCACTGCTCTCTGCGGGCGGTTGCGGACGCTGAACGATGGCATGAACCTAGCCGAAACCGAGAAGGATGTCACATGCAAGTTCTGCCTGAAAATGTTAGCCAAAAGGGAGAAGTCAAAATGATGCACAACCAGCGACCAGACGCCGACGGCTACTGTCTTGCCTCGTCCTATGAAGAATCGGGCGGTTTGGCGGTGAAAATCCTGATTCGGATAGACCGTGAACTCAACGAGAATGACCAGCGGACGCTCCGTGAGGCCCAGGATATGATTTGGGCCGGGGTTCAGAAGGAAACTCTTCGGCTCAACCCTGAAACCGCGCCTAAAGCCGCCGAGGAGCGTGCGCTGCTATTAGCCTGCTTTCCAGCGTACTGCTATGTCGAAGAGATTCCCAACGGTTATTGCAATCAGTTCTGCTGCGCCTTCAAACCGTGGTACATCGTGACCACTCCCAAGGGCCGCATCAAGATCGGATGGCGGAAGCGGGTCATCAATATCGACTGGTCCGACTCTGCCATCACCGAGAAGGGCAAAGACCTCTTCCCCACCGAAGATGTAACGGTCGGCGACACCTACATTCACGCCTACGGTTATTCGAAGGCTACGGCATATCTGCGTCGGTTGATCTTGGGAAAGGAGTTACCCAAAACCGCATGACTGAGAATGAAAAAAAAATATGCGACTTCCTGCGCCAGATCCCGGACCGCCTACTCTTGCCCGAAGCCGCCCGAAGGATGATTGCCAGGCGCGTCAACCAGGACCGCCGGCCAAAGACGCTGCGGAAATGCATCTTCTGTGCCGCATGGTTCGGTGCCGCAGAGATGCGCAAGCATGTGAGCGCGGCACACCCAGGCGGTTTGATGAAGTGGCAACCTGCCCGAAACCGTGGGAGAGGGGAGCATTGCCTTTACTGCGATGTAGTCTGTAGCCGGCAGTCGATGCGTCACCACGTTCGCGCGGCTCATCCGGAGAAATGCCGGGAGGAGACGCGGAAGAAACCGCTCATCCTACCGCCACAGCCGGTGCGAAAGGTTAAGAAGTCGAAGGGAAAAAATGCGGCACAACCGGCGGAAACCGTGGAAGGAGGGACCCCATGCATCTCGGACTCCTGATGATAGTGATTTTAGTTCTGATTGCAGCGGAGGAAATCGTTTCCCTCGTTCTCAACCACTTTCTCGAACACCTCGTTCTCTTGCTCACGGTTTTCGCGGCGGTTTTGGTGTTCGACCTTGCCTGTTGGGCCGCATGTGCCATCTGGCCCCACTTCGAGGCGCTGGTAGGGGGAAATCAAGCGGCACACGCGATTGTTGATCCGCTGATTACGGTTTGGGCAGTGATCTTTATGCCACTTCTGGGACTGGACGCAATCCGAGATTTTCCGGTAACCAGCAAGATTTTCCGCAAACTTTTCAGAAGGAGAGTACACGCATGAGTGATCAAAAGGGAGTCCAATTCGCAGTTGCCGATCCTATGGAACGTGCGATGCGCGATCAAGCCCACATCATTACCCGCCGCATTGTGGAGCACACCGTAGACCTGATATACGAGCGGTTTGGCGGAGTCGTCGATGAGCGCGGCGAGGTTTACCCGAAAGAGTACATCGTCTTTGAGTGTCTCGACCACGCCGAGGGTCGGGACCGCGTGCTGAGAAACCGAGGAGGATCGAAATAAGGTCGATCTCCTTTATGTTCACACGGTTTTCAAGACATTATTCGACCATTTAAGCCAACGGCTCAAAGTTTATGACGACCTCGCGATGGAGCGATGGAATTACGAGATCAAGCCGATGCTCGTATCAGAACCTCCGAAGTAGATTTATCTTGACCACCGAGCGGTTTTAGGGCAACATAAAAAGTGCAGCGAAAGGGGAAATGATTATGGGACGTGAACTCAAGAGGGTGCCATTAGATTTCAATTGGCCGATACACAAGGTGTGGGAGGGTTTCCTTAATCCGCACTACAAAGGCCACTGTCAGGACTGCAAAGCGTGCGACGGGTCCGGTTCCAGCCCCCAAGCGAAGTTTCTGCATGATCAGTGGTATGGTTCCCTATCCACTGAACGGATATTCGAACCTCGCTCGACCGGCAGTACGCCGTACCTACCCAGTCATCCGGTAGTCAGGGCAAGAGCCGAACAGGCAATCCAGCGTCTCGTGTACTTCGGAACCAGCGAAGAGGTAATTCGCTCTGAGGCGATGCGTCTATGTGTTCACTACAACTCATCGTGGTCACATCACTTGGACGAGCAAGACGTGGCGGCTCTCTTGAAGGCGGGACGGTTGATGGACTTTACCCGGTACCCTCGCACCGAAGAACAGAAAGCCGAATACAAGCGGATAGAGGCCGTCAATGATGCCAACCGCGCGAATCCAGTGGAGGGTTACAAGTACGAATGTTTTAGCAATGGGTATATCCCAACTCCGCAGGAAGTAAACGACTGGAGCATCGGCGGTTTTGGGCACGACTCGATCAATTGCTGGGTGTGTGTGAAGGCCAAAGCCAAGCGGCTCAGATATCCAACTTCATGCGCAGTTTGCAAGGGTGAGGGTTCCGTCTGGGATTCTCCAGAGAATAAGCATCGGGCCGAACACTGGAAGCAGCGAGAACCGCCAACCGGCGACGGCTATCAGATGTGGGAGACCGTTAGTGAAGGCTCCCCCATATCTCCGGTATTCGCCACCGCCGAAGCACTCGCCAGATGGCTTTCCGACGCCAAAGAATCCGATGCCAACTATGACCAATGGCTTGCTATGATTCGTGGCCCCGGCTGGGCTATGTCCGCGATGTCAAGTCCCGGGCGCGGTTTCCAGACAGGGGTGCAGGCGGTTGGGGATTCGATACTTGCCAAGGAAGGTGCCGCATGACCCGCGTAGCGTTGTACACGCGCGTCTCCACCAGCGATAAAGGCCAGACGGTGGAAAATCAATTCTTGGCCCTCCGCAAAGCCTGCGAACTCCGCGGATGGGAGATTGTCTTGGAAGAGCAGGATGTGATCTCCGGCACGAAAGAGAAGCGCCCAGGATTACAGCGTGTCTTTGATGCGGCGGTTCTCCGCGAGTTTGACATCCTCTTTGTCTGGTCGCTCGACCGCCTGACCCGCGAGGGAGCTTTCCGGGCACTCGAAATCGTGCAGCAGTTGGGCAAACAGAATGTCGCGTTTGAATCTCTCAGAGAGCCATATTTCTCAACCTGCGGGCCGTTTAAGGATGTTTTCCTGGCGATCGCAGCCGCGCTGGCACGCATCGAACGCGAGCGGATTTGCGAAAGGGTCAAGGCTGGTTTGGACCGCACCCGTGAAGCCGGCACCATCCTCGGCCGTCCGAAGGTCGCAGACCGCTGGAAACCGCAGATTCTGGAGATGGCTGGCAAGGGCATGAACTCTGTGAAGATTGCCAAGAAACTGCCAATTTCCGCTCGCACGGTTCGGCGGATGCTCCGACAGAGCAAGGTGGCCGCATGAAAATTCAACTTCTAAATTCATTTAAGGGCGATGATGTTCGAGAGATTGACACCTCTACTCCCGAGGGTCGCGGTTCTGCCGCGAAGTTAATCTCTGACCTCATCCGTACCGGATCGGCACTATTCCTCGAGAAAGACATCAACGGCACCACTTACACCTATCGCGTTACCGGATACGATGAGGCACGCGACAAAATCAAACTCTCTGTCATGCCGCGTGAGGCGGTTCCAGCAGAACTCGAGGCCGAACCCATCCATCACAAGCGGGGCCGCTACAAGACTCGATCGGAGATGAAGCGAGAGAGCCAAATCCTCGTCAACTCCGACGCGGGAGACCTCGTAAGTGTGGCGCCGGTTGCCGGAGGAATGGATCTCGAACCCGCAACCATCGAATGTGAAGAGGGTAGCGAGAAAGCAACCGTAACCGTGGATGGCGAAACACGCGAGGTTACTTGGGAAGGTGTACGCTACGCAATGGAGCGATTATGCGAGGAGCGTGGATGGCATCACGGCATCCCTATGCCCTCAGCAACCGATTGGGGACATCGGTTCATCATGGCGAAGGGGTCTCCTATGGCGATTGAGCATGAGGCTCCGCAATGCTTTGGACCCGAGGAAACCCCTATCCTCGATGCGGTTGAATTCGTGAATGCGTGGACGCCGCGTGCTCGCACGGTTCACTTCTACCGCGACAGTAAAGGCACAATGGCTGCGGAGGTTCCAACCGCCGAACTCCGGTTGCGAACCTTGCTGGACTCGCTCATTGTGCGGGCCGGCGCGGTTGATTGGCGGGCGGAACTCAAGGCAATGCTCAGTCTCCGTGTAAAGATCAACGAATCGCAATGGGAAAGTTATCTCTTGAGTGGGGCATTTCCTGAGACCAGCAAGCGATCCGGGGTGATGTACATTTTCCGAAAATGTTTTCCTACGATCGCACTCCGTGAAATCCGCTTGCCCGATGGGAAGTCCAAGCGTGCGTTCCTGGCCGCACTGTGCTGTCACGGTTTGGGATATTACGAACATACCTTTGCCGGTTGCCAACCGCCTACGGATGACGTGATGGGACACCTCATGCTCATGCGAGCCGATGAACACCGTTTTTGGAAGCGATCCGGGCAGCATTCCCTCGAATCGGTGATGGCTGGGATTTGACGTAAGCACAGAAAGGTCTGATACTTGATGGCAAATGTACGAATCCAAACCATGCTCAATTTGCTCGGCGGTTCCCGCGCTCTGGACCGTAAGGACGCAGTATTTCTGCCGACTCCATCGTGCCGAAGCCTACGCAGCAGCCGCGAAGGAATCACATTCGATCAATCGGCATCACGAAGCGGAGTTTTTGAACCGGAAAGCGCAGATGCAGGCTGGACAGTTTGATGATTTTGCATAGTGGAAAAGGGGAAAATGACCTTCAATCCCAAAGTCGTCTATGACGGTTCCGACGCTACCTTGACCAGAGCGTTCTACGCGGAGTTGTGTTCGCGTGGATCGCTTGGCAAGGTAGCGATGAACCTCTTTAGAGCGCAGAAGACCAGTGATCGCGCCAAGGTATACCGAGGCGGAATCCGGGGCAAAGGTTCCTATCGTTCGATGGCTTATGATCGCAAGTCTTATTCGATGGACGAACTGTGCGCCATCCTTGCGACCGAAGCCGAATCCCTGAAAATCGTGTACGGATGGAAGCAAGATCCGAATGTCGTCTTTGGCGAAAATCCGAGTTATGTGCTCTACTGCGAAATCCCCCAAGGCCAGGTATCGTTCCATAGCCCTACTCGTGGGAAAGGGCCAGACTACGCAGGAGAGTGGGATGGAACCCATCTGAGTGCCGAGCGACCGGAGTCGAAAACCGCATGACTACCTACGTCTTCGATCTCGACGGAAATCTAGTCCCAAAAGAGGGAGACGCTATTGCGTCTTATGCCAATTCCTACCTCCCTACCCCTCCGCTGACGCTGGACTACCTCACCGACATGCACCAGCGGTTTTCCGCGATGATGGAACGAGGCATGGGCGCCGCTCCATTGCTCATGGTCAACCCGAAGAGTATGACCGCACATGCGCTCCAATATCAAGTGGAGCAGACCTTGCCCAATATGCATAAGATGATGAATGGGTTGCGGAACAACATCCTCGATATGATGCGGATTCAGATGAATGAATACTTGCCGAAAACCGTGCGCCGGCAGTTTCGGTTCCCTCGTTCGAAGAAGAAGCGGATACGGAAGAAGTGGGCAAAGGATCAGCGGAACTGGCGCGATGAAGAAGTTATCTTCGCGCTGGTCAATCCAGACTCGTTCTTCAAGTTTCCGGACGGAACGGTCGGGATGAGGAAAGAGATGGCCAGGCAGAACGCGATACTTACAAACCGACTCCCCGTGTCCAAGTAGTGTTGTTCCGTAGCCCCGTATAGTTAAACTCAGTCATGGCGACGATGTAGAACCGTCGCTTGTGCCTGAGTTTCGTATGTCGCGGTTGCGCCCAACCTTCGATGCTTCCGCCAGACCGCCGGATGTACCAGAGAATCGCCAGAAAGATGAGTTTACGCATTTGGCAGTTTCCGCTCCTTCACGGTTACGCCGCGTTTCAGGAGTTTGGTTACGCAACACCAACATAGGGTCATCCAGTAATTCCCGTAGACCGTATACGGTCTACCCCTATGCTCGCACTGAGTAGGCGCCAGCCAGACATAATGCCCGTCCTTGACCATCCTGTGGCGTAGGAGTTGCTGGCAGTAGCCGCAGTGCTTATCGGGCCGTCTGAGGGCCACTACGGGCGGTTTTCGGGGCTTGCGGGGCCTCCGCAAGAGGGAGATCTGCCTAGCGCGGCCCAATCGGTTTCTCCTTCTGGTACCTGAAACCGTTTTTGTTTCCCGCTGGCCCTTGAAATTTCTCCAAGCGGGGAAAGAGTTTGACTAGCCGGTTCCACGCTTCTATCTCGGCTTCGCGGCGGAAAGCCTGCCACCAAATAGCCTCAGAACGGTTTAGGCTAGTCCACCCCTTCCTCATGGGCGTTCCTTCTTGGGAACGGGCGGTTTTCCGGACTTGCCGTAGGAGTGCTCACGTACCAAGTGGCATTCTGCACACTTGCAAACCGTATTTTCGGCAGTGTCTTTGCCTCCCTTACTTCGCGGTACGATGTGGGCGAGATGGCCCGACTCCCAAGTGACAGACTTAAGGCACTTCTCCCAAAACTCGCCAACCACCTCTCCCTCCCACACAATGTGAGCGGGGAGCATATGTTGGCATTGATATAAGTCCCTAGAAAACACTTCTCTGCGTAGAGCCTCCATCGCCTTTCCAGTCAATCGACCTTCGCGCGGTTTTCTGGGTCTCTTCTTGAGCGGACTACGCCGTATCGGAGCCGACCGCTTGAGCGGAACCGACGACCTCTTCAACGGTTTTGAGCGCCTGATCATGCAACGGTCGCCTCAAGGATGTACTTCGCCTTCGGTCCTCTTTTCCTCGCGGTCGCAATCTTCACTGCCTCAACCAACCGTGCAGCGAAGTGATCTCCTCCTTTCACTACCCGGTCTGCAAACGAATGCAGTTGTGGAACCCCAAACTCGATCACTGGCAAACGATAATTCAAACCGAGTTCCCGCACATCGAATACCAACGGCGACTCTACCAAGAGGGCATCGTAAGTATCCGACTGCAACCGAGCGGTTATTTCGACACTATCCGTGCTTGCGAAAACCGCAAAGAGGTGGATATCGAGCAAAAACCGCAAGCGACTCTCGGTTTGCTCGTTGGTTGCGAGGATACATAGCTTTTTACGCGGTCTCACATGCCACCTCCGCTGGTTCGATTCGAAAGAGAAGTGCTTGCGCATCCGCGATGGTTGCTTTATCGGGAAGCAGTTCCAGAAAGTCCTCTTTAGGCATGTTGGTCATCCCGATGGCGGTAGCTGCGCGATGAAAAGCGAGCAACTCTTCTTTCTGTGCATAGGTAATTTCCCACTTGCGGTCAACGCGGCCGGCCCGGGTGAGAGCGCGGTCCAGTTTCTCAGGCCAGTTGGTGGTCATCACCAGAATCCGGCCTTGCGAGGCAATGATCCCGTCAATGTAGTTCAGGAGGTCAGACGGGGTGATCTTCGACTCCGAGGTGGGAGGCGATGCTGCTAGAGGGGTATTTGTTTGTTTCCCGTCGGTTGTAGCCTCATTGCTTTGGTTCATCCGCTCTGCGGCTGCGGCGATGCAGTCGACATCTTCGATCAGAACGAGCGAGCCTGGCCGCACGTCGTCCAACAGACCCGCCAAGTCTTCACGGCTCCGCAGAGCCGCCAGACTGAGGTAGTAGAGTGGCAGTTGTAATTCGGTTGCGAGGCACTGGACCAACGTCGTCTTGCCCCCGCCCGGGCATCCGAACAGGAGATAACCACGGCGCCACGGGATGCCCATCGGTTCATAGCGGTTTTTGCTCTTCAAAAACTGTTGGGCATCTGAGAGTATGTCGTCAATCAATCCATCTGGCAGGTAAACCGTGTTGCGCGGTCGTGACGCCATTGGCCGCGAGTTCCAATAACAATACCGATGATAGAAGTAATGAAGCGCGGTTGGATGGCCTGCCTCCCACTCAGACCGAGCCTCTGCGATGATGTCCAGCAAGAGATTGCGGTCCCGCGTACCCCAAATGGTGAGGGTCACACGCCTTCGAGGAATGTTAAATGTTTGGCTTCCTCCCGAGGTCTGTGCGGTTGGTTCGTCTTTCCCACTGTTGAAGATTAGGAGATAGCGGTTTCGCCACTTGAACGGATAGACTCCGTACGCCGGAACGAGTTCATATCCAGAATCGCGCTCCTGAAAACCCAGCGGTTTGTCGCAATTGCTTTGTTGGTCGACAGTGGCGCGGCGTAGCAATAGAGTGGAAATCCGCCGCTCCCGCAACCGCTTCTCTGCCCAATACTGTAACCACACCCATGCCTCCGTGTGGTCCATCTCTTCGACCGTGACGCTTACACTGATCCGCCGGGTTACTTGGCCAATCGTGCGCTGGTAGATCATTGTCCAGAAGTTGCGGACCCACCCCAAAGCACCGCCCAAACCGAGCATCACCCATGGCGGCATTGAACCGAGGAAGCCTGTAGTCGGTGACGTCATTCATTCTCCTCGGTTTTCGGCATCCATTGCCCCTCGGTAAGTTTCGCCATCTCTGCAAGTTTGCTTGGCTCACCCTGATTCGTGCGCTGCTCCAATCGACCCTCAGCATCATGGCGGTTGTAGTTCCACGGCATCAACTTCTGAACCTCGGGATCGCGTTGCTGCTCGGGCGTCAGCGAAGCAAAAACACTTCCCCACAACCGCCGGCGTTTGATGGCTTTCTCAGGGCGAGGGTCTACTTCAGTGAGGTGGTCGTCTGCAACCTCTTGCAGTTTTGGCGGAGTTTGGACTGGCGCAACCGCTGCGGCGCCCAAGACTGCCTTACGAAAAAACTCTTTGATCGTCCTCGGCTTCTTCAAGCGATTCCCCTTTCAGGTTGGCGAGCAACTCTGCCAGTTCCTTTACGTGCGATGCCAACGGTTCCGTCTCATACGGGTCACAGTCTTCCAGGTGCGCTCGCAGTAGAGGTAACTGTTTCTGCAGAAAACCGATGAAAGTCTTTCTGGCAGAATACTCCAAAACCATCCATTCGAGCGCGGTTCCTTCATCTGAAATCTGATACTCCCTGCGAAATTCGTTCAAGGCGTTGGTAATGATTGTCCTCTGCGCCTCAAACATTTTCAGTTTGTACGTCACTCGCATCTCGGGCACTGGA
>Ga0181520_10009356_pt1 | contig 13559 bp, 9 predicted proteins | sample PEATcosm2014_Bin_29_FD_132451 | JGI IMG/M metagenome (GOLD analysis project Ga0181520, IMG submission 132451) | Peatland microbial communities from MTU Mesocosm Facility, Houghton, MI, USA - PEATcosm2014_Bin02_30_metaG | ecosystem: Environmental > Terrestrial > Soil > Wetlands > Peat | place...
CCGGCCATCAAGCGCGCCGCCACGCTGGCCCTCGGCGCCGAGGTCGTCGACGTCGGCCTGGCCTCAAGCGAGCGACTGGCCGTTGCGGAAGAACTGGTTCGCAAGCACGGCTACGTCGTGATTCCGCCCTACGACGACGAGCAGATCATCGCAGGGCAGGGAACTTGCGGACTGGAAATTGTGCAGGCGTTGCCCGAAGTCGACCTCGTTCTTTCGCCAGTCTCCGGCGGTGGCCTGCTTAGCGGCGTAGCCGGCGCGGTGAAGCAACTCAGCCCCAAGGCCAAAGTTTTTGGCATTGAACCGGAGCTGGCGGGCGACGCTGCGGAGAGCTTTCGCTCGGGTGAAATCGTCACCTGGCCGGCCGAGCTCACCAGCCGGACTATCGCGGACGGTTTGCGCACGCAAAGCGTCGGCGTTCGCAACTTTGCCCACATTCAGGCGTTTGTCGACGGCATCATTCCTGTGACGGAGGCCGAAATCCGTGCAGCGATGCGCGCTATCGTCGCCGCAACACGACTGGTTCCCGAACCCAGCGGCGCCGTTTCGACCGCCGCGCTACTTTTTCACGGTGACCAGTTGCCCAACTATCGCAAGGCTGTCGCCGTGGTCAGCGGCGGTAATGTCGATCCCACGATGCTGGCCGAAGTGCTCACCGAAGTCTCTGCGTAGCGTCGTTCAACTATGATTTTGACTACGATGAACCCGCGGATTCATGTGTTTCGCGCTCTCGCATTTGCGGTCGCGCTCTGCTCTGCCGCCTCGGCCGCGCATGCCGACAAAAAGCCCCAGCAGGATGTGAAACCGGTGGCCGGCCCCCGCGCAACTGCACTACGCATCACTGGGCTCTACATCTCGCCCGACAACGGTGCGGAGAGGGTCACAAAGGTCGAAATTGGTCGCGAGATGGTGGTTGTCGAAAAGAGTGGCTCCTGGCTGAAGGTATTCATCAATACCGACATTGAGGAGCAACACAGCGAGAAGGACACCCCCATGGTCGGCGAAGACCAGGCTCCCCCGCCGATCACCGGGTGGATGGAAGCCAAGGGAGTCGTCGAAGAGACGACGCCAAACGGCGATCAGATCCTGATGGGCGCGGCCGCCAATCAGGAAGCCCTGGCATCAAATCCTCGCGGCCCGGCAAATGCCGCCGAAAGCGCACGCTTGCTGTATCGCCGCGTCGCCGAAATGTTCCCAAACTCACCTCTCGCACCGGAAGCCGCCTGGCGCGCAGCGGACATTCAGTGGCAAGTCGAGAAATCCGACGAAGCAACCTTGCCCTCGGCAAAGGAGCGGGACCCGGTATACCGCCAAACGATGAACGAAGACCCTTTGCGGAAGGTGATCAAGTACTATCCCCGCTCGCGCTGGGCAGCATTTGCGGCCTTTGACCTGATCGACAACAAGCTCTGCGGCGACTGGGAAGGATCAACAGAGTGCCCCGAGAAGGAAGCCGACCTCTACCTCAAATACGCCGACGAATATCCCGACGGCCCGCGCACCGCGCAGGCACTGTACGATGCCGTTTATCGCTTTGCCGTCCTCAAGGATATGTACGACGCCAATGGCGACGACAAGAAAAGCGAAAACGCCCACAACCAGGCGCACACCATAGCCGCGCAATTGAAGGCCCGGTTTGCGGACTCGGACTATTCCTTGCGAGCCGGTGAACTGGTGTACAAATTGGATGAAGGGGTTCCAGTCTACGGTATCGAACGGAATTGAGCCGCATACGGCCTCCCGGGCGAGCCGCGAGACGCACCAGACAGAAAGCCAGGAGGCTCCTTGAGCCCGTATATTCAGTCCATTCTTTTGGGAATTGTGGAAGGCTTGACCGAGTTTTTACCGGTTAGTTCGACAGCGCACCTCCGCATTGCCGAAGCATTGATGAGGATCCCGCTGGGCGAGTCAGCCTGTTCCGCCGGCAACGCAAGCTGCCTTCAGGATGTCGCCTACTGGAACATGTACACCGTTGTGATCCAGGTGGGCGCAATCATGGCGCTGTGCCTGCTTTTCCTGGAAAGGATCATCAACTTCCTCCGCACCTTTCCGCGCGGCGAAAGCGGCGACCGCACCTGGTTCAACCACCCCATTTCCCTCACGCTTATTGCTTTCGCGTGCACCTCGGTTCCCGCTCTTCTTTTGCACAAATGGAGCGAAAAAAACCTCGACAACCTCAATGCCATCGCAATCGCTCTGCTCGTGGGCGGCATTGTGATGTGGGTGATTGACGCCTGGAGCGGGCGCCACGACGCAAGCACCACACACGTCGAAGAAATGACCCTGCCCCAAGCTGTCTGGATTGGCCTTTGTCAGACGCTTTCCGCCGTTTTCCCCGGCACGTCGCGTTCCATGTCCACCATTGCGGCCGGTCAGGTCGTAGGCCTCGACCGCCCGGCGGCTCTTGAATTCAGCTTTTTGCTCTCCATCCCCACAATGATCGCCGCAACTGGTTGGGATCTGATCAAAGAGGTCCATCCCAGCAAGTCCGCCGGCGCTGCCGCAGCCGCCGCCCATGTGGCCATGAATTCTCAACGATGGGTGGTTTTGATCATCGGCACCGTGGTTTCCTTCATCGTGGCTCTGGGAGTCGTAGAGTGGTTCCTTCACTGGGTCCGCAAGCACGGCTTCACGATGTTCGCTATCTATCGGATTCTCCTGGGCGGCGCGCTCCTCATCTGGGGCGCGCGGTTGATCGGGCATTAGTTTCCCCAAAATCTTAAGAGCGCCAGCGAAACAGCGGTGGAACCGAAAGGTTAATGCCCAAGGTTCCCCCTTCCGGTCTTGTGCCCGGATTCACGCCTCGGGGCATCGATAATAGAGGTTGCTCTGGGACGAATTGCCTGCTTCCTTAGGCCTGCCGATAAAACTTAAACGGCAGCAGGAGGATGGAACCGCCCTCGTCATGAAGCCCATCCGCATTGTTCTGTCGCCGACGCGCAGCCGCCCCGTGAACATGTTCCTGGGGATGGTTCTGTTGCTGGTCTCGCTCCTCCTATTCCTCGCCCTCGCTACGTATCACGCCTCTGACCCCTCGCTGAGCACGGCCGCGGATTCCGCTTCGGCCCGGAATTGGGTCGGGCTTTTTGGCGCGTATTTAAGCGATGTGTTGTTGCAATCGCTCGGCCTGACGTCCTTTTTGCTGCCCTTGTGGCTGGGCGGCGTCGGCTGGACATGGATGAGATCGCGTCCGGGCGGCTCGCCGGTCCTGCGCTGGGCGGGAACAGTGTTCGCATTGGTCTTCCTGCCCGCGGTCTTCGGATTGCTGCCCTGGCATTGGCGCTGGCTGCACGTCGTTCCCGTCGAAGGCGTCGCCGGACGGATGGTGGCCGGGCTGCTGGTGGTTTATTTGAACATCCAGGGCGCGTGGCTTGTTGCGGCTGCGCTGGCCGCCTGCGGCCTTTACTTCTCATCGGCGATCAGCTTCTGGGTTATCCGCGAAAGCTTTCGGGAGCGCTGGGCTCAGTTCTGTTCGTTGCGCGACCGTTGGCGCGAGCGCCGCGAGGCGCGGGCAGAAATGCGCGCTGAACGCGAACCTCTGCGCGTCGAGCGGAAAGAACCCGTGCCGTTCCCCAAGCTTGTCACTGCGGACGGTCCGGAAGAGGATTCAGAGCCTCCTGTCCGCAGGCCGAATCGCTTCCTCTCGTTTTTCACGCGCCGGCGCGCGCCGCAGCAAGATCCGCTCGATGAGATCCCTGCCTACCAGCGCAAAGATCTGCCGCAGGAAAAGGAAGAAGTTGCCGAAGCCGCAATTCCAATTACGCCGCGCAGACCGAGCATCTGGGAGCGCATCCAACCGGAATCCGCTGCCGCAGCTGCCGTGACAGCTCCCGCGGTCGTTCCGGCTCCTGTTCAGGTCCCGGCTCAGCAAGCTCAGCCGAACGCTGTGCGGCCGCCGAACCCATGGCCAGCCGCGAAACCCGAGCCCGTTCAGGCATCGACTCAACCGCATTCCGATGAGATTGCCATTCACAATCGCGCCGACGCCGAACTGCGTACGGTCACCATTGCTCCCAAGAACGTGAGCGGATTCAAGCTGCCATCGAGCACACTGCTAAGTTCGGGCGAGGCCCCGCAGTCCGTGCGCGAAGACGAGCTTCGTGAAGAGGCCAAAGTTCTCGTTGAGAAGTGCGCCGAATTCGATGTGCGTGGTCAGGTTGTGCAGATCAATCCCGGCCCCATGGTCACCACCTTCGAATTCAAGCCGGAAGCCGGCGTCAAGTATTCCCGCGTCACAGGCTTGGCCGACGACCTATGCCTGGCAATGCGCGCCGAGAGCATCCTCATCGAGCGTATGGCGGGCAAGAGCACTGTCGGGATTCAAGTGCCAAATCACGAGCGCGAAACCATTCATCTGCGCGACGTGATTGAAAGCGAAACTTTCATCAAGGCCCGTTCGCGCTTGACTCTTTCGATGGGCAAGGATATCAACGGTCGCATTGTCACCGCCGATCTGGCCTCCATGCCGCACATTCTTATCGCAGGCTCGACAGGCTCAGGTAAATCAGTGGCGATCAACGCCATGATCATGAGCCTGCTCTATCGCACCACGCCTCACCAGGTACGGCTCATTCTTGTGGACCCCAAGCGCGTCGAGCTTGGGATGTATGAAGGGATTCCGCATCTCTTCACACCGATCATCACCGAGCCCAAGCTGGCCGCGAACGCCTTGCGCAATGCAGTGCGGGAAATGGAGCGGCGCCTGAAGCTGCTCGCCAGCCGGAGCGTCCGCCACATCGACCAGTACAACAAGCTCTTTGAGGCCTCAATGCCTTCGCTCTTCGACCAGGGCGAGCAGGAGGAGCCGCTTCCTTACATCGTCATCATCATCGACGAGCTGGCCGACTTGATGATGCTCGATCGAGCCAACGTCGAGGAATCCATCACCCGTCTCGCGCAAATGGCGCGCGCCGTGGGCATACATCTTATCCTCGCTACGCAGCGTCCCAGCGTCGACGTCATCACCGGTCTCATCAAGGCCAATGTTCCCACTCGTATCAGTTTTCGCCTGGCCACGAAGGTGGATTCGCGCACCATTCTCGACACGAATGGCGCCGAAGCTCTGCTGGGCCGGGGCGACATGCTTTTCCTGCCTCCAGGAACGAGCCGCCTGATGCGCCTGCATGCGCCTTACGTCAGTGAGAAAGAGACTGCGGCCGTAGTCGACTTCTGGAAGTCGCAGGGCACAGCGGAATATGTCGAGGGCTTCCTCGAGTCGCCCAAGGATGAGCACAAATCCATGGACGGCGAAAACGGCGATGCAAACGAAGACGATCCCATGTTTGACGACGCGGTTCGCCTGGTCTTCGAATTCGGCAAGGCTTCCACGTCCCTGTTGCAACGCCGCCTCCGTATCGGGTATGGCCGCGCCGCGCATCTCATCGATCTGATGGAACGCGACGGCCTGGTGGGCGCTGCCGATGGCCCGCGTCCCCGCGAGCTGCTTAAAGCTCCAGGCTGGCTTCACGAGATCGCCGTCGGTAACGATTAACGATCGTCTTCCGCTCCCTGAGCCCGGAGCCTTGACGGCATGCTAAACTCCCTGTTGGAAACGCTTACTCAACTCGCGCAACGGGATTATTCAGGATGACCCATCCGCGCGGGAGTACTCCGGACGAACAGGGATCCTTCGAACGGCGCACCCAGCTTGACAAGTGTTCCAGTAAAGCAATTTACTAAGGTGCGAACGTCTAACAGCCTTTGTTGACGCATTTTCGCCGTTTCAGGTGATGTCCATGATTGGGTTCGTCCCAGCCTCCGTCACCGGAGGATCTGTCGGCTCTTTACCGTCCTTGCTTGCCTTCAGCGTTGGCCCACTGGCCCGCCTGAGCCCGCTCGATATCGCCGTCATCGCCATCTACTTCGTCATGGTGATCTGGATCGGCTTCTACCTTAAGAAGCAGGCCAACACCAGCGAAGAATTCTTCATGGCCGGGCGCGAGATGACCGCCTGGATCGCCGGTTTGAGTTTCGTCTCCGCCAATTTGGGTTCGCTCGAGCTGATGGGCTGGGCGGGTTCAGCGTATCAGTACGGAATTCTCGCCGCGCACTGGTATTGGGTCGGCGCCATTCCCGCCATGCTCTTTCTGGGCATGGTCATGATGCCCTTCTATTACGTCTGCAAAACCCACTCTGTGCCAGGCTACCTCAAGCTTCGCTATGGGCCGGGCGCGAGCATCGTCTCCGCGTTCTCGTTTGCCTTTATGACCGTGCTCATGAGCGGCGTGAACATGTTTGCGATGGCTGAGGTGATGAGGGTGGTCCTTGGCTGGGACCTGAATTTTTCCATCATCGTTTCCTCGCTGGCCGTCGCTGCGTATGTGGCGCTTGGCGGCTTGCGTTCCGCCATCTTCAATGAAGTTCTCCAGTTTGTCCTCATCTGGGGCGGCGCGTTGCTGGTGCCGATTATGGGTCTCGTGGAGGCCGGCGGATGGACCGGATTTAAGGCCAAGCTCGCGCGCGATATGGCAGCTGGCGCTGTCGCAAACGGCGACTACACGCATATGTGGCGCAGCATGGGACACTTTGCCGATAACCCCATGGGCATTCACTGGACCGGTATCGTCTTTGGCCTGGGTTTCGCTATCAGCTTCGGCTACTGGACCACAGACTTTCTTGTGGTGCAGCGAGTGCTTGCGGCCAACAATCTTCGCTCCGCCCGCATGGCGCCGGTCATCGGATCGTTCTTCAAAATGGCGGTTCCCTTCATCGTCATTCTCCCCGGTTTGCTTGGACTGGTTGTGCTCCAGAATCCCGACGGAAGCCTGATGCACCTTGTCGGTCAGAACATGGCGACTCCGGGATCGGGAATGCACAGCTATAACGAAGTGCTTCCTCTCATGATGGTCCGTTACCTTGCTCCCGGCTTGCTGGGTCTCGGCATCACCGCCCTCATCGCCGGATTCATGAGCGGCATGGCCGGAAATGTGAGCGCGTTTTCGGCCGTCTGGACCTACGACATCTACCAGCCCCTGATCAAGAAGAATGCCAAAGACGAGCACTACGTGACCGTCGGCCGCTGGGCCACCATCCTCGGAGTCATCATCTCCATCGGAACCGCGTACATGGTGATGAATGCTGCGGGCATTATGGACTACGTGCAAGCGCTCTTCAGTTTCTTCATTTCGCCTTTGCTGGGCGTAGTGCTGATGGGCATGTTCTGGAAACGCGCAACCAAGGCCGGTGGCTTCTGGGGACTTCTGATCGGCACGTTGACCTCCATTGGTCTTTGGGCATGGGTATACGTGAACCCAGCGGCATTGCGATACGTAGCCCTCTCTGCGGACGCCAAGACCATGGCTGAGGATATGTATCGCGCCCTCTGGTCAGTGATTACGTCCATGCTGGTCACTGTTGTAGTGAGCCTGTTCACTGAGCCCAAGCCGCTTTCGGAGTTGGCCGGCGTAGTCTACGGCGCGACCAAATTGCCGAAGGAAGATCCGGTGCCCATCTACAAGAACGAGTGGCTCTGGACAGGGATCGCGATCGTCCTCTTCCTTGGCCTCAATGTCTACTTCTGGTAGGAGACTGCGCATGCAATCCGGACACATTTCAATCTGGTTCTTTATCGGGGTACTGTTGACGGTTTACGGCGCAATGATCTTTGGCGATGGCGTCTTCGACCTCGCCACGGGTGTTGTCCCCACAGTGGTTCTGGCCAACCTGCATGCACCGGTATGGTGGGGTGGCCTGTTGTTGATTCTCGGCCTTTTCTATGGAATTCGATTTCGCCCGGGCCGCAACGGTTAAGCAGGTTTTGCGGATTCAAGGAGCAAGAAAATGGCAGTGCAACGCAAGATGACATTTGGAGTCGTGGTGGGGAATCGCGGCTTTTTCCCGGGCCATTTGGCCAAGACCGGCCGGGAAGAAATTATCGCCGTTTTGGAGGCTGTGGGAGCAAAGGCCATCGTGCTCAGCCCAGAGGAGTCACGGCACGGCGCCGTCGAGACCTACGCCGAGTCGCAGCGCTGCGCGGAGCTTTTCAAGAAGCATGCGGATGAGATCGACGGCATCATCGTCACCCTGCCCAACTTCGGCGAAGAGCGCGGCATCGTCGATGCCATCCGCCTTTCGGGCCTGAAGGTTCCCGTTCTCGTCCAGGCCACGCCCGACCGCTCTGACAACATGACCATCGCAGTGCGCCGCGACAGCTTCTGCGGAAAGATGAGCGCCTGCAACAACATGATGCAGTATGGCATTCAGTACTCGCTCACCACTCTGCACACCGAGACCGTGAATTCGCCCGAATTCAAGGCCGATCTCGAGTGGTTCTCGCAGGTTTGCCGCATCGTCAAGGGCCTGAAGAATTTGAAAATCGGCGCCATCGGCGCGCGCCCCGCGGCCTTCAATACCGTCCGCTATTCCGAGCGCATTCTCGAAACCAGCGGCATCTCGATCGAGCCAATCGATCTCTCTGAGATCTTCGGGCGCATTAATCGCATGAAGGATAACGACGACGCGGCGCAGGCCAAGCTCGCGGCGATCAAGAAATACGTCACAACCGGCGGCATTCCCGAGGCCGCCTTGATGAAGATGGCAAAGCTCGGCGCGGTTGTCGAAGGCTGGATGAAACAGACCAACTGCTCCATCAGCGCCGTCCAGTGCTGGACCTCGATGGAAGAGTTCTTCGGCGTCGTGCCCTGCACCGTCATGAGCATGATGTCGAATGAGCTCATTCCGTCGGCATGCGAGGTCGACGTGCCTGGCACACTTTCGATGTACATGCTCGCTCTCGCCAGCCAGACGCCCTCGGCGCTGCTTGACTGGAATAACAACTACGGCAGCGATCCGAACAAGTGTGTCTGCTTCCACTGCTCCAATCTGCCCAAGCATTTCTTCAAGGAAGTCCGGATGGACTTCCAGCAGATCATTGCCGGCACGGTGGGCAAGGAAAATACTTACGGCACATGCGAAGGCGTCATCAAGCCCGGCGCCATGAGCTTTGCACGTTACTCCACCGACGACCGGCGGGGTGTGATCCGCGGCTACACGGGCGCGGGCCGCTTCACCGACGATCCCCTCGAAACTTTCGGCGGAGCGGGCGTGGCGGAAATTCCGCAATTGCAAAAGCTCCTCAAGTACATCTGCCGCGAAGGATTCGAGCATCACGTGGCCGCAAACTTCAGCGACGTGTCAAAGTCCATCCACGAAGCTGCGCGCTACCTCGGCTGGGAGAGCCATTATCACCCCGAGCTCGAAGACTAATTGGGTGCCCCCGGTCCCTCGTATTTGGGGACCGGGAAAGATCCCGCCGGTAGACATAGCACAGTTAAGATGCACCGACGAACGAAAAGGCCCCGCAAGGGGCCTTTGTTTTAATCCACTAACTCGGCTGTCTTTCGCCAGCCACGCTGCTCCACTGGCTCAAGCGTGACGCGCGCCGCAAGGACCACCAGCGCCACCCACAGCACCTCGGCGCCGAGCAGATGGAGCACCTGCAGCCACAGCGGCGCAAGCAGCAATACATCGAGAATCCCCAGCACATACTGTGCCGCCAACAGCACCAGCACGCCGATTGCAAGTCCACGATTATCCCAAAGCGTACTTCGCTTTGCGGCCCTGATCACCAGCCAGATGAGAAAAACGCATGCAGCGCACGCGGCAATCGGGTGCGTCCAGCGCCAACGCACCAGCCACTCGCTGGTTGCGCAGAAATCCTGCCGCAGCGCGGCGCTCAAGCTCATTGCCGGATAAAGCGTGTCGCCCAACGCCGCCAACGATCCTGTGACGCCGACAATGAGGAGCAAAACCACCGCTGCAGCCACCGCAAACGGAGCGGCAAAGCGAACTTCGCTGCGCACGTAACCCTTCGTCCGGCTCAGCAAGTGTGCCGTCAGCGTCAGCGCGGCCACCAACAGCAGTGTGTTGGTGAAATGCAGCGCGAGGTATGGCGCGCGCAGCGGCGACTGGCTCTGCGCCGTCAGTCCCAGCTTCACCAGAAACGCGCCCAGCACCGCTTCTACCAAAGTGAATGCAACCGAGGCCACGCTCGTTGCCCGCGCCAAATGTCCGCGAGCAGTCGTCCTGAAGGTCCACACCATCAGGCCCACGACCGAAAAAAACGAGATTCCGCTCGTGATGCGATGCGTGAATTCGATCAGCGTATCCAGGCTCGGCGAATGTTGAACGACGGTGCCGTTGCACAGTGGCCAATGGTTGCCGCACCCGTCGCCTGCGCCGGTGGCGCGCGTGACTGCCCCCCACAAAATGACCGCGATGAAATAGGCCAGTACGCCCCACGCGAATCGCCGCAGTGCGAGCGAGGGAAGATGATGGGTCTGTGCAGGTGATGCCGCCACGGGCATGGAAGACTCCGGTACGAACTCACCAGTGTAGAACAGTTTTGCGGGAGCCTCGTGAGGCTGCGATTCTTCGCTGCGCCAAAAAGGGTCGCGGGAGAGTCCTACTCGCCCAGTAGCCGCACCACATGATTCACAATCATCAGGTCTTCGAGGGGCGGAATCACCCGCACCATCACCCGTGAATTCTCGGCTGAGATCATCGCTGGCCCACGCACGTTGTTGCGCTTGTCATCGATTACAATTCCGAGCGCCGCCAGCCCAGCGCAGATCTCTGCTCGCGAGGCAATATCGTTTTCGCCGATGCCGCCGGTGAAAACCAGCATGTCGAGGCCGTCCAGCTCCGCCACGTAGCTGCCAATCCATCGCGCGATCGTCCAGCAGAATTTGTCCACTGCCAGCCGTGCCTTCGCGTCTCCGGACGCGATTGCTTCGCGCAGATCGCGCATATCGTTTGATGACTCGCTCATTCCCAGCAATCCCGACTTCTTGCTCACAACAGTCTCGAGCTTGTCGGCGGCTTCCGCTGTGTTCGGAGTCGTCTCCGCAATCTTCTTCAGGATAAAAATCAACACGCCGGGATCGATGTCGCCGGTCCGCGATCCGCTTATGATTCCGCCGGATGGCGTCAGGCCCATCGAAGTGTCAAGGCACTCCCCGTTGCGAATCGCCGAAATGGATGCGCCGTTGCCCAGATGGGCCACGATCAGCTTTTCCGGAACATTCGGCTGTAGCTGATAAATGATCGATTCGTAGGAGATGCCGTGATACCCGTAGCGCCGCACTCCCATCGCCACGTACTCCTCGGGGATGGGCATCCGCACCGCAACCTCAGGCAATGTGCGATGAAAATATGTATCGAGCACGGCGAAATTTGGAATGCCCGGAAACAGCCGCATCGCCTCGCGCATGATGTAGACGGCGATCGGCGTGTGCAACGGCGCCAGAGCCGCATAACTTTCAATTTCGTCGATCAGAGCGGGCGTGATCCGCTGGTTTTCGCGCACCGTGGGTCCTCCGCAAACCACGCGATGTCCGATTGCAGCCGGCGCAGGAATTTCGCCGGAGTTGAGCGCATCAACCACCAGCTTGAATGCGACCGAGCGGTTAGGCAGCGCTGGCGTCTGATCCACGAGCTTCTTTCCCGCTGCGTCTTTAATCCAGAATTTGCCCAAGTCGGTGCCAATTCCATCGACTGCGCCTTCAACGAGCCGCTTCCGCTCGTCGCCCGAAGCCTCGTATAACGAAAACTTGATCGAAGAAGAGCCGCTATTCAACACCAAAATCGGCAAGGAAGACATGGTTTAAGAACCTTTCAAAGAAGGATGCAGCGAGATCGCCGCAAAGCTCGAAAGAGCGCCTGAGATCAAGCGTAGCAGTCCATTCGTCAGCGAATGCGTGACTTCAGTCACACGCACGGAAGTCGCGACTGTGCGAATTTAAAAATCGGTCCGTCCACCGAGCACGCATCTCTGAAGCCAAAGGCGTGGCTCCGGATTCGAGCCCTAAAAGAAGCGCTTCAGCTTCAGAATCTGCGACTCGATTCCGTACCAGAGCGCTGTCGCCACCAGTGTGCACATCACCAGACGGAATCCGACCACCGCCAGATTCCCAGCGATTCCATAAGCATCCATTGCTCGATCGAACCAGCCGAAGTAAATGAAGACTGAGATATGAGTCATATAGAGGCCGTAGCTGATTCGCCCGTAAAAGGCCAGCGGTCCTCGCCGCAGCAGTGCATTGAGCGGATTGCGCGCTCCGGTGGATGCGATCGCCGCGACCATCGCACCGGCAAAGCCGACAGCCAGCGCCGAATCCAGAAATGCCGTTCCGCCCGCGATCGTCGCCGCCGCGGCGATTCCCACTACCAGCCCGGCAAGGCCGATTGCCAGCCATGCGCGGCGGCTCAGTTTGACTGTATAAAACGCAATGGCAAGGAGACTGCCTAACGCGATTCCATCCAAGTGAATCAGCGTATGCGTTGGGGTTATCCAGTGCAGATTCGCGCGCCGAATCAGGGGCGAGGCCACAAGCGCGGCCCCCAGTACCGATGCCAGCATCCACGGCCTGCGCAACCAGCGTACAACCGGCGCCCAAACGAAGTAGTACTGCTCCTCGATGGCCAAAGCCCAGGAGGGGCCAAGCGCCGGTGGCAGCGTAATGTGAAATAAATTCTGCACGCAGAAAATGTAAGCCAGCCACGGCGCGGTGGCGATCGCATGACCCACGCTGCCGCCCACGAACCACGGCGCATTCAGATACACGACCGCCAGCACCAGCAGATACACAGGCCACACGCGCAGCGCCCTGCGCGCATGAAAATGATGGAAGTAATGTGGCTTGTTCCGCGTCTCCAGCAGAATGCATGTGATCAGGAAACCGCTGAGAGTAAAAAAGAGGATGACGCCCGCCCATCCCCACAGGCTGGCGTTGTAGATAGGCGTTCCGACGAGGCGCGGATGGCAGTGATAGAGCACCACGGCAAGAATCGCCACGCCGCGTATCCCATCGAGCTCCGGCAGATAGGTGGGAAGCCAGGTTGGGCGCTGCAAAGCCAATGTCGTTTGCCGGATGGTCACCGATTCAGCTCAACTTCATCCTGCTGCCAGCTGCCGCGCCCGCTCCGTTGCCCGCATTACCGCTTTGATCAGCGTCACGCGCAACCCGCCCTCTTCCAACTCCAGAATGCCGTCGATCGTGCATCCTGCGGGCGTGGTCACGGCGTCCTTCAGCAGGGCCGGGTGGTAACCGGTCTCGAGCACCATTTTGGCAGCGCCGTATGCTGTCTGCGCAGCCAGTTGCGTCGCGATGTCGCGTGGCAGGCCCACCTTCACGCCCGCCTCGGCCAACGCCTCAATAATGATGTAGAGATACGCAGGGCCGGAACCTGAGAGGCCGGTCACTGCGTCCATGTGCTTCTCGTCCACCAGCACCGTGCGGCCCACAGTCTCAAACAACCGCTGGGCCAACCCCATCTGCGCATCACTCACGAATCGACCGCGGCACAGGGCAGCAGCGCCGGCGCCAAGAGCCGAGGGTGTATTCGGCATCGCGCGAACCACCGCAATCTCGATCCCCGCCGCTTCCTCTATCGCGCGCGTCTTCACTGATGCCGCGAAAGATACCAGCAGTTTCCCTTTCGTCAACGCCGGTTTGATCTCCGCTATAAGCTCCGGGACCTGGAACGGCTTCACTCCCACCAGAATCAGGTCCGATTGCCGCACGGCTTCGAGGTTGTTCGTGCTTACGTCGACGCCCCACTGC
>Ga0181520_10009358_pt1 | contig 13558 bp, 11 predicted proteins | sample PEATcosm2014_Bin_29_FD_132451 | JGI IMG/M metagenome (GOLD analysis project Ga0181520, IMG submission 132451) | Peatland microbial communities from MTU Mesocosm Facility, Houghton, MI, USA - PEATcosm2014_Bin02_30_metaG | ecosystem: Environmental > Terrestrial > Soil > Wetlands > Peat | place...
CTGACCGAGGGCATGTTCCGACATCTGGTGATCACGGGTCGGTCACGAGTTGCGCTCTTTCTCGCACGGATCCCCGCAGGACTTTCCATCCTCCTCCCGATTGTGGCGCTGGCCTTTACCGTGTGCTGCCTCGTCACGAGCTTCGAGGGGGTCCCGAACCCGGCCGACTTAAGCGTCAATAACGGCGTTTCGATCCCCGTCAACTTGAGCGAGTCGCAGTTCCAGCACTGGATCGAGCAACACCCTCGAGAGGCACTCGAGGCATTCCCGACCGGGCCGGGTAACTTCGTCGACGGCGTCTCGGTCGCGAGTGGTTCCACCGCTTCGCGCTACGACGCCTACACCGAGCTTGAGAGGACCCTCAACCCGCCGATCAACGAGATGGTGAAGATCGGACTGTGGCTCGAGCTCGTGGTCGGCGTGGGCTTTGTCGTTGGTCTCGGCTTCGGTGCCCTCACCGGTCAGCGGACGGTCACGACGATCGTGCTCATCGCCCTTCAGGTCATCGTCACCCCAATCCTCGCCAGGGCCCACATCGCCTATTTCCTCAACGGGCAGCGTCTTCTCGTAGGGGTCGCCCTCGACCAGTTGCAACCCGCAGGCCTTGCCTCGAGTGCTGGTGGAGGCGGCGGTGGGGGTCCGTTGCAGCACTTCGGGGCCGGCGGCGGGGCAGTCGGCGGCATACCGCCGATGCCCACCTGGGCGATGATCCTCGTCATCGTGGGGTGGATTGTCGGTTGGTCGGTGATCGGCGCGTGGAGGATGGCGACGAGGGACGCGTGATGCTGGATCGCCGCCAGAACCGCCACCCAGAACATCGCGCTGGTTTAGAGCCAGACCACGACAGAACGACGTTCTAGTGCGCGTTTGGGCACACTTTCACCGCAGCCCTCCAATGCCTGACGAAACGGCGACTGCACATTCGCGAACTGTGTCCGCCCGGGACCGCGAAGGCAGCGGTTGACAATCGTCGGCTTGCACAGAGCTGTGAGAGCGATCACGCGCACGCCACTCTTTCCCGACTGGCAATCAGTCTCAGATCATCGAGAGCGATGACGCCAGGTTCGCTGCCCGAGCGACCGGACATTGGAATTAGTGCCTGAACTGCCCGAACGTTGTGTTTCTGACAACGGCGGAGGGAGTGGGATTCGAACCCACGAGGCTTGTGGCCCAACGGTTTTCAAGACCGTCGCATTCGTCCGCTCTGCCATCCCTCCAAGCTGGGTTTCTACGTTCACCGGCCGATCCCTGTCCCATGAGCCATCCAATGATTGCTGGCAGCGTCGAAACACGCCCAGGATACGTTGCCGTTCTTCCTCCTCGTAGTCAGCGCGCCTGGTCACTTCGGCGGGCGGAGGGTCTTGGCACGGCCCGTGGCCCAGTTCTCAACTGCCGAGGAGGGTCTCGGCCCGAGCGACGACTTTCCTGCTGATCGAGAGAGCCCAGCCTGAGGCGAATGACTTGCTGAGGGCGGTGAAGCTGAGCGCCAGCTCGGCTCTGCCGACGGTGTAGAAGAAGGCCTCCTCGATGAGGTCGCCGAACGAAGGACCGGAGACCGAGATGCGCAGGCCGCCTCGGAGTCGCGACGGCCCTATGTCCGGCGCTGGGAGCGGCCGGACGCTGAGCTTGGTCCCAGCCGGTACATGCTCGGAGGTGAGGATCGCCTGAAACGCGGCCTTCAAGCAGGGGAGCGCGGAGGAAGTGTCAACCGCGCGAAGGTCGGCGGTGGCTTGTACCACGCTGGTAGTCATCACGACCTCTGAGCTTGCGCTGGGCAACTGGCTTGGGCCTTTTACGGCAAACGTCGGTGACGACACGTCGGCCGTCACGTCCCCGTTAGGGGCGGTGCCCAGCCCGAAGGGGTCGGGGCTCACCAACAGAGCTGGACCGGCGGCCCGCTGGATGCAGGCGATTACTTTGCGAGATGTGGCGACCCATCCGGGCGGGTTGGGCGTGCTCGGCGAGCTCGTCCAGTTCGCTCCGACCGGGAGGTCACTGCGATGCATGTTGATCTGGCCTGCTAGGGCGCGATCACCAACTACCGAGGCGGTCGCAACTCCGGCGCCGATCGTGCTCACGAGCAAGCCTGTCACCACGAGCAGGGCTGCCGCTATCGAGGTCCGAGCGCACGCCTTATGTCGTGACCGGTCTGCTCGGGGCTGCGGGCTCGACGGCACGCGGCGAGAACTCGACATGGCGAACCTACCTCCACCGCCAAAGTACCAACCGAGCGCGCCGACGCGCTATCTGCCGGGCTACGTGACGACCAGAAACGCCGAGAGGGTTTCGTGTCGAAACGAGGAGCGGACTCAGTGTGGATTATCGGTAGACCTCGACGTGGACCTCAGTCCGGTCCCCGATGGACGCCCGTCTGCTGTCCTTGGGGGGCGGTCAAGTTGCCCTTTCCCTTGCCAGTCGCCGAGCTCACCCGCCCCCGCAGGGCGGACAGCCAGGCGTCTGCTTCGGCACGGGCGGCGGCGATCTGTTCCCGCTCTTTCGGCCCACGCTCGCCGAAGGTCGGATAAGAGCCCAGGAACTTCACTGCGGCGAGCTTGCTGTGCAGCTCCTTCAGGCAGTCGCCAACAACCTCGTCGTTGAGATGACCTTCGAGTTCAATGACAAAGCAGTAGTCGCCAAGACCAAGCTTGGTCGGACGCGACTCGATCTTGGTGAGGTTCAAGTCCCTGGCAGCGAACTGCCCAAGGATCTGGTGCAGGCTACCGGGCCGGTCGGCCTGCTGAAAGCAAACCAGGCTCGTGCGATCGTGGCCGGTCGGCGGCGGAAGGATGCCTCTCGCAACCAGCACGAAACGAGTCTGGTTGCCCGCGTGGTCCTCCACCGAGGATGCAACCGTCTCGAGACCGTAGAGGCGCCCCGCCAGCGCGGGCGCGATGGCGGCGGTCCCGTCAGGCTCGGCTTCTCCGACGAGGCGGGCGGCCTCGGCCGTGGATGAAGCATGCACGAGGTCGGCTCCGTGGAGACGCTCGTGCAAGAACCGACGGCACTGCGCCAGGGCAACGGGGATCGAGACGACCCGACGGACACTTTCGAGCCGCGTGCCTGGGGGTGCGAGAAGGTCGAGGTGAACGTCGAGCACGTGTTCGAGCTGGATGAACAACTCGACGTCGAATACCAGGTGGTCGAGCGTGGCGCTGACCGTGCCCTCGATAGAATTCTCAATCGGGACGAAAGCGGCGTCGACCTGGCCGTGTTCGGCCGCATCAAGGGCGTCGGCGATTGTCGACATCGCGACCCGTTGTGCATCGGCCAGCGATGGGATCGACAAGAGCGCCTCTTCGCTGAAGGTGCCCTCCGGCCCCAAGAACGCAATCGAGCGCCGAGCCTGCACCGGTGTGGCCATGGGGGCAGGATAGTGACACACATGGACGAGCTCGAAATCAGGAGACTGATCGAGGATCTGCGATCCGGCGCCTGCTCGCCAGATGACGCCGTGCTGAAACTAAGGCGACTGCCGTTCGCAGAGCTGGGATTTGCTAAGGTCGATCATCACCGGGCACTGCGCCAAGGACTGCCCGAGGCCGTCTACGGGCCGGGCAAGACCCCCTCACAGTGCGCGGCCATCGTGGCCGAGATGCTCGCCTCCGGGGGTGGAGGACCGGTCCTTTTGACCCGGGCCGACCTTGCCCAGGTGGAAGCGTCCCTGACCGCTTGCCCCGGCGGTCGGCAGACACCTCTCGAGCCGCAGGCCGGGCGTCTCAGCACGGTCGTATGGCGTGAACAGCCGGAACGGCCCGGACGGGTGCTGGTGTGCACCGCCGGAACGGGAGACCTGCCGGTGGCAGAAGAGTGCGAGGCGGTCCTTCGCTCGTTCGGCTTTCGCCCCTCGATCCTCGCCGATTGCGGGGTGGCGGGTGTCCACCGCCTTTTCGCGTCAATCGAAGACGTCACCGATGCCGATGCCGTTGTGGTCGTGGCCGGGATGGAGGGGGCCCTCGCGAGCCTTGTCGCCGGCCTCACTCCGGCACCGGTGATCGCAGTCCCGACAAGCGTCGGCTACGGCGCCTCATTGGAAGGGGTGACTGCCCTGCTCGCCATGCATGCCTCGTGCGCGGCAGGCATCACCGTCGTAGGGATCGACAACGGTTTCGGCGCCGCCTGTGCCGTGGGGAGGTTGCTCAGATGACCCGCGGGACCAGCAAGAGTGAGAAGAGGTTCGACCCTGACGAGACGCTGCCCGCGAAACCAAGCATGTCCCCGGGCCGCGTCGCCTGGTTCCACTGTTTCTCCGGCATCGCCGGGGACATGGCGCTCGGCAGCCTTGTCGACGCCGGAGCCGACCCCTCTGAGCTCGAGCACCTATTGGACAGGCTGCCCATCGACGGATGGTCGCTCAGCTTCGAGCCCGTGCTGCGAAACGGCATCGCCGCCACCCAGGCCGTCGTGAAGGTGCGTGACGACGCCGTCGTGCGAACCTTCCCCCATGTGATGGGGATTTTGGAGGAGGCCCGCCTGCCCGAGCGGGTACGGGCTCGGGCGACGGCGGCTTTTTCTCTCCTGGCCACCGTCGAGGGCCGGCTCCACCGGCGCCCGACTTCGCAGGTGCACTTCCACGAGATCGGCGGACACGACACGATCGTCGACATCGTCGGGACGGCTTCGGCCCTCGAGCTGCTTGGGGTGACGACGGTCTCGGCGAGCGCCGTCGCCACCGGCATCGGGATGATCCGCAGCGCCCACGGCCTGTTGCCCAACCCGGCGCCAGCGGTGGTCGAGCTGCTCGAGGGCATCCCGACCCAGGGCAGAGACATAAGCGTCGAGCTGACGACACCGACCGGAGCGGCCATGCTCGCTTCCTGGGGCTCAGATTTCGGGCCGATGCCGGCGATGACGATCGAGTCGACCGGCTTCGGGGCCGGTACCCGTGAGATCGACGATCTGCCGAACTGCACCCAAGTAGTGATTGGCGTGCCGGCCGAGTCCATCCGGGCTTCGTCCTTCGGCCAGAGTCGAGAGCTCGTCCAGCTGGAGGCGAACCTAGACGACGTGACCGGCGAGACGCTCGCGCATGCCGTCGAGGCGCTCCTCGACGACGGCGCGCTCGATGCCTGGGTCACTCCAGTGCTCATGAAAAAGGGCAGGCCCGGCCACGTCGTGAGCGTCCTGTGCGACCCAGTCCTCGTTGGTGAGCTTCGCCACCGCCTCGAGCACGAGACCGGTACGCTCGGAGTGCGGGCGCACTCGGTCGAGCGTTGGGCGGAGCCGCGTCAGCTGCTCGAGGTCGAAGTCGACGGCTACCGAGTGCGGGTGAAGGTCAGCCCGGGACGGATCAAGGCCGAGCACGACGACGCCGCCCGTGTCGCCGCTATGACGGGCCTCCCGCTACGGGAGGTCGCCGCGCGTGCCGAGGCCACCTGGCACCAGGCTCCCACCACGGAGGCGCCGGGCCCTCGCGGCGAAGGGCCAGGGCCGATCACCCCGATGCGACCTTGATGTTCACCTCGTCGCTCTGACCGACACCGACGGGTGTCGCGGTTACGGGGCCTGTGGGGAGCCTGCCGGTACCGACCGAGGCCCAAAGGGTGTACGACATGCCCGCTTGGACCACCAGCATCGGCAGTGTGACCACGACCGAGGTCCCTGGTGCGAGCCGGCCGATCCGCATGACCGTCGAGCGGGTGGTGGCGCCTGGGCTGGTCTTGCCGGCGTTCTTGGAGCTCGACTGTTCGGGTACGACCGACGCGGCCGCCCAGATACCTGAGATCTCTTCGTTGCCGGCGTTCGCGACCACAAGCACGACCGAGACCCGCCCGGTCGGCGGAAGGACCGAAGTTGAGCCCGCGGGCGGGAGCTGCATGGTGGTGGTCGTCGTGGTCGAACTCGTGGTCGTGGTGGAGGTGGAGGTCGTCGAGGTGCTCGTGGCTCCCGGGACAATGGTCGAGGTGGTCGTCGAGGTGGTCGTCGGAGGCGTCGTGGTCGGTGGCGCGGTCGTAGTCGGGGGCAGCCCGTCTATCCGCACCACCGGGGGTTGCACGGTCATGGCGACGATAACGAGATCGTCGTGTATCGCCAGCTTGGGAAGGCTGGCGAGCTGGGCGACGAAACTCGCCGCCGCCGCAGCGGCCCAGGCCGACGGGTCGTCGACCCACCTCGAGGCCGGGAGCCTTCCGCGGCCACTCGAGCGCGGCAACGAGCCGACAAAGGCGCGATAGTCCCGGTCGCCGGCCATCAGTTCCTTGCCGGACTGAACGATGAGGACCGCAGCCTTCGCACCGACCTGCGCAACCGGAGAGGGCCCGATGGCGAGAGTGACGGCACCGGCGAGATCTCGTGAACCACGGGCCCGCGCCGCCAGCGCGGCCTCGAGCAGCTGGCCTGAACGGGTACTTGGCGCGGGGACCCCCAAATCCCCCAGCTGAGCCTCGTTCTGAGCCGTCCCCGTGACCAGGTTTGAAAGGGCCTGCTCTATGCCTGTCCGGTCGAGCGAGCCGCGGGCGTTGCGCACCAGATGCATCGTCGACGACAGCGTCGTGGACTCGTCTACGACCGGGATCACCTCGGCCACATAGGTCGTCGCTTCGACGCGACTCGCGGCGCGCCCGGAGTCCACCACATCGGCTGCGACCTCAGCAATGACGATGGCAAGCACGACGGCGACGACAACGATGACGACCGTGCGCCCACTCGAGCGTCGCGCGGACGGGAAACTCCCCCGTCGCCAACCTACAGTCATCGCCGAAGAAGCTAATGGCTAGCGACCAGCTCCGTCGGGAAGCCAGTCGAGCAGGGACGCTCGGTGTGCCCTGGAGCTGTTGTCCGACGCCGTCCGGTCAGCCGGCGGCGACCGGCGGCATCACTCCCCGGCCGCGCCTTTGGCGACACTGACCTCGCTCTTGGTCGACCGCCAGCTGACCGTCGGCCGGATGGCATCGAACTCGACACGGTCCTTGTAACGCCTGGCGGTGTCTGTGAGCACCTCGATGGTCGCGTCCTCGAGGAAGTGGGGCTTGAGCCCGAGCGCCGGCAACTGGGTGGCCACGGCGTTGTAGTAATGCTCTTCCTTCTCCACGCGCGGATCCGGGACGCTGTCGATGACGACGTCACCGCCAGCGACCTTGGCCGTCCACTCGGCGAGCTGGTTCACCGAGAAGGACTCGGTGAACTGGTTGAAGACACGGAACTCGCCAGCTTTGGCCGGGTTTACGCAGGCCAGCTCCACGCAGGCAAGCGTGTCGCGAATGTCGAGCATGCCCCTCGTCTGGCCTCCCTTGCCGTAGACGGTGAGCGGGTAGCCGACGGCCGCTTGCACTGCGAAGCGGTTGAGCACTGTGCCGAAGACCCCGTCGTAGTCAAAACGCGTCAGCAGGTCGCGGTGCAAGGAGGTCTCCGGGGTGACCTGGCCGTAGACGATGCCTTGGTTCAAGTCGGTCGATCTAAGGCCCCAGATCCGGCATGCGAACTGGATGTTGTGGCTGTCGTGGACCTTTGAGAGGTGGTAGAAGGACCCGGGCTGCTTCGGGTAGGGCAACAGGTCGGTGCGGCCCTTGTGGGTGATCTCGATGAAGCCTTCCTCGATGTCAATGTTCGGAGTGCCGTACTCGCCCATCGTGCCGAGCTTGACGAGGTGGATACTGGGATCGATCTCGGCGATGGCATAGAGCAGGTTCAAGGTGCCGACCACGTTGTTCACCTGGGTGTAGACGGCGTGCTGGCGGTCGATCATCGAATAGGGCGCCGAGCGCTGCTCGGCGAAATGGACAACCGCCTCGGGGGCGAACTCCCGCAGCGTCTGCTCGACGAAAACGTGGTCGGTCAGGTCACCGATGAAAGGCTGGATCACAAAGCCCGAGACTCCCTTCCAGGTGGTTATCCGTCTTTGCAACTGACGGATTGGCACCAGGCTGTCGACGCCCATCTCGTTGTCGTAGCTGCGTCGGGCGAAATTGTCGACAACGCCCACGTCGTGGCCGTGTGCGGACAAGTGCAGCGCTGTCGGCCAACCAAGGTAACCGTCGCCACCCAATACAAGGATCCTCATCGGTATATCTTCTCCTTTTCGATCGCGGTCGATACGCTGCCCAGTTCGCGTAATTGACTCAAGGCACTCCTGCCTACTACCGCGACAAATAGCCCCCCGAGAGCTTCCAGCCGAACTCACGAGTTACCAAGCCGCGACCCCAGAGGACGCCCAGGCGGGAGTTTATCGAACCACCTACCGCGGATGCGACTCTGTGGATACCCTTGGGCATCTCGCAACGTCGGCGAGGGTCAGGTCCGGCTTCGGGAGTCCATGATATGGACAGACGCTTCTATCTCGATGTCAACCGTCTCGCCGTGCGGACAGCGTGGGCCCATGGCGTCCTCGCCTTCTTCGCCCGCCCGTGGGCTCTCGTGATCCTCGCCGTCCTGTTCGTCCTGGCCTTGGCCCGCGCCCGCGTGACCGGCTTCGGAGGCTCCGACATAGACCAGATCGCGGCAGTGGTCTGGGTTGCCCTGGGCACCGCGGTGGCCTACGCGGTGTCAGTGCCGGTCGTGCACCTGGTCGGGCGCGCCCGGCCCTTCAAGGCGATGCCACGGGCGGTCGTCTTGATCACGCGACCAGCGGGATTCAGCTTCCCGAACGAGCATGCCGTGATCGCCGGCGCCTTTGCCGTCGGGCTCTGGCTGAGCCGGTCCCGGCTGATGGCTGTGGTGGCGACGATCCTCGCCATAGTCGTCGCCTTCGCGGTCGTCTATGCCGGGGTCGCCTACCCCGCAGACGCCGTCGGAGGACTGCTTGTAGGTGGCGTCGTCAGCCTTGCGCTCTACCCCGTCGCGATCGGATCGTTACGTGACCTCGCCCATGGCATCGCCCGTTCGCCGCTCAAGTTCCTAGTTGGAGGGGGCCGTCACGGAAACTCGGTCGGCCCGGGGCCGGCGTCTCGCCCCGAGCTCGTCGGCGAGAGTGGTGCGGTCCGAATCTTGTCGCCCGAAGAGGTCCGCGCCACTCGGACCAGAGCCGCTTTTCCGGCCGCCCCGGTACGCATCCTGCCTCCGGAGGAGACGGACGCCGCTAACATTCTGCAGCCCGACGATACGGGAGGCATTCGTATCCTCCCGCCCGATGAGACGGGGGCAGGATCCGGTGCAGGCACGGCCCGGAGCTGAATCCAGGCTTGGTCATCGACTCGTGTCGGTGCGAAGCTCGCGGCAAGGCCGGTGTGGCGCAGCTGGAAGCGCAGGCGACTTGTAATCGTCAGGTCGTGGGTTCGAGTCCCACCACCGGCTCCGAAATTTTTATGAGATGCGAACACCGTCGGCTCGGAAGGTAGCCGAGGCTTTGGGTGGTGTGCTGGCGCCTCAGAGTTTGCCAGACCGTGATTGCCCTTGAACAGAAGGCGAAGGGATCGCTCAGCGGTAGTCGCGCGGGATCCTGAATATTCCGCCCCGAGGACGGGGGCGCCCGTCCTCGGCCGGCACCGGCTGAGCCTGTGCGGAGGCACCGTCGCCAGCGGGCACGGCGCCGCTCGTGGAGGCACCGTCTGCCACCTCGAACACGCCGGCCATGACGGGGACGAGCTCCACGTCTTGGTCGAGGGGCAGCGGGTCAATACTGGGCACAACATCGCCCGGGCGCGGTTCGGTGGCGACGGTCGTGTAACCGCCCTCGGCGGACCGCAGCACGACGTTGGCACGCTTTCGTTGCCCGGCCGTGGGCACGCTGCGAAGTTCCAGGCAGATCTTGTACGCGACCGGATAGACGATCAAGGGCACGATGATCGCCAAGAACCGGAAGGCGGTCAACACGACATTGAGCGAGATCGACAGGTAGTTCGCGAGGACGTCGGTGGCACTGGCCCCGAACAGCACGAAATAGAACGAGAACACCGCCGCGCCGAACGCGGTGCGTTTCGGCTTGTCCCGGGGCCGGTCGAGGAGCTGGTGGTCCACGTTGTCGTGGGTCAGCTTCGCCTCGATGAAAGGCCACATCTGCAAGACGCCGAAAGTGATGCCAGGTAACAAGATGGCGGGGAAGAACACATTGGGGATCATGTGCCCGAACCCGACGATCTCCCAGCTCGGCATGATCCGTAGCGCCCCGTCGAGCCAGCCCATGTACCAGTCCGGTTGCACGGCATAGCTCACCTTGTAAGGGACATAGGGGCCGTACAGCCATATCGGGTTGATCTGGAACGCTGCGCTCAAGAAGCCCGTCGTGGCGACCGTCAGCATCATGAAGCCACCAGACTTGGCGGCGAAATTCGGCCACATGGGCACTCCGACCACGTTGCGCTGCGTCTTGCCGCCCCCGGGGAACTGCGTGTGCTTTTGCCGCACCAACATCCCGAGGTGGGCCGCGAGAAGCCCGACGATCACGGCGGGAAGGATCAGCACGTGGAGGATGAAGAACCTCGGGATGATCGAGTCGCCCGGGAAATTACCGCCGAAGAGGAAGAAGGCCATGTAGCTGCCGATGAGCGGGATCGACTCCACGATCGAAAAGGAGATGCGGATGCCCGTCCCCGACACGAGGTCGTCGGGCAGCGAGTAGCCCAAAAAACCGTTGAAGATGGCGAGGATGAGCATCGTCGAGCCGATGACCCAGTTGAGCTCGCGGGGCTTGCGGAACGCCCCGGTGAAAAAGACGCGGAGCATGTGGACCACGATCGAACCGACGAAGATGTTCGCCGCCCAGTGATGCATCTGGCGCATGAGAAGGCCGCCGCGCACGGCGAAGCTCAGATTCAGCGTCGAGGAGAAGGCCTCTGAAACAAGCTGTCCGCGAAGCGGACCGTAGGAGCCTTCATATGGGATGAGCTTGCTCGACGGGACGAAGTACAAGGTGAGGAAGACACCTGTTCCCAACAGCACAATGAACGAGTAGAGAGCGATCTCACCGATCATGAACGACCAGTGGTCCGGGAAGATCTTGTTGACCATCTTGCGGCCTGAGCCCGATATGCCCAACCGCACGTCGAACCAGTTGAAAAGGGCGTCAATCATTGCCCCGCTCCCAGTAGCCCGGTCCCACTGGCTCGTCGTAACCGTCCTGGGCGCGGAAATAGCCCTCGTCGTCTATGTAGAGGGGAAGCTGAGGCAATGGCCGCGGTGCCGGCCCGAAGATCGGGATGGCGGCGTCCCTGACGTCGAACAGCGATTGGTGGCAGGGACAGAGCATCTTCTCGGTGAGCTCCTCGTAAAGGCCAACCGGACACCCTGCGTGCGTGCACACCTTCGAGAAGGCGATGAAGCCCAGCGGAGCCCAGGTCGCCCGCTGCTTGGCGAACTGGGGCGGCGGCGTGAGGTAACCACTGGAGAGGTCGTCGACGTGGATGAGCATCGTCTGGGAGTAGGCGCCGCCGATGTCGTCGGGGGGAAACACCGTTACGAAGCCTCCGACTTCGATGTCATTAGGGGTGATCTTGCGGCCGGTGATGTCAACGAGATAAGCGCTCCGGCGCCAAGCGGTCTTTCGCAGGGTGAGCTTGGGCAGGGGACCGAGCGAGCGGATCAAGGGAAATGCGAGCACCACGCCGAGGATGCCCGAGGCGAGGCCGAGGGCCTTTAGGAGAAAGCCTCGCCGTTCGATCGCCACCTTGCCGCGGCTGGCGAAGTCCTCCACGAAGACCTCGCGCTGGCTCGGAGTCGGCTCCAAGCTGTGGCGGGCCTCCTCGAAGGGACCTTGCGGCATCAGGTACTTGCCCCAGATGACCAAGCCGTAGCCGAGGCCGGCAAAGCCGACGGTGAAGGTGATCGCCAGCCAGAAATTCGAGTAGTTCTGCCAATAGCAGGCGCCGAATCCCGCAAAGCCCGCGGCCGAGAGCAAGAACCCGGAGCTCGCCACGATCTCGGCCCGACGCGGGTCCTTTGCCGCCACCTGGAACTGAGGGGCATCGGGGACAGCAGAGCTTACGGGGATCCTTATCCGGCCGCTGGTGTCCGGTTCGGGCGACCCGGTGGCACCGTCAGCATTCTCAGGCATGCGCGAGCTCTCCGTGTTCGATGCCTTCTTGATCGTCGCTGCCTTCGTGGCCGTCGTCTTCTTCGGGCTCGTTGCGGTCGCCCACCCACAGCGCCGCGAGCAGCGTCAGGCCTACGCCCACGAACAAGCCGACAAAGCCCTCCGCGACTGGGCCGACCCCACCGAGCGCAAGCCCGCCGGGACTCGTCGGGTGCTGGATGTGCTTGACGACATAGCCGACGATGTCTACGACCTGCGCCGGCGAGATCGTCCCGGGCCCGAAGCGGGGCATGTTGCCCGGACCGGTCCTGATCGCCTCCCAGACCATGGTCTTGGTGAGCCCGTGCAGCGAAGGAGCGACGATCCCATCGGCGAGGGCGTCGCCCGCGCCGGTGATCGTATGGCACGGGGCGCAGTTGAGAGCGAACAGGCTGAAGCCCTCAGCCACGTCGGCGTGCGAGATGTTCAGTCCGAAGGGGATGCTCGGGTTGCCAGGTATCGCCGGCGCGAGCGAGGTGACGTACTTCACGATCTCGAGCACCTGGGCACGGGCGAATTTCGCCGGCTTGCGCTCGGGCTCGGCCGTGGGCTCCGCAAGTGGCATCCACCCGCTCGAGAGCCACAGGTCGACTGTGGCGCCGCCTACCCCGAGCAGCGGTGGCGCCCGCGTGCCTCCCTCGGCACCGATCCCGTGACAACTAGAGCAGTTCTCGACGAACAAGGTGCGCCCGGCTTGGAGCTGCGCCGCCGCCGTCTCACTGTCCTGACTCGTAAGGCTGGCCGAAGCCACCTCGGACGAGCCCGTGCGGGAGGCGTCGCTGCGGCCACCGCCGAGGACGACCACGCCGAGGAAGCTCGCCGACACGAGGAGCGCCAGGCTCAAAAGGGCGCGACGCCAAAAAGCCGACGAGGTCACGAGAGGAGGAACAGGGCACTAAACAGCCCTATCCAGACGAAGTCGACGAAGTGCCAGTAGTAGCTGACGGCCTGGAACACAGCCGTCTCACCCGGGTCGCCCCCCTTGATCGAGCCGGCAAGCCGTCCGAGGAGGGCGATCATGGCCACGAGCCCCAAGAGCACGTGAAGTCCGTGCAGACCGCTCATTATGTAGAACAGGGAACCGTAGGCGTTGGTGTGGACCCTGAAAGGAAGGGTCTTCCACTCGTACATCTGATTGCCGAGGAAGGCCGCGCCTAACACGAAGCTCGTGATGATCCAGTTGCGAGCCTTCTTGTACTCGCCGCGTTCCTGAGCCCACACACCGAGCTGGAAGGTGGGACTCGAGGCGAGAAGAACGACGGTGAAGATGAGCGCCTGGATCGTGTCGAGCTTCGTCCCGGCTGGGAAGGTTCCTCCCGGAGGCCAGTGCGGCATGTTGTGGGCGCGGATGGTGAAGAAGGCCGCGAAAAGGCCACTGAAGAACATGAACTCCGAGCCAAGCCAGACGACGACACCGACGGCGAGCATCTGAGGGCCCCCCGGCTGCGATCGGCTGTGCGGGCGCGGCAGTGCTACTGCGTCGCTCACGGCGTACTTTCGACCTGGTCGTGAGGAACAATTCCAGCCATAATCGCGAAAAATGTGGCTCGTGCCAGGACCGGGATACTGTCGTCAGGTGCAAACCGCCGCTTCGCCTTTCCTCGAGGCGTGTCGCTGCTC
>Ga0181520_10009361_pt1 | contig 13552 bp, 10 predicted proteins | sample PEATcosm2014_Bin_29_FD_132451 | JGI IMG/M metagenome (GOLD analysis project Ga0181520, IMG submission 132451) | Peatland microbial communities from MTU Mesocosm Facility, Houghton, MI, USA - PEATcosm2014_Bin02_30_metaG | ecosystem: Environmental > Terrestrial > Soil > Wetlands > Peat | place...
ACATTTCCAGGAACTGACCGTCTATAACTCACGTATTCTCAACTGATTGTCCTATTGTTTCCGGCTATCGAGAAATCTCTCGCGGCTGGCAAGCAACGTGCTATGAAGCAGTTGGCGCAGAACGAGGTCAGGTTTCCCATCGGATGGAGAAGAATCTCAATAACCGCTTGCAGTTAACCATGCTGGCCTTGGTCACGCTTGGCCTGGTGGCGCTTGCCGTTCTGAATTACTGGCAAGACCACAACTTCCAGCAGCCGGACGACGGCGTCTGGTGGCGTCAAGCTGCCGACGGCAGCGGCCTGGTGGCTGAGAAGGTCTTGCCCAGCAGTCCCGGAATGCGCGCCGGCATTCACGAAGGCGATCTGCTGACGGGCATCAAACAGCCTGTCGAGACTTCCATTCAGCGCAAGGGGCTGCCCAAACACACGCTGCTCAACGAGACCGGCGCGCCCGCGAGCGACACCGATGCCGGCGGGGATCAGACCGAAGCGCAACTGGACACGCTGAATGGCCAAAGCAAGTTTTTCAACCAGCTTCCCAGCAGGCCGGTCCGGCGGCTCTCCGACCTGGAGCGCGCGCTCTCGCTGACCGGCAGCTACATCAAGGTCGATTACACCATCACGCGCGGTGGCGTATTCACCGAGATCGAACTGATTCCAGAGCCTGCGGACCGCAGTCTGGAGATGGGCCAGCGGGTGATCGGACTGATCTATCTGGCCATCGGCATCTACGTCCTTCTTCGCCGTTGGACGGCCCCGCGCGCCACTCACTTTTATCTATTCTGCCTGGTCTCCTTCGCCCTCTATGCGCTCAAGAACACCGGCACATTTGACACTCTGGACTGGAGCGTCTTCTGGCTTAATGTGCTGGCTGAATCCCTGCAACCGGCGCTTTTTCTGCATTTTGCCCTGAGCTTCCCTGAAAAGCGCTTCAAGAAGCTGCGCCACCGGTGGCTTCCTCTGATCTATGCGCCCGGCGCGCTGCTGTTCGGCCTCTGGCTATGGGCATTCAATTTCTTACAGGCCACGGGGTTGCTCAAGCACAAGCTGGAGTGGCTCGGCACCTTATACGACGCCGTCTATTACGTGCTGGCCGCCTCGCTCTTTGTCCGCAGTTACTATCTGGCCAACACGCCCTTGCAGCGCCAGCAATTGAAGTGGCTTTATCGCGGCGCCTTGCTGGCCGTGGTGCCCTATACCGCCTTTTACGCCATTCCCTTTCTCCTGGATAAAAGTCCGGCCAGCCTTTTCACCGATCTGGCCGTACTTTCGATGGTCTTTCTGCCGCTCACCTTCAGTTGGGCAATCATCCGTTACCGGCTGATGGATACCGACCTGATCTTCAAACGCGGCGTGGCTTACACACTGGCCACCAGTTTGATTTTGGGCGGCTATTTTGGCATCATCGCGCTGATTACCGTAGTGGTCCACAAGCGCTTGCCCGATAATGTGCGGGAGTGGGCTCTGGTTCTTACCATACTGATAACGGCCGCCATCTTTGACCCCATCAAGCGCTGGATTCAAAGCTGGGTGGACCGGGTCTTTGATCAGCAGCGCTACGATTATCGCAAGGCTCTGATCGAGTTCGGCAGCGGCTTGAGTTCGGAGACCAACCTGGAACGGTTGCTGGTCTCGATTGTTGAGCAACTGCCGCGCACGCTGTTGGTGGCGCGGGTGGCGGTTTTTCTGGCGCGCGAGTCGGGCGGCCTCTATCTGGCTGCCGCCCACGGGCTCTCCGCCGAGGCGCAACTGGCGCGCGACGGCCACGGTCAAAGCGCGCTTGACCTGAGCTTTTTGGACTTTGATCACGCTCAGGATCACACTCACATCTTCCTGGAAAACGCTCAAGCTGCGTTGCATCTACCCACCGCGCAGCAGCGCACCGCAGCCGTGCTGGACCTGAACTACTATCTGCCCTGTCGCGTGGCACAAGGCCAGACCAAAGACGATGCGGATGTCAGCCGCACCATCGCCATCATTGGCTTGGGGCGCACTTTGGGCGGCGATTTTCTCTCCAGCGAGGATGTGGAACTGCTCGAATCTTTAGCCAGTTACATCGGCATCGCGCTGCAGAATGCCAGCCTCTATGCAAGGCTCGAGGAAAAGATCGGCGAATTCGAGCGCCTCAAAGAGTTTAACGAGAACATCGTCGAATCCATCAACGTAGGCATCCTGGCCGTCGATCTCAATGACCGCATCGAGAGCTGGAATGCGCAGATGGAAACCATGTACGCCCTCAGTCGCGCCGAGGCCATCGGTCAGGCGCTCAGCGACGTCTTCCCTTCGGAGTTTGTCGACACCCTGGACAGCTTCCGCAGCGAACAGGGCGTTCATCACCTTTACAAGTTTCGCCTGACCAGCCGGGCGGGCGAGCAACGCACCGCCAATATCGCCATTGCGCCCCTGCTCTCGCGCGATTTTGTCTCCGTTGGACGCATCGTTCTGGTGGATGACATCACGGAGCGCGTCTCCCTGGAGACACAACTGGCGCAGGCCGACAAGCTCAGCTCGATAGGCTTGCTGGCCGCCGGCGTGGCGCATGAGATCAATACTCCTCTGGCCGTTATCTCCTCCTACTCGCAGATGCTCTCCAAACAGCTCAAGGGCGATGCCCGCTTGGCGCCGGTTCTGGAGAAGATCATTCAGCAGAGCTTTCGCGCCGCCGAGATCGCCAATGGCCTGCTCAATTTTTCCCGCACTTCGACCACCGAGTTCCGTGATGCCAACCTCAACCAGGTCATTCACGATACGCTTTCGCTGCTCGAACACCAGTTCAAAACCGCTCAAATCACCGTCGATTTAATGCTCGCCGCCGATCTGCCGCTGATCCACGGCAACCCCGGCAAGCTGCAACAGGTCTTTCTCAATCTGCTCTTGAACGCCAAGGAGGCCATGCAGAGCGGCGGTCGTCTGCGGGTTTCCACCTCCGTCAACGAGCAGGAAAACTGCGTCGAGGCGCTGGTGGCTGACTCCGGCTCCGGCATCGCTCCCGAGCACCTGAAGCGCATCTACGATCCCTTCTTTACCACCAAAACCACCCCCAAACCGGGCGACCGCCGCGGAACCGGGCTGGGACTCTCCGTTTCCTACGGCATCATTCAGGAACACGCCGGCAAGATTCACGTCGAAAGCGAGATTGGAGCCGGCACAACCTTTCATCTCGAGTTTCCATATTTGAGGAATTCCATTCATGCCTGAGGTTGAACTGCCATTGAATTCGTCTGTTTATACTTCCGCCGGCGACTCCTGTCTGGCGCGCATTCTGGTCATCGATGACGAGTCGGCGATCCGCGAGTCGCTGGAGGTGCTGCTTACCCTGGAAGGCTACGCGGTCACCATGGCCGTCGATGGCGAGCACGGGCTGCGCACCCTCGATCAAGACAGCTTTGATCTGCTGCTTCTGGACCTGGCGCTGCCTGGGCGCAGCGGCCTGGAGCTGCTGCCCATCATCAAGGAGCGCCATCCCGACCTGCCGGTCATCATGATTACCGCCTACGGTACCGTGGACAACGTGGTGGACGCGGTGCGCGCCGGCGCGGAAAATTTCGTCCAGAAGCCCTGGGACAATGAAAAGCTGCTGGCCGACATCCGCTCGGCCGTCGCCCGCCGCAAGGCCGAGGAAGAAAACCTCCAGCTCAAGCGCGCCCTCAAGCAGCGCTATAACTTCCAGAACATCGTCGGCAAAAGCGAGATCATGCTGAAAGTCTTTGACCTCGTGGCCCAGGTTGCGCCCAGCCGCTCCACTATTCTGATCCAGGGCGAAAGCGGCACCGGCAAAGAGCTGATAGCCAAGGCCATCCACGCCAATTCACCGCGCAAAGACAAGCCCTTTGTGCCCATCAACACCGGCGCCATGCCCTCGGAGTTGCTGGAATCCACGCTCTTCGGCCACGTCAAAGGCGCCTTCACCTCGGCCATCGCCTCGAAGAAAGGCCTCTTTGAAGTGGCCAACGGCGGCACGCTCTTCATGGACGAGATCGCCACCATGGGCATGGACACCCAGGCCAAGATTCTGCGCGTGCTGCAAGACCGGCGCTTCATGCATCTGGGCGGCGTGCAGGAGGTGCAGGTGGATGTGCGCATCATCGCCGCCACCAATGTCGATCTACGCCAGGAGGTGCGCGAGGGCCGCTTCCGCGAGGATCTCTTCTACCGCCTCAATGTCATCACCGTGGACCTGCCTCCGCTGCGCACTCGCCGCGAGGATATTCCAATTCTGGCCCAGCACTTCCTGGACTTCTACGCCAATGAAAACGGCTTCAGCCCCCGCAAACTCTCCGCCGACGCACTGCGCTGCCTTTGCGATTACAGTTGGCCGGGCAACGTCCGCGAACTGGAGAACGCCATCGAGCGCGGCGTCGTGCTCTCTTCGGGACCAGTGATCGGCTCCGAACTTCTCCCAGGGCCCATCACCGGACGCAGCTTCCAAGATGCGCTGATCGCGCAGAATCCCAATGCCTCGCTCTTCGACATCCTGGAAGACATTGAGCGCCGCATCATCATTGAAAAGATGGAGCGCTGCAACGGCAACCAGACCGACGCCGCCGAACAATTCCGCATCCCCCTCTCCACGCTCAACCAGAAGATCAAGCGCCTGAATATCGAGGTCCGCAAAAAAGGACGGGAGTAAAAGCAGGCATTTGGCAGCCCCGGCCTTCGGGCCAGTTGTCGCGTGGACCTCCCGGTCCACGCCGCACTCTACGGCGTCAACTTCGAATGGATTCGTGAGGATCGCGGCTTCAAACTGGATCTCTGGTAGAGGCAACGCGCATTTGAAAAGGGGAAATAAAGAGCAACAGACTCATACATTGAGGAGGTTTATAGCATTTTTCCGAAAGCTATAGAGTAGCGCCGACCTCCTGGTCGGCTGTGGCGTGGACCTCCCGGTCCACGCTGCACTCTACGGCAATTGTAGAGATGCTATAACCTTGTCATTCTCCCCCTTGGTTCCTTCGAGGCAGCGGAGGCGCTCTCAACTTGGTAAGGAACGATCATAAGGGCCCCGGTGAACCACCTCGTTGCAGTGTGCACTGTTTCAGTGTACACTGCATTTATGCGAAACATCACCTTCAGTGCCGACGAAGATTTGATCGATCAGGCCCGCCAGGCCGCAGCCGACCAGCGCAAGACCCTGAATGACGCCTTCCGCGATTGGCTGGCGCAGTTCGCCTCTTCGCGCTCAGACGCGGCAGGCTTCGATGAGTTCATGAGCCGGATCAAGCCAATGCGGGCCGGACGGCGTTTTACGCGGGAAGAGATGAATGAGCGATAGATTCTTTCTGGATACGAATATCTTCGTCTACTCCGCGACCGACGACGATCCCGCCAAAGCCCGCATTGCCACCGAACTGATCCGCAAGGCGCTTACCACGCACCAAGGCGCTGTCAGTTATCAAGTGGTTCAGGAATTCTTCAACCTCGCCCTAAAACGTTTTGAACGTCGAATGACCTTGGACGATCGCAGTGAGTACCTGGCGCGCGTCTTTCGTCCGCTACTCAAGATTCACTCCAGCCTGGCTCTTTACGAAGAGGCACTGCGATTGCACGCGACCCACCAGCTTCAATGGTTTGATGCATTGATCGTCGGCGCGGCCCGCCAATCCGGTTGCGCGATCCTTTACTCGGAGGATATGCAGCATGGCCGGAAGTTTGGCGCGCTGAAAATTATCAATCCATTTTTGTGAGCTTGGACGAATGAGACCATCCACGCTGCATCTGATCTAAAGACCGGCGCTATTCTTTGACAAACGCCGCACGCATCCGCTTCCAAGTTGTCTCAAGATCCTCCGGCAGAATGCGTGTCTCGGCGATTGTGGTCATGAAGTTGGTGTCGCCCAGCCAGCGGGGCATGGCGTGCAGATGCAAATGTCCGGCCACCCCCGCGCCTCCGGCCCGGCCCAGATTCAAGCCGAAGTTGTAGCCTTGCGGATGATACAGCCCTTCCAGCACTTGCTCGGTGCGCTGCGCCAGATCCATCAACTCATGCGCAGCCTCGCCGGGCAGTTGCGCCAGCCGGTCCAGATGCGCGTAGGGCATCACCATGACGTGGCCGGAGGTGTAGGGGTAGGCGTTGAGGCAGACAAAACAATGCCGGCCGCGATAGACCAGCCCGCCCGTAGCCTCGGCCTCTTGCGCGCTCATTCCTTGAGCAATCGCGAAATCAATGCTGGCGATCAAGTTGCAGAAGACGCAATGGTGGTCGCCCGGCCAGGCCGCAAGGCTCGCCGGAACGCCGGCGCGCTCGGTCTTGTCCGCCGAGGTAATGTAGGCGTAGCGCCAGGGAGTGAAGAGAGTGTCCATAGGATGGGTCCGTCTGCATCAGTATAGAGGGTTATTGCGCGGAGGGTCTCTTTGTGCGCAACTCCATTGTTTCTGCCGCCTGCGGATGAATTTTCGGTTGCAATCAAAAAATCAACAACCGTATGCATTGACGGTCTAAAGTGGCGGTTGCTACACTGAGGGCGTAGCTTGCTGCGCGGATTCCAGCAGCGAGCTGCGGCCGCCCTCCAGCTACTGCGTTGCCTGCCGGGTGTATCCCAAGGAGATCAGACACCTCCCACCCCAGCCTTCACTGGCTGGCGGAAGTGTCCTTTGTAAGGGTACGCTTGTCACAAGCGCCTACGGGTGAAGCGGCCTCCGCTCCCGGTTGACGGCCATCGCAACCGACCGAGCAGCTTCTTCGGCAGTTTCTTTCACGTCGTCGGAGCCAAGGAATCCCGGAGCTGGCACGTACATGGCAAACCCCCTCAATCCCGAACCCGAGAGCACAACCCTGAATACGCAAATTGAAGCCCTAACCCTTGACCCTGCGACGGAGCTTGAACAGCCGTTGCCAGAATCCACGTCCACACCTGAGACCGCCCCTGCAGTCGAAACACCCGCGCTGGACGCCGATGCCCCAACCGAGCCTCAAGTCGAGGCCGTACCCGTGGTGGAAGCCGCGGCAGAGGCTGAGCCCGCACCCGCAGTCGCGGAAGTTCCCGCGCCCTCCGAGTCTTCAGAACCCGTAGCCGCAGCCGAAACTGTAGTGGCAGCCGCGCCTGCCAAGGCCGCTGCTCTGGCGGATCATCTGGAGTCCCTGGATGATTTTTCCGCCGCTCTTGAAGCCTTTGAACGCGAGCAGGCCGCCGAGGCCGCCGCCGTGGAAGCCTATGGCGACAAAGTGGTCACCGGCACGGTGCTCAAACAGACGGAAAAGCATCTGGTGATTGATGTGGGCCTGAAGTCCGAGGGGCTGGTGCCTCTGGATCAGGTTCTGGATCACACTGGAGCGGTCAAGTTTCAACCCGGCGACTCGATTGAAGTGGTGATTGAGAAAGAGGAGCCGGAGGGTGGCTATCTGGCCAGCTATGAGCGTGCGCAGCGCCTGCGCGTCTGGGACGCGATTGAGAAGGCCGCCGCCGACAAAACGCCCATCACCGGCACCGTGGTCAGCCGCGTCAAGGGCGGCGTGACGGTGGACATCGGCCTGAAGGCCTTTTTGCCCGGTTCACAGTTGGAGATTCGCCCGGTCCGCAACCTGGACGGCTATCTTGGTCAGCAGATTGAAGTTCGCGTCATCAAGCTGAACAAGAAGCGCGGCAATGTTGTGGTCAGCCGCAAGGAGATTCTGGAGGAAGAGCAGAACGCCAAGCGTTCCGCCACTCTCGATCAGTTGGGCGAAGGAACGGTTCTGACCGGCACCGTGAAGAACCTGACCGACTACGGCGCGTTTGTAGACCTGGGCGGCATTGACGGCCTGTTGCACATCACGGACATGAGCTGGGGACGCCTCACCCATCCCCGCGATCTGGTCAACGTGGGCGACGAGATTCAAGTCAAGGTACTCAAGTTCGACAAAGACAAGCAGCGCGTTTCATTGGGCTTCAAGCAGTTGACGCCCGATCCGTGGCTGGACGCCACCGAGCGCTACCCGGTGGGCGCGCACGTCCATGGCCGCGTTCTCTCGGTCACCGACTACGGTGCGTTTGTTGAGCTGGAGCAGGGTATCGAAGGCTTGGTTCACCTCTCTGAGATGACCTGGTCCAAGCGCCTCAAGCACCCCTCCAAGCTGGTCAAGCCCGGAGACGAAGTCGAGACCGTGGTCCTCAGCGTTAACCCCGCCGACCGCCGCATCTCACTGGGCATGAAGCAGTTGCTCGAGAATCCCTGGGAGAATCTGACGGACAAGTATCCCGCCGGAACCATTGTCGAGGGCCGCGTCCGCAACCTGACCGACTTCGGCGCTTTCATTGAGATCGAGGACGGCATCGACGGCCTGGTTCACGTCAGCAATCTGAGCTGGACCAAGCGCGTCAAGCATCCTTCGGAGATCGTCAAGAAGGGCGAGAAGGTGAAGGCTGTCGTTCTGGGCGTCGAGCCGCAGAATCGCCGCCTCTCGCTGGGCATCAAGCAGCTTCAGCCCGATGTCTGGGAGAGCTTCTTTGCCACCCATCGCGTGGGCGATCAGGTGCACGGCAAGGTTCTGCGCACCGCGCAATTCGGCGCCTTTGTTGAGATCGCGGAGGGCGTGGAGGGTCTTTGCCACATCTCCGAGGCCGGCGACGAAGCGGGCTCCAAGCTGGAAACAGGCCAGGAGAACGAGTTCAAGATCATCAAGATCAACGTCGAGGAGAAGAAGGTGGGCCTCAGCCTGCGCTCGGCGTCTCATCACGAGGCCAGCCGCGCTCAGGTGGAGAGCTACAAGAAGGATGCTCACAAAGCGCCCGTCTCCAGCTCCACCACCACGCTCGGCGACCTCATCAACTGGAAGAGCGAGAAGAACTAAGGCGCTCCTCCATCAAGCAAGACAGCAACGGCCATCCTTCGGGGTGGCCGTTTTGTATTCGGAGTGCCAGAGCTCTCAACACAAGTTTACTTCCATTATGTGTGCAAATTCCTGCATACAAATTCCGCTCCGCCGAAAAGTCGATTCTGTTGACAGGATCGGTTTTTCACTCTTCGAGCAATAGCCATACTGTTATTTCGTTATCACGTTCATATGTTCAAATATCACAGAGTCTGGTTGCCAAACTGCATGAATACACGCAGCAAAAGCGCTGACAAATACAGGGTTGCGGAATCTTCCCTTGTCGAGGCCAGTACTTCTGTATTTGATGTCGAAAGAGGATTGTTTGAAGAAATCAAGCTTATTATTCACTTCGGTTTTATGCGTGGTAGGCGCCATTGCAACGCTTCCCGCCTACGCAGACACACTGTACACCAACGCTGGTCCAACCTCTTACGGACAGAGTAACTCCGTCGAAGCCTATTCTATCGGCGGAGATTCTGCTATAGCGAATTCGTTCATGCTTTCTTCGAACGCAACGGTAACTGGCGTGGATTTTATCGTATGGAATCTCCCTGGCAATATGCTCAATAGCGTCGACTGGGCTATCACCACCGATCCATTTGGCGGAATCACGGAAGCATCCGGGACGGCAAACCCAACCGGTACCTATCTCGGTCTCGACGAGGTGGAGGGAGTGTACCCCATCTACGAAGAGTCCTTTACCTTTGCCGGTTTGCCGCTCGAAGCTGGCATAACTTATTGGCTTCAGCTCCAGAATTCTTCGGATCCTGGTTATTGGGACATCAGTAATGGTCCTTCGGTAGCATTTCAAAACCAAGTAGGAAATCTCGCCTATTATAGTGATTCCGGTTCAAACTCAGAGACCTTCCAAATCCTGGGCGATGGTACTCCAGAGAATGTCACACCGGAACCCTCCAGCTTTCTGCTGTTGGGCAGCGGGTTGGCTGGCCTGGCCGGACTCATCAAGCGCAAGCTGACGGCATAGGCGTCCGCAGAGAGAGAGAGAACGCGCAAGAGCGCGTTCTTTCATCAACCAGAATCGTTGCGGCCATCTTAAGGGATGGCCGTTTCATTTATGAGTGACTTCTTTTTCAAGCAATCCATTTCGCTCCAAAATGCAATTTCCTGCACACTAGCGCAAGGGAGGAACGGCAACTAGAAATTTATATTCATGAGGATCTAATCTGATTACACAATATTCATGCGCTTGATTCTTTATCTCTTTCATTAGTTCATCTACAAGAAAGTTTGGCTTAATAATTGCTTAACTTGAAACGGATTCTCATTTGAAGATGCGAATTCGTTCTGGAATCAGGTCTTGAGGAATGACGCTCACAAGAATGTGAAAGGAGTCTGAGAATGAAAATCAGATTTTCCGGTCTATTACTCTTGGCTGCTCTTCTTCTACCCACCGCTGCTTGGGCCGGTATGACGGAAGCACCCGCATATACCCCTTTGAACAACGCGCCCGCATGGGAGTTCACTTCGGTTGGCAACACATTGAATAATGGATTGGGTTATACCCTCGGCGAGGTCTTTACGCCCACCGAGGATATCTATGTCAACTACCTGGGCTACTACTACGACTCGGCGACGGGAATGGTGGAAAGCCATACTGTGGGCCTATACGATGCCGAAGGTGATTTGCTTGACTCGACCGTGATCACCGGCAGTTCCTCCTATTGTTCCCCCTCCGATGAAGCGCCAGTTGCCTGCCCTACCGCTTCGGGCACGCCGCACTTCCTGTACAACCCAACCCAGACGGTTGAACTGGTGGCGGGCCAAACTTACGTGCTGGAAGGAACCAGCGGGGTCATCGATCCCTATGCGTTCAATGATCCCGGCTTCAGCACGCTATGGCCGCTTGAGATAGAAGGCAGTAATGCGGTTGAGAATGGCGGCTTCACGTTGAGTTTTAACGGCTCTTCACCGGATGAGGATATTGGCGATGGTCCTTGGGGCGCCGACATGGGCTACGAGACGCCGGAGCCTTCCAGCTTTCTTCTGCTGGGCAGCGGGTTGGCCGGACTGGCCGGGCTTATCAAGCGCAAGTTGGCGGCTTGAGGGTTCACCGAATTTTCAATCAGAAACCGGCTCTGGCTTGGTGCGTAACCGCGTCAAGCCAGAGCTGTTTTCTTGGAAGTTGATTCTCATCCTTCACTGCCAGTGCGAAAAGAGAGAATCAGCCATGTTAAAAAGTAAATAATTTCTGTTTCACTATCCAATCTCTTGCACATTACCCACACTTTGCATCTTGCCCGCAGCGGTGAGCGAGGCATCGTTTACGCCTGAAAGGCAATGGCCATGCGACTGAATCCATATCACATTGATATGTTTATAGATCACAAACTCTGGTCAGAAAATTGCTCTCTAATGAGAAAGTTCTAAGTCCACTTGCGAATTTGGCGGAGATTACACCCAATTCCTCCAAGGCAACGCTTCAGCGAGTGCTTTGAACAATGAAAGGTACGTCCATGAAAAAATTAGCAGCTCTTTTTGTTTTTACTCTAGGCTTTACCCTTGTCCTCACAGTTCCTGCCAAAGCCAGCGAAATTCTTTATGACAACACCACAGACAGCTCCTATACCGATTATGGCTACTATGTGGGCGATGGCGAATTTGCCACGGATTCGTTCAATCTGTCAGCAGATTCCACCGTTACCGGCATCTCGCTGGGTGTCGAGCTTATCCAGGGCGGCCTTGACCCTGTGACCGAAGTTGACTGGCAGATCACCACAAGTCCCTTCGGCGGGGACCAGATTGACTCTGGTGTGGCAACATCGTTCACCGAATATGATTCTGCTCCGAGCTTTTCTGGCGGCGATGGTGGATTGCCAACTTTTGCCCAGATCTACTTCGACATTGACGATCCCGATCTGACTGCGGGAGTTTACTATCTTGAGATCGATTATCTGGCTGGGACTCTGAACGGAGAATACTCTGAGGTGGATTGGGATGTCAGCGGTGGCGATTCAACTGCCTTTCTAACCTACGATGGAAGTGTGGCCTCAAATACCTTCCAAATTCTCGGCACGGAGGATTCTGCCACGCCGGAGCCTTCCAGCATTTTGTTGCTGGGCAGCGGGTTGGCCGGACTGGCCGGGCTCCTCAAGCGCAAACTGGCGGCTTGAAAATCAGCCTGCGGGAAGCAAATTTCATAGTGCAAGACCACAACGGCCATCCTTCGGGGTGGCCGTTGTTGTCTTTGCGGGCAGGTGGAAACAAATGGGCACAAGGACAGGCCGGTGAAGGCTCTGACTACCGAAACCATATTGGAGCTTGTTTGTCCTAAAAGAGAGAATGAATCGTCTTAAAAGATGCATTCCTTTGCATATATTTAATTTTAATTCTTCTCAAGTTATTGATATTAAATCGTTTCACATTGGGGATTGACGTGCATTTAAAGAGGCACTCCCGTTGTCTGTTCAATGCAAAACAGAGGAGCTTTCCCGGAGTACCTTCTTCCCCGGCCTTCCCCTTAGGCCCCGATATTTGAATGCAGGAGAGTCAATGATGAAAAGATATGTTTTGTTTTTCTGCCTGTTGGCTGCTCTGGCGTCACAACCTGCTTCCGCCGATCCACTTTTTACCACGCTGGGGCCCGGCAATTCATACTCACTTGGGGGCTGGTCTATTGGGGGCAGCGATTATGGCAGCGCGGAAATTGGAAATTCATTCACGCTGGGTTCCGCGGCTGACATTTCGGATGCGATTCTAGCGCTGGCCTACATCTACGGTGACAATGCGCCGATTGATCTTTCCATCGAATCCGACAACGGAGGATCGCCGGGCAGTGTGCTGGCAACGTTGACCCAGGTCGGAACGATACCTCCGCTTCTTCAGAACGACGTTTTAGTTGGTGGCGGATTGATTACCTTTACCTGTACCGGAGTCGCTTGCGATTTGGCAGCGGGCAATTATTGGCTGGTTGCCTCTGAGACGGATTCCACCACGCTTCAGGACTGGCTGGATACCTACAACAATGCACCGACAAATCTGGCACAGGCCAGTGACGGAGGCCCTTGGATCATCAATCCTGACTACGCGGAGACAGCCTTCCAGATGGATGGCAGCGCCGTTGCGACGCCGGAGCCGGGGAGCTTTCTGCTGCTCGGCAGCGGTCTGGCTACCCTTGCCGGGCTCATCAAGCGCAAGCTGACGGCCTGAATACTTTGGGCATAATGTATTGATTTGGAGAGGAATAACCATGAAGAAGTCGGCAATTCTCGCAGGATTGATTCTCGCAGTTACAGGCGCGGTTGCGGCGGTTCCCGCATTCGCAGACTCGACGCTGTACAGCAACCCCGGTCCCGGCACCTACACCGTCAACGGATGGGGAGCACCGACCTCGGATTCGTTCACTCTGTCGCAGGATTCTACAGTCACCGGTGCAATATTGACGATGTGGTTTAACGCAGGAGATAGCCCAACGAATGTGATCTGGCAGATTGACTCCAGCTTCACCTACTTTGACTCCAGCACCATACTGGCAGGCGGGGATTCGGATGTGGCGTCTTACAGTCTAGTGGAAACCTCTTATGGCTATCCAATTGATCAGTTCTCTATCGCCATCCCCAGCCTTGCGCTCGACGCTGGAACCTATTGGCTGGAGATTGACAATGTGGGCTCGGCTTTGGGGTATGGCGGCGGATGGGATGAGAGCGACGGCGCATCGCTTGCATGGAACGGCGCCGACGGGATAAGTCAGATCGGTTCGGAAACCTTCCAAATCCAAGGAGAACAAGACTCCAATGTTACGCCG
>Ga0181520_10009362_pt1 | contig 13551 bp, 11 predicted proteins | sample PEATcosm2014_Bin_29_FD_132451 | JGI IMG/M metagenome (GOLD analysis project Ga0181520, IMG submission 132451) | Peatland microbial communities from MTU Mesocosm Facility, Houghton, MI, USA - PEATcosm2014_Bin02_30_metaG | ecosystem: Environmental > Terrestrial > Soil > Wetlands > Peat | place...
CCTCGGGGTGGGGGGGTTTCATCTGGGCGCGACGAAGGATCAGCAGGAAGCGAACGCGATGGTGGGGCGGGCGATCGACAGCGGGATCAATTTTTTCGACAACGCGTGGGAATATAAGGAAGGGCTGGCGGAGGAGCGGTTGGGCGCGGCGCTGAAGGGCAAGCGGGATCAGGTGATCCTGATGACGAAGGTCTGCACGCACGGGCGCGACAAGAGCGTGGCGATGCAGCAACTGGAGGAGTCGCTGCGGCGGCTGGGGACGGATCACCTGGACGTGTGGCAGATTCACGAAGTGGTTTACTACAACGATCCGGATCTGATTTTTCGGCCGGGTGGCGCGATTGAGGCGCTGGCGGCGGCAAAGCAACAAGGAAAGGTGCGGTGGGTGGGGTTCACGGGGCACAAGCATCCGGACATTCACCTGAAGATGCTGAGCCACGATTTTCCTTTCGACACGGTGCAGATGCCGCTGAATGCGTTTGACGCGCGGTTCCGGAGTTTTCAGGAGCGCGTGCTGCCGGAGGCGAACCGGCGCGGAATGGCGGTGCTGGGGATGAAGAGTCTGGGCGGGAGCGGGGAGATGGTGACGCACGGGGCGATCACGGCGGAGGAGGGTTTGCGCTATGCCATGAGCCTGCCGGTGGCGACGACGATCAGCGGAATGGATTCGATGGACGTGCTGGAGCAAAACCTCGGGATCGCGTCGAACTTTAGGCCGATGACGGAAGCGGAGCGGCGGGCGCTTGAGGATCGGGTGCGGCAGTGGTCGGCGGACGGGCGATATGAGTTGTTCAAGACGACGGTGAAGTACGACGGCGATGTGGGGCGGCAGCAGCACCAGTTTCCGACGCCTGAGAAGTTGCCGGCGTAAGACATCGCTCGCGACCGGCGGAGCCGGACCAGGCCCGCGCCGTTCCGGATCATTGAGGACGAGAGAACTGTCAGCGCGACTTTGCCTGCGCTTCGTGCCCTCTCGAAGAATCGATTTTCCGCAAGCTGTAAGAGCCGTAAGGGAGTGCGTTGAGGTTAGCTTGCGGCAGAGTATCCTTGCCGGTGAGACTGGAAATTATGGGGTAGAAGGTTTACTCTGCGCAGCCGGTTGCGCAGCACAGACCTGTGCTTCCACGGCCGCTGACAGCTTGCCTTTTCCGCAAAGGTTCTGAGTGTTTGTCTTGGCGATGTCAGCGCGGTAATAGCCCGTGGTCATGTATTCCTTCCCGGTCCGATCCGGATTTGGCAACCAAAAATCGCAGTTGTTGTGCTTATTACACCTGACGGCGAACAGAATCCTGTCGCCTTCATGGAGTTGATCCATGAACCATTGTTTGTAAGCCAAAGGCGCCGCGGCGCCAGCGAGCATCCCGAGTGCCAGGCTCCCACCAACAGAAATCGGGGCCTCAATCGCATACAAGCCATCCGCGGTTCTCACATAATGGATATTGTGGCCCGCTTCGAAGGCCCGACAGCCGCCGCCGCTGCAAAATGCGAAGCTGCCATCGCTGAGTTGTCCCGTTGCCGAAAACACGCCGACCAGATATTCCGCGCTGTGGTCCTTCGCAAAAGCCGGGTTTACGACGATGGCCAACAGAACGCCGGCCAGAAAAACAGGTTGCTTTTTCACAGAATCCTTCCGTGAGCTGGATTGTGTAGTTCACCGTGAAACACTCAAACTACAGTCGAGGGATACCGGCAGCAATACACCGGAAGTGGTCAGAATGCACCAAGGTACTGCGGCCGTTGCGCTGCCATTCTGAAAATTCCGGTATCGGGAAAGCCGCCACAGCGGATATCCTTAGCGTTCGTATGAGGATTCGCTGCGGATGAGAATTGCCATCGTCACGGAGACATTTCTTCCCAAGATCGATGGGATCGTCACGATGGTGACGAAGACGGTGGAGACACTGGAAGCGGCGGGCGATGAGGTGATGATTTTCGCGCCGAGCGGTGGGCCGGAGGAGTTGTCCGGGGCGAAGGTGGTGAGCCTGCCGTCGATTCCGTTTCCGGCATATCCGGAGCTGCGGGTGGCGGCGCCGCGAGCTTCGATGCGCAGGCATCTGGAGGCGTTTCGGCCGGACGTGTTTCATTTGTTTGAGCCATCGCTGCTGGGCATTGGCGGAATTTATTACGGCAAGGTGCTGCATATCCCGATCGTGATTTCGTATCACACGAACCTGCCGGCGTATCTGCACTATTACGGGCTGGGTTTTTTTCAGGGGCCGACGTGGAAGCTGATGCGGGAGCGGCACCTGCGCGCGGACCTGAATCTGTGCACGTCGACGCAGATGATGGATGAGCTGCGCGCTCACGGGGTCGACAGGCTTGCACTGTGGGAGAGGGCGGTGGATGCGCAGCAATTCCATCCGTCGAAGTGCTCGGTGGAGATGCGGAATACATTGAGCGCGGGCGAGCCGCAGAAGCCGCTGCTGCTGTATGTGGGGCGGCTGTCGGCGGAGAAGGACATCGGGACGCTGCGCGAAGTGCTGCGGGCAATGCCGGAAGTGAGGCTGGCGATTGTGGGGGATGGTCCGACGCGGCGCGATCTGGAGAAGCATTTCCGGGGGACGCCGACGTATTTTGCCGGATACATGCGTGGCGAGGCGCTGGCGCAGGCTTATGCCTCGGCGGATGTGTTCGTGATGCCGTCGAAGACGGAGACGCTGGGTTTGGTGCTGATGGAGGCGATGGCGGCGGGCTGTGCTGTGGTGGCGTGCAATGCGGGTGGGATACCGGACGCGGTGGAGGACGGCGTGACTGGGTATCTGTTCGAGCCCGGTGACAAGGACGGGTTGATTGAGACGGTGCGTCGGGCGCTGGCGAATCCTGGGGAGCGGGCTACGATCCGGGTTCGTGCGCGGGCCGACGTGGAGCGGCACAGCTGGGACGGGTCCACGCGCCAGCTGCGGCAGTATTATGCGCAGGCGATCGAGGATCCGCGACCGAAGAAGGAGATGATTGGGCCGAGAAGGCGGCCTGGGTTGCGGCGGAGAATGGTGATCGGGACGCTGCGGCGGCTACTTCCGTGAGGGCGCCGGACGAGGCGCGGAACCAGGCGCGGAACCGGACATGGAACCGGAGATGGAGCCAGGAGGCAAGAGGCTGGCCTGCTGCGTGTGCGGCTCACCGGAATCCATGTTGTAAGCGCCGTAATCGATGGTGAGGGTGGCGCGGCCGCCGAGGCGGACATCGGTGTCGCTCTCGTTATGCTCGGGAAGCCAGAACTCGCCCGTCTTGGCGTTCACGTGATGGATCTTTGTGTCGCGAATCCAGAAGGAGGGATTGCGCGCGGGCTGGGCTTCGATTTTTGCGACGGCGAAATCGTCGGCGTCGACCCAGATGGTGCCTCGATAAAGAAGGCGGGAGCTGGTTTTCGGTTCGACCTGGAGCTGGTAGCAGGGCCGGCCGTCGATCATTTGCTGACCGACGAGAGTGAAATTGTAATTGGCCGCGGTGGGCGCGGTCTGGCGCGGATCGGCTGCGGATTCTTTTTCGGCGTCGAGGAGCTTTTTGAGGACGTGGTCGGCGAGCATCTTCGAGCCGGTTTGGGAGATGATGCGGAACTGCTTGGTGCCTGGAGCCGAGTAGGTCGTGTCGACGACGAGGGTCGCGCTCATGTTGGCGGGAAAACCCTGGTAGGTGACGGAGTAGCGGCGCTGTTCGGTGTAACCCTTGAGATCCTCGGCGCGCTTCTTCTCGCTGTCGGCGAGCTTTTGCACAATCTCGTCGACACCGAGGTGGGCGGTGACGGAGAGTGGCGAGGCGGCCGGAGCCGCGGGGGCACCGGATAAATTTGTAATGGCGGCGTCTACTTTTTGTGCGGAAGCAATTGAGCCTGACACGATGACGGCCGCGGCAAGCAGGAAGATCTTAGCCAGAAGACGGTTACGGGTTTTTGGGAACAAGATGTTCTATGATGCCCCTCGGCAGCGTGGCCCGTCAACGAAAGAGTTCCCTCGATCTCAATATTGCTTAACACTTTGGTGTGGTAGTGTGGCAACGCACTATAATGAAGCCACTTCATCCTTCTCCCTTCAGGAGCCCCGTAGTTCCTGGAGTAACCAGACCGGGGTGAGTCGGATCGCGTTCAGGGCAAAGCAAGCTACATCCCACGAAGCCGCGTCGATGGGATGGCGGAGGCCGCGTTGCAAAACCAGTTGCTGTTGTTGTCCAGAGACCGGGACGCTGTTGGTCCCTGGCGGAGCGGGGTGTCTCTCCACGGTCACACTCGGCACTCCCGGGAGAGCCTGGGTTTCATCGGAAAACTACTCGAGCAACGAGAGCTGTCGCGGCGCTGGTATGAGACCAAGAAGACAGACTGCCTGCGCGTGACGGGGATAGACCTGGACCTGGGCCGGGCCTACTGGACTCCACCGCTGTGTGAACGGCGAGCGCAGGAGGTGGAGACGCGGCAGATCGAGGAACTGGGTCTGCGGCCGATGGTTTCGCTCACGGATCATGACCGGATCGATGCGTGCGTTTTGCTGCGGGGGGATCCGAAGTTCGGCGATGTGCCGATTTCGACGGAATGGACGGTGGAGTGGGGCCGCGCGGTCTTTCATTTCGGTGTGCACAATTTGCCGGCCGAGCAAGCGCATGCGCTGCTGGCGGCGATGCGGGAAGCGGTGGCAAAACGAGACGAGAAACAGATCCTGGAGCTGTTCGCGGAGTTGAGCCGCATGCCGGGGGTGCTGGTGGTGTTCAACCATCCGCGGTGGAACTTCTACGACATTCCGGCGGCGCGGTTTGAATTCGAATTGGTGCGATTCCTCGAGTCGGCCAATGAATATCTGCATGCGTTCGAGCTGAACGGCATGCGGAATCACGAAGAGAATCGGGCAGTGATTCAGCTGGCGGCGGAGTGGGGCCAGCCGGTGATATCGGGAGGAGATCGGCACGGGTGCGAGCCGAATGCGTCGCTGAATCTGACCAACGCGGCGGATTTTGGGGAGTTCGCCGAGGAGATTCGCGAAGGGCGGCAGAGCACGGTGCTGGTGATGCCGCAATATGCGACGCCGCTGGGGTGGCGGTTCTATCAAACTTTCACGCATGTGATTGCGGACTATCCGGGGTATCCAGAGGGACGGAGACGTTGGGATGAGCGGACGTTTCATCCGGATCGCAACGGCGAGGTGGTGCCGATGATTCGGCTGTGGAAGAATGAAACGCCTGAATTTCTGAAGACGATCTTTCGCGCGGCGCTGGTGGCTTCGCGCGTGCCTTTCTATGCGCTGCTGCGTCGATGGAATGGGCGGGCAAACGAGTCTCTGCAGTTGCCGGCGGCGGCGCCGTGGATGGCCAGCGATGCCGGCGCTCGCGAGCGGGCTGCTTTTGCGGAACGGATGCCCGAGGGGCTTATGGAAGTCTACGGGGGCGGGGAGCCGGCGGCGGACTGAACGGCAGAGCTCAAGACACAGAGCACAGAGCTCAGAGCGCAGAGCTCAAGGCACAGAGCACAGAGCTCAAGGCACAGAGCACAGAGCTCAGAGCACAGAGCACAGAGCACAGAGCTCAAGGCACAGAGCACAGAGCTCAGAGCTCAAGACACAGAGCTCAGAGCACAGAGAAGGCTCTGAGTTCCTGGCGAGTGATTCAGCCTGCTACGGCTGACAACTCCAGTTCTTTTTGCAGCAGCGCGAATTGGTCGCGGTCGGTTTCGTAGGCTCCGGTGTGGGGAAGTTGCTGGACCAGGGCGTTGCCTTTCTCCCACGCCTCGCGGGCTTCACTCAGCCGATGTTCGCTCCAGAGGAAGGCACTGCGGGCGATCCAGTAATCGGCGTTTCGGCGGGTGGGATTCTTGGCCTGCATGCGCTCCCACCAGACGCGCACCCCCGCCGCATCGTGCTGCAGATAAGCTTTGCCGAAGATGAAGGGCGTGTGGAGTTCGGCGGGAATGTCCGATGCGGAATCCTGATAGATAGCCTCGGCATCGGCGAGAGCCTGGCTGGCATCGGCGATGAGGCCGCGGTCAAGATAATACGAGGCCGCCAGGAGGCGCAGGTGCAGCGCGGGCTGGCCGATCGAGATGCCGGAGCTGGCACGCTCGATGCCGTCGATGTCGTAGTCGCGTGGGCGGAGCGGCGTGACGGTGGTGGCGGCAGCGGCGGTAAAGGCGCGATGGAGATCGGCCCAGGGGCCTGGATGCAGAAGCTGGAGGATGCGGGCGCCGTCGGAATAGAAGGCGCGGGTGCGGAAGGGAATCAGGTTCAGGAGGGCCGTTACCAGGGAGAGCGTAGAGAAGAAACTGAGCGGGAGCCACTCCTGCTGCCACGGATGGCCCGGCGCTGCGAGGGTGAACCACAATCCCGTCAGCCCCGCGGCGAGACTGGCGACCGGACCCGCTGCAACCATGCAGACATCGCGCCAGAGGGGACGGTTCGGATCGGTGGGAGCGACCGCGGTGGCGCCGCCGATGGCAAGAAAGCCGGAGAGGATGAAGCGGAATTCCCATTTGCCTTCGCGGACGCGCCACTGGAGGGGGCCGACGATGAAAGCGCGGAGCTTCATGGCGAGGAGTGCGGCGGCAGCGGCGTGGCCGAACTCATGGATGGCGACCATGAGCAACTCGAGGAGCAGAAGCAGGAAGAGATCGTGGAGAAAGGAGCTTCTGACCCAAACGAGGTTATTCGATTCGGCCCAGCGCCACCACCAGGTCATGGCGGAGATGAAACCGCCGGTTCCGGCGATCCAGATGGCGCGGTTGACGATGGCATTGGTGCTGTCGCCGGGGAGGGGCTGCGAAAGCTCCTCCGCTTTGATGAGGTCACGGCGGCGAAAGGCAATGAGACCGGCGAGGCCGACGCCGAGGAGCAGCGCGTCGGGATTGAGAAACGCGGTGACCGGCGCGGTGAGGAAGCGGCGGTCCATATAGAGGAAGAGGCAGCCGAGAAGGGTATTGGCGCCGCTGGCGACGAGGCCCCAGGTGCGGGCGGAGTTTTTGCCGGACCAGAAGGTCCAGCAGGCGAAACCGTAGAGGAGACCGAGCAGGGGAAGGGCGGCGCGGATGCCGGCGCTGAGGAGCGTGGGCGGCAGATGGGCGTCGGGCCACGAGGCGATGTCGAGGACGGAGAACAGCGCCGAGCGGAGAAAGAGGATGGCTCCCAGAGCAAACATCCAGCACAGAAAATTTCGAACCGCGCGCATACTATCCGCCTGGGTCGGGAGATAGCGGAATAGTAACTGCGGCGTCACGAGGCAACAATGCTACTTCGGAGGTAGATGCGGACGGGCGTTGTTTAAGCCAGGACCAAAGAAGACAGGCTAGAATGACGTTCTCTGCAAGCGGAAGAGGTCCAGGTGGAAGGCGGAATCGATCAGAAGCAGATCGACGAGATCAAGGCGCGGTACGGCATCGGAGCCCACGCAGTGGGTCCGGGCCGGTTCCCCATTGTCTTAATCCAGCCCTCGCATTACGACGATGAGGGATACGTGATCCAGTGGTTCCGCTCGGCGATGACTTCGAATTCCCTCGCCGTGATGCATGGGCTGGTCGAGGACTGCATCCAGCGGAAGGTGCTGGGCGAGCAGGTTCGGGTGGAGATCCGCGCGATGGACGAGAACAACACGCGGATCCGCGTGGCGCAGCTGGCGCGCGAGCTGAAGGACGGCAAGGGTCTGGTGATGCTGGTGGGAGTGGAGTCGCACCGGTTTCCGCGGGCCATGGACATGGCGCTGCAACTGAGAGTGGCGGGCGTGAACGTATGCATGAGCGGGACGCATGTGTTGGGAAGCATCGCGATGCTGGGCGGGGTGACGCCGGAGTTGCAGGAGGCGATGAACCTGGGCATCTCGCTCTACGCGGGTGAGGCGGAAGAGCGGCGGCTGGATCAGGTGCTGCGCGATGCGTGGCTGGGACAACTGAGGCCGCTCTATGACTACGCGAACGATCCGCCCGCACTGGAAGGGGCGCCGCTTCCGATGCTGCCGGCGAAGACGATTCGCGGCACGATCGGCGGGTGGACGAGTTTCGATGCAGGGCGGGGCAGCCCGTTTGAATGCTCGTTCTCGACGATCGCCAACGTGGAGGGCTGCGAGTCGCGGCGGCGAACGGTGGATGAGGTGGAGCGGATCGTCCGGGAAAACCTGAAGCAGGGCGTGGGGCGGTTTTTCATCGGCGACGGCAGCTTCTCACAGAACCCGGACTGGGAGGCGATCTTCGATCGGCTGATCGCGATGCGCGAGCAGGAGAAGCTGGGCATCGAGTTCATGGTGCAGGTGGACGCGACGTGCCATCGTGTGCCGGGGTTCATCGAGAAGGCCCGACGGGCGGGGGTGCGGCGGGTGGTGGTTGGGATCGAGAGCATCAGCCCGCAGAGCCTGATGGCAGCGAAGATTCCGCAGAACAGGATTGAGGAATACCGGCCGATGTTGCTGGAGTGGAAGCGGGCCGGGGTGATTGTGATCGCGGAGTACATCGTCGGGTTTCCGGGCGAAACGCCGGAGAGTGTGCTGCGCGACATCCGAATGATCAAGAAGGAGCTGGCGATCGATCTGCTGGAGCCACATTGCCTGACGGCGCTGCCGGGGTCGGAGGATCACCAGAGTCTTTATCGGGGGGGAGCGTTTCTGGAGCCGGATATGAACCGGTACGACCTGGAGCACGTGACGAGGCAGCACCTGACGATGACGGCGGAGGAGTGGGCGAAACTGTATTACGAGACGTGGATGGAGTTCTATACGCCGGAGCACATGCACACGGTGCTGCGGAGGGCGGCGGCGACGGGCGTTCCGCTCAGGGAGATGATGGCGCTGCTGGTGTGGTTCTACTCGTCGATCGTGTACGAAGGGATCGATCCGCTGCACGGCGGATATTTGCGGCAGAAGTACCGGCAGGACCGGCGGCCTGGATTGCCGAAGGAAGGGTTTCTGCGCTTCCACACGCGTTATGCTCTGAACCTGCTATCGAAGCAGATCAAAATTGCCCAGCTTTATTTGCGTTATCGGGGGTTTACGAAGGGCCTGGAACTGGATCGCAGCGCGAAGGACTACACCGATATGGCGCTGACGCCGGATTCGGAGTTAGACCCGAGCGCGCTGGAGATGCTGATGGCGCACGCCGCTGTGCCGCAGTGAGCCCGCGTCCATGACGGATCGTCAATAACGGATCGTCAATGAAGGGTCGTCCGGGGAAGTTCAGCGGACCCCAGTCCAGGAAAGAACGCCGATTTTTGAGTCGGGATAGCTGGCTGGGGCCCGGAAACTACGGAGCGCGGCGGCTACTCGCGCGGGGATTCGAGACCGGCGGGCATCAGGAGCTGAGCGAGTTCGGCCCGGGGGCCAATCAGCTCGACTTTCACCGGGGCCAGGCCCTCGTCGTGGAAGTCGAGGGCGTCGGCCGCTGCGCGGGAGAGGTCGATGACCCGGTTTTCGGGAACCGGACCGCGGTCGTTGACCGTGACGATAACCGACTTGTTATTGCGCAGGTTGGTGACCCGGAGCACCGACCCAAGGGGCAGGGTGCGGTGGGCGCAGGTGAGCTGGTTCTCGTCGAAGGGCTCGCCGCTGGCAGTGGTGCGGCCCTGGAAGAACTTGCCGTACCAGGAAGCGACACCGAGCTGGAACCAGTGGTGGTGGCTAACAACGATCTCTGGGTTGAGATGGGTGGCTGGCGAAGCAGCCTTCGCGCCGGCGACGCCGAAAAGAGTGGCGAATACTGCGACGGCGATACGGACGAATTGGCGGGGGCGATGGGCGTTATCTGAGCTTGCGATAGCGTTCATACTCCTCCTCCTGAAATTGTAGGTACCCGGTGCTGGTAAGTCAAACAACCAGAACCATTTAATGCAATACCGTACTTGCATCCTGATGCGTTCTGTGGTACTTCGGAAAGCGAATTTCCGCAGCCCAGAAACAGGAACGGTCTTCCTCCGCTGGTTCGAAGAGCCAATACGCGGAAGAAAGACCTACCAAGTACGATGGCGGAATGGGGCAGGACGCTGCCCGGAATATAAAGAGGAGTTCAATTTTGATACGCAAGCCCAGTGTTGTCAAGGACATGGCAGAGTTGGCAATAACCCGCAGAGCACTTACCATCGCGGGTTACGACCCCTCGTCGGGGGCGGGGATCACGGCCGACCTGCAAGTCTTTACAGCCCATAGTGTTGTGGGGGTGTCCGCGGTTACAGCGCTCACCGTGCAGTCTCGGACGGGCGTTCGACGGGTGGAACCGGTTTCGGCTGCTTTGTTGCGGGAAACACTGGACTTGCTGGCCGAGGAGGGACCGATTGCGGGGGTGAAGATCGGGATGCTGGCGACGGCGGAACTGGTGGAGGTGGTGACTAAATTCTTGTCGCGGGTCCGAATTCCGAGGGAGCGGGTGGTTCTCGATCCGGTCATCTGGTCGAGTTCGGGGGCGGAACTGCTGTCGGCTGAAGGGGTTGGGAGGCTTCGAGAGGGGTTGTTACCGCTGGTGGGGTGGATTACTCCCAACGTTGCTGAGGCGGGGATTTTGGCTGAAATCGAGGTTTCTGGGAAGGAGGGGGTCCCTGAACTGGCCGGACGGTTGGCGAAATTGGGGGGTGGCGGGCTGAATGTCGTGGTGACGGGGGGCAATCTGGAGCCTCCGGATGATTTTCTACGGACGGATTCCGGGAAGGAGATTTGGGTGCCGGGCCAGCGCGTGGAGGCGCGGGGTGTTCATGGGGCGCATGGGACGGGGTGCGTGTTTTCTTCGGCGCTTTTGTGCCGGCTGGTGCTCGGGGATTCGAAGGTGGAGGCGGTTCGGGGGGCTAAGGCGTTTGTGGTGAGGCGGTTGACCGGTTACCGGGACAGCAGCAAAACGGATATTTCGGAGTTATGATGACGCATGAAGTATCCGGTGAAGGTGGCGTTGATCTCCGCCCTTGTGGCGCTCCCGTTGGAATGGGTGAATTACCGATATTTCGCTTTCCCGATCGATGTTGGTTACGTGAATCCTACTTGGTTTCAGCAGGTGACCGGCGCCGAGTGGGTGCTGCTGCACCTTCCGGGATTGCGCCTTTGGGACTGGCTGGAACACCGCGGCCATTCGGAGTTGGTTCCAGCTGCAATATTCGCCAGCGGATATATCGATACCGTCTTACTACTGTTCCTGGCGCTCCTGTTGACTCACTGGATTTCCGGCCTGAGGAGAAGGCGGCCAGCTCAGGCCGTGTGACGAAAGTGATTGCTCCGGACTATCTCAAACAGTAGTCCAATCCAAAATGACTTTGCCGGTGCTGCCGCTGATCATCGCCTCGAAGCCTTGTTCGTAGTCCTTGTAGCCGAAGCGGTGGGTGATGACGGGGGATATGTCGACGCCGGAGGTGACGAGGACGGACATCTTGTACCAGGTCTCGTACATTTCGCGGCCGTAGATGCCGCGGATCGTCAGCATGTTGAAGATGATTTTGCGCCAGTCGGTCTCCATGGGTTTTGAGGGAATGCCGAGGACGGCGATGCGGCCGCCGTGGCACATGTTGTCGATCATCTCGGCGAAGGCGACGGGGGAGCCGGACATTTCGAGGCCGACGTCAAAGCCTTCCTGCATGCCGAGTTGTTTCTGGACCTCGGCGACGGGAGTTGCGCGGGGATCGACGGCGAGGGTGGCTCCCATTTTGCGGGCGAGCGAGAGACGGAAAGGGTTGAGGTCGGTGGCGACGACGTAGCGCGCGCCCGCGTGGCGGACGATAGGGATGGCCATGAGACCGATGGGGCCTGCGCCGGAGATGAGCACGTCTTCGCCGAGGACGGGGAAGGCGAGGGCGGTGTGGACCGCGTTGCCGAAGGGGTCGAAGATGGCGGCGATTTCTTCCGAGACGCCTAAGTGGTGGCGCCAGATGTTGGTCATGGGGAGCGCGATGTATTCGGCGAAGGCGCCGGGGCGGTTGACGCCGACGCCCGAGGTATAGGCGCAGAGATGGCGGCGTCCGGCGAGGCAGTTGCGGCAGCGTCCGCAGGTGACGTGGCCTTCGCCGGAGACGAGGTCGCCGACTTTGAAGTCGGAGACATTGGAGCCGGCGGCGGCGATCTCGCCTACGAATTCATGGCCGATGACCATGGGGACGGGAATGGTTTGCCGGGCCCATTCGTCCCACTGATAAATGTGGACGTCGGTGCCGCAGATGCCGGTGCGGCGGACGCGGATGAGGACGTCGTTGATGCCGTATTCGGGCTCGGGTACATCTTCGAGCCAGAGGCCGCGTTCGGCGCGGGCCTTGACGAGTGCTCGCATGGTTCTCCTCAGAAGAAAGTGCCCTTATGAGGGTAAGGCATTCCTGCGCGGCAGGGGGCCCGGCGGAAGGGCGGTTGTGCGCGGGTGATGGGAGTGCGGACGATTTCCAACGCCGGCGCGGCGCCGGGGAATAGAATACGTCTTTATGTCCAACAATCGGCGTGTGTGGGTGTGTGTGTTTGGGATGAGCCTGGTGCTGTTCATCGTTTGTGCTACGCGGGTACGGCATGCGTCTGCGGCGGGTTCGTCGACAGAGAGCGACGCGGAAAACATCGCGAAGCATGCGCTGGATGCGGGGAAGGTGAGCGGGTTCGACAGTTCGCTGACGTACGTCGGCCAGGAAGTGGTGGCGAAGCCCGTTGCCGGGGCGGACCATGAGATCAGCTACACGATTGCAGGGCCCGGCCAGGGGGTAAAGAGCAACGTGGAATACCGGATCTACGACACGCCTGCTGCGGCGTCGGCGCACGCCAATCCGGATCTGGCCCAGCAAAAGCTGGAAGCGAGCCGGAACGACATGCCGCACGGGCAGTTTCGGACGTATCACTCGAGCCTGGGCGGTTCGCCGCTGGCGAAGGACGTGCCGGAGACGTTCCGGTGCCTGGCGCTCACCGACAAAGGACCCTGGTCGCGCTGTTATTACTATCCGGGCGGGCAGTCGGAGACCGTGGTGGTGGGCACGACGACTTCCGCTCAGGCCAACGAGGCGATCATGATCACGGCGATGGGGGCGCAGCAGCTGGCGGGGGCGAAGCCGTAGACTCAGAGATCAATCGGCAACATCAGCTCCAGTAGCTGCGGTCTAAAGTCCGGTACTGGATGGCTTCGGCTATGTGGGGGACGGCTAGTTTTTCGGTTCCTTCTAAGTCGGCGATGGTGCGGGCTACTTTGAGGATGCGGTCGTGGGCGCGGGCGGTGAGGCCTTGCTGGACCATGGCGCGCTCGAGAAGTTTTTCGGCATCGGGGGAAAGCTCGCAGTGAGCGCGGATTTGGCTGGTTCCCATCTGCGCGTTGGAGAAGATTATTTCTTTGACTCCGTTGGTGGAGGCTGAGACGAAGCGCTGGCGCTGGCGTTCGCGCGCGGCGAGGACACGGGCGCGGATGGTGGCGGAGTTTTCGATGGCGGCGGCTCCCCGGAGTTCCTTGTACTGCACGGCGGGGACTTCGATGTGGATGTCGATGCGGTCGATGAGGGGACCGGAGATTTTTGCGACGTAGCGCTGGATGAGGGGCGGGGTGCAGTGGCACTCGCGCGACTTGTCGTTGAAATAGCCGCAGGGGCAGGGGTTCATGGCGGCGGCAAGCATGAAGGCGGCGGGGAAGGTGAGGGACATCGACGCGCGTGCGATGGTGACGTGGCGGTCTTC
>Ga0181520_10009365_pt1 | contig 13546 bp, 16 predicted proteins | sample PEATcosm2014_Bin_29_FD_132451 | JGI IMG/M metagenome (GOLD analysis project Ga0181520, IMG submission 132451) | Peatland microbial communities from MTU Mesocosm Facility, Houghton, MI, USA - PEATcosm2014_Bin02_30_metaG | ecosystem: Environmental > Terrestrial > Soil > Wetlands > Peat | place...
CATCCCGACGGTGCTTTCGCCGGTGACCGATCCGCGCATTTCGGCCGCGGGAATCGAGATGGCGGTGGCCCAGCCGTGCTATCCGGTGCAGGTGGCGCACGGGCATGTGAAGGCCCTGGCGGAGGCCGGCGTGGATTACATCCTGGTGCCCAACATGGCGGATGCCGAAGGGGCGGAATCCTCGCCTTCGCATTACTGCCCGTGGAACCAGACCCTGCCGTGGGTGCTGCGGGCCGCGCCGCCGCTGGAGGGAGAGCAGCACAAGTTCCTCATTCCCACTCTGCATTTCAAGCTGGGCCCGGCCCAGGTGAAGACGGCCCTGGCGGAGACCATGCGCCGCATCGGCGTGACGCGGCGGGCGAGCGACCGCGCCGTGGACGCGGCCTACGCCGAGCAGCGTCGTTTCCAGGAGAAGCTCTTGGAGGCAGGCCGGCGCGCGCTCGATGTTCTGGAGCGGACCGGCGAACCGGGCCTGGTGCTGGTGGGCCGCGCCTACAACATCTACGACCGCGGGGTGAACTGCGATATTCCCCGCAAGCTGCGCCACCGGTACGGCGCCAACGTGATTCCGCTGGATTTCCTGGTGACCGGCCGGGAACCCATCGCGGACCTGCACTCCAACATGTTCTGGATCTCGGGCCGCAAGATTCTGGAAGCGGCGCGGATGGCCTCCGGGCGCGCCAACCTGCACGTGGTCTATATCACCAATTTCAAATGCGGGCCCGATTCCTACATCAAGCATTTCGCCCGCGAAGCCGCCGGAGCGCCGCTGCTGATCCTGCAATTCGATGGGCACGGCAACGACGCCGGTTACATGACGCGCTGCGAAGCGTATCTCGATAGTAAAGGGATCCTCAGATGTTACCAGGCTCCGGCGGAACAGCCGACCATCCATTAAGGGGCAAACGCATTTACATTCCGCCGATGGCGTACGGCAGCGCGCGCGCCTTCGCCGCGGCTTTTCGCGCCATAGGGCTGGAGGCCGAGCCCACGCCGCCCTCCGACGAGCGCACGCGCGAGCTGGGAGCGCGCTACACCTCGGGCGACGAATGCTATCCGGCCAAGGTGACGGTGGGCGATTTCGTGAAGATCATCGAGCGGCCGGAGACGGACCCCTCGCGGATCGCGCTGTTCATGCCCACGGCCGAAGGTCCCTGCCGCTTCGGCCAGTACGCGCCTTATTTGCGCCATATCCTGGACGCGAACGGATATGCCAATGTGGAGATTCTTTCGCCCACCAGCCAGAACTCCTATGATGGTCTGGGAACGCTGGCCGGGCCGTTCGTGCGCACGGGCTGGCGGGCCCTGTTGTGCGCCGACCTGCTGCAGAAACTGCTGCTGATGCGCCGGCCCTACGAGGAAACCCGCGGCGATACGGAGGCCGTCTACGAAGAATCGCTGGGCGACTTGTGTGCCACGCTCGAAAGCACTCCCGTGGAGCCGGGCGTACAGCTTCAATCGCTGCGCGACGCGATGGTGCGCTGCCGCGACCGCTTCCGCCGCGTCTCGCTGCGCCAGGTGGCGAAGCAGCCGCTGATCGGCATCGTGGGCGAGATCTTCTGCCGCCTGAACACCTTCTCGAACGAAAACCTCGTGCGATGTCTGGAGGAATACGGGGCGGAGACTTGGCTTTCAGACCTCGTCGAGTGGATCTGGTATACGAACTCCGAGCACTTCCGCAAGCTCAAGCTGGCCGGGCGGTTGTGGACGCTCGAAGCCCTGGGCGCGTATGTCCGCAAGCGCGTGCAGAAGCACGACGAGCACGTGCTGATGGAGCCGTTCCACGACGACTTCAAGGAGCGCGAGGAGCCGGACATCTACGAAATCCTGGAATGCGCCCGCCCCTACCTGCCGCGCGAGGGCGCTTTCGGCGAGATGGTGCTGAACGTGGGCAAGGTGGTCTATCTGGCGCGCAAGGGCGCGGCGGGGATTATCGACATCAGCCCCTTCACGTGCATGAACGGCATCGTGTGCGAAGCCATCTACCCGCGCATCAGCCGGGACCTGGGCGGCATCCCGATCCGCAATTTCTATTTCGACGGCACGCAATCGGACCTGGACCGGGATTTGGGCGTTTACATGGAGCTGGCGCGGAGCCATCAGAAGAAGGTGGCGTAGCGACGCGCGAGGGTGCGTAGCTTTCGGGCGGCCAAGCCGGCTGAATCCCGCCTGCCGTCTGATACCATAGCCCTGAAAAGAAGGCAGGGTCTTGGCCCAATCGAAGCGCTCCAAGCACGCAAACGAGCTCCCGAACTCGGAAGCCCCGCCGGCTGCTTCCTCCCGGCCGGCCGCACACGTATCGCTGCGGCGCTTCGCGGGCTTATTCGCCATTTGCGCGCTGGCGGGGTTCGCCCTCATCCAGGTGCCCGTTGTGGATCGTGCCGTGGCGACGTTTACGCGGGGCCTGGTGACTACGTCGGCGGCGGGCATCAACGCTGTGGGCGGCGACGTGGTGGCGAACTACGACGTGCTGCAGAGCCGGCGGAACGGCTTCGCCGTCAAGATGGCTAACGGCTGCAACGGCCTGCATGTATTGATTGTGCTGTGGTCGTCCATACTGGCCTTTCCGGCTTCCGCAAAGCAGAAGATGAAGGGATTGGCGGCGGCCGTGGTGGTCATTCAGGCGATCAACCTGGTGCGTTTCATCAGCCTCTTCTACCTCGGCCAGTACGCGCCGGCCTGGTTCGACTTCGCCCATCTCTATTTCTGGGAAAGCATGATCATGCTGGACTCGCTGATCATCTTCTGGATCTGGGCGCAGTCCGTGATGCGTTCCGGCGCGCCGGGCTTGCCGCAGAGCGCAACGACGTGACGCCCCAGCGGCGTTTTCTGCTGCGCGGCTCGATCCTGCTGGCGGGCATGCTGGTGCTCTGGTGGCTGCTGCTCATCGGCCCGCTGTTGGCGGGATTGCGCGTCGTCACCGACTTTTCTTTACGATGCCTGCCCGGCGCCAACGGAGCCTCCGCGGCGCGCGCCCTGCCGAACGGAGATTGGGTTTTCCGCGTGCCGGTGCGCTCTTCCTGGCTGGCTTCGCAGGCGCCCGATGGCCGTTCCGACGTTCCGCGGCGTTCAACTGGAAATCCCGCGATCCTCTTTGATCCTTTTCGTCCTCGGCCTGCCGATCGTCTGGGCGCTGATTTTGTCGGCTCCGACAGGCCCGCGGATCTGGAGGCCGCTGGTCACGGGGACCGGGGCAGTGGCGATTCTCGCCATCGTCGAGGTCCTCTTCTTCATCCTGTTCACGGTCGGCAAGACTCTGCATCTGGTAACCAACGGGGTGGCGGCGTGGCTCTTGGATTACGCCGCTTACGTGAACATCAATGTGATTCCCTATGCCGCGCCTTTCGCCATCGCGCTATGGGTTCACCCGCGGCTGCGCGCGGCGGTCTTCTTGCCTGACCCGGAGACCCAGGCGAGCCATGCGGGCGCTCCTGAGACACGCGGCAAGACGGGCGTCAGGAGCAGGTAGGCGCGGGCACATCCACAGCGCAGACCCCATCCTTCTCAAGGTACGCAGGGGGATCCGACGCGCCGGGGTGCGGCCGTATGGCTCTACACGTTCGAGAGCTGGCGGATGGGCAGCTTGCTATTTCTTGAACAGGCGGTCGAAGGCGCTGCGGGCGTCTTCGGGATTGCGCGGGGCGGGAGGACCGGCCGGCACGGGGGGCGCGGCCGAGGGGCCCCCATTGCTGGTGCCTTCGCGCGCCACGGTCACTCGCGGGGTAAACAGCGTACACTCGTTGTTCTTATCCTTCACGGGAATGCGCACGGGGATGGGTTTCAGGCATTGAAAGCGCGTGGAGGGCTCGAAGTGCGAGCATTGCTTGCAGCAGTGCAGGTCAGCGTTGCATTTCGGGCAGGCGCCGCTAAAATCCACACCGGGAGGCAGGGTGGTGGAGCAGTTGAAACACCGGGAGGCCGCCACGTGCTGCACCAGACGGGGCAGCCGTGGGCCGGTGATATCGATGGGAGGACGCGGCCCCTGGGGTTTGGGACGATCCTCGCGCGGGCCTCGGGAATCGCGCTCCGAATCCATGTACCCCGGTTGTCTGTACTTGCGATCGCTGTCCATGGGGAAAGATACTCCGTGAAGCGGGACGAAGATGCACTCGAACCGACGGCTTGCCGGCGCGCCTGGGTGAAAATTTACGGACCACCCCCAACTTGGGCCGTCTGACGAAAAATCACAGGCGGTTGGAGTGGGATTACTAGAGGGGTACCGCGGGAACACCCGAGGCGCGAACAAGACTGGTCGGGACCCGCTGCTTCCATTCCATATGTACCACGAATCGATTGCCATTTGCACGCCTAATCAGCGGGAACGATACGAATCCGCGAAGCTGGGTTCCGGCCGGAGCGGAAATTTAGACTAAAGTCCTGTACCGGGCTGCCGATAAGAGCGGCGTGAACCAGACAAGCGCCGGTACGATGCCGACCCCCGCGGAACAGGCCGGCAACATCCTGCGAGCGTGGGTCCGGTTGGATCATGAGAGCCTGCGAGAAGAGTTCTCCAAAGGCCTGGCCCTGTGCTCCTCTTTCCGCATGGCCGGCATGGAGGCCAAGCGGCTGGATCTGCTGCGGGCGGCGGCCGATGGCCTGGACGATCGCCCGGCGGAATGGGCCGCACGGGCCAAGGATCCACTGGTGAAGCTGTGTATCAGTCTGCTGATGCAGCTTGCGGATCCAGGCGCTTGGGAGTGGCCAGCGGCGCGTTCAGAAAATCCGTGAACGGCGCCATGGCGCGGAAGCGGGTGAGGATTTCGCGGAACAGGGCCGGCGTGGTGGCAACATCGGCGGGCAATTCGGCCCAGTACAGGAACTGCTTATAGCGGAGCAAATCGGCAGCCGGATGCGCGGCGGCGAAACCCTTGGGAACGCGCGAAAGCCGCTCGCCTTGCAACTCGCCGAAGAGACGCCGCAGGGCGCTCGATTTCAGAATGTGCGCGAACTCCTCGTGGTGCCGCTCGATATGCCGGCGGATGGCCATCAGCGACTCGGGCGGCGGCATGTAGACGCCTCCGCCGATGCCCACTTCCTTGTGCGAGACCTGGAAGTAGTAGCAGGCGCCGTGGTGCCGCGGCATACCGCGGCGCGGGAAAATGGCCGCGATGTGGTCCTTATAAGGCGTCTTATCGGGGCTGAAGCGGGTATCTCGGTAGATGCGGTAAATCGCCTTATCCGGATCGGCGATGTAGGCCGGGGCGAAATCCCGCATCGCCACATTCAGGGCTTCGACCAGCTCGCCCATGGGGCGGCGGAGCCGCTCCTCAAAAACCGGTTTGCGAGGCAGGAACCACTCGCGATCGTTGTGGCGGGCAAGGCCGCGAAAGAAATCGAGGCCTTCCCGCGGAAAGCCGGGGAACGCAGAGCGCACGGTCCGATTTTCGCACAATGAACCGCGGGGCCGTAAGCGGCGCGGCCCCCGTGTTCCTTAGGCGCTCGCGCACGCCGTCCAGCGCGGCGAAACCTTCTTAATGCGCGCGACGGCTTCCATCAGGTTGGCCATCGAATTCGCGTAGCTGAAACGGATGAAACCCTTGCCGTACTCGCCGAAGCAGGCGCCATCAAGGCAGGAAACGCCGCCCTCATACAGCAGGTAATCGGCCAGCTCCTTGGAATCCATGCCCGTGCCGGTGACGTTGGCCATGGCATAGAAGGCGCCTCCGGGAACGCGGCAGCGGAAGCCGGGAACCTCGTTCAAGCCCTTGACGATGGCGTCGCGGCGGCGGCGGAACTCTTCCACCATGACGGTCACGCCATCCTGCGGTCCGGTGATGGCCGCGATTCCGGCACGCTGGGTGAAGCTGGCGGTGCAGGAATTGGAATTCACCATCAGCTTGGAGACGGATGCCGCCAGCCACTCGGGCATCACGCCATAGCCCATGCGCCAGCCGGTCATGGCATAAGTCTTCGAGAAGCCGTCCAGGATGATGGTCTTTTCGAGCATGCCAGGGAATGCGGTGATCGATACGGGCGGCTTGTCGAGGTAGTGGATGCGCGAGTAGATCTCGTCGGCCAGCACCATCACGTCGCGGTCGCGCAGCAGGTTGGCGATCTCCGCCATGTCCTCGTACGGGATCACGCCGCCGGTGGGGTTCTGCGGCGAATTGAGCACCACCATCTTGGTCTTGGGGCTGAGGCGGTCGCGGAAGAGGTTCAGGTCGAAGGTGAAGCCGCGATCCTCTTCGAGGGGCATGGGCACAGGCGTGCCGCCCGCAAAACGGATCATGGATTCGTAGATGGGGAAGCCGGGATTGGGATAGATGACTTCGTCGCCCGGATCGAGCAGCGCCAGCATGGGGAAGAAGATGATGGGCTTGCCGCCCGGCACCACGCAAACGTGCTCCGGCCCGACCTTGATTTTGCGCGACTCGGAGACGTCCCGGGCGATGACCTCACGCAGCTCGGGAAGGCCCTGCGCCGGCCCGTAGTGCGTCCAGCCCTGGTCGAGCGCCGTCTTGGCCGCGTCGACGATGTGGCGCGGAGTATCGAAATCCGGCTCGCCGATCTCCAGGTGAATGATGCTGCGTCCCTTCGCCTCCAACGCGCGGGCCCTAACCAAGACCTCGAACGCCGTTTCGGTGCCAAGGCGGCTCATGGATTCTGCAAGTTTCATTTCTGCGCTTCCTTCCGGAATTATGGAATACCGTCGCGCTTCGCGACAGCTACGCGATCGCCCACGCTCCGGCCGGTGACAGGGCCGCCGCCCATGAGGCTCACGGACCGTTACGAATGCCTCGGACGGGGAGTAGATCGATACTATTAGTATAAACAGTTCCGGATGTCGCGTGCGCTTTGCGCGGCCCCGATGCCACTGTCTACGCGTGTTACAAATTTCGTATGCCCTCTTTTTGCGTGGAAACGCCGAACTCTTCCTATAAAGCCGTGGTGGAGCGCGGCATTCTGGCGCGCGCCGGAGAATCGGTGCCCCCGAAGGCGGGCCGCGTCTTCGTGGTTTCCACCACCGACGTGTGGCGCTATCAGGGCGACCGGTTGGAAGACGGGATGGGGAGCTTAGAGTACGAGCGGCTCTTCCTGCCAGGCGGCGAGGAGCGCAAGCGCCTGGCGCCGCTCGAAGAACTCGCCGAGGAGATGGTGCGGCGGGGCGGCGACCGGTCATCGGTGGTGGTGGCGTTTGGCGGCGGCATCGTCACCGATATGGCCGGGTTCCTGGCGGCCATCTTCATGCGCGGCATCCCGGTGGTGCAGATTCCCACCACGCTGCTGGCGCAGGTAGATGCGGCGGTGGGCGGCAAGACCGGCGTGAACCTGGAAACCGGCAAGAACCTGGTGGGCGCGTTCCATCAGCCGCTGGCCGTGCTGATCGATCCGGCGGTGCTCGACACGCTGCCCGAGCGCGAATACAGGGCCGGCCTGTGGGAGATCGTCAAAGCCGGGATCATCCGGGAAGCCGGCCTGTTCGACTTCCTGGCCGGGAACAGCGAGGCCGTGCTGGCGCGCGATCCGCTGGCGGTGGACCGCATCATCGCCGATTCCGTGCGCATGAAAGCCGAAGTGGTCTCAGCCGACGAGCGCGAAGGCGACCTGCGCCGCATCCTGAATTTCGGCCACACCTTCGGCCACGCCCTGGAGGCCGAGACCGGCTACACGCGCTTCCTGCACGGCGAGGCGGTGGCCTTCGGAATGCGCGCGGCCGTGCGTCTGGGCGAGACCACCGGGCGCGCCTGCGCGCGCGAGTGCGCGAAGATCCTCGATCTGCTGGAGCGCTACGGCCCGATCCCCACGCTCGACGGCATCCCCGCCGAAAACCTGCTGGCGCGCCTGGTGCACGACAAGAAGACCGTGCGCGGCAAGGTGCATTTCGTGCTCCCGGTGCGCGTGGGCGAAGCGGCCGTGGTATCGGGCGTGGAGGAAAGCCTGGTGCTGGAGGCCATACGGTTCGCGCTGGCATGAAGGGCACGGCATGATGGGCGCTACACCGCAAGGCGCGCGCACCGAGCGCGAAGCCGCCGCCCAGGTGCGCGGCATGTTCGCCCGCGTGGCGCACCGCTACGACCTGGCCAACCACCTGCTCTCTTTCAATATCGACCGGCTCTGGCGGGCCCGCACCGTGCGCCGCGTGCGGGACATTCTGGCGCGCGAAGACGCCCGCGTGCTGGACATCTGCTGCGGCACCGGCGACCTAGCCATAGCGCTGGCCGAAGGCGGACGCGCGCGCGTGGCCGGCTCGGATTTCTGCCATCCCATGCTGGCCGGGGCGCGAGAAAAAATGGGCAAGCTAAAGCATGCCCCACAGCTTTTCGAAGCCGATGCGCTGAACCTGCCGGTGCGCGATGGCGCGCTCGACCTGATCACGGTGGCGTTCGGCTTCCGCAACCTGGCCAACTACGCCGCCGGCCTGGCCGAGATGCGCCGCGTTCTGAAGCCCGGCGGGATGGCCGCCATCCTGGAGTTTTCGCAGCCGCCCAACCGGCTCTTCGCGGCGCTCTACAACTTTTACTCGCGCCGCGTGCTGCCGTGGATCGGCGGGGCGATCTCGGGCTCGCGCGAGGCCTATCGCTACCTGCCCGAATCGGTGCGCCGCTTTCCGGGCGCCGCGGAATTGGCGGACGCGATGCGGCGGACGGGCTTCGCGGAGGTGCGCTACGAGTTCTTCACCGGAGGCATCGTGGCGCTGCACACGGGCACGGCGCGGGGTGCCGAATCGCACTCCGATCTCCCCGGCGCCGGCCAAATCCTTTGACTTGCCGCACGGAACCGGTACACAATCGCAGACAACCAGCGTAAGAAGTGGCACTCAGGGGTCTCTAAGGAGCAAATCATGCAACAGATCAAAGGATCGTTCTCCGGACGGGTAAGCTGGGCGACGACAATTCCGCAAAACGAAACGCCCAGGCATGAAGTGAGCATCGTTGAGATCGAGGGCCCGCAGAAGTCGAGCGATGCGCTTTGGAATGACGCCAGGATCACGTACTGGGGCGTCGGCGAGACCATCGAGGGAAACGGAACGCAGCACGGCTACTTCATAGACAGGCATGCCGACGGCACCATCGACAGGGGCACATTCGAGGCCGAAGTCACGACCAGCGGCAGCGGCATGACCCTGCAGGGGACCTTTACCTTTACCGGTGGGACCGGCCAGTTCAACGGCTTGACAGGAGGCGGCAAGTTCCGCACCCGCATGACGTCCCCGGCGGAACTCGAATGCACGTGGGAAGGCGCCTACCAATTGGCGGAAGCGGGGCGCGGAGCAGGGCGGTAGCGCGGGATTGCGGCCTCACCCCTCGTGGTGGCCGGTGGTGGTGCACTCCGCGCGAACGGCGGTGACGGCGGTAGTGTCGCTCGCGATCGCGCGGTTATTCCGGCTGCCGGAAGCCTACTGGGCGCCGATCACCACACTGGTGATTACGCAATCGTCCTTGGGCGCGGCGCTGGCCGTTTCCCTGGAGCGGCTCGCCGGAACCGCTCTGGGGGTGGCCGTGGGTGCGATTCTGGCCACTTACTTCAGCCCTCACGCGCTGACATTCGGCGCAGGCGTTTTCATCCTGGGGCTGCTGTCGGCCGCAGTGCACTCGGACCGCAGCGCCTACCGGTTCGGGGGAGTCGCGCTGGCGATTGTGCTGTTAGTGCCACGGACGCGTCCCGCCTGGCAGATCGCATGGCATCGCTTCGCGGAGGTGTCGATTGGGATTGGAGTGGCGCTGGCGATGACGGTGCTGTGGAGGGAGAAGGAGGGGCGGTAGGAGGGAGTCCGCCGGGCAACCCTGGGGCCAGATCACTTAGTCGGGAACTTTGCTCGCCGCCGCCAGGTCGGCGGCATAGGCATACACGGCCGAGAAGTCATCCGGTTCGAGTTGGGGATGATCCCCCAGGATCTGCTGCTGCGTTGCCCCCGTGAGAGCCACTCCAAAACCTCCTGGACGGTGATTCGTTGACCACGAATGCACGGCTTCCCGAACCGCACATCGGGATTGGTCGTGATCCGATCGAGCAGTGAATCGTACCTACTCGGCAGGTTCAAGCTCAGTTTCGTTGTCTCCTCTGACGCTGAGATAGTCGTGGTAGTCCCAGCGCCTCAGTTGTTTAAGACGTGCCATCGTCACCTCTGCCTCGGTCCTTTGAACGACATCCGTGAGTTCAACGCCGCGACATTTGGAGAAGGCCTTGTACAGCAGCGCTACTACTTTCGCGGCGTTTGCAACCCGCTCATTGGATAGGTTATCCGGACCGATTAAGTAGGCCAAAACTGAGTAACTCGCCGTGTCATTTAATTCGGAGTAAGGTTTGAGCTCCAAATATATCCCAGATGTTCCATCATGCACTCTCTTCATTTTCTGCATAAGCAAGGTTCTCGCGTCAGCTGTGCGATTGTTAAATGCAGTTGGAAAGTTCGGACGGTCGTAGCGTCGGTGCAGCCATCTCTGGACAGATCGCAATGCGTGATGTTCCAACACAGAATTCGGCTGAAACTCGTCCCTTGTCAGCAGATGGCGCTCAATGCTACGCCGGTCTCTCATTGTGCACTGGAATAGATTCCCGCGGTTGTGGAATTGCAGCATTCGGGGGTTTCTGCAATCCTGATAGTTCCCATTAAGGGCGCCATCAGGAAGAGAGCGTGCGAGAATAACTTCTACCTCTGGCTCCTCCTCGAACGACCAATGGCAGATATCACAGTCGTGGCTTATGAGTAATAAGGAATCTTCAGGACCGGGAGGCGGCGAGAATCCAAGGGTATCGATGTTTAGGCCCGGAAGATCATGCGGAATAGCAGCGCCTTGTCGCCATTGGTGTGTTCGAGGGTTTGACAAGTCGGACACGCTGCTCAGTTATCTAATAGCCGCTTTCTTCGGAGATAGAACCGCTATCGTCATCTTCGAGAGATTCCTCGGATCCTTTAGAAGCGGCCGCCTCAGTCTCGGAGCGGCTCCTGCGCTGGACTTCGGCTGCCAGCCTCGATACCTTTTGAAGGACTGCACGCAGATTCGCCGTATCGATGTCGTCTGCCGAAATGAGCGTAACGAACGGACTGCTGTCGGGAAACTGTTGGCGACGCAAATGTCCCATCGGAACGGCCGACATCAGCCTCCACTCGCACGCCAAACGGTAGAGGCTGTCGATTCTTTTCGCATTTCGGCCATGCGGATCGGACTCGCCGCGGAGCCAGGCATAGACGGTCGGTCGTGAAACGTTCAGCCCATCGGAGAGCTCGGATACATTCATCGAGAATTGATACTGAATAAACGCAAGTTGCTCCGGAATCTCCGTCAACTCAGGAAGGGATTCATGGGAGGCACCGTTAGGCTCCCGGCGAGCGAGAACCGAGGAAATGCTGCAAGTGGATCCCGTCAGAGCCCGGCTCATCGAGACGGAAAGCGCATTAGCCGACGCCGTACCGCCAGTCCCGGCGATAAACATGAGCCCAAGAACACTAGTACCAGTAATGGGGAGAAGAATCCGGCTTGCCCATTCCCAACGCGCATCGTCATGCGACACCTCCGCAGGCGAAGCCGGGTAAAGGGCCCGCGTGCGTCGGCCGAATGTGACTGACGTTGGGTCCGCCCAAAGCACATCGTTTTCGTGGTCGTTCATGCCGTCCGCTTGAACCCCCATTCCGCCATTGCCGGCGCTGTCACCGCGGAACAAAAAGCACGAATGGCGTCGCCATGAAGCCGCCAAAGCCAATCGACAGCAACCCTTGGAGAGAACTCGTCAGGCTTATCTTGAAAATCCCTAAAGCTGTCGATATCGAGTGTCAGAGCCTTATCTCCTACAGAAATGCCCATAGTGGCACTCGCCAGTGTGCCGGGCTGCAGGTCCGGTGGAAGGACCTGTCCGTCGTCCCGTTGAAGTGCACGGATAGACAGCGTGCCAGATGCGGTTTGCGCAACGTAGTTGACAAAGCAGGATGATTTAGTTGCGCTTACCGCATCGTCCGGGATCCCCATAAGACCGGGATTCACATATTCCCTCAGATCACGGCCCTCCGATCCCCGGATAAGGTCAACGTAACGTAGACCAATTCGGTCAATCAGCTCTACACCCACAATCCGATGAACAACGTCGAGCGCACGTCTGAATCGCTGGCAGAAGTCGTCAAACCCCGAATAGTTCGTAAGATGCAATGCTATAAAATCCGTGGAGAGTATCACGCCAGATGTTTTGTTTCTATCCTGAAACTCCCATCTCGGTGTGACGGTCGTCTCGGCCGCCATCGACGGAGCGAAACGTATGTTCGTGAGCTGTCCTGTCACCAGGCGAGGAAGACTGTTCTTGCGCAGTTCTTCCTGAACGGCAGCGATGTACTTCTCCATGCCAGCTACGGCAGAAAACTTCACCTGGGCAATGACGTATGCGATTGGCGGACGCTCAAGCACGAAGCGCTCAGTTCGAGTCTCCACATCTCAACTTTACACGTAAGTTTACAGTTTTTCAATCGGTTTATTCAGGACCCTACAGCGGTCCAGGGTGGGGGGATCACTCATCCCGTTGGTAAAGCAGGGGATAGAACATGAACGACGAACATTGCGGTTCAGATTCTAGTATCGCGAATGCTGGTCACCGGGAAGGCGCTGCTCGCGGCGAGTCGCCGGTTCGCCGGCCACACCCACTTGCCCCTTTTAAATCTTCCTCCCCTACTCCACCACCGCCCCCGCCTTCCTCAGCGCCTGCTCCACTTCCTCCTGGGGCAGGTCCGTGCTGATGAATAGCTCCTGGCGGGCGCCGGCGCTCAGCGCGATAGCTTTCCATCCGTTCTGTGTCGGCACCGTCACGCGCATCTTCACTTTGCCGCGGGCGTCGCGCACGGGGCGGATCACGCCGGGAATTACCGAGCGAATAGCGGGGTTGGCTTTGAGCAGTTCCTCCAGAATGTCGCGCACGCCATCGATGATGCTGTGTTCGATCTTCAGCCGGTCCTTGGCCGTGCGCAGGCGCATCTATTGCCAGCCCTCGCCGCCACGCAAGGGCACGAAGCGGCACAGCGTCGCTACGCGCGTCTCGGTTGCGCCGCCGTGGCGCGAAAACACCAGGAGCTCCTGGTCGCGGCGCTCGCCGACGGGGATCACCAGGCGGCCGGGGTCGTTCAATTGCGCCAGCAGCGCGCGCGGCACCTCGGGCGCGCCGGCGGCCACCGAGATGGCGTCGTAGGGCGCGACGGCGGCGTATCCGAGAGAACCGTCGCCTTCGACCACCGTCACGTTGGCGTCGCGGCCGGTGCGGCGCAGGTTGGTTCGAGCCAGCTCCGCTAATTGGGGGACGATCTCGACGGCGATCACGCGCGCCGCCAGCATGCCCAGCACGGCGGCCGCGTAGCCCGATCCGGCGCCCACTTCGAGCACCGTCTCGCCGCCCCGCAGCTCCAGCGCTTCGGCCATCAGGGCGGTCATGTAGGGCTGGGAAATCGTCTGGCCGTATCCCACGTGGGTGGGGCCGTCGGCATAGGCCACCACGCGCGACTCCGCGGGCACGAATTCCTCGCGCGGAATCCCACCCATGGCGGCGAGCACGCGCTCGTCCCGAATGCCGCGGCGGCGCAATTGCACCTCCACCATCCGGCGTCGTTCTGTGGCCCAATCCGGTATCACAG
>Ga0181520_10009366_pt1 | contig 13546 bp, 13 predicted proteins | sample PEATcosm2014_Bin_29_FD_132451 | JGI IMG/M metagenome (GOLD analysis project Ga0181520, IMG submission 132451) | Peatland microbial communities from MTU Mesocosm Facility, Houghton, MI, USA - PEATcosm2014_Bin02_30_metaG | ecosystem: Environmental > Terrestrial > Soil > Wetlands > Peat | place...
CAATTGTGGTCGAGCCGCCCAGGATCACGGCGTCGCACGCTGTCCATACATCTCTCACGTTTATCGAGATCGCTATCGAGGAACTCAGTCCGAAGAGGATGGGAGGATACGGCCCCCTTTCGACTGCCGGGGCATCTGATCTGGAGCAGATCATGGCGGATCTTATGGCGACTGCGCAGGAACTGCACGGTTATGTGTTGAACAACCGTTCACGAGAGCAATCGTCTGCTAACTCGGAAATCAATGTTGTCCATGAACCGCGCAGTCGGCAACGGGAGAACAAAGCGCTTTGATGAAGTACTGGATGGTCGGAATCGGCAAATTTGCCGGCGCAATTGCCCGCTTCGCACTGGGGAGCTATATCGGAAACCGGTTTGGCAGCCGATTCCCATACGGGACATTTGTGATAAACATCTCCGGATCGTTCCTTATCGGTTTCGTTTTGACCATGCTGGCACAAAGAATCGACCTGAGCCCCAACTGGAGATGCCTGATTCCGATAGGGTTCATTGGTGCTTATACGACTTTCTCAACATTTGAATATGAAACCTTGCGCACCGTGCAAGACGGACAGATACTAATGGCCTTTGCGAACGTGAGTCTGAGCGTCATTGTCGGCTTCGCTGCGGTGTGGTTGGGAGTAGTGGCAGGACGGGCATTGTGATGAACGCCTCTAGTACGTCCGGCAACACGGTCCTCAATGCGCTCGCGAAGGGCGTGTGCCCCATTTGTTCGCTCGTGCGTGCATTTCAGAACGAATTGATCGAGCATCTGCACCCGGACGATGCCGCGAACGTCTGCAACTATCATGCTTGGGCGATTGCAGCATCGGCTCCCGCACACTCTGTTGCGGAGGTGTTTCTAGCCATGCTGAAAGGAGTCGGGTGCGAAGACTCGAGCACGGGGCATGCTTGCGACCTGTGCTCGGCGATTCGAGAGCATGAAGTCACTCGGCTGCGGGAGCTGGCTACCGAGATGCGTCGCACCAGGTTTGCCCAATGGTTAGAACAGCACGGAACGCTTTGCCGCTTTCACGGAGCGTCTCTTCAGGACATGGTCTCCGAGGAACATGCACGGATCGTCACGAAAGTGATGAGGAACAATCAACAGCAACTTGAAGAACTGCTAGACTCATTCGCCGCCAAAGCGCGAAGTGGCGAGCATGCCGGGGGCGGCGTTCTGGGGCGAGCCGCTGAGTTTCTAGTAGCACAGCGCGGACTAACGAGATAGGAGGATCTCTTGCTTACGACTGGACCAGCCAAGAAAGTGTCGGTCTATGTGATGGAGGGCGAGCAGTATCACGGCACCCCTGTGTACGCGGCCATTCTGGAGTTGCTGTTCTACAGAGGGATTTCTGACGCCACCGTCACCCGCGGCGTTGCCGGCTTCGGCGCTGACCACAAGCTCCACACAACTCGGCTGGTGGATTTGGCGGACAAAATGCCTATCAAAGTCGAGTTCATCGAAAGCCCCGAGAAGGTTGAAGCAGTCCTTCCAAAACTCGCAGACATGGTTGGCAGCGGCTTCTTCGAAATACACGATACTACGATTGTGACGCCCCAAAGCCTCAAGCACGGTCATGCACCTGAACCGCCAGCGATCAAGACGGAGGGCAAGGCCAAGATGATGCGGATCTTGATTGGCGAACACGATAAGTGGAACGGTAAGCCCTTACACGAAGCGCTGGTCGAAAGCCTACGAGCTAACGACATCGCAGGAGTGACAGTCTATCGCGGCATCCTTGGTTATGGGGCAAATCGCCGGATACACAAGGACAGCGCTCTAAGCTTCTCGAACGATGCTCCTCTCCTGCTTTCCGTGGTTGACACCGAAGAGAAACTTCGAGGATTTTTCCCGATCCTCGACCAGATGATGAAGCAGGGTCTAGTGGCAATGTCGGACGTCGAAATCATCAAGTACACGCATGATTCCATTAAGGACGAGCGTCGCAGAGAGGTGCGCAAATGAAGCTCATGGGCCAGGCGAAGATGCTTCGTATCCACTTTAGCGAAGACGATAAATGGAATGACCGTCCCTTGTATGAGGCAATCGTTGAGAAGTGTCGTGAGCTGGACATCGCGGGAGCGACAGTTTTCCGGGGCATCGAAGGCTATGGAGCCAGCACCTTGATTCGGCGCCCACATGCTTTCCGTTTTTCCGCCGGGGACTCTCCGATTCTCGTACAGGTGATCGACACGGAAGCAAAGGTCCAAACGCTTTTGCCTGTCTTGGACCAGATGGTCTCCGAAGGTCTGATCGCAATGTCGGACGTGGAGGTTATTAAGTACACGCATCAGGACGGCGAGAACCTGAAGTGAACAGCGAGGCCGTGGTGCAGATTTTCGGCAGGGCGGATGAATTGGAGATGCTGCGAAAGCGTATAGCGAGCCGGAAGTCTACGCTTGTTTATGGGCCGTCTGGCGTGGGCAAGACGCTTCTCCTCCAACAGATCGTTCCCGACTTCGGTTATGTACTCTATTGTCCTGCTTCTTCGAGCCCACAAGCAGTGTGTCGCTGCTTGGCTGAATTACTCGCCAAGAGACACGATGTACCGCTCCTGCGCCTCTGTAAAGAAGGGCTCGATGGGCTTACGGGAAAGTCCTTCGTGTCACTGAAGGGGATTGTGTCATCTGCACTGCGCGCCGAAAACTATCTGGTCGTCCTCGATCACTTGAATCGTCCATCTCCGGCACTGGGAGGTCTCATCGGGGAATTCATGCTTTCCTGTGCAACGCCGGTCATAGCCGTCGCTCGATCCGCGCACATGGAAGATGCTGGTTCTGTGTCGTCATTACTACCGGATCGAAGCGAACGATTAGCCATCAGGAACTTCGACTCCGAAACGGCAAAAACATTTGCGCTCAAACTCTGCGAACAGCAGCAGTTGTCAGGAGAGAATCTGAGCAGTGTTCTCGATAGCATGGTCAAGTCCAGCGAGGGTAATCCTGGAGCCATCCTGCGCATGATTGCCATGGCGAATAGGCCGAAATATCGCAACGAGGACCACATCAAATGGTCGCCACTCTTTATCGACTTTCTTATGGAGTGGGCGCGTGAAAACGCACTTTGAGTGGAAACCCGTGGTCCGCACCCGGAGATTCACGTGTCACATGATCCACATTTCGGCTTAGCCCAATGCGGCGACGGCGCAAGCTTACTGCTTGAACTCGCCGGGGTGGCGACCGAGCTCGGGAGTGACCACGTCTCCAACGAGGCCAGCGAACTCGCCGCGCGACTTGCAGAAGGCCGCTTCTTTGTCGCATGCGTAGGTCAGTTCAAGCGTGGAAAGTCCACTTTAATCGGCGCATTGATCGGCGATTCGATTCTGCCGACGGGCTTTGTTCCCGTTACTACCGTGCCCACAGTCATCCGCTATGGTGGCGCCAAACGCGCACGAATTCGCTCCCAAGGCGGTCATTGGCTAGAGATTGCAATGCCTGAGTTGGAGCTCTACGTCTCAGAGGAGCACAACCCGGAGAACGTCAAGGGAGTTGCGGGCGCCGAGGTCTTTATCCCCAGTCCACTTCTGGCAACCGGTATGTGCCTAGTGGACACACCTGGCCTCGGATCGGTGTTTTCCGGAAACACAGCAACCACCCAGGCATTCATCCCCCACATTGACGCTGCATTGGTGGTGACGGGTTCCGACCCTCCGCTGGCCGGCGAAGAGATGGCGCTGGCCGAATCCGTCGCCAAACATGTCAGCCACCTCATTGTTGTGCTCAACAAAGCAGACAAGGCCTCGGATGCTGAACGCGCTGCGGCGGTCACCTTCACGCAGCACTTGTTGCGGAAGCGTCTGCAACGTCCGTCGGAATTCGTCTTTGAAGTAAGTGCGGTAGAGCGGCTCGAAAAGCGCGGCCCCGAGCGTGACTGGAGCAAGCTCGTTCAGACTCTCGAAGCATTGGTACAGAACTCTGGACGCGAGCTCATTCAAGCCGCTGGTGAACGCGGTATTCAACGCTTTAGCGAGGAGTTGCTGGCCATCGTCCTCGAAGACCGCGAGGCTTTAATACACCCAATCGAAGAGTCCGAGCGACGTATCGTAACGATGAAACAAACCATTGCTGAAGCCGAACGCTCGATGCGGGATCTCGGTTACTTACTGATGGGTGAGCAGCATCGACTCTCCGATTTCTTTCTGGACCGCCGCAAAGCATTTCTGGCAGAGGCGTTGCCCAAGGTCCGTGAAGAGTTTGAAAGTTTCATGAGCTCTGCTCCTCGTTCGCTCGGCTCTGTGCATCGTCGCTACCTGATGCATGAGGCACAAAATATCGCGCGTCGCGATGTCGTCCCGTGGTTGCAAACCGAATCAGAGGAAGGAGAAAGGCAGTACCGCGAAGTCTTTAAGCGCTTCGCAGTGATGGGCAATGAGTTTCTGGCTAGGCTGGCAACGGCGGGAATCCCCGAACTGGCACGAATGCTTAACGCCCTCGACCAAGATACGGGCTTTCGAGTCCGCTCCGAGTTCCGGTTTCGCGACTTTATCCAGATTGCGCAGCCATCATCACCGGTGCGCCGTCTCGGTGACGTGTGCCTTGGCCTTCTCGGGCTGCGCCGCTACATTGACAAAGACGCCAGATGGTTTCTCGAATGGCTGTTTGAGGTCAACAGTTCACGGGTACAAAACGATATTCTTAACCGGATTGAGGAAAGCCGGAACCGGTTGGAGGTCGACGTCCGCAGGTTGCTCCACGAGGTGAGCCGTATCGCAGAATAGGCTCTAGCTCGTGCCAAGAGAGTTCGGGATGAGGGAGCGCCAGCGATAGATATCGCTCTGGGCAGGCTTGATGGATTGGAACAGGAGATCAGGGAAATCCGGAACTCTCAACGAGTCAATGAATACGCTTCATGGAAACACACTTCGGAATTCCGTTCCGAGTCATGACATCTCCCCCACTGAATTGGACACGAAGTGGTACGGCACCCGCCACTCGAACGCGAGTCCAGTACGATCTGCGCGACATCCAGGAATTGTATCCGTAAGACCAAAACATTTGGGGGCAACGCGGGGGCAACTTCTCGGCGAATGCAAAACGAATCGTTGCTTATAATCAATTACATAGACCTATATGTCGATTCCCGGTAGCGCTACCATCTAACACTGCTGCTAAATCAGCTTGTTTGGTTTTTGCTCGAAAAGCCTGCAGACACTCCCAAGCCTCAGTTTGCGGTCAAACGCGCCGCATGCTGACAATGCCGTGTTCCTTCTATAACCATGCCGCCAGAAGAGTGTGTTCTTGCGAGCTGTTCGATCATGCTTACCCCAATTTTGTATAGACCGAAGAGCTGCGTATGTCTTCACCGCTCCATGTATAGACTGCGAGTAACGGTTCCTGGTCTGTCTGCATGGCATGAACCACCTTCGAGCTATGCAGGATGAAGGTGCCGGCAGGATTGCGGAGCGATACTCCATTAGCGGTCCATGTCGCCTCTCCGGCGACGACGTAATACAGTTCAGTCGCAGGATGCCAGTGTGGAGGATAGAACGTACTTGGACCGATCAGTGTGAGACCGAGGCATACCCCTTCGCTCACATAGGGCGCCTCTGGGCCAATAATCTCAGCAAAGGCCATTTTGTTTTCGAGACCCGGAGCGTCGCTGCGTTTGGCATAGCTGTAACGCCAGGGAAGATGGAACGCAACATCACGAACGGTTGCGAGCAAGTCGTCAGTTGTATCGTTACTGGTCGCGAACGCAGTCTCAAGGTAGCGAGTAGAAGGGTGCTCGTTCTTCGGAAATGTACCCGTCAACACCGGAAGAGGATCAAGGAGCGTAAGAACGCGGGCAGCCTCCTGTCCCACGTCGTCTACAGTGACAGCACGCTGATGCAAACGGAGTCGGATGGCCGCGATGAGTTGCAGAATTAAGTTGGTGTCTAACATCGGTATTTCAGTTCGCATTTCAGGACGGCCACAGTGTGCGCAATGCGCTCGCCATCCTGAAAAGCAGCATATGCTGTGACAGGGTCCATCCGGCGCGTCTGCAGGCTGCGCTCAATATCCAAGGCGTTCCGGCCAGTATCGGCGGCGTTGAGACCAGCGAAGGTCTGCTGTAATACCTCCGCACGGTAGAAGTAGAACGGGCCGTAGCCGCTAGACTGGTTGTGGGCATAGTCTCTAATTAACTCCGGATCGCCTTGTACCTTCCAGCCATAGGTCAGGATCGATGGCGTATAGCCCGCGAGTTTGCCTAGCGAGAGAAACACTTCAAGCGGAACGCGCGCGCCGAGGCAGGAGAGAACAGCGCCATTGGGCTTGAGAAAAGCTCTGGCCTGCAGAAGCGCCAGGTAGTGAAGATCAAGCATCTGCTGCTTTACCGATTGCGGCACCTCCTCTGCGCGGGGCGGAACGTAGGCGGAGCTGTTCTTCTCTTCGGCAACAGTCTCTTCGTCTTGGGACAGAATGTTCGGGAGGTTTTCATAGATGACGTCATAGCGGGCGGCGTACGGAATGAGCGGCGTTAGAAGATCACCGAAGCCAGACTGGATTGTCACGGAAGGCGGGGCGAGCTGATTGCGGGCAACGTTGGCTGCCGCTGCTGCGACTACATCCTCATGCACATCGGTAAGGCCCACTCGGGTTGCGCCGAGGATTTCGATGGCCGAGAGCACGTCAAGTCCCGAACCTGTGCCGATGGAGCAGAAGGATTCGACATCAGTTCCGCGCTGTTGACGATAGACCTTGAAGCCAGGTGCGGCAACGTGGGCGACCCAATCGCTTTCTAGATCGTCAATGTGCGGTTGAAAGCAGTGGCCGGTGATTTCTACAGAGAGCCGCGGCTGGACAAGCCGCGCGAGATCGATCTGCAGGTAGCGCGACGTATCGACGATAATGAAGTTGCTCAAGGCTTGCCCCGTGCATGTGGTAGTCATCTATATTCCCTTTCAGCCGATGTTCCGTAGAGCCTGATCAAAGTCCGCTAGGATGTCGGCGGCATCCTCTATGCCAACCGAAACACGAATCATGTCCGGTGTGATTCCGGCACTGCGCTGCTGCTCGGCATTCATCTGGGAGTGAGTGCTGGTTCCGGGATGCAACACACTGGTGCGAGCATCTCCGATGTGTACGACCAGCGCGGCAACCTTGAGATTTCGCACGAAGGCGCGGGCAGCCTGCGCATTGCCCTTGATTCCAAAGGTCAGAATGCCGCTTGCTGAGTTGCGCAAAAAATACTTTTTGATGCGGGCGCGATTAGGATTGCCTTTAAGCCCCGGATAGACGACCCAGCTCACCTTGGGATGCGTGCTCAGGAATTCGGCAAGCGCGAGCGCATTCTGGCTGTGCCTCTCAATGCGCAGATGCAGTGTCTCCATTCCGAGATTGAAGAGGAACGCATTAAACGGACTGAGGCAAGCACCGAAGTCGCGGAGGTACTGGGCGCGGGCTTTGGCTACAAAGGCGAAGGTTGGGAACTTTTCGATGTAGCGAGTGCCTGCGTATGTGTCATCGGCTTCTGTTAGGTCGGGGAATTTTCCGTTGGCCCAGTTGTAGTTGCCGCCATCGATGACGACGCCGCCGAGGCTGGTAGCGTGTCCGTCAATGTACTTCGTGGCTGAGTGGGTAATGATGTTTGCCCCGAGTTGGAATGGATTGCAGAGGCACGGCGTAGCCAGCGTGTTGTCTACGATAAATGGGACATCGTTGCGACGTGCGAGTGAGGAGAACTTGTCGAAGTCGAGGATACCGAGACCGGGGTTGCCGATGGTCTCGGCGAGAATCAACTTCGTATTTGGCTGGAAAGCCTTCTGGAGTTCCTTCTCTGGCGACTCGGGATCGATGAATGTGGTTGTAATGCCGTAGCGCTTCAGTGTGCGATGAAGGAGCGTGTAGGTGCCGCCGTAAACCGTGGACGCGGAGACGACATGGTCGCCCGCACTGGCAATATTCGTAATTGCCAACAGGTTTGCTGCTTGTCCAGAGGCGAGAGCAACAGCGGCTGTGCCTCCTTCTAGTTCAGTGATTTTCTGCTCGAAGGCAGCAACCGTAGGATTGCCGGTGCGGGTGTATTTGTACCCGGCCTCCTTAAGAGCGAAAAGGCGCTCGACCTGTTCAAGGTCGTCATATTTATAAGTGGTGGACTGAAAGACCGGAAGAATTCTTGGTTCGCCCACCTTGGGTACATAGCCGCCCTGAATACAGATGGTGCCTTTGCCACGGGCTGGCTGCTGCGGGATAGTGCTCTTTTGTGTTGCTGCTTTCGTCATGAATGATTTCCTATGCGAACGAATACTCATGGGCGGTTGCGACCATGGACCTTACGTTTTCAATCGGGACACTGGGTGGAATATCGCAGCCCGGCATCAGGAGATATCCTGCGGCGGGGTGTGCCTTGGAGATGGCTTCGCGGCAAGCTACGGCGACACCTTGCGGCGTCTCCTTCTGCATCACCGCAACCGGATTCATGTTTCCGGCAAATGCGATCTTGCCATCGAGCAAACGGCGCGCTTCACCGAGATCAACTTTGTAATCCACGGACATGATGTCTGCGCCGGAAGAAGGAATCAGATCGAGACGATTGGTAGTGTTGCCACAGATGTGTACGATTAGCCAGACGCCGCGCGCCTTGACCTTGGTAGCGACCTTCGTCAGATAAGGAAGCGAGAACTCCTGGAACTGCTCGCGCGAGATCAAGTCGCCAGAGGAGGTGGGATCGGCGAGCGAGATTATGGAGACGCCAGCGTCGATGAACGGTTCGAGGTACGCAAAGCAAAGCTCGGCGGCAAATTCGAGAACAGCGTGGACAGCGGGCTTGTCCTTGTAAACAGAGCGCATGAGGCGCTCGACTCCGAAGGCGAGGCCGCCGAGAGTGAATGGAGCCCATTGACTTGTGCCGACCACGGTGTGCTCGCCAATGGAGTTGGAGAGCAGCCCCGCGGTCTCCACCAGCACGCGAATGCCGGCGTCTTCTTGCATGCGTCCGACCAGCGATGCGTCAAGGTGGCTGACGTCCTGAACGAGCGGCGCCATGACATCCGGCGTACCTTTGGTGCGGAACTTGATGATTCCGCCGGCACCGCGAAGCGCAAGGTTGTGGTACCCCGAGCCGGGCCAGACAATGTCGCAGCCGACAAGTTCATTCGTGCGGGCGATGACCTCTGCGAGCCGCTCTGGTGGTGCATCAAGCGCCTGTTCCATCGTCAACCCGTCGCGATTCAACGTCCACGCCCCACCGGAGAGCAGTGAGACAGGAAGCCTCGGCGTCTTCTCCAGAGCAATCAACTTCGCGATGATTTCCTTATGTGTCACGACCTACCCTTCTTGCTTCAAATGAACTTGCTGCACCGCAATGGAACCTAGAGCTTGCCCTCCGGCTTCAACAGGCGCTTGTAGTAGAAACCTGACGTGTACAGCGCTGCCGCCGGGTTGTGCGCCAGCACACGATCTTTCGTGATCAGCGTGGTGACCAACGCATCGGAGTACTTGATGAAAAGCGAATCGTGACCCACGCAGAGGCCGACAATCACGTTCAGGTCTGTTTTTTGTTCGTTCAGAATCTTTGCCTGGAAAATTGGATTGCAGATGGATTCGTGGCAGCCCTTCACGATCTTCAGGTCATCGGGAATGCCCACCTCTGTCTTGTCCACCGAGCCAACTTTGCAAAGCACGGCGTAGGATTCGAGCCCGTGTGCCTCAAGAACCTTGACGAAGACGCGCGTCTCTTCAATCAGGCCGATGCAGGTGGCGATACCAATGCGCCGTGCACCAATGCGATTGGCGAAGGCGATGATCTCTTCGACACGCGTCAGCTTGCCGTAGTACGTGCCTTCGACCTCGGCAGCGGCGCGCGAGGTACGTGCATCTTCGCCCTGACCGCGATACGATTCGACGACCTCTGCCAGTTGGGCGGGGTCGCTCGCCTGGGTGAGGCAGAACGATGGAAAGTTCTTATCCTGGCGGTAGCAACTCAGTAGGCCGCAATCGGAACAGGTTGCATCGGTTTTCTTTGACATAATCTCCTACTCAAAACTGCAATGACCGAATAAACGACTTTTCAAATGCTGGGTCGTTGGCCAGTTCGAGTACCTCGACCTGCGCGACCGCCTGCTTCATCTCTTCTCTGGCATCACGATTCAGGAGAAATGCCTCCGCACCGGACTTGGACGTGTTGCCGACAAACTCAACGCGATCGTTAAACTCTTTCGGAAGGAGTCCAAGATGGATGAGGCTTGCCGTGCGAAGGTGAAAGCCGAATGATCCGGCAATGAGGACACGGTCCACTTGAGCGGCCTCAATGCTGGCAGCCTTCAGCAGCATCTGGATGCCTGTGCGAATCGCTCCCTTGGCCAGTTGAACCTGGCGCACATCTTTCTGTGTCAGGTACACCGGCCCGGCGACCCGGAAGATGGGCTTGCCATCGAGGCTCTCCCACTGATTACTCCAAGGCTGGCCGTGGCTTGCTCCGTTGTTCAGGAAGCGGCCATTCTTGTCGAGTCCCCCTTTCGAGGCCAGTTCGCCAACAACATCCAAAAGGCCGCTGCCGCAAATGCCAACTGCGTCACTGCCTGCAATGGTTTCCACTCGAATGCCGTGTTCACCCAGAGAGACCAGTTCAACCGCCCCGCGGCTGGCACGCATTCCGCAAGCAATGTTCATGCCTTCAAATGCTGGTCCCGCGGCAGTGGAAGTGGCAGTTAGGCGGCCATCGACGGAGAGGACCATCTCGCCGTTCGTGCCGATGTCCACGAGAAGGACGACTCCGGGTTGCTGTGCCAGCCTCGTGGAGAGGATGCCTGCGGTGATGTCCGCACCCACGTAGGCAGAAAAAATCGGTGGCAAATAGACGATGCCATGTTGCGAGATTCCAAGATCAATCTCGCGTGCGTTCACATGCTGGCCTCCGCTCAGCGAGAGTGCGTAGGGGTACTTGCCGAGCGAAGATGGATCTGTGCGCGTGGCAAGATGCAGCATGGTGGTATTGCCGCTGAAGACAGCTTCATAGATGTTCTCCAGCGCGATGCCAGTCTTGACCGCCAAGTGTGTTGCCTGCCTGCTGATCTCTTCGATGAGCTCAGCATGAAGCTTGCGCAAACCCTCGGGCTTTGAACCGATCTTGATACGTGAGAGCACGTCTTGCGCGTGAATCGCCTGAGGATTGAGGCTCGATGTCACCCCGAGTTCGGCGCCCGTGCGGAGGTCAAGCAAGGTGGTGACCAACGTTGTCGTTCCGATGTCCACCGCGATGCCGTATATTTCCGCGGTCGTGTCCCCTGGCTCTGTGGCAAGCACGGCTCCGCCTGCGAGAACACGCGTCGTGTTGCTTTCTGCGTCATAGGATTTTAGAACCCATGGGTTGAGCTCGATAGAGGTCTTTTGCCCGTCGCTTAGAATTTGCAGGCCGTCCGAATCCGAGGCCTCCATCTCAACGTGAAGGTCACCGTGCACGGTGGTCTGGCAGGCAAGCACCCACCCAGCCTCGCGTTCTGCCTCCGTCAGGGACTTGTGCCCGTCGCCTGAGAGATGCGGCAGCGCAGCGAGGCTGACCTTTGCCTTGCACTTGCCGCAAGTGCCTGCGCCATCGCAAGGAGTCTCCATACGGATTCCAGCAGTACGGGCAGCATCGATGAGCCGAGTGCCAGCAATGACCGGGATGGCAATCCCGTGAGGGATGAAGTAAACGGTGACCATCACTTCTCTCCCCGTGTCACCGTGTCGGTCATGGCGCGGATGCTTTGCAGCTTCGTGGAAGTACTCAGGCCACAGGCCGGAGAGATAATGTTGATGCCGCTGGCGACGAGGTTACGAGTCACCGACGCGATCTTCTCCGGGTCGTTCCATTCCAAAGCATACGTGCTCAGATTGCCCATGGTGGTGATCTGCGGATACTCGTTCTTGAGTGCGACGAGGTTCACCATTGCGTCGGTACTGAGAGCGTCGCAACGCAACAAGGGCAGGCAGTGGCTCACCCGCTTCATGTCTCCGCAGATGTGGAGGATGAGCGGATAGCCAAGGGCGTGTACATCGTCGGCAAGTTGGTTAATGTAGCGCACGGCAAACTTCTCGAACATTGCCGGGCCGAGGATCTCGCCGGTGGCGGATGGGTCGCCGACTGCGATGGCCGTGGCTCCCTGCTCGAGAAGCCTTTTGGCGAAGGCCGAGAGCAAGCGGGTAACGTAGTCAAGTACCTGATGAGCGCCCTCCGGATCCTTACGGAGAGCCTTGTAGAACGTGAGCGGATCAACGATTGAAGCAGCTGTGCTGATCGGGCCAGTTAGGCTGGCGATTACCGGGACGTCAGCGTTCTCAGTGGAGATGAGACGCGCAGCATCTACGACAACGTTCATGCGTCCGGAGCGCGCCAGCACGTCCACGTCGCCAAAGGTCACGTCGCGAACTGTCGGGAACACCTCGCGCGCAATCTTAGGTTCGCAAGCGAGCGTACCATGATTGATTTCGCTGCCGAGCAACTCGGCCTCGATCGTCATGCAGAATGGAACGCCGACATTCTCAAAGCCGGTGAACGACTGCACATCGCGCGCCAAGGCTGCCATGCGCTCGGCGTCAAAGTGTGCCTCGGGAAGCGTGTTCCCAGTCCTCTGCATGATCTCGACGATGGCCGAGTTCATCATGCCTCCCGTGCAGATTACCGGTGCGCGATCGACGGGCTCCTTGCGCAACACGCGCAGCAGACGGTCTTTAGGGCTCAAGCTTTGCATGTTGTCTCCATTTTTTCTTCGATGTGAACGGGCCAGCCAATCTCGCGCACGGCGTCGAGCATGGCGTCGATGTTTGCGAACGGTGTCTCGACCGGAAGGCTGCAACCGGAGGCAACGATGAGGCCCCTTGGGTTGTCGTGAGCCTTGCGCGCGCACTCGCGCACCGCTTGGCGTACCTCATCCGGCGTACCTTGCAACATGATCTCCGAAGGCGAGACGTTGCCCATCAATCGGACCCGATCGCCCACCATGGCCTTGGCCTCAGCGAGATCGGCGGCATTGTCGATAGAGAGGCAGTCCGCGCCTGTCTCGCACATCTGTTCCCAGATGGCACGAGTCTTTCCGCAGATGTGCAAGGTGACCGAGCGGCCGTGGCTGTGAATGAACTTGATAAGGCGCGCCAGATACGGCTGGCCAAACTCGCGAAACTGCCTGGGGCTGATCACCGTAGTAGAGCACATGGCATCGGTGAGACTCGGCGTGCAGCCCGTATCGAGAATGGCCTTGGCATAGGCCAGCGCGCTTTGTAACGCAAGTTCGCAGAGCTGATGCACGGCAGCCGGATTCTTGAGCATCAGCCGGACCAGCCTCTCGGTGCCAATCAGAAACGAGGCCGTGGTGAATGGACCGGTGAGTGCACCAGTAACCACGACTTCACCGCCCACCGCGTCAACTGCTCTCGTCATCGCTTCCAGATGTGCCGGAAGATTGCCGTCTTGATGCGGATTCGCAGGCTCGAGCCACGCAATCTGCTCGACCGACTCGATGGCTGGCGCGGCAAGATACGCAGTCTCGTCGTCCGGATAGTGGACGCGAGCGCCCATGGCTTCGGCTTGTGTGTAGAGATCGGTGAAGATGTGGATGACATCGTAACCGAAACGTTCATAGGCA